>Ga0315274_10009405_pt1 | contig 14127 bp, 8 predicted proteins | sample YL17G02_20_MG_FD_203700 | JGI IMG/M metagenome (GOLD analysis project Ga0315274, IMG submission 203700) | Sediment microbial communities from Yellowstone Lake, YNP, Wyoming, USA - YL17G02_20 | ecosystem: Environmental > Aquatic > Freshwater > Lake > Sediment | place: USA: Wyoming | collected...
CACCTCGGCTTCGCCGAGGAGCGCCGGGTTTTCCGCGACGGTCGGCCGGGTTTGCAGCGGCGCATAAACGTCCACCAACTCGTGGATCTGCTGGCGCACCTCTGCACCATAGATCCAGTCGTATGGCTGTGGGTCGAGCAGAAAAAGTCCTTTCAACATGGTACTTGTCTCGTGACTGCTCAGGCAAATCAACGAGGCAACCTCGAATGAGGTAACCCCGTTTGAATTTGTGAGATACAACACAACTGGCCCAGTTATTCTTCAGCGAGACGGTTCATCCCAGTCTGTGTGGAAGAGACGTAAGTGTATCCCTTCCTATCATCCAACCTGGGTATCCACTTGGGCATACTCAGGATCCATCTTGTGCAGCTCGTCCCGTATGCGCTGACGCAGAGCCACTGCAGGACGAACGCAGTGATCACGGAACTCCTCTTCCGTCGGTTTGAGGTCGGGGAAAAGCAGCTTCAGGAACCCGGTGGCCGATCGAGTGATTGCCTTGCGATCACGGAGATCGTCACAGCCTATCAAACGCATGTTTTGAGAGACATACTCGGCGTATTGAGCCTCGCGTCGCAGTATATGCAGAATCTCGGAGAAGAAATCACCTTTGAACCCCATACTACGGGATGGGGTATCCTTTGTCACACGTCCCATTTCCCACCCGGCAATCAGCCCGTGAATGCGATCAAGGAATGCAGTCTCCTGCAGAAAGTTAGGAATCTCCCGGAACAGTCCATCGCTGGCATATACTGGCCGGTGTCGCTCATCTAGCGTGATGTTTCCCAGCATCACGAAACCGGCTTCTGACGTGCCCATTGTGCTACCCCGGCTGAACCTTCCCGATTCCAGATAGACCTTGAGACCAGCAATCAGTTCCCCGGTGCTGTCACCCTGAATACTCTGGGCCTCATCCAGCACAATCACATCGTAACGGGTGATTAGACCGGAGGTCTGTGTTACCAGATTGTGGAATAGCACTGCTGGCGAGACCTTGCCACCTGCAATAACGCGGGCGTAACGAGAAAGGTTGTCATAAACAAAGGACTTGCCTGTTCCCTTAGGTGCCAGTTCAACAAGGTTGACGCGAGGCTCAACCAGAGAGACAATCCGGGCAATGAGCACAAGTTTTTGAGAAAGACCCTGGACGCGGGGATTAAAGCCGATACTGGAGACCATCAGGTCTAGCCATTCCTCGAAGGAGAAGTGCTGGCGACACTCGCGGAAGTAATCCAAGTCCACCCGGCTTACCTGAAAAGGCTTAAACTCTTGCATCCAGACCTGCCCCTTGTCGCCAGCACTATCCGGTGGAGCATAGAACAGTGATCCTATCCCCCACACTCCACTTGCGATCAACAGAGGATTCTGGTCCACAATCTGCTCGCTGATAGCGGCGTCACTGATGTCCAATAGCGGGATGCGCAAGTGGCGCTGCCCCGTCTTGAGATTGACCGTGACGCTAAAGTCATCCAACAGTTGTACGGCTTCCATCTTGAGCAGGCGGTTCTTAATCTCGTCCTTCTGACCTTTGGCGGGTAGGTACTTTCCCAGAAAGGCCGCGATACGCTCACGGTTACTTTCGGTAAGGTCACCATCCTGAGCAAAGTGCGAGAGTATCCACTCGCCAACGTAGGTAGGGATAGCCCGTGCCCCAAACCCAGCCTCGTGGATGAGGTGCTTGTTTATGATGACCTCGCCGTAGTAATCCAACGCTTTTTGTTCAAAAGGCTCCAACATCAGATGGCTCCTCAAAAATCGAAGTCAAATCCTGTTTTACTCTCCATCAGAGAGCGAATCTCCACCGGTATACCCACCGGCTGAATGTCATATCGGCGTCCTTGAAGGTCAAAGTCGCCCTGAATCGTAATCGCCGTAAGATCGGGAGCGCCTGGCTGTCGCCTGATACGCACAGGAATGGTTACTTCAATACTCCTGCCGGCGGGAATAGCATCTATCCGCACACCTGGCAGATCCGATTCATTCACTTCCAATTCCACACTCGTCAAGTCATAATCGTTAGGATTGCCAACACTAAAAACGAGACCAGCTTTGACGCCATAGCGAATGACGTTAACTGGCAGGTGGAAAGTAGGCTGCAACACCTGGATTTCAGTTTTCATCAAACGCAGGAATGGTACAATGGTCTCCTCTGGTGTTAGGCCACCGTGGACGTAGATACTCTCATCAGTCTTTACAAAGACACCATACCCCTTGGGTACAAAGTACGACTCGATGGTGCCAAACGACTTGGCAGGCAGAACATAGCAGTGTTCTTGGTCATAAGAGGTTGGCGTGTCAGCTCGTGCTTGTGGCACCGAGATGTACCGATGATGCCGATCTACTGCCTGTCTCTGATAGAACTTGTCGTCCAGAGGACTTTCTGCCTCAGGGAGCATCTTTGTGGAACCATGGTCGGAAGCAATAGCAATAACCAACTCTTGCTCCACTTTGGTGCGTTGGGCAAACTGGCAAACTGCTTCCACAAGAGCCTCCAGGCGGATACGAATTTCGCCAGTGTGGGTGGTACCGATTTGCTTCTCATCCTTGTGCAGAACGTCGTCAATTGGCAAGTAGTTGAGTAAAATCAGATCGGCATCAAACTGCTGGCGCTTTTGCAGGTCACCTAATTTCGGCAGATAGACGAGCCGGTAGCCCTCAAAACGATCGCGCCAGTCTTTCTCCAAGATATCCTCATAGCCATGGCCCTGAATCTCCTGCAGGTCTGGCTCGCCGGCAACTAGACAATATTTGGATACCTCAGTGGTAGTAGGGATCACGGCCCAGACTGGTTCTGTGTTCCCTACTACACGGAAACCATGACCAGCAAAACGGTCTACCAATGTGCCGACATATTTGAAATTGAAGTTGTCAATCACAACCAGCAGGACTTTGCAGTCCCGTCCCACTTCAATCCCGATCTGATTCAACACATCAAAAACCCAGCGGCTCTGGTGTTGATACTTGAGCATTGTGTAATGCTCGTAGAACCAATCTGCATAAGCCGACGCATAGCCGGCAACAGTCTCGTCCCAGCGGTCATTTTCCTCCAGCCAGAAGCGATAGGGTAGATACTCGTGAACAGCCCAGCACAGCCACTCATCTGCCTCCCAGGTTTCGACCGGGACAGTGGGATAGGCTGGTGGAATAGTGGCCTGCAGCGACTCCATTGCACCACGAATTTGCGCCTGGATAGGCCGGAAACGATCGGCGATATGTTGCAGTAGCATCTCAGTCACGGGCAGTATTTCACTCTTTGTTTGCAGTTGTTCCTTGACCCATACGAACTCCTCCGGCAGGCACCCGCTCATCTGATCAAGCGTGGTCTCCAGATCATCCAAGCCTTTTATCTGCGATGACAGATTGTTGAGATAGTAGACAATCTGCTGAACAGCTTGCTTCAGATCAAGGCTGCCCAGACTGACGGGGGTTGGGTCAAGATTCAGATTCTTGAAGAGCGCATGCCATTTACCCAACACCACCTGCCCCACATCAGCAGGGTAACGGCGCACCAGTTTGTAGGACCCTATCCGCACTTTCGACACCTGTGGATCGTCGAATATGGCGGCGATGAATTCTCGCTGCTCGCGTCGCTTGGCCTGTTTGAGCCACCGCTGCTTACACTCTTCCAACGCCTGCATCACCAACGGCAGCCTGCGATTGGCTTCCCACCGAGTCGGATCCAGGCTCTCTACCAATTCGGCGGCCTTTGCGGAAGGAAAGGTCACAAAGGTAAAGAACTCGCTCCAATAATGAGTCAGTACAATATCCGTATAAGACTGGTCACTCTTGGGGACGATGTCGGCCTGCAGGAAGCCGGAAGCCAAGATAGCCTCATCGGTGACTGAGTCTGGAATGGACGTCCGCCAACGTTCGGCCAAGAGTGCCCGAGCCGATACGGCTGTATAGCGGACCTGTGAATCGGGGTATGAATCGGCAAGTTGATGTAGCCATACCGCACAAGTGGAATCGCGTACGACTACTTGCAGTGACTGGTCTGCCTTGACTGCCTGCTTGATATGCTGAACTGCCGGGACATAATCCGGCACTGCTGCAACCAGACATCCACTCGCAGGTACTTTGAGCAAGTTGGCTGTGTCGGCAATGATCTCGACCGCCATAATGTTATCCCTTGTCTGTGGAAGGCAACTTCTCCAGAATCTCCTGCACCAGTTGACGTAGTCGCGCCTGATCCACCACGCCAATTTCCAGCACACTGGCGAAAAACGTCTGGCAAGCCCTCACAAACCCAACCTCAGTAGTGGGGAAAACGAAATGTACCGGTGCTTTACCTTCCTTGAGCAACGCTAGCTGAGGTGGCCTGTGAATCTCGTTCTCCCGTGCCTCATCAAAAAAGAGCAGCGTCTCTGTAACACCCCAGTTCCCTTCTTCGTCTTGAGCAACATACTTGATGGTGATACTGCCTCGTCCTGCTTTGACTAATCGCGCAATGTCAAACTCCTTACTCCCCTGAAACTCGTCGCGCTCTTCGACAGCCTGACGTGGGTCCACTCCCGTATCAGTCACAAGCACTCGTACGCTGGGTTCAGGATGGCTCAGGCGCAACGTAAGCGCTTCAGCAAAATAGACTGTCCCTTGCTCCTCCCTATACTCACCTACTAACTCGCGTTTAGGTGGTGTCACTTTGATCCGGTTGAATTCGATATGCTCCACACCCTCGCGTATTTTGCTCAGGTAATTCTTGACCAGATTGGCGTTCCAATCACGCACTCGTCTGAAATTGTAACTTGGACGCTCGGGCAGTTTGTCCAGAAGGATGTCGCGCGGATTGCTCAAATCTACACAGAGTTGCACCAGGGGCTTGCTGGCCTCATTGTGCCAGGATGCGTTCGGAGCGCGTTGATTAGAGTCCAGGCCGTTGTACCATGCGCGTATGCCATCGGCGACGTCGTCCCAGGTATTTCCCTCGACATCAAAAATCTCACACAGGCCATTGAAGATGAGACTCTGCACCCGTTCCAGAGTGCCCTCAATCTGACCTTTAGCGACTTTGAGCGCACTCAGGATTTCATCCGCACGTTCTGGAGTAACCAATTCGTCAGCTTCGTACCCTGCAACGGTCTGTAACTCTCCCAGAACGAAGGCGTGGGGATCCACGGCGTAGACTTTGTCCAGCGCAGCCAGGAAACGAACTGCGCCAGCATATTCGGGTTCTTGATAAAAGTCTGCCACCGGGGCTACCGGCGGTATGTCCTCGAACCAGGCAACCACAGCATCGTAAGCATTGGTGGCGGTCACGTTGGCCTGTGCGGCGCTGACCGACTCGCTGAACACGCCGAACGTGCCATTGATCAACTTGCGCTCACCCGGTTGGATTTCTCGATACTGAATGAAGGCGTTAGGATAGTTGCCTTTGATGATATCTGCGACAATCTCAAAGTCTGCAATGTGCATGTCGCCAATGGCAGTGTCGTCCTTTTTGATCTTGATCGTGTCGCCAAAGAAGCGCAGAAGCGTGGCGAACAGCAGCGACAGAGCGATGCTCCCCTGACCATAAGGCGGCTGGCGATACTTGTTAATGAAGGCGGGCAAAGACAGTCTTGCGCCTTCCTTCAATTGCTGCACATCACGGATCATATCCGCTAAGGCCAGCAGAGCCGACTCAAACTTCTCCAGGCTGTGCTCGACCTCGACTACACTCACAGCCCCTCGATGATGGGTGGTCGTCAGGGCGCCACGCTGATAAAGGCAACGCTGCAAGTAGCGGATTTCACCCCGATTGTCTGGCTGCTTGGGGTCAATGGTTACCTCAGAACCGAGTTTGAGCAGTGCGTTGACTGCCTCCTGTAAAGACAGATGGGGCTTGGTAAAGTTCCGTATATCGTGCGTCAGATTAAAGTCATCGTGACTGAAAGTTGCGCGGCGCGTGTAGAGTTGTTGCATGACGCTTGTCGCAGCATCGTCAGGCTTGTTCGCATTTACCTGGAGAACCTTGCCGTGGGCTCCCAGCCAGGTCAGGTTATGGGAATCCAGGAGTTGATTGCGCAGTCCTTCAACTGCTTCAAAGGACATTTTTCTTCGCTGGGCCACCAGTGCCTTGTCTTGTGTGGTGAAATGCGCCGCCTCGGGAGATTTTTCGATCTCGATGATGGCCTTCAGATTCAACAGGGCGTCCTGAAACGCAATCGGCGATGTGGGCAGGGCGACCACGATCCGCTTCGACTCGTTCTTGGCAGCCCAATCCCGCGCCTTGCTGATGTCAGCCTGTGCTTCACAAATGACGTACAGTGCAATGCCCTCGAAATCGCCCGCGCGACTCACTTCCCGCTCTATTTGTGCTTCAAGCAGGTCGAAGTAAGTGGCAGTGGCGCCATCTACGACTGGGGCGGTGGCCAGATCGGCCAGCGTGACGATGCAGCGTTCCATGCGCTTATCTTCATTGTACTGCGCGTTGTAAGCCTTGGCAGACAGGTGTTGGTCTTTTTTGGCCAGCGGAGCCAGACTCTCTAATTCGGCTGCCAGGTTGCCCAATAGGTGCTCAGGGTTACGTTCGTACTCCTCAATGGCTCGATCTGCGTCAAAGAGGTCGGAGCGGCGGAACTCGTAAAGGCGCGTGGTCGGATTGCGATGCACAACGCCAAACTTGGCGAGTTCTACCAGTTGCCATTCAAGAGCAGCCTTCCCACCAGGCTGCAGATTAAGGCCAAAGAGCAAATTCTCTGCCGAGTTGTGCACATCAATCAGGTCATAGATCAGCATTGTGCGCAGGATGCGCTCGATCAGGTCAGCCTGGGAGAGCTCAAGCGGATTCTGATTGCGCGCGCGCAGCAGTTGCGTCAGGGAGGCCTCATAGTTGGCGATGCGCTCCTTCGCTCTGGGAGTGAGGTCGGGATTGTCAGTGCGCAAGCGAGGACGGAAATAATCAAAGAGCCGATCTACCGTGTAGAAATGCAACTGCCCATCCGCAGCGGTCAATGGGAATTCGTGAATATACCAGAGGTAGGAGCCATCTTCGTACACGTCCTCTTTCTCGCTGGAGAAGAAGGTAAAGACCGTCCGATTCTGCGAAGCAACCTCACGAGCCAGCTCAATCACAGCATAGGTCGCCATTGGGTGAAGAGGATAAACGCCTTCAAGAATCTTGTCGTGGAAAACCGGCGGCTTGCTCACAAGCCACTTGAAGATGCCGCTGCTTTTCGAAGCCGGCACCCATTGACTCCAAACCGGGTTAGCCTTGGGGAACACCTCCTGTTGCCACAACGGATGGGCCTTGTCTGGCGCAACGATTGCCCCGATAACGTCTTCCAGACCTTCAGGCAACAGGTTGACTTGTTCCACCCGGTCACGGATCTTGCTATAGTCAGCGGCCGCCCAGGCCGGAGCGTAGGCCGAAAAGTCCCGGTGGGCCGTGGCGATAAAGACCAGTTTGCCGCGCTTGGGATCAAACTCGGTGCACAGTTGAGCGAATTGCTGGAACACGTTAAGGCTTAAGCGATTGGGATTCCCCAGTGTATAGCCGAATTCGTCCCAGAAGACCACAATCCCCTCGAATTGTTCGCGGAAGGCCGGGCTGGCAAGCGTAGAACGCAGGATGGCGCTCAGGTTGCCAGCTTCGTAAGTGAACGGAGAACGCAGAATCTCCCGGTGCAGTCGTTTGAAAACCTCAAGAGCGGTATGATCCAAACCTGGATCAAGTTTCTGTTTGAAGGCTTTCATATTCGTGCCGGCCAAATGATGCGGCAGGTGTTGCTCAAAGAGGCCATAGTAATCCACCAAAGCCTGACCTGATTCGCGATCGGCTTCCAACTGCTCCAATTTGCGGCGGGCCTCGGCGTAGGGAGTCTCCAGGGTGTCAGCCAGGCCAATCTCTTGCAGCGCATTGAGCACAGCCCGCAGCACGACCTCGCCGAAATCGTCGGTGCTGTCGTAATCGCACAGCGCTACCAGGTAACGACCCTTCTTCCGGCGGGCGCGCAACTTGTTTGCAGCAGGCGAGTCTTCCTGGGCATAGTTGTTCAGGAATTGGGCTACATCGGCCTGATCGGACGGATAGGCAAAGTAATTCGCCAGCATCAAGCAGAGGTGCGATTTGCCCGAGCCATAGTTACCGGTGATCAGGTAGACCCGCTTGTCTTTGCTGTCTAAGGCGCCCGCGATCCGCTCAAAGGCCTGGCGATGAGAAACCATGGGGCTATAGCGGCGCATCGTCGCCAGGTTCTTCACGCTGTCGGGGAACCACTGGTTGAGGTCTACCTGTGCAGAGTAACCAGGATTGGTTTTGATCAGTTCAGCGATTCTGGTAGCAGACGTGTCCATAGGAACCTCGCTTGCTTAACGTCTAATGCTCGAAAAGGTGAAATGGCCTCACCCAAAAGCCTGCAGTTCGTGCAGTGCAAACTTTCGCGGCAGCCTATCCTGGTCCTTCAACACAAAGTTGTCCAGCACCGGATCGGGCGGCAGGAAGACACCGAAAAAGGCCGGCTTCTCCCACTTGTCGAGTATGCTGAGGAACTGTTCCTTCTCGGCACTGTCCCAGCGGTGCCACAAAAACTCCATCTCATCTACCAGCACCAGGTCGCCGGTGGCATAGGGCATCAGGTACTCTTTGAATTTCTTTGGTGTAAAGATGTCCAGATCAGCGCAGAGAACCGGATCTGCGGCGAACAGGGCCAGCAAATCCACATACTTGCCGTTGTAACGAGTAGCCATTGCCTGGGCCAGGCGTGTTTTGCCGGCGCGCGGCTTCCCGCTGATCACGAAACAGCGGTGCCGATCCAGGCGCAGACGCCGAATCAGGTCGTCAGGGTGAATGAGCGCCATCTCTTACCGTTCTTCGTAATAGCGGCCTACAGCATCTATGAAGCCCAGGTCATCCCGGAAGCGTACCTGATCCAGGTCGGCGCGGGATTCGACGTAGACGCTTCCCCGCCCTTGAACTTTATCCAAGATATCACGCACCTGGCGCTGGGTCAGGCCAAATACACGGCCGGGGCTATTGGGCGCGCCGGCCAGCGTCGGGATGTCAATCGTGGCTGCGTTGGGGGCATAGCGTTCCCGGTAAAGCAATGCAGCAGCCAGGAAGATCAGGGGCGGGACCGCCGCCCCATATCCACGGACATAAATCTGCTCGCTTTCGGCTCGCAGGTAATCCAAATGGGCAAAGGCCTGCTCGGTGTAGGCGTTCCAAACCGCACCCATTTCGGTGCGTACGTGATGATCCAGACTCCGCTCTGAGTAGAACTGCCTCAGGTCATCAAAGTAGGGCCGAGCGATGGCCGTAGACAGGCGTTGATTCTCGGGGATGACTTGATTGACCAAGCGGTTCCAAATGACGTAACGATCGTTGCTGCTAATGCTATGATGGAGCAGCCATAAAGTGCCCAAGTCGTCGAAAAAAGGATCGTGCCGTTGAACCAGGTGGCCTAATTCAGTCGCAGTCAGCACGACAGGACGCAACAGCCCCATCGCGGCGGCCATGCTGCCGATATTCTCCACTCGCCTGACAGAAAGGCCGATCCTAGCAGTGTATGCTTCGGTCGGAACGCGCTTCTGCGGCTGCTGAATGGCAAAGGACACCATCCGGGCGATCTGGGCGAATTCCAGGAAGAAGCCGTTGGTCAGTTGGAGTTTGTAGGGTGGTTTATCCACTGGCTCACCCCTTTGTCTGCCACAAGATGTTCCCACAATGGCATTTCATGACCTTTGCATCGCGATAGTAAGCTACATGCCGCCCGCACTGAGGGCAAGTGAATAGGGCTTCAATCCCCTGTACAGCACTGACAAGGCCTTGCACTTCCTCTAAAGAAGCATTGGCTGCCTTGGGATTATTGTGCACCAACAAATTCCCAAAAATGACATTCGTCTCCAGTGCCTGGAATGCTACCAGATTGGCTTGGTGAACATCGGGAACCAGTTTTTTGATTCTACTGACAAAGGGACCATGTAAGTCGCCTACTACATATCTACCATCATGCCTCAAAGCGATTGGAGTCAGAGTCGCAATCACCATTTCGTACAAGAACGCTTCTAATGCCTTGCGCGCGTCAGCGGCTGCACCATCTTTGTCGCCGTTGGCTAACTTATCTGCAGTGCGCTCCCAACGCGGCCTGTAGTTGTCCAAGCGTGGCCCTGTATCCAGTGACCAACCAAGAATTTGGATGTTGACAAAGTGGCTTGTTTTGTTGTAAGCCCGCTGATGCGCGCACAACTCCTCAAACCACACGTAATCGTGAGTGGTGATGAGAAACTGATAATCGCCAAACTCCTGGAACAAGAGCCCACAGACACGCTGACGGTGGCCCGAGTCAATTGAACTGATCACATCGTCCAGGGCTATCAAAGGGAAGCCCGCGTTAAAACGCTTGACAAAGGCCAGAAATACACACAGGCCCAGCGAATCTAAATGTCCCTCGCTATTGAAGGCACGCGGATCCTCCTGCTGTCGCTCATGAAAATCCACCTTGATTTCAGTGCTGGCCCGGCGATCTTCTTGAACCGCTAGCCTTACACCGCCATAACCCTCATTGGTATGCAGGTACTTGAAGAAACGTTCTATGTCGCTCTCCAGTTCACTGTAGATAGCCTGGACTTCAGTGCGTTTAGTGTTCACGAAACAGTCGTAGATTGCTGCCATCTCTTTGCAGGTATCGGCTTTTGCCGCCCATCGGGGCCGCAGATTCAGCAACACCTGGCGACTATCCATCACTCGCGTCAACAAATCAATCACAGCAACAGCCTGTTGATCTAACTCAGTAGGCCCCAGGCGTTCTTTTTCGGATTGCAGCGTCGCGAGTAGTTTGTCCATAGATGCGGCGAAAGCGGCGGATTCTGGTGACTGAGCGAGATCATCTGGCAGGACAAGGCGCATGTCTATGGGTTCTGGCTGGAGGATAGTCAACATACCGCTCATCCATCTAATATACTGACTCAATGGCTGTCCATCCAGGGCGATTTGTGATTCTGAAGCCTGTGTCGCGAGACGTTCGGCTTGGGTTATCTGCTCCCGAATCCGTTCTGTCACTTGTATCCGCAGGCGTCTGATGTCCGCAGCCTTGCGCACGATCACTTCGGCATCACGGATACGCTTTTCCAACGAGACCAACAGAGCATTCCGATCTATCTCGTGGAGACATAATGGACAATAATCCAGGCTGTAATCCTTGATCAAGCGGCAACCAGACGCCAACACTTCCTGGAACAGGATTTCGCGCATTTGGGCAGTGCTCTGTTGGAGTTGCTCGACCGCAGTCCAGAGTCTACGATATTCTTCAGACAATCCACTCATATTGCGCAAGCCGCTTGCTAGAGTCGCCATGCTCTGAACTCTGACGGCGCGCTGAGTGTCCTCCGGCGACCGGCTTCTGGTGACGGCGGCCACCTTTCTGGTCTCTGCTTCATCCAGGGAACCAAGGGGCGGCTGCTGGAGCGTCGACAGTTTCAGATTCAGCGCAACCAGGATTTGTTCATCATCCTTGACGACGCTCCCCAGCAGGGCGCGCAACTTTTCCTCTTCCACTTGTATCTGGCGCTCTATGGCTTCCTTTTGCGCTAGAAGATCATCTCGGGCTTGCATCAGGGCGCGTTCGGTTTTGTCCAGATCGCTGACGCCGATGATTGCAGCCAACTGCTCGTAACGAGGCGCTGGTTGAGCCAGGATAAAATCCAAGAGGTTCTTCCGACGCAGAATAAAGGCGCTGTTTGCTCCCAAAGCAAGGTAATCCTTGATCGCCTCCGGGACAGATGAAAGGCCAGCGAACGTTCTGGTAGCCTTGCCTCCTGGGTCAAACTCCACTTCCACCAAGGTGTCTTCTGGCGTAGCGCGTATGTGCGGCGCGTGCCGGGAAGTTGACACACCCTGCGCCCCCTCCAGATGGCTGACCCTGCTGGCGAAGAAGAACTCTAGCGCATCCACAAACGAACTCTTGCCGGCACCGTTTTCTCCCAGCAGCACGATGCAGCGACCATCGAATGGCAGAGTCGCCTCCCGGATGCCCCGGAAGTCTTTAACGGTCAGCGTTTTGATCCTGGGCATGGCGGCTCTCCATCTCCTGGGCTAACTTTGCCAAGTGCTTCTTGTCGGCCAGTTTGCCGATCTGATGCATGGCCTTCAACCTTTCGACCGTCTCGGAACGTACGTCCCCAGATTGGGCCAGGTTGGCGAAAAATGTCTCATGGATTTTACCGCTGATAGATTGTGCCATACACATTCCTCAAGAAAACGCCCAACAACAAACCTCAATAAGTATGCACATCTCACCGGGTTATGCCAACAACACTCCCATCAGCGGCATCAGATCCGCAGGGACAGTGGTGATGCCCATAACCAGGTCCTCGGCCCACTCCTCAGCAGTTTTGCGCGGCGTTGAAAACGCTTGGTTGAGCGCTAATGTCACAACTCGCCGGAAGAACCGCTTGCCGTGAATAACGTGCGCGTACTGTTCGTCCGGCGAACGCGCCAGCGCCGCATCTCGCTCAGTCCGATACTCGGCCATCACGTCTTCCGGTTTGAAGTGATCGTGCCAACAGGTCAGAATAGCCATAATCTGCTCCTCATCGGTCACGGGCGCATTGGTCAATTCTTGGGGAAAGCCCAGATCACCCAGACCAACCTGGCGTCTCAACATCACTCGCCACATCGCCCCATGAGCGGTCCAAGCGACACGTTGGGCCTCCATAGCGGTAGTAATCTGCGCTTGCGCGTCAGGGTGAGCAGCGCGCGCTCCTGCCGGAATCAGGCTCCAGAGTTCAGCGGGGTTGACCAAGTAATTCTCTGCGGTGAAACGGGGCAAGACCTGCACATTGACTGCTTTTTTCTGTTCCTCGGCGATCTTGGCCTCTCCCCATTCGTCGCGGTCCACCAATCCACGCCACGTTTTGACACTTTTACATCCCTGGAACACCTGCTTCTTGCCCTCCACAGATTCCATTCCAAAACGAACACGCCAGTCAGGATCAATCAGCGTTAGCAAGTGCATATACAGAAAGATATCGCTCTCTCCCTCAACCAAGATCACAGGTTTAGTTCCAGAGTTGCTCAACAGTTCGCTGATCCAATCGCGAGGTTTCATTCTTCCTGCACCCCCGCCTGTTCACCCAGTTCAATCCGTTCTGGCGCCCGACGGTAGTAGTCGCGCCACATCCGTTCTGACTGGCAGGTAATCACCAGTTGTCCTTCTTGTTCTGTCACGATACGCTGCAATTTCGCCATCAATGCCCCTCGCAATGAGGGATGCAAGTGCAATTCCGGCTCATCAATCAGCACAAGTCCTCCTTTGTGTAACCAGCGGCGCAACATCGCTACAAAGATAAAGACTTGCCGTTCGCCAGAACTCAGTCCATAGACCAGGTGTTTAATAGCTTGCTCACCGTCCACGCCAATTGTTACCTCCAGGTCACCTGTAGGCGCGAACCATTCAACTCGCTTGGCGCGGAGATATGTGTTGATGTCATCCAAAATGACTTCGAGGCCCCCCAGGTCGGTGACCTGCATCCGGTAGAGCATACTACTCAGATGCCCGGCGCGCCGGGTCGCTGGCGCGTAGCGAGCAATCCAGTTGAATAGCGGCGGGTCCTGCAAATCCTGCGTCAATTCCAGTGTGCCGCGCGGAGCCAACAACTGGCGATTATCAGGCTCGAAATATAGAACATTCGGGAGTTCAGGCCTACCCAGCAGACTGCTGCGGCGTTGACCAGCCCAGCGACTCAGCCAACTTGTATCTTTAGGGCCGCCCGGCCAATCTAGTCCCCATTCCTCTAGGCATCGTTGCTCATTCCGCGATTGTCCAACGGCTGCGATCAAGTAGGTACCGGATTCATCAATCCCTATTTTCCCCTTGAGGTCGGCTATTTCATTTCTGCCGCCAATGGCCAGCCAAACAGGTGATTTTGGATCCAGATCAACCAGTTCCAGTGCCAGTAAACCGAAGTTTGGTTGGTTGAAAACCGGATGGCGGCCAGGCAGCGGAAACGGTTCGCCACGTTTACGATTTGACCTGACAGGGATTATCTGATTGCGTTCCACAGCATCTAGCCAATACCCCCATTCATCCCACAACGAGGCAATGCCTTCCAGTAAAGTAGATTTGCCGGAACCGTTGGGGCCAATCAGCATCAGCCCATCCACAATCTTGTCCTGCCAGTCGTCATACAGCGAATGATCCAGATTGATAATGC
>Ga0315274_10009406_pt1 | contig 14127 bp, 9 predicted proteins | sample YL17G02_20_MG_FD_203700 | JGI IMG/M metagenome (GOLD analysis project Ga0315274, IMG submission 203700) | Sediment microbial communities from Yellowstone Lake, YNP, Wyoming, USA - YL17G02_20 | ecosystem: Environmental > Aquatic > Freshwater > Lake > Sediment | place: USA: Wyoming | collected...
CCTAACCCTAACCCTAACCCTAACCCTAACCCTAACCCTAACCCTAACCCTAACCCTAACCCTAACCCTAACCCTAACCCTAAACCTAAACCTAAAACCTAAAAACTAACCCTAAAACATAAACCCTAAAGCTAAAACTAACCCTAAAACCTAAAAACCCCAAACACGAACATGCACGCACAGGGCAAAGAGGTTGCGAAGAAGATGCGAGGGGTGTATGGCCGTGGGGGCCGGGGACGGATGACGTTGTCCCCAAAAAAAAAGCACGCCGCTCTTTTTGGAGGAGCGACAACACCACCTTCTCCCCACTGGCTTTTTTTCTTTTTCTCTCTCGCGCATCCTCACACACACACAATCCCCACATGCCCGTGCGCACCTCCCGCCCACCTCCCGGACACGTACACCTCGACCGTCTCCTGGTGACCGCCAGGGCGGCGACGACCGGCGCTGAAGGGACGGCGACGGCCGGGCCTGCGAACACGGAATGTGCCGCCAACCTGCCGTCCCTCCCCACCGCCGACCTCCTCGCCTCCGCCCACGCCATCGCCCGCTTCCTCGGCCGGCAACGGGTGGTTGGAGGGGCAGGGGTGAGTGATGCTGCTGCCATCCGCCCACCCCCCCCCCCTCCTCCTTCTCTCCACGCCACCCGCTTCGGCCCCGCGTCCGCCCCGTCCCTCGCGACCCGGGCGGCCGCCGTCCTGGCCACCTCCGCCCCACCCACCACCGTCGCCCAGGCCGCGGCCCGCATCCTGACCGAGGCCGGCCCGGATGGGCTGGTCCTGGGCAAGCGGCCGCGGAGTGCTGGGGCGGCCCAGCCCCGGCGTCGCCTGGCGGGCGGCGTGGCCCGTGCGGCGGTGGAGGAAGGGCTGGCAAGGTGCGAGGTCGCCTGCCGTGTTGGCAGGGGCGGCGGTGGCGGCGGCGGTGGCGGTGACGGTGACGACGACGACGACGAGTCCGCGTTCGCGCCCGCCACGGTGGCTGATTACCGTGCGGAGGCTGGCCTGGGAGGGGGGCAAGGTGGTGGAGCGGGCGGCGCACCAACAACAACAACAGCAACCCTTTGTGCCGACCCGACCGCGCGCGCGGCGGCGGCCGCCACCCTGGCCGCCGCCACCACGCACCGTCACCCGCGGGCCGTCCTGGCGGCTGCCGTGACTGCGACGGCTGACACAATGGTCGCTGTGGTGGGGGCGTTGGCGGCCCCCGCCCGGCGTGCGCGCCCCGTGCAGCGCTGGCGGGCAGTGGACGACAGCGTGACCGGCGGCGCACTGGGCGCAGCAGCCGCCATCGGCGTGCGGCCAGACATCCTGGCCCGGGCCCGGGCCCGGCTGGAGCGCGGATGATGCGAGAGAGAGCGAGAGAGAGAGAGAGAGGGAGAGTAGACGCGCTGGTGAAACATCCATCTTTTCTCATTTTTTTTAACTCTGCTCCCGCACACCCCACCCCGCCCGCCTCCCCCCCCCCCACCCCCCACCCTCACCATCCGCCTCTCAGTGACCTCCTCACCGCATCAACAGGTCATAATGGTTGCCCCCCGTGTACAGCAGGTGCACCGGCTTCCGCCCGGGGACAGCAACAGCCGGCGCCTCGCCGCCGCCTGCCCCCGCCCCCCGCCCCTCGTACGACGCCCCATACTTGACGATGGGCGCAAACCCCCACTCCCCGCCCTCCGGGTCGGCCTCCTCCGCGGACTGGTACACGTAGATGGGGACGCGGAGCAGGCGGGAGAGGACGAGGAGCTCGACCTCGCCCCCCCAGAAGGCCGGGGCCCGCAGGCGCTCGCAGTAGGACGGGATCCCCCCCTCGGCCAGCTCGACCGAGGTGACCGCCTCCTGGAACTGCTTGCGGCGGGCGGCGGTGCGGCACAGCGCGTCCGCGACGGCCAGGCGCAGGATGTCCGCGTCCTCGGCCTCCTCGTCGGGTGGCAGGTACAGGCCCTGGTTGGCGGCGATGCCGCGGGCCTGTCAAGGGAGGGAGGGAGAGAGGGGTGTGAGGGGGGGGGTCAGAGAGTGGGGTGGGGGGGGTGGGGGCGGGGGGGGACGCGTGGGTTGGCAGAGAGAGAGACTCTCTCTCTCTCGGCCGCCGGGACGCGGGAGCCGCCACCCCGCCAACGCCGCGGCAGCGGCTGAAAGGGCAGCCCCAAGCCTGCTGGTTGTGGTTTGTCGCACAGCTAATGCGCGGCCGTGCGTGCGTGTGCGCGTGCGTGCGTGTGCGTGCGTGCGCCCCCACGCCTCGGCTGACTCCCTCGGCTAGGTTCGAGCGCCGCCGCCGCCGCTCCCTCCCTCCCTCTACTCACTAACGCCCGGAACATGCACCGCCCGTCGCCCGTGATGCGCTTGATTGAGAAGTCCTGGTCTAGCTCGGCCTCCTCAAACTGGCCGTCGTAGCCGTCCTCGGCGTCCGCGCTGTTGTCCAAGGCCGCAGCCGCGAGCGTGGCGGTCGGGGACGGCCGATGCTGCTGTTGGTGGGGTGAGCGGGCGGACGAGGAGGACGCCACCGGGGTCGCGCCGCCGCGCAGAAAGGCGGGGACGGGAAGCGCAAACCGCCCTGGGAGAAATACGCGTATGTGTGAGAGAGGGCGGGGTAGCGAAGAAAAAAGGGGATGAGGTGTTGGCCGCGGCGCAGCGACCGCCGTCGCTGAATTGACGGGGACACTGTGTGTCCCGTCCTCTCTTTCCCACCACGCGCCCAATGTCCTCACCTCCACGCGGGGCAGTCAGCGGCTCCTCCTGGGCCAGCGCGAGCCCTGGGCGGGTGGTGAACATGTGGTTGACAGTGTTGCAAGAGAGAGAGAAGACAATACGGTGAGTGTAAGGGTGTATCTTCTCGCTGTCTCTTTAACCTTATCAACTCACACACTCCCCGCTGCACGCCCCACGCCCCCACACCCCCACACCCCCTCCACCTTCAGCTCCCCCCCGCATGCGGCCACGCATGGCTGCCCTGCGTCACCCGCCCCGCCGCCTTCCGCTCCGACAGCCACCCTTCAAAGAGGGCGGCCTCCGACCGGTCGTCCGACCAGACCAGTTCGGCGCCGCCCACGATGACGGTGTCGCCCTCCTTGACGCCCCGGGCGCGCAGGGAGTTGGCGATGCCGGCCGCCTCCAGGACGCGCTGGAAGCGCAGGGCCGCCTCATAGTAATCCCAGTTGGTCTGGGCGACAAAGCGTTCCAGGCCGGCGCCCGTGACCGACCAGGTGCGGGTCGGCCCCTCAAACTCAATGTCCCACGCGCCCAGGCCAACGGCCTTCCTGGGCGGCGTCGTCGCGTTGACCGCGTCCGTCGCCCGCACGGGCCCGTCCGGCGTCCTCAGTTCGGCAAGCCTGACCCGCACCCGGCGCACCAGGTCGGTGGCGCCCAAGCCCGTCGCGGCGGAGACCGCGATGATGTCGTTCGGGTGGACGCCCTCCACGGCGGTAAGGTGGGCGGCCACGTCCGCGTAATAGTCGGCCGAGTCCGGCAGGTCCACCTTGTTGTAGGCCACCACCTGGGGCATGGCCGCCAGGGCGGGCGAGAACAGGCCCAGCTCCGCCCGAATGGCCGCGAAATCGCCGACCGGGTCGGGCGAGCCGCCGTCCACGACATGCACGATCGCCCGGCACCGGGACACGTGGCGCAGGAACTCGTGGCCCAGGCCCACGCCCGCGTGCGCGCCCTCCAGCAGGCCGGGCACGTCCGCGAAGACGGTGGAGGTGAAGTCCAGCTCGCACACGCCCAGGTTGGGGACGAGCGTGGTGAACGGGTAGGGCGCGACCTTGGGGCGGGCGGCCGACAGGGACGCGAGGAGCGTCGACTTGCCCGCGTTGGGGACGCCCACGATGCCGACGTCCGCCACCAGGCGCAGCTCCACGTCCATCCAATCCTCCGTGCCGGGCTCGCCCAGTTCGGCCATGGTGGGGGCGCTGTCGGCGCGGACGGGGAGGGGGAGGATGTGAGTGTGAGTGTCCGGGGGGGGGAAAAAAGGGGCGCCCCCCCCCGACCCCAACCCTCGCTCTTTGCCAATCTCATTCCCACCCCCACCCCCCCTCTTCACACACACAAAAAAACTCACTTGTTCCGCCCGCTCTTGAAGGACGCGTTGCCCCGCCCGCCCCGCCCGCCCGCGACCAGGAGGGCCCGCTCCCCGGGGGCGACCACCTCGGCCACGGGCCGCTCCCCCGGCGCCGCATCCCGGCGCCGGAAAATGGTGCCTGGCGGGACACGCACGTCAAAGTCCCCACCCATTGCGCCTTTCATCTTAGACCCGCCGCCCGCAGCGCCGGGTGTGGCGCGAAAGTGCATTTGCCTGATGGAATGGGTGCGAGACAGAGGGGCGATGTGAGGCAAAAAGGTGGGCTATTGTGTGTCGGCTGCGCGCGTCCGCCCGACCGCGCGTGGAGCGCGCGCCCCAACTCGCCGCACTGCCGCCTGGCCGTGCCTGCCCTATTTGCCCCGCGTCACGTCCCCTCCCCAAATCCTCTCCCTCTCCCTCGAACCCCCACCCCCACCCACACGCACACATCCTCTCCCACCCCCCTGTTCTTGGCTTACCTCCTGAACACGCTCAGCGAGTTGAGGGCGGGGTCGGCCACCGCGTACACGCACCCCCCCGACCCGCCATCCCCACCCGCGGGGCCGCCCTTTGGCACAAACTTCTCGCGCCGGAAGGCGACGCACCCTTTCCCGCCATCCCCGCCCCGCACAAAGATGCGGGCTGTGTCAAAGCACCGCATCTCGGCGGGCAGGCGCTTGGTGGGCGAGGAGGAGGAGGAGGAGGGCGCGCCGCCCCAGCCATCGTCGTCCTCCTCGCCGCCCATGTCGTACGCGCGCGCTGCGGCCACCGCGGCCGCCGCCGCCGCCGCCGCCCCGGCCCCCACCCCGCCCGTCTCCCACCCGTCATCGAAGCCCAGGTCGTACTCGTCGGCTGGGGTGGGCGCGGGCGCGTCCTGGCCGCGACCGGCCCCTCCATCCCCCACCACCAGGGCGGGAGCCTGGGCAGCCAGCCCGGCGTCTGAGGCCTGGCCACCCCGCCGGTGCGCGACCGACTGGGGGGGTGGAGGGGCCCGGGCGCGAGGGGCGGCGCCCATGTGGCTGCCCGGTCTCATCGGAGGACCCCCCGGGGCTTCATCCCGGGGCGTGGGCGGCGAGTCCCGGGCGGGGAGGGCGGCGGGCGGCGGTGCCGGCGGTGGAGGGCGCATGGGGGCAAGCCGCCGGCGGCGCGGCGGGGCGGGCGCATGGTTCACAGCGTGCAGGGCCCGGCCGACGCCAGGGGCAGACGGTCCTGCCATGTGATTTGGTGGTGACCAGAGGACTGTTCCGCGACTCTGGGGGGAGTGCAGGTGGCCTGTGGAGGGTGTGCGTGCGTGCGGGGGTGGCGCCAGGGGGGGGAGGAATGCGAGACTGCGCAGTGGCCAGCAAAGCGTGGCCCCCGACCACGACCTCTCTCTTCCAACACACATATCTTTCCACACCACCATCCACTACACACACACACACACACACGCACGCCTCCACCCTTTCCCCCTCACCATCACACCTCAAAACTCGGCGCCGCCCTCCCACTGACCGCCTCGTACGGGATGCGCACCCGCGCCCGCCGGTACGCGTCCCGTTCCCGCCCCTCCTGCAACCAGGTGATCGCGCCCTCCACCTCGGCCTTAACGTGCTTGTACACCTCGCCCGCCGCGGGCCGGTCCCTGACCAGGGCCGGGTCCAGGGCAATCGGTTCCCGGAACGCAAAGTACATGCGGTCCGGGATGCCGGGCAGGACCAGGGGAGCCAGGAAGCGGCCGTCGTCCAGGGCCGGGTCGGCCGAGACGCCCACACGTGCGGGGCGCACCCGCCCGGCCGCGCTCCGCGCCCGCGCGTCGATGGCCGGCCCAACAAACGGTAGGCGCGCCAGCTCGTCCGCGTCCGCGATCAGGCTGAGCGAGTCTTCCGGGCCCACGCACCCAAAGGGCACGACCACCGCCCCGTGCTTGGCCGCCATGCGCACAAACTCGTCCCGCCCCTCCACCCAGAACAGCTGGTACGCCTCGCCCCGCTTCTTGTACGCCTCCCGCACGCCGCCCGGATACAGCAGGACGGCCTGGCCGGTGGATAGCAGGCGGTGGAAGTTGCGGCCGCTGACGGGGACGGCGCCGTATTCTGTCATAAAGGCCTCGAAACCGTTGGACGAGGGTTGGCGGGCGGGGAGTGGGCTGGCGGGGGGGGAAGCAGCGCCGCCGGCGCCAGCGGGGCGACGCCCAGCCGCAGCCGCACCGCCGACAGGGGAGGCGGAGGCGGAGGAGGGGCTGCTTTCCTGGCCGTCCCCGGCCCCGTCAGTCACCCCCCCCCCCCTGCCCTGGGAAGAAAAGATGACGGGGTGCGCCAGCCCGCGCACCAGCAGCCCCCTCTCCCGGATGAGCTCCTCCACCATGACGCCCATGTCCAGGGCCAGGGTGGTGTGGTTGCCCACGAACAGCAGGGGCCGCCCCTGCGCCTGGGTCGGCAGGCCCGCCAGCCCGCGCACCATGCGCCCGCCCACCGACGAGTAAAAGACGGGCGACGTGGTGGCCCTGATGAACCGGGTCGCCCGCCCGGCCGCGGCGTCCAGCTCGCCCAGGGTGGGCAGCGCGATCGGGTCGGCCGGGTGGGGCGTGGTGAGCGGGGTGATGGACCCGTCGGCCGAGAGGAGGGGTGGGGGTGGCGCGGAGGAGGAGCGGGCGCCCCCCACCTTTCTCGCCTCGACCCGCCCGCTCAAATTCCGGTGCCGCGTGTAAAAGCCGGCGCCGTCCATGATGGCCACCAGGTCGACGCCCGCCTCCTGCAGGCAGGCATGGCTGGCCCCGGCCAGCACCACCGCCCGCCCGCGCGGCAGGGCCTTGGCCAGCCGGCGCACCTCGTCCGGCGACGGTAGCAGGGCGTCCGCTGTACCGCCGACCGCCAGGACGCGGGCGCGGACGCGGGTCAGGGACGCGTTCACCGCGGCCTCGCCGTCCTTCAGCAGCCCCAGCCTCCATTCCAACGTCGCCGCGGGCAGCGCGTCCGCCAGGGCGTTGAGCTGGGGGATGAGGCCCGCGGCCGCGGCGGCTAGCTCGGCGGCCGCGCCCGCGGGGCCCGTCACGCCCGACCGGGCCAGCCGCCCTGCCGCGATGGCCAGCGGGTTGCCCAGCACGGGTGCCAGCGCCCACGGCAGGGCGGCATACAGCCCCGGCGGCGCCCGAGCCAGTAGCGGGGCCAGCGCCGCCCAGGGTGACCGGGAAAAGGAGGTGGCCGGGTTGATGATGAGGACCCGGTCGACCAGGGCCGGGGCGCGCACAGCGACGGCCAGGGCGAGCGTGCCTCCAAAGGACTCGCCGCACACGTAGACGGGGCGGGAGGGGGGGGACGCGCCAGACGCTTCCGCCGTCAGGGCCTGCACCACAATGTCGACCAGCCCCTCAAAGGCGGTGCGGTCATCAGCGGGCACGCCCAGGAAGCGCACGTCGAAGCGGGTGGCCAGCCCGGGGAACTGTGGCCAGGCGGCCAGGCCGACGCCGTCGATGCCGGGCAGGAAGAAGAGCAGGGGCAGGGTGGCCGGGTTAGGGCGGGGGCGGGAGGGCGATGGCAGAGGGGACATCCACCGGGGCGGGCCGCCATCGTTGTACAGGTCCGCAGCAGGCGACGGCGTCGGCGAGGAGGCGGCCTTGGACGCGGCGTTCCTGTCAGGGCGGCCCTGGGTCGACCACGTCGCCCGCCTCGGCGGCAGCGCCGACAAAGGAGCAGCGCTGGCCGCCGCGTGCGCGGTTTCCTCCACTCCACCTCCCCTAGGTGGCACCTCCACACTGTCCACTATAGATGAGGCAGGCGAGGAGCGGGCGGCTGCGGGGCGTGGGTGGCCGGCGGGCGATGAGCGCGCTGCCAATTGAGCGCTGCTGTGATGAACCGCGGGTGGGCGAGGCCTAGGGCTCGGGGCGGCAATGCGCCGCTCCGCCAGGCCGGCGGTGAGCGACGCAGTGGCCTGGCTACCTGTCGCCAGGCGGGCGGAGGGGGGCATGGCGACTGGTGTCGTGTGTATTTTGTGGGGACGCCTCCACTTTCTAGTGTCTCGCAACCGGCTGTGTGGAGTCGCTTCCAAATTGCTTTTCATTTTGACGCAGCAAACACATCAACGCACACCCAATGCCCTTATCCTCCGCCTCCGCCCCACCAGACGATGCCCCCTCCGACCTGACCGGCTACTGGCGTGTGGTCAAAGCGGAAGGGCTGGACGCGTGGTTGAAGGTGAGAAGAAGTCGAGCGACGGAGCATGTTTTTAACTCCTCGTCATCGTCATCTTCCACACTTTTAGCCTGTGGTGTTGCGTCCGCGTTGTGTGGGCACCCATCCGCGGACGGCCCAGGCTTCTCAGTATGCACTGACGGCACAGCCTTCCCCTCGCCTCGAACTGGCACGGAAAGTTGAGGCGCGTGGCTCCCCCCCCCCCCTCTCATTCTTCATCCATCCATCCATCCATCCATCCATCCATCCATCCATCCATCCATCCATCCCTCTCCCTTTTTTACAGGAGGCCGGCTACCCCTGGGCCCTCCGCCGCCTCGCCACCGACGTCGGCTCCAAGGCCGTCGACATCATCCACCGCGTCGGCCGCAAGGACAGTGGCACCCTCCGCATCACGACCGTCAACGCGCGCGGCGCCTGGACCCGCACACTCGCGCCTGGGCGGGACATCGCGCAGCGGGACGCCGAGGGCAGGCCCGTCCGGACGGCCACCTGGTGGGAGGGCGGTGTCCACAAGTGCGTGCACACGTCGGACGACGGGCGGCGCGAGGTGGAGAGCTGGCGGTCGTGCGATGCCGGGATGATGGTGGTGCGCACGGCGCTGCGGGTGCGCGGCCCGCCCTTGGTCCCGGCCATGGCCGGCGGGGGCGCCGCCTCGCCCGCCCCACACGGCACGGCGGCCGCCCTGGCCGCCGTCGCTGCGGCCCCGCCCACCGCCTCCGGCCTGACCTCGCCGGCCGGCTCAGTCGCGGGGTTTCCCCCCCCCCCCTCCAGCCTGGCCGCCACGGCAAGGGGGGGCCGGGGCGGTGGCGGTGGCGGCGAGGACCCGTCCAGCACGAGCGGCGCGCTCGCTGGGGGGTCCACGGTCGCGGCGGCCTCGTCGGCGGCCGCCCTGGCCGCCTCCCTGGCCGCCACCGCCGGCGGCGGCGATTGTGACCGGGGCGACCGCGACCGCGTCGACCGCCCGAGCGCCGCCCCGAGCCTGGCCGGCGGCTCCCTCTCCGCGGCCCCGCCCGCCGCCTGGCCGCTGCGCGAGGCCGTCATGTACTGGTACCTGGAGCTCACCCCCGTGCCGCAAGGCGCCGGCGCCGGCTCCTCGCTCTGCCGGTGCCTGCTGCCCCCCGCCGCCGCCGCCCACCTGCCGACCGCCCGGGACCAGCGGCGCGTCGCCCGGGCGTGCCACCGGGACACGCTCGCCCTCCAGGCCCTCGCCCGGGACAAGGCCCGGTGGGTGACCCCCGCCGACGTGTTCACGGACGCCCGGGTGTGGCCGCCCCACGGCGGGGCGGGCGCCAGCGGGCCGGGTAGCGTGCGGGCGTCGGGTCGGGGGTCCCCGACGGGCAGGGGCGGGTCGCGCTCGCCCGGGCGGCGGGGGGCGGGGGGGGCGGGGGGGTCGTCCCCGCCCCCGCCCCCCGCCCGCCGCACGACCACGGAGGGCGGGGAAGCGGGCGGGGTGGTGGGCGGGTCAGCCGGCGGCGGCGCTCCCCCGTCCGCTGCCCGCCGCCCGTCCGACCTGCTGCTGTCCACGTCAGGGCGGGGGGCGAGCGTGGACAGTGCCGACCCGCTCAACAACATGCTCGCCTCCGGCTCCTGGGGGTCCGCCCGCGGCCGGGCGGCGAACCGGCCCTTTGCCTCGCCCGGCGGGAGCGTGGGCGAGGGTGACCGGACTCCCCCGACCGGCGGCGGCGGCGGCGGCGGCGGCGGTGGCGGCGGCGGCGGCAGCGGCCTCCCGCTGGCTGTGCAACACGTGCGCGGGCCCTCTGGCCTGGGCGGGGGCGGCCTGGCCACCATCAGCAGTGGGCGCCTCGGGGAGGCGAGCGGCGGCAGTGCCGGGGCGGCCGTCGCCTTCCCGCCCCCGCACGCGGCCACCACCACCCCGGAAGCCGCCCTGGCCCATCGCCTGGCGGAGTACGTGGAAAACCGGTCCCTGACCGCGGTCGTCGCGGTTGGTGGGGGCTCCGCCCTGGACGCCTGGCCCGCCTCGGCCGCCGCGTCCGAGCCCGAGCTGTTTGAGATGTCACCCGCCCAGGCGGAGGACACGCAGCTCAAGCTGGACGCGCTGCGGGAGGCGGTCGCCCGGTCGTGCCGCCACCGGCGGGCCCTGGCCAGAGGGGTGGACGTGCTCGGGTGTTGCACAGTCACGCTCAACGCGGCGGCCGTGCCCGGGTATGTGCGGGCGGCGTGGGAGATTTGATGGGAGAGAAGGAGGTGTGTGTGAAAATATATAATATGTGTATGAGGCCTGGGCGTGTGTGAAGATGAAAGAGATGGAGGCGGTCGTTTGTGTGTAGATGAGAGAGAGAGAAAAAAAACGAACTGGCTAGGTCAAGTCAAGTTTGCATTGCCGGCCGCCCGCTGTGCGCCGAGGAGCGCGCCAACCCCCACCCCCCGTTCGCCGCTAGACCCTGCCTCTCCAAACCCAGCCTACTCAGTGACTTGCGATACGCTCTGCACGCCTTCCTTTGCGTGGAAGCCGCTGCTTTCCCCCCCCCCCCCACCTTGCTCTCCCAACCCCGACCCCCGCCCAAACACCCAACCCTGCCTCTCTGCGTACCCAACCCACCCGCACACCATGCCACCCCCCTCCACCGTCGACTTGGAAGCCGCCTTTGAGGCCGTGAACACGTCCAAGTCGGGCCGCATCGTGGCGTCCGAGGTCCAGGCCGCGCTGGGCAAGGGCGGCATGGTCTTCAGCCTCCAGGCCGCGGGCCTCATGGTGCGCCTGCACGACGCGGACGGCGACGGGTCCGTCTCCCGGGCCGAGTTTGGGGCCCTGCACGCGAGCCTGGACGGGCTGGCGACCGCGTTCGCGGCGGCGGCCGGCGAGGCTGCAGACGATGACGGCCCTCAGCTGCCGTTGGCAAAGGTCGCGGGCGCCCTGGCCGCCGCCGACGTGGGCCCGCCCCTGGACCCGCCCGCCCTGGCCGCCGCCGTCAAAGCGTTCGACCCTGACCGCAATGGCAGCATCGGGCTGACCGAGTTCATGGGGCTGGCCCTGTTTGTGAGGGGCGCGCGCGCCGCCTTCAGGGCGTTTGATGCGGGCGGCTCGGGGTCGGTCACACTCACCCACGACCAGTTTGTGTACGCGGCCGCGTCGTGTCGGTGATGGGTATAGAGGTGCGATGAGACGAGATGTGCAGATGAAAGAAGAAGCAGAAGTCGCCGGCGATAGATGGATGGAGAAAAGCTGCACCGCGGGTCGATGTCGATCATCCCACACCCTCGGACTCTCTGTCGAGAGAGACACACTCCGTCTCTCCACCCGTCCCCGCACACACAGAACTCCGCCCACGCCCTTCCCCAACCCAAATCTGAGTCATGCTGGCTTCACCCTATCGCTCCTCCCTCCCGCTCTCCTGCCAATCCTGCACCCAGCCTCAGTTTCTTGGTGTGGCTGAGAGGCGGGCACATGCGGTGGGGCCGGCGCGCCAGGCCCTGCTGCCGCGCAAGCCCTTGCACGGGTGAGTCGATCGATGCCGGGGCGCGCTCCTTGGCTGGGTATCAACAGCCAGGATGACTTACCGTCGAAAGGGGAGGTGGACGGAGGGATGGCGCCCAGAACGGGACCCGGGCAGCACCGCTGGGGGAGCTGGCGCGACTGTACGCTCTCTCACCATCTTCACTTCTCCCCATCCTCCCCCAAAGTCGTGTGGGCCACCCCACGCCCGCGCCCGCCGCCCGCATCGGCGCCCTGCACCCATCCGCCGCCCAGACCGACGCCATGCACCTCCTCGCCCCCTCCCTCGCTCTCGCCGCCCTGACCCGCGCTACCGACGGCAAGGCCCTGCTGCTGGCCGTGTACGCGGGCCGCCACGCGCTGGCCTTGGCCGCTGCCGTCGCCGCCCTGGCCCCGCTCGCCAAATCCTGGGGCTCCCGCCCGGCCGCCACGCTGGGCCTGGCTGGGGCTGCCTTGTACATCGCCGACGCCGCCGCCCGCCGGGCCGCCGCGGTCCAGCAGCTGGTCAGCCTGAGCCTCGACTACCCGCTGGCCAGCGCGACCGTGTCCATCCCGGCCACCGCCGCGGACGCCATCGCGGCCTGGGCGCCAGCAGCGGATGTGGTGCTGTGCACGGCAGGAGTGGCGGCCGCCATTGCAGCTGCCCGCTGGCTGTTCCGCTCTGTCCTCCGGGCCCGGGCGGCCGCTGGCGGGCGGGTGGCAGCCTGGCAGGGAGCCGCTGCCTGGGCCCCCCTGCTGGCGGGCTCGCCCTCCCCCGTCGACGTCGACGCCGACGTCGACGCCGACGGGCACTCCTCTGCGACGCCTGCCGAGGCCTGGGGTGCGGACGCGTCAAAGGCCGCTGCGGCCTGGGTGGCCAGGGTGGCCGGGCTGGGCGCGGCGGCGGAGGCACCCACTCCACACCCCCGCCTCCTCCTCCTCCCGCCCCAGCTTGCCTCCCCCTCCCCCTCCACCGTCTTCTCCACCAAGGCCACAACCGACGCGGCTACGGTCATGGCTCTCCACGCCTGCGTCGCGTCCGCGAAGTCAGAGGCCGCCTCGTCCGCCGAGTCCGCGGCCGCCGCCCGCGCGGAGGCCGTGCGCCTGGTGTCGGCCCTAGACGCCGCCACCGCCCGTGTCGCCGCGTTGGAGGACGCGGAGGCGGACCGGGAGGCAGCGTCCCGGGTCGCCGCCTCTGTGGCAGACGGGTTTGCTGACGCCGCCTTGGCGGCCGTCGCCTCAGCCGCCGTGGACGCCTCATCCACCCCCACCTCCTCCGCCCGGCTTGCCGCCTCCCTCGGCGACGCGGTCGCGTCCCTGGCCGACCTGCGCGGCGCCCTGGCCGCCTCCGAAGCCGGCCGCGCGGGCGCCGAACGCGCGCTGGGCCGATCTCGCGCCCAGGCCGACGAGCTGGGCGCCATGGCCCGCGCCGCGGCCGCTGGGGAGGCCCGGGCAGAGGCGGAGGTGGCCGCCCTCCGCGGCGCCCTGGCCCGCGCCGCCGCCCGGTCCTCGGCCTCTGCGACCGCCGCCCTCATCGCGGACCGGGCGTCCGCGGCGCGGGCCGCGGGGGATGACGCCCGCGCGGACGGGCTCATGGAGGCCTATGACGCCTGTGTTGAAAATGGCGGCGGCTGGTTTGAGGTGGTGCGGGATGCGGGGGGGGAGGCGGGGTCGGAGGAGGAGGGAGAGAGCTGAGGGGGGAGTGTCACTCTCTTCTGTCCTCCTCCGCACGCCGCCACCCTCCTGGCCTCTCTCTAATTGAGAGCCGCACGTGTGCGCGCGCCCATTGAACTCTCTGGTCATCTACGCTCCCCCGGGAAACAAAGGCCTGTCCTTTACAGCCCCCCATCCCACCCACACGCTGCCGCCGACACAACACGGCAGCGCCCCTCTTCCGTCGGCGAGTTGTTGAATGCGGTGCGTGAGTGCGGCGTGCGGGTGGACGGTTTCGGGCCATGCAACTGCCACTCCTGGCTTTGGCATTGTTCGCAGCTTCCATCGGGGTGGTGGTGCGAGCGGGCAGAGGCGTGCCAGTCTTATCACGAAACGGGTTTTGCGCTCGCGCGCGACGGCGTCGGAAAAAGCACACGGGGCCACGAGGGAGCCTTTTTTGTGTGTGTCGCAGACGGCGCGCCACACGCTTCGCACCTCGCACCATGTCCAATCGCGCCCACAAAGTGATAGGGCGTTTAGTCCTCTTTAGCCTAGTGGTGACGCATGCACCATCCGGCCGGTTGCCGCGGTGCGGTCTCGGGGACTCGAGGGGAGAGCGCCGAAACGCGCGCTTCCCTAGCCAAGCAGCGCCGAGAGGGAGCCGGGTCGTGTGCGAGCACTGAGGTCCGGTCGCCGCGCACTTTGTGCCAGGCGACGCGAGACGACGTCCTGAGTGCCACCCTGGTGGATCAAAAAGGCGCCAGACCCCCCCCCCCCCCCTCCCCACGCGGCCTCTCAGAAAAAACAACACACACACCG
>Ga0315274_10009407_pt1 | contig 14127 bp, 6 predicted proteins | sample YL17G02_20_MG_FD_203700 | JGI IMG/M metagenome (GOLD analysis project Ga0315274, IMG submission 203700) | Sediment microbial communities from Yellowstone Lake, YNP, Wyoming, USA - YL17G02_20 | ecosystem: Environmental > Aquatic > Freshwater > Lake > Sediment | place: USA: Wyoming | collected...
CGAGAGCAGCGACAAAGAACCAAGCTAAAATGTTACACGACATATCTTTGACGTGATTGTTGTTCATATTCTCTTCCTACATAGTCTTGTTTGTTTTTTCTTGTGAGCAATTCGAGGCCCGGGCTGGCTTCATCAGACAATCTTCGTTGACCATCATCATGATATGGTCCATCACCTTTTGTCAGACTATGCGGGTAAGAAGCGAGGCGGGAGTCATCACGGAACGCTTGGGAAAGACAGGCAATACGATTCGAATACACACCTCTTTCGGATAGTGAATAGCGGCGCCCGAGGTAGGGATTTTCTCGGCTTGCAGATGGCTGAATAGACCGGTCAACCAGGTGAAATCTTAGCCAAAACTAATCAAATGATCCCTCTCACAAAGAGTTAAGCAGCTCTCAAACGCCGACCATCATACGCAGGCCGTCATACCGCCATCAACATAAACAAGCTGACCACTCACATAGTCCGACGCCCTCGAGGATAGAAAAATCAGTGCGCCTATTAATTCCCCCGGGTCACCCCAACGATTTGCAGGTGTTCTTGACCGAAGCCAAGTGTCAAACTTTTCATCTTCATACAAAGCTTTCGTCATTTCGGTCTTAAAATATCCAGGCGCGATTCCGTTTACCTGAATATTATATTTGCCCCAATCAGTGGCCATACCTCGAGTGAGATTTCTCAGCCCACCTTTCGATGCAGTGTATGGAGCTATAGAAGGTCTAGCAAGTTCGCTTTGTATAGAACAAATGTTGATAAGTTTTCCACCTTTTCTCTTGATCATGTATTTTGAGACTGCTTTGGATACTATGAACGCACCAGTTAAGTTAACATCTATGATTTTTTGCCAATCAGATAATTTGAATTCCTCGAGCGGTGAACGAATTTGTATTCCAGCATTGTTTACTAAGATTGATATGGGACCTACTTCTTTTTCAATTGAATTGATATGTTCATTTACTTCCTCCTCATTCGTTACGTCGAAAGCTGATCCATAGGCAAGTAGACTTTCTTTGCGAAAAATGCCGAGAGTATGATTTAGCCTTGTCTTGATTCTGTCATTAATAACCACCTTGCATCCGGCAAGGGCTAATCCTCTTGCCAAAGTTAATCCAATTCCTTGGCCAGAGCCGGTAACAAGAGCAATTTTACCTGAAACATCAAATAGGTTACTCATACGTAAGTCCATAGAAGAGGGTTTGTCCAATTGTTTGTTTGATATATCATTGCGCGGCAATTTGCTTACTAACTACTGCAATAAAATGACAGATCTTTCTGTAGATTTGTTCGGCGGTAAATCCGAAATGCTCAGCCATGACAGGCTCCGGGGCAGAAGCCCCGTAGGTTTCTTGAGATATGATTAAGCCCTTTCGCCCGACGAATTTCTGCCAACCCAGACCCACACCGGCTTCAATACTTACTTTCACATCTGCTTCTCCAAATAGAATTGAGTTTCTATAATCCTCTTCCTGTTTATCAAACAATTCCCAGCTCGGTACAGAAATCAATCTTACGGAATAGCCGTTTTTCTCCAACAGTTCGGCCGCGACGAAGGATGGATTGATTTCTGAACCCGTGGCAAGCATCTCAATGTCAACATGTCCGTCTGCGTCACCGTATAGAACGTAGGCACCTTTTCTTAATCCAACACGTGCTCGCTCTTTTGTTAAAACACTTACCTTAGATTCAACTGGTTGCCGCGTAAAACATAGCGCAACAGGACCTTCTTGAATTTCAAATGCAGTTGACCAGGCCGCTTTAGATTCATTTTCATCTCCCGGACGAATCATCGTGAGGTTAGGTATCAGCCTCAACGACATCAAGTGCTCGACCGGTTGGTGAGTCGGGCCGTCTTGACCAATCAATATTGAATCATGCGAAAACACGTAGATGACTCTCTGTTTCATTAGTGCAGACATTCGAATTGCGTTTCGCATATAATCAGAAAAGACCAAGAACGTACCGATGGAAGGCTGAACCATTCCGTGCAGGTTCATTCCATATGCGCATGCAGCCATGCAAAACTCACGTACACCGAATTTGATCTGCTGCGCATTCCAGGTGCTGTGATTAACGATCTGATTATCAGGCAGCCACGTCAAATCAACACTTGCAACATCGGCGGAACCCGAGATAAAAAACGGCAGCAATTCAGCAACCTTTGCGATTATTTGCTCATTGTGTTTTCTTGTCGGTTGATTGGGTTCTATCGGAATGCCCCAAATCTGCTCTTCAAAATCCAAAGGCAGCTGCTTGTGGTAGAACATGTCCCATTGTTTCAATTTGTTGGGATCTTCCCGCTTCATTCTTTCAAAGAGCTCGGTCCACTCCTTTTCGTATTTCTCAAAACGCGGTGAAGCATCCGCAAAATACGCTTTAACATCTTCAGGGACATAGAAGGGTGTCTCAGGCCACCCGATGGCATGTTTGAATCCTTCCATTTCTTTCGGACCTAAGAACCTTCCATGACTAGCACTGGTACCTTGCCTGGTCGGTGAGTATTTGCCAATGACGGTTTTGGCGATTATCAATGTTGGTTTGACTTCCTCTTTTTTAGCTGCATTGAATGCCGTTTCCATTTGCTCAAAGTCATAGCCATCAATCTCAACGACATTGAACCCGTATGCTTCGTACCGTTTGGCAGTATTTTCCCCCAAGCATTCTGATGTCGGCCCGTCCAAACAGACATCGTTGGAGTCGTAGATTATTACCAGGTTGTTCAATCCTAGAGTTCCGGCAAGACTGCCTGCCTCCGAACTTATTCCCTCCATCATACAACCATCGCCAGCAAGCACATAAATGTGTGCGTTGAATAGCTCTCCGCCAAATCTTGCAGCTAGAAGTTTTTGGGCAATTGCCATCCCGGTACCGGCAGCGATCCCCTGGCCCAATGGCCCTGTGGTTATCTCGACGCCAGGTGTTATGCCGTATTCTGGATGACCGGGCGTCTTTGATTTAAGCTGACGAAAGTTCTCAATATCATCTAGACTCAAGTCATAACCGCACAAATGGAGCAGAGCATACTGAAGCATCGAACCATGTCCTGCAGACAGAACAAATCTATCTCTTCCTATCCAATTCGGATTTCTAGGATTGTGTCTCATTACTTTCGTAAACAAGTAAGTGCCTATTTCAGCGGCACCTAATGGCAACCCCGGATGACCAGAACGTTGTTTCTCAATTGCATCAGCGGAAAGCGCTCTTACTGTATGTGCAATTTGCTGCAATATGTTCTTCTCAACATTCTCCATTTTCAAGCCCGATCAATTTCACAAGGACAGTACATACTTCGTGCTCCAGTTGTTATTGGTCTTCACGCGCCATTACCTTGCGCCATGTATAATTAAGAGCATCTCTGCTGTTTTTGCCGATGAACATGCTCAAGAAGACTCCAACAATGAGAGTAGCAAAAAAAGAAATTGCCGCCGGCCATAGCACTCCGACCGCCAGAGAATCAATTCCCCATTTCTTTGCAAATACCATGAGGGAACCCAATACAAACCCCAGGAACCCCGCAATCAATGCAGCTGGCGCCGTTGCGCGTTTTGAGAACATGGCCAAAATGAATACGCCAAATAACGGTCCGGTGAACATGTTGATGAGTTTCTGTGAATAGTCAAAAATGTTACCCATTTCTTTAACAAAGCACGCACCAATTGTTACTACTGTTCCGAGAACTAGTGTGGAGTATCTGGCTATTTTCAACCGACGCGCTTTTTCCTTTTCGGATATTTCACCTGCATCAAGATTATATACCTTTAGTGTATATCGGCCGTAGAAGTCATTGAGTATAGCGGCGACGCTGGAGTTAATACCGGAATTGAGGCTGGACATGGATGCGCCATAAATAGCTGCCACCATTAAACCGGTGATGCCGACAGGCATGACGTTGGCAATGAAGTAAGGGAAGATGTTATCGATTGCCAAATTGCTGGGGAAATTCAAACGGGACGCAACTGCATAGAGACCAAATCCGATAAATGTGACTAAAACTATGTACAACAGATAAGCATAAGCATTGGTTAGAAAACCCTTTCTACTTGCGGCAAGCGATTTGCCTGTCAAATAGGTTTGTACCATAGCCTGGTCAACACAGTAGTTACCCATTTTTTGAACTGAATAAGTAATTATTAGTGAGACAATGGTTACGTCAGTTACCAAATAGAGCCTTATCTTTTCAAAAAATCCTGCGCTCTCGAACCCAACAATATTTGCAGTTAGATTCGTCTTTCCCGCGGCTACGAGCAAAGCCCAAACTTCCGAGACACCGCCAGGTATCGATGTAAACACAAGGATGACGGCAATTATCATTCCCGCGAACATTACGAATGAATGAACTACATTGGACCACATGGTAGCTTTCATACCGCCAAGGGCTGTTGTCACCGTGGTTACGGCTCCCATAACTACAATGGATGGGATAAGAGGAATTGATCCATTCGTGACAACACTTAATACCATCGAAGGAACATAAATAATTGCAGCCATCCAGGTAAGCCGCCATAGAATAAATATAGCGCTTGCCAGAGCACGCACTTCAGTACTGAATCGTCTTTCTAAATATTCATAAGCTGTAACAACTTTCAGTTTGTGATAAAAAGGTATGAAAATATAGACGACCACCGGATAGGAAATGGGAATTGCCATCGCCATCCATAGCATTATGATTCCATACTTATATGAGCCCGCTGGAAAAGCCATGTATCCAATTGCACTTGTTAAAGTAGCCAGAAGTGACATACCGACAGGAAACCAACTCATTGTTCTTCCTGCAAGTAAGAAGTCATTTGTCGATTTTTGTTTCTTATATAGATAAATGCCAAATCCGATTATACCAAATACGTAAGCAAATGCTATAATCGCATCAATCGTTGTGAATCCGCCAGACCTCATCAAATGACTCCCGTTAGTTGATCAAAGAATAGAATTCAGAATGGGCTATTTCTGCAATTGATAGTCAGAAAGAATCTCCAGGCCCGAGCTGTCGGCAATATGTTCAGCAGCATTGCCCCACACATAGAGCCTATTATCATCAACTCTGCAAACAACGCTCCAAAAATTTCCGATATGTATTGTTCTGCCCAACAGCGATTGAGGATTGTCAGAATCCTTTGTTTCAATCATTGTTTGGTAATGTTGTTCATCGAACGCATGCTTTACAACTTCGCCGGAAATGCTTTTTGAGTTCAACTTCACCGGCTGATACTTATTGTTTTTCCCGGCGACTTTCTCATTGACATCATTATTATTGACATCTATTTTTGCGCCCTTCTTCGTTTCCAAGCTCACTTTCCCTTCGTTGCCTAGAATTATGTTGTTTTCTACTGGAGAAGGAATGAAATAGCTGAAATTATTAGAATACCTGATGCTGGTTTTCCCCTTATTGTTCATAATTATGTTATTCCTCAGCTCCATGTACGAATCAATGCATTGTATACCTCCGCCGGATTGATTCTCGACAATAGTATTATCGGAAATAAGTGCACGTCCTTCTTTGCTAAGCCGTATGCCGCCGGCACCTCCATTCGTTGTCCAATTTCCAGCAATAAAATTATTAGTTACAACGGCATGGCTTAAACGCATAATATAGATTCCGCCGCCATCATCATCGGCGATATTCCCAACAATCCGGTTGTCATGAATGGTCGGATAAGAAAAATCTTCCACATAAATTCCGCCTGCGTCGCTATTTCCTTTTGCACGGTTCGAGGCAATCACATTATTTTCGATTATCGGTCTTGCTTCATTCGAACATGAGATTGCGCCTCCATTGCTGCTGCGGGTTTGAGTAATATCATTAATCCCGGCAGTGTTTTGTATGAAGACATTATTTCGAACCACTCCTCTTCCTGAACCTTCCATAAAATTGTTTTCTATCCTTTTATCCGTTGCATGCCTTTCCCGAAGCCAACCGTAAAACGAGAGAGCTCCACCATTACCGACTGACGTCCTGTTCCTATAGAAAATATTGTTGCGAATTATGGGGACGGCATTATAAAGACACGCAATTCCTCCCCCTTCATTCCCTTTTTGATGTATTCTTACAGTATTAAAATTCTCCGGCTCAAGCGAACAGTTGTTTACTATAAAACAATTGCTAATCTCCGGCGAAGTATCTTCGCACAAAACTCCGCCCCCTTCGGAACGAGCTATTCCGTTTGTTATTGTCACTCCATCAATTCGTGAATCATCGGCACCGACAACTACTCGTCTGCTGTAGTCGCCATTCAATATTGTTGGATAGGAGTAAATATCGCGTTCCCAAGATCCAGCTTTGAAGCCACCGAAAATGTCAACGAATGGCTTCATCTGGACAGTCCCCTCCTTGTACGTTCCCATAGCTACCAAGAGTGCCGTCCTGCTACTCTCTAGATTGTCCGTGATTGTTGTCAAAGCATGTAGAAGTGTATTCCATGGTTTTGATTGAGAACCATTACCATCCTTATCCGATCCGTTAGTCTGTGATACATAGTAAACGTGACTATACCTTGTCAGATCCACTTTTTCAGTAACTGGTCCAACCTTGGCAATGTCCTTTGATTGTCCGATTGAATAATTACAGAACACCAAAAGTGCAAGGGAAACTCTCAAGAGAATCTTCTTCATTTGTTTGCTCATCCTATCCGTTGAAAACTCACCGAAACTATTTGTCAAATGTTATTTCTACGCTTTTCAAAATCGGCGTGTCTGCACCATTATTCATGTCGAAGACGGCTCTGTATTGAACCCACTTACCGGATACTTTTCGAATTGACTCGTTGTTCTTTGTGTAATAAGATTCCGGCCCATTAGGTCCGAGCCATTCGGCCTTTGCAAGCTCCTTTTCGGTACCAGATGCTCTTAACTGGAATTTTATTGAAGTTCTGAGTGGAGTTTCGCCGTTCCAGTTAATTGAAACCGGTTTGGAATTGCCTGCTTCGTAAGGCGTCGAATAATAGCTATACGAGTTCTTCCTATTCCAAATATTTCCGATATCAACTCCCATGTCATAATGCGCCCCGACACTCGGCAACTTCAGAACGTTCTTCTCAGAAAAACCTTTTGCACTTCCCCAGTATAGAAGCGAATTAGTGTGGTGGTCGCTGTAATCACCTATTTCATCATAACTCCCGTCTGCTCGATGACAATAGAAAAATATGTCTGGATATCGGTCCCGATTGAAATCGCAGATCAGTGCGCCAGTACCGCCGTCTGTGGGAAATCTCAAGCTGTTGTCAACATTGAATCCGTTTTTGCTCCCGAGCATCACGGTTGAGTACCAGCTACGCTTACCGTTACCGCTATAGTAGGGACATACCAGATCGAGCCAGCCATCATTATTCACATCGCCGATTGTCATTGTCTTTGCTTGTAGCGGCATCACAATGGGTTTGCCAAATTTGTGATCTTGAGTCTGATAGTAGATGAGAACATTCTTATCGTGAGCAAATGCAATGTCCAGTAAGCCGTCCTTGTTCAAATCGGCAACGCCTCCCATTCCCGATCCTTGGCTGTTGTCAAGCTGGGCTGAATGTTTCACATTGTACTTTCGTGTCCCGTCACCATAAAAAATTATTGCTACTCCACCCTTTTTCTGATTACCAAATACCAGATCCAGATAACCATCGCAATCAATATCGCAGACTGTAGCCGACCTCGTTACATCGGTTGGCAGCACGGTTCTGTCTTCGACTGACCATCCTTTGTCGCTTCCCCAGTAGATGAAAGATCCTTCAGTCAATTTGTTCGGTAGATTAGGAGGGGGGCCACCGTTCGAGACAATGACGTCTAAATAGCCGTCGCGGTCCAAATCTGCAACTTGAACGCCCAAGCCGTTGTAACAAGGTAGGCCAGACATATCCCATGTACTGAACTTGTTACCCTTGTTCCAATATATCCACACCTCATTTGCTACGCGACTCGTTTCTCCCCTATTCACCATGAGAACATCCACCTGACCATCATCATTCAGATCAGCAAAAGCTTGCTCGTACGGTTCACGACCTGGTAGCTCAATGCGCTGATTCACGTCGAAGCTGCCATCCTGTTTTCCAAAGTATAGATAAGACGGATCGTATCCGCCACGCGAGTTGCCCATCATTGATGTTATACATATATCGGGATAGCCGTCATTGTTGAAATCGGCGATAGCGTTCCCCTCTGCGCCGTGTTCGTATAAACAAGTGCGTTTTGTTTCTTGGAATCCTTCCGGGCCATTCCAATAAACATATGAGGGAACTTCATATGAATAGTGTTCTTGATTATTACACACGAGAAGATCCACCCATCCATCGTTATTAAAATCTGCAGCATTAGCTCCCCAGGCACCGATCGTTGGAATAGGCTGTCTGTGATTTTTGCTGAAACCGTTAGCAGAACCAAAATAAAGGAAGGAATCAATGAGACGGTTGGCAAGATTGGGATCGCCGGTAAGTGAGTGCTGATGGTTTGTAAAAAAGATATCTGCAAATCCGTCTTTATTGAAATCTGATACTACAACGTCCTTGGCGTCGTATGTTTCAAATTCGATCCTTCTATTAATATCGAACTTGCCGTCGATACTAGTATAGGCATATGAAGCAATGCCGTCCTCACAAGCAAATACCACGTCGGGAGTTCCATTATTATCAATATCGGCGACCTTAACAGCAGAAGCTTTGTTGGTAGGCAGCTCAATCATCTTGTCCTCGCTAAAGCCATCCTTACTACCGTAATAGACGTAGGATGTTCTTCCTTCGCTGTTTGCGAAAACAAGATCGGGCCAGCCGTCGGAGTTTAAGTCCGCAGTCACTACGTCAGTCGCCCCATCCGTGGCAATGTCGGTGAAGCGTTCGTTACTATAACCATCCTTTCCGCCCCAATAGATTCTTGAATAGGATGACCCTTTTTTATTCTTATCACGATACTCCCAATACCCGCTTGAGAAAGCAAAAACAATATCCTTATAACCATCTTTATTAAGATCACCAACTGCTGCCTTTTGTGCGGAAGTGCTTTTCAATGATACCCGTTTCTTGAAAGGGAAGAATGCCCATTCTCCTCTCTTCCTCACATAAGTCTTGTCTAATCCTCCGTAGTACACAAAAGAGTCCATGTTCGTCCAAGTACCGTTTGAATAATTGGGAACTACAAGATCTATAGTGCCGTCATTATCTACGTCGTTTGCAGTAATCCACATGGGACCATTGGCAGGTATATAACTGTGATTTAAAATGCTGAAGTCCTTGCCGTTACCCCAATAGATTGACAAATCTAGTTTTTCGACGAGCGAATGAGTATTCACGCACAATATGTCGACATTTCCGTCGTTGTTAAAATCCCAGCGGTTAATTGCCTGGATCCGCCCATTGTGAGAGACATACATATTGGCACCACCATCATCAAATGTGCCCTTGACAAAATCGTTGTAACTGTTTTGTTTCCAGATCTTCTGTCCCGAGATTTCACATACGGACAACAAAAACATCAACAATACATTCATTGGCATCATGTATCACATCCAATATTGATTTTCTCTTGAATTATTTCTTTTTGAACGCAATTTCAACGGCCGTTAAATATGGTGTTGCTGCATCGTTTGGTGAAATTAGGCGAGCGCGATACTGTATGAACTTTCCATGCAATGCCACTATTTCGCTTCCGGGTTTCGTGTACCATGAGTCCTCACCACCAGGACCCCGCCACTTAGAATTTTCAATTTCCTTCTCAGTATCGGCCACCCGCACCTGAAAGCTCACAGCCGTGCCAAATGGTGTTTCGGCTTCCCATCTGATCGAGGCAGGAGTTTCACTCTTATTTATCTGATGAACTGAAGAGATATAGTCCTCATAAAGTCCACGATCATAACTGTTACCCGGATCTCGTAGATTAAGCCCACTCGGCCCTACTGCCATGAATTCTAGTCGGTTGTCTTTAGAGAATCCATTTGGACCACCCCAGTAAAGCAAAGAAGGACAGGTATGATGATGAGGCTCCGGTTCAACATACGAGCCTGAGCTACGATGATCGGCGATCAAAAGATCGAGCCAACCGTCGCCGTCAAAATCCAGCGCACAAGAACCCGATGAACCGTACGTTTCCAACTCCGTGCGTTCAGATTTGAAGCCGTCTTTGCTGCCCCAGTAAATTAGAGATGGGCGATTCCCGCTTACTTCTCCGCCGTAACTCGTTAGAAAGATATCGAGCCAGCCGTCTTTGTTGAGATCCGCTATGCAGTTCTGATAAGGCACGTACGATTTTATCTGGATCATATTGTTGTTGCTGTACCCATTCGGAGAGCCATAGTAGATGTAAGAAGTTAATTCGGTACCATCGGGATTTCCCCGATGAGGCAACACCAGATCGAGCCATCCATCCTTGTTAAAGTCGGCCGCCTTTATGTACATCAACTCGTCTTTTCGGGGGAGTGAAAGATCGGCAATCCGATCATCCGAAAAACCGTCCTTACTGCCCCACCAAAATCTTACTTTGCCAAATTCAACTTGTCCTGCGATATCCAGCCAACCGTCGTTGTTTAAATCCATTAACAAGGGGCCACGCATGCGTTCCCTTGCTATATGCAGGACTGTTCGATTTTTGAAACTGAATCCTTTAGGTGATCCCCAGAATATTGGGAATCCGTGACTCTTCGGATCATTCAGATCAATACAACTCCCACTTCCAAGAAGATCCAGGTAGCCATCTCTATTGATGTCAGCAATTCTAACGCCACCATAACCAACTTTCATTGTCAAGTTTGTCTGCTCATTGAACGCACCATCTTTGTTCCATCGTATAGCAAGCCCACCTTGATCATGACGGACGTTGGCAATAAATTTTTGCAGAGCCATTATGATATCAACATTTCCATCGTCATCTAAGTCGGCCGTGCCAAACCCAAATATCTGATGTGTATTAAATGTTGAGGTTCTTTCTTTCGAATAATTACGCGTTCCATCACCCCAGTAAATTGTGGATGTCGTGGGACCGTCACTAAAATATCCCTCGTCGTTGAAAAATACTATGTCAGGTAACCCATCATTGTTAGCATCACCAATGGTGTTTGCCACAGATCCCTGAGTCTGCAGTTGTGTGTGATTTTCAAAACGAAATGTACCTTGGTCATTCCAGTATACATAAGAGAGCAAATCGTGTTCGTTGGTGACATACTGATTGCTAAATACAGTCTCCGGATAGCCGTCGTTATTTAGATCTCCGCAAGCTACGCCGCTTGCACCAAGCGTTGGTAGTGCCAATGGTTTTCTCTTAGAAAAATCTTTCCCATCAGAATAGAAGACGTAAGAATCAGTCCAGGTTGCACCCCCCTGAGTTTCAAGATTGGCCACAACAACATCATCAAGTCCATCCTTATCGACATCCGAGAAAACTACATCGCTTGCATGGCTTACAGGTAGTAACAGCGAGTCAGTCAAATCATAATTGCCTTTACCTTGTCCTTTGAGAACCAGCACGCCCTCATTTGTGCAAACTGCGATATCATGTTCTCGATCATGGTTTATGTCACCAATTGCGACTGCAGAACCTTTCACTTTCAATACGACTGCATTGTTGATATCCTTCAAAGACTTTTTCGTAGATAGCAACAGATACATATTTTCCTTCGTTAAGAAAACAAGGTCATCTGTTCCGTCCCCATCAAGATCTTTTGACGCCAACGCTACGGCACCCAAACCATTAAAAGAAATGGTAAGACAGTTATCCGCTTTGAACCCGGAGGGTGAATTCCAGTAGATGAGACTCCTACGAGGAGCGCTTTCATCTTCATTGTTGGCCCAGTATTGACAACCGACGGCTAGGTCCAGCCATGAATCACCGTTGAAATCTCCCGCAACTATTGCAGAACCTTCTGCGGCCGGTAATTCCGTTCTGCTGGAAGGAGTAAACCCTTTTTTTGTCCCGTAGTAAATCCATGTTGGAACTTTCGATACATGACTATCACGAAAATTTACGACTGCAAGATCATTTAGACCGTCTTTGTTGAAATCAGCGATCAAGCCATCTCGAGATCCACCGCCGGGTAATTCTATTCTGGAACGGGCATCGATATCATTTCCATTATTCAAATAGATATAGGTGTTTTCTTTCTCGGTTTGACCGTGCCCGGCCGGTAAGAAGATGTCTAAATGACCGTCATTGTTGAAATCCCACCGGGAGATAATCTGAATTCGACCTTTGGCAGATACGTAACAATTGCTACCCGCATCTAGGAATTGTCCGTCAGCAAAATCCTTGAAACTGTTTTGTCTCCAAACATGCTGCCCCATTAACATGCAGGTACTAAATAATAACAGGGTGATGATTCTCGAAATCATGATCATACAGTCCAGAAAGTTCATTCAAAACTATTTCATTTGTGAAAATGTTATTTCCACAGAAGTTAAATATGGCGTCGCAGCATCATTCGGTGTAATCAAACGAGCACGATATTGTATATACTCTCCACATAGTCCTTTAATCTCATTGCCGGATTTTGTATACCATGAATTGGGACCATTTGGACCTTGCCACGCTGCATTTTGAATTTCTTTCTCAGAATCTGCACACCGGACTTGAAACTCTACAGCCGTACCAAATGGCGTCTCAGCTTTCCATTCTATCGATACGGGAATTTCGTTTCTATCTACTTGGTGAATGGAAGAAAAATAATCTTCATAAAGTCCCCGGTCATAGCTGTTTCCTGGATCCCGCAAATTAAGTCCGAATGGTCCAACTGCCATGAATTCCGATCGGTTATCATTTGAGAATCCGTCGGGTCCCCCCCAGTACAATAGTGAAGGACATGTATGGCGGTGAGGTTCGGCATCAAAGTATGACCCCGATTTACGATGATTAGCAACTAAGATATCGAGCCAACTGTCCCCGTCATAGTCCAGCACTTCAACTCCGGAAGAACCATATGTTTCAATTTTAGTTGGTTCTTTGTTGAAGCCATCTTTGCTTCCCCAATAGATCAAAGACGGACGGTTACCACTAACTTCGCCTCCGTAACTTGTTACAAATAAATCAAGCCAGCCGTCTTCATTAATATCTGCAAAGCAATTTTGATAAGGAACGTAAGTCGGGATCAGAATGCGATTCTCATTGCTAAATCCTTTGGGAGAACCAAAATATATATATGAGTTATCAATAGTTCCCTCAGGTGCGGCACGGTGTGGGCAGAACAAATCCAACCAACCATCGTTATTAATATCTGCGGCTGTTAAATACATAAGTTCATCTTTCCTGCCAAGGTCAAGATCAGTTATTCTTTCATCTTTAAATCCATCCCGGCCTCCCCACCAAAACCTAACCTTGCCGAACTCAACTTGCCCTGCAATATCCAGCCAGCCGTCTTTATTGAAATCCATCAATAACGGTCCACGTATTTTTTGAATGTCACAATGTAACACCATACGATTTTTAAAACTGTATCCATGTGAAGAGCCCCAGAAAATCGGGAAGCCATGTTTTTTAGGATCTCTCAGATCAATACAACTCCCACTTCCAAGAAGATCCAGGTAGCCATCTCTATTGATGTCAGCAATTCTAACGCCACCATAACCAACTTTCATTGTCAAATTAGTCCGTTCATCGAACTTACCAACCTTGCTCCATTCAATTACCAAGCCGGCTTGATCGTGGGCTACATTATCAACAAATGTATTTTTATATCCTTGCATAGCCATTATGATATCGACATTACCATCATCATCTAAATCTGCGTTGCCAAATCCGAAAACCTGATGTGTACTAAATCTCGTTGATCTTCTTTCAGAATAATTCCTCGTCCCGTCCCCCCAATAGAGCGTGGAAGTTGAAGCGCCATCACTGAAGTTGCCTTGCTCATTGAAGAATATGACATCCGGCAACCCATCATTATTCGCATCCCCAATAGTGTTTGCAAAAGAACCTTGTGTTAGTAGCTGAGTATGATTCTCAAAATAGAAATGTCCTTGATCGTTCCAATATACATACGACAGCAAATCATGTTCGTTCGTAACGTATCTATTACTAAAAACGATTTCAGGATAACCGTCATCATTCAAATCACTACAGCTTACGCCGCTTGCACCAAGCGTTGGTAGTGCCAATGGTTTTCTCTTAGAAAAATCTTTCCCATCAGAATAGAAGACGTAAGAATCAGTCCAGGTTGCACCCCCCTGAGTTTCA
>Ga0315274_10009408_pt1 | contig 14127 bp, 19 predicted proteins | sample YL17G02_20_MG_FD_203700 | JGI IMG/M metagenome (GOLD analysis project Ga0315274, IMG submission 203700) | Sediment microbial communities from Yellowstone Lake, YNP, Wyoming, USA - YL17G02_20 | ecosystem: Environmental > Aquatic > Freshwater > Lake > Sediment | place: USA: Wyoming | collected...
AGATACATAGAAAAATTAATGAGGTAGAGATCGTTGATCACAAATGGCAGGAAAAACATTGGAAAAGTATTAGACAGAACTATTCCAGAGCACCGTTTTTTAAAAAGTATGTTGATTGGGTTGATTATATATATATGGAGAAACAATGGACTAATCTATCTGAATTGAATCAATTCACTATGAAACATATAGCACAGGAATATCTAGGAATCAAAACAAAGTTCGGAAATTCTGATGAATATATTTTACAAGGAGAAAAAGAGGAAAGATTATTGGATCTCTTGAAGCAGGTTAATTGTACTACTTATGTATGTGGACAAGCATCCAAACATTATTTAATAGAGAGTCATTTTAGAAATTGTGGTATGGATATAGAGTATCAAAATATTGCTAAATTTCCTGAGTATAAACAAATTTATTGTCCTTTTAATCATACAGTATCCATATTGGATCTTTTATTTTGTATTGGAGAGGAATCCTCTGAATATATTTGGGGAGAGAAGACCATTAAACATCTTTCAATTGCAAAGAGATCTGAGTGGGATGCGAGGCATTTTGAGGTTAATATTGCTCTTTTGCCTTATTCTGATACTTTGCTTGACATAGAGAATGGGATTAAGGAAACAAGGGAAGGTGGAATTGAATTGCTGATTGCTAGATGTCCCACGGATGATTTGTCTTGGATTCACGAATTGGAAAAAAGAAATTTTCGATTGATGGACACTCTTTTATATGGTTCTATGAATTTGCTTAATTATCAATTAGAGAAATCTAATCATCTAGTTAGGATTGCGGAAGGCAAAGATCGTGAAAGGATTAAGTATATTTCGGAAATATCGTTCTCGGGATATCTTTCTCATCATAGGGCTGATTCAAAATTGAATGGTTCTAGATGTGACGACCTTTATGTTCGTTGGGCTGTTAATTCTGTTAGTAATGCGGAGTTGGCAGATTATGTTATAGTAGCTGAGAAAAATGATATTGTTGTTGGATTTTCGGTTATCAAAATAGAAAAGAAAGGAAAAATTTGTGATATTGATTTGATTGCTATTGATCCTAAATTTCGAGGTATCGGTGTGTATAAAGATATGATTACTCATTTAGTTGCTTGGTCTAAAAATAGGGGATGCGAGCATCTTGAGATTTCTACTCAAATAACTAATATTGTCTCTTGGAGAGCTTGGACGAAAGTGGGTGGTTTGCTTGATAGGTCGTATTATACTTTCCATTGTTGGTTATAAAGAAAGGAGGATGAAGTGAAGAAGATCTTAATTACTGGAGGTGCGGGATTTATTGGTAGCAATTTTGTTAAATATATATATGATCATTATTCTAATTATCATATAGTGGTTTTGGATGCTCTTACTTATGCAGGAAATATGGATAATATTTCTCAAAATATACGAAATGATTCTCGCTTTGAGTTTTGGTATGGCAATGTTTGTAATGGGAATTTGGTTGATGAACTGATGTCTCAGGTTGATGTGGTTGTTCATTTTGCTGCAGAGTCTCATGTTGCCCGTTCTATTTTTGATAATTTTGTTTTCTTTGAGACCGATGTTATAGGTACGTATGTGATTGCTAATTCTGTTTTGAGACACAAAGACTCAATTGAAAGATTTATACACATATCTACTTCGGAGGTTTATGGTACTGCTTGCTCTGCTCCCATGACGGAGGAACATTTGTTGAACCCTGCAAGTCCTTATGCAGCGGCGAAGGCAGGTGCTGATCGTTTGGTTTACTCTTATTGTGAAACATATGATATACCAGCTATTATTGTTAGGCCATTTAATCAATACGGTCCTAATCAGCATCTGGAAAAAGCTATTCCTCGTTTCATTACGAGTTCTCTTCTCAATGAGCCGTTGACCGTTCATGGTTCTGGAGAAAACACAAGAGATTGGGTATATGTAACGGATTTATGTAATGCTATTGATAGAGCAATGCATGTAGAGTTGGACAAGGTCAGAGGACAGGTTATTAATATTGGAACTGGAGTCGATTTGAGTGTTGTTACCATCGCAAATTTAATTGTCAATCAAGTGAGTAAATCTACTCCTATAACTAATATTGGTGATAGACCTGGACAAGTTCAAAGACATATCTCCTCTACGGATAAAGCTTTAAAACTTTTGGGATGGAAGGCTCAAACGAACATTGAAGAAGGATTGGCTAAAACTATCGATTGGTACAAAAATAACAGAGAATGGTGGACGAAATTGCGTTGGATGAGACACGTATTAATTAAAACGAAAGATGGGAAGGTGGAATATCATTGAACAAAAATTTTTGGCACATTGGTAGACAAGAAATAATATTATATATGATAGAGAGGTATTGTGATACAAATGGAAGAATGCTGGAAGCAGGTTGCGGAGAAGGAAACGTTTTACTATATCTAAAAAATAAGGGTATCAACATTGAAGGTTGTGATATTTCGAAGGATAGTTTACAACGGTGTCTTGAAGACGTTAATTTATATTATCTAGATATTTGTGAAATGAACCTTGATAATCAATTTGATATTGTCGGTTGTTTTGATGTTCTTGAGCATATTGAGGACGATAGATTAGCGTTGAAAAATTTTTACAATGCTTTGACAACGAAAGGCAGAATGATTTTAACGGTTCCTGCTTGCAGTTTGTTATGGAGTAGTTTTGACGTATTTGGCAAACATTTTAGGAGATATGATGGTGCAGGTTTGCAAAATAAATTAAATGACGCTGGTTTTAAGATAATCAGATTTTCACATTTTATGTTTCTTTTGTTTCCTGTTATGTTCGTGATAAGGTTTTTTTCTAAGAAAAAAGTTTCGGGATTTGTGGAAATTAATACTATTCCTATTTTAAATGATATATTTTTGTTTGTATTTAGACTTGATAAATTGCTAATGAAATACGTAAATTTGCCTTATGGAAGCTCTATTATGGTTGTGGCGGAGAAAGAATAATTATGTCTGTACGAAATGCATTGATGTTGCTTTATAAGCGTTTTAATTTTTTTTATCGTTTATATTTTTATCTTAAAAGTAAATTGCTAAAATTGGAGAGATACGTTGAATACTTTCCTGATTCTGGCATAATTGTGGATATAGGTTGCGGATATGGATTAGTAGCTAATTATTTGGCATTGCGTTTTCCCAATAGTGAGGTAATAGGCATTGATATTAATCCTGATAGAATTAAAGTTGCTTCAACTACTGTTGGTAATAGGAGAAATATTAAATTTTTAGTTGCAGATGCTGGATATTGGGATATGCAGAATTGTGCTGCAATTATTATGACTGCGTTTCTTCATCATGTATCTTATGATCTTCAAAAGCTGATTTTGAATCGCGTCTATAAAAATTTGCATACAAAAGGAATATTGGTAATCGCTGAAATAAATGTAGAAGATTGCAAAAGTTGGAATACTATTTTGTCTGATCGTATTCTTTATCCGTTTGCGACTACTTATTTTTCTAAACCGTCTGTTTTATCGTCCATGTTAGTGGATGTTGGTTTTGAGGTGGAATCTTATATTCCAAAAAATTATATTTTTTCAGAAATTGTTTATGTTTGCAGAAAAAATAGTGAATTGTCTGATTGGAGGACTTTAAATTGAAAAATGGAATAAAAGCTTTTGCTCTGATTGCAATAATTTTTACTATTGTATATTTGAGTGGCATAGTTAATTTTGATACTAATGATGATTTAGCTGTTATATCTATGCTTAAAGGATATTTTGATTGGGGATCCAATATACCGCCATTTCTTTCTCCTATTTTAAGCATGGCATTGATTAAATTGTATTCTGTTAATTATGATTTTCCTTGGTTCAGTTTGTTACAATACTTGACAATGTTTATATGCATGTATTGGGGCGTGAAGATAATTTTGTCAACGTCTTGGTCCCGATTAAGCAAAATTGCATTAATTATGATTCTTTTAAGTTTATATTCCTATATTTTAATTAGACCCAATTTTGGTGCTACAAGTTTATTTCTAGGATTTATGACATCTATTTATGTGGCATATCTGAATCTAAAAGGAAATGGATTTTGGCTGTCTTATTTAGTAGCTGGAATAATTCTCTCATTGTCATATATGTTTAAGGTAGAAAACATACTTATTGTTTTACCGATTATATTTCCTGTTTTTTTTACTTTTTTATTGTCTTCTGACACTAGAAATAAATTTTTTGTTATGTTGATCCCCATTGCTGTTGCAGCGATTGTTTCTTTGTTAGTTAATTCTCATATTCTTGATTATTATTATAGTGTACATTCTTCTATGTCTACATTTTTTAGTTTTCATTTAAATGAGATGCCAAAGAGTCTTAACTTGAATGCTGCTGGGTGGAATTACGATGATTATTACGTAGCTAGTACGTGGTTTACCCATGATCAAACTATTTTTGGCTCCGATAAAATTTATCAATTTCTTTTTTATGATGTTTTTCATATTTTTATTCCTTATGTTATATCTCAAATAACTTTAATAGGCGTTGTGAAAGCATCAATGCCCTTTGTGCTGGTTATTCTTTTGGGTTTGATTATTATATTGGATTCTAACAGAAAGCCTTTTACGTTTGAATTGCAGAAAACAAAAGTTTTTTGGATTAAATGGTTGGTTATTCTGTCTCTTGTTACGATGATTGGCGGAATTACTGCGTTGGCACTTTATAGGTTTCCTCCTAGAGTGTTTATTCCTTTGTTTGTGTATGCGTTTTTTGTTGTTTTGTTGGCGAGATCTTTGATGATGATTGATAAGAGGCCTATATTCAACAATATAAGGAAAGGTTTATTGGGTGGTATTTTGTGTTTGATAATATTGCTATTGATTCTTCAGATAGGAAAGTATCAAAAAGTTAATGAGTTAATGATTAAATATCAGGATAATGCTAATGTTACTATTACTACAATAAAAAATATGATTGGTGATGATGTGATTTTTTTGGATGGAGCAGGATGCGGTGCTTCGTTCATATTTACTGACCCTTTCGAGGAGACCGTAGGAGTAGATTATAGTCTTGTTGTTCCAGGATGGGGAATAAATACTCCTGCGTACTATGATTTTTTGCGAAGACATAATATTCCAGTATCTAAAATAGTGGAGTATTCTATTAATAATCAAAAGGTTGTTTATAGATTTTATTGTCCAGGATGGGAGTCCGTTGATGTTTTTGAAAGACATTTCAACAAACATTATGGGTCTGATACAAAAGTTTTGAAGTTTGAGATTGTTAAGGATTTCAGACAGAGTGATTGGGAATATAATTATCTTTATATGAGGCTTGTTCAGCAATGAAAATAGAATTTTATAGACATAGTTTGAGTGAGAAAGATGTTGATAATGCGGTTGATGTTCTCCACTCGCTAATTCTTACTCACGGCAAAACCGTTGAAGAGTTTGAAAAAAGGTTTTCAGAGTATATTCAATGCAAATATACTATTGCTGTAAATAGTTGCACAGGTGCTTTGCATATGTCTTTGCTGGCGTATGATATTGGAGAGGGAGATGAAGTTATTACTACTCCTATGACATTTATAGCTACGGCTAATTCGATAATAATGGCTGGTGCAACTCCTGTTTTTGTTGATGTGGAACCTGAAACTGGAAATATGGATGCTAGCTTGATAGAGAGAGCTATTACGTTTAGGACGAAGGCTATTATGCCTGTTCATCTGTATGGACAGATGTGCGATATGAGACGAATTAGACAGATTGCAGATAAATATGGATTGATTGTTATTGAGGATGCTGCTCATTGTGTTGAAGGAATTCGGGATGGAGTGCGTCCTAGTATGATGGGAGATACAGCATGTTTTAGTTATTTCTCGACGAAAAATCTTACAAGCGGAGAGGGCGGAGCAATTTGTGTTAATGATGATCAGATCGCAGAGACTCTTAAAAAGTTGAGACTTCATGGTATGAGCAAAGGGTCTTCTGAGAGATATACTAGTGCTCGATATCAACATTGGGATATGGAGATACTGGGATGGAAGTATAATATGGATAATATTCATGCTGCTTTGCTTATTGATCAAATTTATGATCTTAATAATAGATTGAAGATACGAGAGATAATTTGTAACAGATATGAGAAAGAGTTTGATGGCGTGAAAAATATAAGATTATTGAAGGGAATCTCTGGATCTAAAAGTGCAAGACACCTTTTTACGATTTTAGTGTCTCCCGAGATACGTGATGAATTTATGTTGAAGTTGCAAGAAAGAGGAATAGGTATAACTGTTAATTATAGGGCAATTCATTTGTTGTCTTATTATAGGAATAAATATGGATATAAGAGAGGAGATTTTCCTATTGCGGAGAAAATAGGAGATAGCACTATTACTCTTCCTCTTTATCCGAAACTTGAGGATCGCGAGATTGAGTATGTAATTAAGACTGTTTTGTCGGTGGCGAAATCCTGAAAATATATTCTTATTTTGATAAAGGCAAAATTTTTTTTTATCTTGGCTCTAGAGGTAAGGATACAGAGAAAAGATTTGATGAGTTTTACTCTTATGGATGGCAGATTTTCAAAATGGGATTGGTAAGTTGTTTCGGTTTGATTATTGGTCTTACATTGCTTTATGTGTTAACGGATTTAGTTGGAATTTTTTATATGATATCCTCAGCGATATCTTGGGCAATCAATAGTATGATTTTATATATTGCAAATTCTTTTTTTACTTTTAATACCAAGCCGTTGTTTAGGGGATGGCTAAGATATGTTGGTGTAACTCTCGTAACTACTATTTTATATTTTATTTTATTGTTTGTTTTAACAGAGTATGCGAGGATTTATTATTTATTCTCTTCTGTTATTGCTCTTGTTTCATGTTTCTTGGGAAATTTTTTGTTGGTTAGAAAATTAGTTTGGAGGTAAAGACGATGAATAAGATAAAAAATATATTATTGATGATTGTTGCTGGGTTGTTATTGTTTGTTATTTCAATTTTTTCTTTGATTGTCGTTGTTGCTCTCTCTATTTACGATTTATTTGCTGGCAAAAAGACTCTTTCTGCGTTAGATTCATTTATGAGTTGGTGATTTTTATTGGGAGAGAAGAATGCTTAATTTTTTGAAAAGATTTTGGAAAGAATCACTGTTATTTCTTATTGTGAGCGTAATTTATATTATTTGTACTGCTCCTCAGGGTACTTGGGTTTTTTTGGACTGTGATTTGTATGATTTTATGTACTCTACCAAATTTATGACGATTTCTCATTTTCCTGGTTTTCCTGTTTATATTGCATGGGGAGCCCTGATACAATCATTTTTTCCAGAAGGTAGCGTTTGGGCATTGGCTTTATTCGGTAGTACTATTCCTGCTATTTTGACGATTGTTATGGTTTTCTTTATTACGAGAAAATTGACGGACAACAAATGGTCTCCCTATGTGGCATCACTGGGCTTGGCTGGTGCTAGTGCTTATTTTTCGCAAACTATTATTCCTGAAGTTTATTCGTTTAGCATTTTCATGATGGTTCTTGCATGGTTTTTGTTGGTATATGAAAGATACTCTATGGGTGCTATTGCTGCTGGATTAGCGGCTGGAACTCATATTTTTGTTGGTCCTGCAATTTTAGCTATGTTTTTTTATTATTCTGGATTTAGAAAGAAATGGTTTTTGTTTATTCCTTTAGCAATATTGCCTTATTTGTATGTGGTATTTGCTGCTACTAGGTCAGAATGGAATGCTAGTCTTCCAACGGGTAGTGGTATAGAAGGTTTTCTAAGAACGTATGTTTGGGGAACCATATATGATAATTTTAAATATTGGGGAGCAATTGCAATATGGAATTTGCCTAAACGTTTGTTTGAAACAGCAGTATTGTTAGCTACTTCTTTCGGATTGGCTTTGATTCCCATGTTTTATTATTTCAGAGACTGGAAAAAAGCTGGTTTCATTCTAGCGTGTATTACGGTTCCTGTATTCTATTATGTTGGATGTAATGTGGAAACTGCTTATGTTCATTTTACTCTGGCTTTTCCTTTTTTAGCTGTGGCTGCGGGATTAGGATTGAATAGATTTAAATTGCATCCTTCTGTAATATTGGTAATTTCTGGAGTGTTACTTTTAATTTTTCCTTTGAGTTTTGATATTGGTAATACTCTAGACAAAGATTTGAGTGCCTATAATATGTATCAACAAATTGAAAAAATTCCTGATGGCAGTGTTGTTTTTGGTTATTGTGAGGATACTCAGGGTAATCAATCTGTGGGAGGACGAGAGCAAGTAGGAATAATGTATTATGATAGATTGAAAGGCAAGAATATTATTCCTTTGAATACAAGTTGGTTGGCAAATACGGATGTTGTGGGAGACAAAAGTATTTCTGAATGGACCAAAAGTACTCTGAGATCTTTTGGTTTAATTACTCCAGAGATGGTGGTTGTGGAGAACATGGATGAAAAATTGACGAGAGAGCAATGGAGAGAGTTGGTATTGGAGAACATGAGGAGATTGAAGGAAGCAAATCCTGATAGAAAATTTTATATCACCAAAACTATTAGTGATGAAATTGGAAATAATTATAATTTTAGTAGGAGATTGGTGGAATGGTAAAACAAATTATTATTAGTATTGTTTTAATTGTTTTTATTATAGTTTTTTATAATTATTCGGCGAATTATATTACGGGAAAATTGGAGCTGGAATGGTTGAAACAGGGCATAGAAACTAATTGGAATTTAAGATTCATCATGATCTTGTGCGTTATCGGTGGCGGTGTTGGATTTGCGTTGAGTAGTCTGATCAAAAAATTGAAAAGATAAACTTAGATAATCTTGGTGTAATTGTTCTTGAGGATAGACGATGTTATAATAATCTGTGTGGATGGAAAGTTATCTATTTGGATTCAAAATATCAGATATTATTATCAGAAGTTTACTGCATTTCGTATTGGGGTTCTCGGTGGGACTGTGGGTGTTTTTGTTGACCTCGACCATCCTATCGCATTTTTCCTCAAAATTGAGAATGGCAGGTTCTTCCATTACCCTATTCTCTTTGCTACTTTCATTGTGTTTTGTGGTCTTTGTGCATATCTTGGAGGATTATTATTGCGGATGGTTTTAAGAAAGGGAGATAAACAATGTATTATACTGGATTAGTTCATCAAATACCTGAGAATAAGACAATTCTAACGGAGCATTATGACAAGAGAGAGGAAGTCGAGAATGCCTTGCATTCTTTGGTAAGAAGTAGAGAATGGAAACTTAGCGATTGCGAGTTGTGTGTTTTAACAAGCGGTAAAAGTGGTAGACCTTGGTTTACAACAAAGGTAATTTCTATTGTGGCGGTAAGTGGTGGTTTTGATCCAATTCATATAGGTCATGTGAGAATGATTCAAGAGGCTGCTAGGATAGGTTTTGTAATTGCTATCGTGAATTCTGATGAGTTTTTAATGAGGAAAAAGGGTTATATATTTATGCCTTTCGAGGAGAGGAAAGAAATTCTAGAGTCCATTAAGGGAGTGGAACAAGTGTATCGGTGCATAGACGAGGATGATACTGTTGTTGAAACCCTGAGATGGCTCAAGCCAGACTATTTTGTTAATGGTGGAGATGTAAATGAGGACAACAATAAAGAGACGAAAGTTTGTGAAGAGATAGGATGCAAGCTTATTTACAATGTGGGTGGCGGTAAAATTCAATCTAGTTCTGATCTGGTGAATAGACAAAAGAAGGTGAAGATATGAGCGATGGTATGTCGGATGCTGCTGCTAGATATAAAAGAGAAGCCTTGAAAGAGGCTAGAGAAAAATATCCCGATTTGGAAATTGTGGAACAAAATTGGACTAAACGACATGATTGGATGGACAGGAAGACGCTTTATTTAGCAGAGATTATTGGATTATTAGCTGATAAAAAACAAGTGAAAAAATGTGGACAGTGCAAAGGAATGGGAAAGGAAGCAGTTATTTATGTTTACGAGAAATGGTTGAAGCATGATATAGAAAAAGTAGAGTGGTGTTGCAGAAAATGTTATGGAGTAGGATTTGTTAGAAACAATAATTGATTGGCTAAATAGTTTTAAGGACATGGTGTGGTTGTTTCCTTTGATTTTGGTTTTCTCTGTGGTTATTATTTATGGGATTATTTTATTGATAAAAAATTATGTTGTTGAATATGTTACTACTCAGAGCAAAAAGAAAAAGAATGATAAATAAGTATTTTTTTGCAATTGTTTTATTTGTTCTTGTTGTTGTTTCTCTGACTTGTGTGGATGTTGTAAAAACATATTCAGATATTAAAGACATTGTTTCCTCCTCTGTCGAACCTATTGTTGTTGTGGTTCCTCAGAAACATTTTGGATTGTTGGAAGTTTATTTCGTGGACGTGGGACAAGGTGATTGTACTATTTATTCCTATAACAAAGTTAATAATATGATAATAGATGCTGGTAGTGGAACCGCGTTATCAAGGGTTATGAATTTTATTAATAGTATTGGCATCAAAAAATTTGATATAGTGATAGCTACTCATCCTGATGAGGACCATATAGGTAGTCTTGATGATGTTATTAATACTTTTGGTGCTAATAAAGTTTATGCTCCTAAGATTACTAAGGATACTGTAGCATTCGATAATTTTGCTACAGCAGTGAAAAATCAAGGAATAAAAATTGCTGTTCCTGTTTCTGGAGAATCTTTCTTTTTAGGAGATATCTCCTTCAAAATTTTGGCTCCTAATGGCAGTGAGTATGATGCAACAAACAATTATTCCATAGTTACTAGAGTGACATATGGACAAAATAGTTTTTTGAACATGGGAGATGCAGAAGCTCTTTCAGAAAAAGAAATTTTGTCTAGGGGATATGAGTTGAATTCGGATGTTGTGAAAATTGGTCATCATGGAAGTAAAACATCCACTTCAGAGGAATTTTATTCTAGAATAAATCCTGCTTACTCTGTTGTTTCTGTTGGCAAGGATAACAAATATGATCATCCTGATCAGGAAATAATTGACAGAATATCTCTTGACAGTATTGTGTATAGGACAGATTTGAAAGGAACTGTCTCATTTTCTTCGGAAAATGGAGAGCGATTTTCTGTATGGACATCCAAATGATTTTTATTATCGATCGTTTTGAGGGAAATTATGCTATTCTGGAATGCGGACCGAATATTTTCGATGTTCCTAAAGGGATTTTGCCAGTTGAAGCTAAAGAAGGCGATGCAATAGAAATAAGTATGTCTAAATTTTTCCAAAAAAATAAAAAATATGATGATCTTTTTGAGGAATAAATGTTAAAATTTTTGGAATATCTTGATCCTGAGGAGCGCAAATTAATGAAGTTTCTTATAGCAAATGCTAAGAATTCGTTAATAGAATCTAGACTTAAAAAGTCTAATAACAAGCCAAATAACAATGATATTCTTCGGTTTGCTGGCGATCTTTTGCATGAGATTATCAAAATAGAAAAATAAAATGAAGTTTGTTGTTTTTGTTGTATGTGTTTTTGTTCTTGCAATAATATTGTCTTATGGAAATTGGGAATTCCAAAAAAAAGTAGATTCAGTGCTTGCTAAGAGTTCTCCAGACCTTCTGGATGTTCGTTGGGATGTTGAAGGAGAACCGTATGATGTTCCTTGTTTTGTGGATAATGTTGATGCGAAGGATTGTACTTACGAAGATTTGTTGGTTTTTTTGAAAGAAGATCAAACTGATCGTATGATTGTTCAAATTGATGATGTTTTGAGCAGATGTGAACGTTATGCTCTTGTTTTACATGATAATGCAGAGAAAGAGGGAATACGTTGTGGTTTTACGGTTATTACTTTCGCAGAAATAGACGAGGAATATGGAAGATTTGGTCATGCTTTGTGTGCATTTTATACTTTGGATAAAGGATTGATTTTTATTGATGATACAAGATCTGATAGAGATGTAGTTTCTTCTGATAATTGGAAAAATGTTCTTCCTGATGATCATTTTGATGTTAATTTTGATAAAATAGGAGAAGTGGCAGTGGGAAACAAATATATGCCTCGAAGATTATTTAATAGCATGAACTACAAAGAAATGGGAACGGTGGAAAGTGTTGATATTTATTGGGAGGAGTTGGACGGTGAGTGATGAATCTACTGTATATAGACAGGCTGCTGATTTGATTCATGGAGTTATGGAATCTTTACAGAGTAAATCTGAATATTATCAGGCTCATGAAACTATTGTCAATACTGAAGGATTATCTCAGGCGTTGGTGAATATTTGTAATTTCGGTAAAGACAACATGGAGATTGCTGCGTTATCTTTTAAGATGGGAGTATATTTAGGATTACAATATCGTAAATTGGATGATATCTGGAAATAGTTTGTTTTGTCTTTTTCGTCGTGTTATGATTGGCTTTGTAGGTGTTAAGTGTTAATGAATGTAGTGATGTCTTATTCCGATGTTAGACAAGCATGGGATGCATTTTGGAAGGAAGACATCAAAAAATTTGATAGAAAAAAAGCGAAAATTAATATTGCGATTGTTCAATCGAAGAGAATTATGGATTTCCTGTTTTTGTATAAAAATGATAATGATGATATAATTATTCCTAGAGATGTTTGGATGGATTTGGAGAAAGAAATAAATAGATGATGAAATGGAGATATAGTTATGCGGTAGTTTTTATATCTTCTTTTTTTTTGTTGCAAAATTTTATGAAGTGTCAAGATGATGGAAATTAATAATATACCATTAACGGAGACAGAATTGGCTGTTCTTGAAGTGATGAAATCTAGATGGAGAAAAGGACGAGAATATTATAAGAAAGGCATTAATTATGATCAGGGAGAAGATTGGGATTGGTTGGATCAGGCGATTGAGGAATGTGCTGATCAACTTCAATATTTAGTTGCTATGAAATTGAGGATGCAAAAGGATAAAACTGTTGATTAAGATAGCATTGTTAGTCAACAAATTGGGTTATTTTTATAGAGGAGGAGTTAACTCTTTTGCGAGACATTTTCAAGATGTTGTGAATAGTAATCCTCATTTAAGTTGTGATTTGATTGCTATGACTCGCAATCAAACCATGAATAGATTGGATAGAGATATTCGTTTTTTTGATTCTTCGTTAATTTGCAAATATGATTTGATATTTCTTGCTGATTTTCATTTATATGCTGAGGATGATATTTCTATTTTGAGAGAGTTTCAAGAAAACAAGAAAAAAATAATGAGTTATATTCATGGACCAGATTCTATTGTTGATACAAATTATAAGTTTATTGAGGAGTACGTTACTCATATTTTTTGGGATCGCAAGTTACTGATGAAGGATACGGAGGATAGATTTAATGTGAGAATGTCTAATTCTCATTTGACTCTTCCTTTTTTTGTTTCAGAGAATAAAAATGATAGAATAAATTATCGTTTTAATACAGTAGCAAGTCAATGCAGAGTAGCATCTTTGAAGGGTATTGATAGAATTGTGGACGCTTCGACTGGTATTGATGGAAATGTGGTAATTTTTGGTTATACAGGAGATCGAATTAAGAGGAGAGATATTCAGTATTATCAGACAATATCAGATAAACTGAAAACAAAGAAAAATGTAACAATGTTTATGAGTCCTTATGGTATTAGTAGTGATTCTATTGCTACGTTGTTAAGCTCATGCAAGTCGTATTTGTCAGCTACTAAATATGATATTTCAGGAGTTTATGGAATAGAATATGCGGCTATGGAAGCTATGAATGAAGAATGTTTGTTGATTGTGAATAACAATATTAAACAAGAGTATACGGAAAAAGGATGTGAAGCTTTATTCTACGATGATCGCGATGATATGATAGAATATGCTAACTTCTCTTTGAGAGAATATGATTCGGAGACGAGCAAATCTGTGATTGCTCATAATAGATCTTTTTTGATGAGTAAAATGAGATTATTTTGTGATCAGCTTATGGGAGCAATTGAATTATGAAGAGCAATAGCAAAAAGACTCAAGCGAAGATCGAAGAAGAAGAAACCAATTGTTTAGGATTTGGTTCTACTCTTAAAGGTTTATCGTTGGGTAGATTGAGAACTCTTCCGTATTTTTTTGGTTTTTTGCATGCTATTCGAGTTGTGGAAAAATATTCTCTGGAGAAAAAAAAGATTTTGGATATTGCTTGTGGCAACAATGAGCTTGGTATGTTG
>Ga0315274_10009409_pt1 | contig 14127 bp, 3 predicted proteins | sample YL17G02_20_MG_FD_203700 | JGI IMG/M metagenome (GOLD analysis project Ga0315274, IMG submission 203700) | Sediment microbial communities from Yellowstone Lake, YNP, Wyoming, USA - YL17G02_20 | ecosystem: Environmental > Aquatic > Freshwater > Lake > Sediment | place: USA: Wyoming | collected...
CGGTCCCCGGAGGAGCGCCCAATCCGGCCCAGCGTGTCGCTCGCGGCTTTGACCACTATGACGCCGTCCTGTTTATCGTGCATGGCGGGCAGATCCGGGGTTCCTTCCGCTGGAGCAGTTTCACCTCGCGCGACCACGGAACATGGTCGGGTGGCAGTTGGTGGGAGAGCCTTTCCTCAATTCGTGGCAACGCACGTTACTACTTCTCGAGCTACCGCTCAGGGGGGGATTTCAAGAACTATACGCTTGCGGTGATCGATGCGAACCCGCCACCGTATGGGCTCGATCCCAAGCCGCCGCACGCCATCACCGGCCATGCCGGAAGGGACACTGTTCAGCAGGCTCGATTCTACTTCGGCACACCGAACCTGCCGAATCCGAACGACGACATCCTGCAAGACCACATCAGGATGGACGCGAAGGGGGAGATCCGATTGCACAGAGGAAGTATCAACCGCGGCGCGCCAACTGCGTTAATTCCGAATGGTCGTGCTGGTACCGGCTCCGCGGGGTGCCTCACCTCTCCCGCCTACGTGCAGATGCGGACGAGCCTGGTTAGACTCTTCGAGACAGAGTACCGGAAGTTCTATGGGCAGGTCGACCAGCAGGTCCACAAGCTCATTCAGCACGGAGCGACGAACCAGGGGAGCCAGGACCTGTACAACGGCATTGTCGGCAATGGCCTAGCCCAAGGGGACTGGGACGATAAGCTCGTGGGCATTCTTTGGCTTATCCGTCCCGATGAGCCACCGCTCTCCTGAGAGGAACCACTGATGGCCGAACGCGGAGCACTTGAAATCCTCCTTGCGGAACTGACCTACGCGCTTACGCCGCTCGTTAAGGCGGCGCAGGAGCAACCTGCGGGGTCGGGCCTCGTCCGGCTTGCACTGGAAGTGGGCGTCGATCTCGGCCCGTCGATGACGCCTGAGAAAGCAGGCAGCTTTGCAGAAACGGTGGGCGTAATCTATGACTACCTGCTAAACCTGGTCGAAAACCCTGACGGATTCGCAGAGCACATCCAGGACGCGCTTGACCACGTCATCGCATTCACCGACGCGATCGATGACCTTGATCTGCTTCTTCCCGCACCACAGGGCCTCGCGCGCAAGCTGTTCGACTATCTCGTCTTCAGTTACGTGCAGAGCCGTGCACCAACGCTGCAATCGCTGCTTGTGTTTCTTGGGATTTTTGCTGCCGAGGAGATTCCCGCGAAAGTGTGCTGGGATCAGATTTCGAAGCTGCTCAAGCCCGAGGAGATCCTGTACAAGCTCTACGGCTGGGGTGACGCGAACCTCGACTCTAACCTGCTCTTGTCACGTCTCGACGCGCTAATCTGGTCGCTCGGGCTTCCTAGCAAATATAAAGGAGGCGCATCGCCGGGGACCGATGGTGTGCTCGATCTTTTCCTTGTCCTCGGGCTCGGCTCGGTCGCTGTTCCACTTGGTTTCGAAGCAAAGTATCTCCCCGCCGCAGAAGCCCCGTTTCCTGGCCTGTCGCTGGTGCCAGCCGGGTTGCTTTCGGCCAGCCAATCTTTCCCTGTCGGTGGGAGTTGGGAGATCAAGATCAGCCTGAATGCGCAAGCCTCGGCCGGCTATGGCCTGAGTGTGCGACCCGGCGGCGTGACGCTCGGCCCACTGCCAGGCCAGCCGCAGGTGACGTGGAAACTAGGCGCTGAGTTCGGGCTTGTACGTGCAACCAGGGAGGGCCCGCGGGTAATTCTCTTCAGTTCACCAGATGGTGCGCGTCTTGAGGCGCAGTCCGTGGAGATTGCGCTGCACTTCGAAGGTGCGACTAATGAGGGCGATGTTGGGATCGAGCTCGCCGTCGCCGACGGCCAGGTCGTGATCGCGGCGGGGGAGGGCGATGGTTTTCTCACCAAAATCCTTCCGTCGGACGGGATCGCAGTCGGCTTCGAATTCACGCTTGGATGGTCCTCAAAGCGAGGACTTTACTTCCGTGGGTCGGGCGGACTCGAGACCACGCTTCCAGTTCAGCTCAATCTCGGTCCGCTGCGTATCAATTCTGTATATCTGCGTTTGCGCTTGCGCGACGACGGCAGGCTAGGCATCACGGTCGCCGCCTCACCGACCGTGGATATGGGCGTGCTCGTGGCGACAGTTGATCGTATCGGGATTGAACTCGCTGCGCGGCTGGAGCCTGAGTCACCGAAGCTCGATGTTCTATTCAGCCCACCAACGGGCGTGGGAATCCTCATTGATGCGGGACCGGTGGCTGGCGGCGGTTATCTCTCATTCGACTATGAGAATGGGCGCTATGCTGGCCTCCTGCAACTCCAGATTTACTCGATCTCGCTGACAGCCATCGGGCTACTCGACACAAAACTTCCTGGAGGACAGCCCGGATACTCGTTCCTCATCATCATCACTGGCGAGTTCCCGCCCATTCAACTGGGCATGGGATTCACGCTCAATGGCGCCGGCGGGTTGGCAGGCATCCACAGGACAGTAGTTGTTGATGCGTTACAGGCAGGCGTGCGCGCAGGGAGCATTGACCACATTTTATTCCCCGAAGACCCGATCCGCGATGCTGCAATTATCATCAGCGACCTGCGCACCTTCTTCCCCCCGGCACAGGGCCGCTTTGTCTTCGGTCCTATCGCACTCATTGGATGGGGCACGCCGACGATGATCACGGCGGAGCTGGGCATCATCATTGAACTCCCGTCCCCCGTCCGGCTCATTCTGCTCGGGCAAATAACCGCCACTCTCCCCGATCCCGACGCCGCTGTTGTTGAGCTACATCTCGACATCCTTGGAGTTCTTGATTTCGAGGCGAAGAAGCTCTCAATTGATGCGACGCTCCGCGATTCACGTATCGCTGCGTTCACGCTCTCAGGCGATATGGCAATGCGTCTGACTTGGGGCGACAAACCGAACTTTGCACTTGCTGTCGGCGGCTGGAACCCGCATTTCCAACCACCGCCCGGGTTTCCCGAGCTTCGCCGCATCACTGTGGCTCTCGGCTCCGGCGATAACCCGCGTATCACGCTGCAAGGCTACTTCGCGCTCACCTCAAACACGGCGCAGGTGGGTGCGCTTGCAGAGTTATACGCAGAGAAGGGCGGATTCGCCATCAACGGTTGGATCGGCTTCGACGCGCTCTTCATCTTCACCCCCTTCTCTTTCCGGACCGACTTTAGCGCGGACGTTGCGTTCCGCCGGGGCGGGTCCGTGCTGGCGACAGTGCACCTCGATGCGACGCTCACAGGCCCAAGCCCGTTCCACGCGTGGGGCGAGGCGTGCATTTCGATCCTTTTTGTGCACGCCTGCGTCCCCTTCGATGCCGAGTTCGGGCCGACGAAGCACATCGAGGCGCCGGAGTGCGATCCGTGGGACCTCCTTGAGCCAGCGGTGCGCGATGCACGCAACTGGAGTGCCGAGCTTCCGCCTAGGACGCATCCGGTGGTCGCGCTACGCAAGCCGAGCCCCGATTCGACTCTGGTCATCATCGATCCCACGGGCAGCGCGACGTTTCGGCAGAAAGTAGTGCCGCTCAACTTTGCTATCGACAAGTTTGGCGAAGCGACGCCGACGGGCGCGGGGCGCTACGACCTCACCAGCGTGACGATCCAAGGCACCCAGCTCGCCGCAAACGAGCACACCGTAGTGCGAGACATGTTTGCGCGCGGCCAGTTCCGCAAAATGTCGGACCAGCAAAGGCTCTCCGCCGCGTCGTTCGAGCCGCTCGACAGCGGCATCCGTATCACGGATCAGAACGTGTCGCGCGGGGCGCCACTCGGGCACGACGTTGAGTATAAGACAACCCTCATCGACTCCAAGTGGGAGAGCCGGGCGCTGCCGATCAAATACCCCCTCCCGCGTGACCACCAGATGGCGATGCTCGGCACGAGCGCGAAGGCGCGATCGGCGCTTGAGAACTCGGGGTTCGCACGCTTCAGCCCGGGTCCCGGCCCGAAGCAGTTTCAGCTTGATGATGAGGACTATGTCATTGTCTCAACGGACGACCTGAGCATACAGACGGCGATCCTCAGCTCGCCCACCACGCACGGACGCGCGCGTGATGTACTCGATGGGTACCTTGCAAAGAATCCAGCCGATCACGGCAAGTACCAGGTGGTCCCATCCCAGGAGGCCGTATGAGCACGCCACCATTGGCTTCTTATAGCTTCATCCCCTGGATGCGCCGTGGCGTCGCCAGCCGGATTGCGCGCGTTGACGGCACCTCGCTGCCTCAGCCCGCGCCGCGCGCCACGCTAACGTTCGACCTCGGCTTCAACGCCGGCGCACTCAGTGCATCGCTCGACTTGAGCATCGCCGGCCCGGGCGAGGTGGGAAGCCTCGACCCGCGCGCGGTGATTCGTCGTGTTCCCGAGCACGATGTGCACGACGCGGAGCCGAACTACTTCCCCGCGCTTGAGGTGGGTCTGGCCGAGCTTCCCTGGAGCTACACACCCGCGAAGGCGACGGCGAACGAGCGGCTCACCCCGTGGTGTAGCCTGATCTGCCTCGCAGAGAGCGAGATCGCCGAATACCGCCCGGCGGGACCCGAAGAGCAGCTCGCCGTGGTGCGCGTTGCCGACGCTTCGGTGCTCCCACGATGGGACCAGCTCTGGGCGTGGACGCACGCGCAGCTCTCAGGCGACAAGGCTCCCACCGCCGTCGAGCTGGCGCAGATTCTCGAGCAGGAACCGCAGAGACTCATCGCGCGCTTTCTCTGCCCGCGGCGTCTCGATCCGCGCACGCCATATCGTGCCTTCCTGGTGCCGGCGTTTGAGAGGGGCCGGCTCGCGGGATTGCAACGCGAGGTGCCGGCGACCGTGGATGGCCTGTCGCCGGCTTGGGGTGCGGCGAGCCAGGACCTCGAGCTTCCTGTGCTCTACGAGTGGCGCTTCCAGACCGGCGTCGCCGAGGACTTTGAGTACCTAGTGCGCCAGCTCAAGCCGCTCGTCGTGCCCGAAGACGTCGGACGCCGCGACATGAGCGTGCTCGATCCAGGGCTCGGCCTGCCGCCGGCTGCTGCTTATTCGCTGGCGCTCGAGGGCGCGCTGAGGGCCGTCGGCGGCAAGAGCACGGAGTGGAAGGCAACCGATCGGCAGGCGTTCGTGCCCAAGCTCGCCGCGCTGCTCAACCCCCCTGACGGCGCACTCACCACCAATCCAGGTGTGCCAGTGGTGGCACCCTCGCTCTATGGGCGCTGGCATGCGTTACAGGAGCGGCTGGTTGACGCCGTGAGTGCTGTGCCCAAGTGGTTTCATCAGCTCAATGCGGATCCGCGGCTGCGCGTGACAGCGGCGCTGGGCACCTTGGTGGTGCAACGGCAGCAGCGCCAGCTTATGGCTTCGGCGTGGGAGCAGGGCGGGCCGATCCGTGAGATCAACGAGAAGCGGCGGAAGAAACAGTTCGCCAAACTCGGCGCGAACAGGCTTTACGAGCGACACTGGAAGACGCTCGATCCGGAAAGCGCGCTCATGGCCGCCAGCCCGGTGCTCTCGCGCATCCAGGCAGGCCCACGCACCGTGCTTGCGTCGCTTCGCGCGAGCCCGGTTGCACCGGCGATGCTCGATCCGCAGCTCAAGCGCATTGCGCGTCCGCTGGGTCCCATGGGGCGTCGTCAGGGTCGTCACGAGTTGCGTCAGGCTCCGAGCCTGCTCTCGCGCATCAACCGCGGTGAGCTCGCGCCGCGTGGACAACCTCCAAATCCTGCCGGCATGGTTACGCCGCGGGGATCAGGAGCGACACTTGTGACTCATCGCATGCCACTATGGCTCGTGCGGTTCTTGGCGCGCCTGCCGTGGTGGGTGCTCCCGCTCGTTGCGCTGCTGCTCTTCATACTCTTGTTGCTCGGTGTGCTGCCGGCAGTTCTCTTAATAGCCGCTGCCCCGGTCGTCGCTGCTCTCACCGTGCTGTGGCACAGAAGTGGCGATGTTGATCGGCGTGTTTCGCTGGTGGATGGCACGCTCTCGGCGGAGCAGGTGTTGTCCGCGCCCGCGCGCCGCGACTTTGTGCCAACGATCACACCAGCGGCGGGCACACCGCCTCCGCCGCCCGCTCGCGCAACGGCCGGAGGGATGGGCGAGTCCCAGTCCGCCAAGCTCTTTCGCCAGGCTGCCGCCAACGCGCTCGCCAATGCCCGCCAGGCGCCGCTCCCGGCGACCGACCTGGTTGCGCTCGACCTTCCCGCGATCTCCGCCAAGGTCATCAGCGCGCTCGACCCGAATGTAACCGTCGCCGCGGGCGTCAAGGAGCGGGTCAAGACGAGGCCCGGTGTCGTCCAGCCCAGCGATCCGGTGCAGGAGGTGATGGCGGCACCCGAGTTCCCGCAGCCGATGTACGAGCTGCTTCGCGACCTGGGACAGGATTGGCTCTTCCCCGGGCTTGAGAAGGTGCCTGCCAATTCAATCTGTCTCCTCGAGACCAATCAGGCATTTGTCGAGTCGTACATGCTCGGGCTCTCACACGAGATGGCGCGTGAGCTACTGTGGAATGAGTACCCCACCGACCAGCGCGGTACCTACTTCCGCCAGTTCTGGGACGTGCGCGGCTATGTGCCGCCGCCCGGGCAGACAGTTGATCCGGAAAACCTCAGGGACATCAATCCAATTCACACCTGGCGTCGCAACGAAGAGCTGGGCACTAACTCCAGCAGGCAGCTTCCGGCAGGCGGAGGTCATCTCGTGCTGCTCATTCGAGGCGATCTGCTGCGCCGCTACCCGAACGCAATCATCTACGCTGGGCGCGCGACCAAGGGAAGCGACGGTAAGCGTATTCTCGGGAGTGAAGAGCGCCATCCGATCTTTGGTGGCACGCTGAAGCCGGATGTGACCTTCTTGGGATTTGAACTCACGGAGAGCCAGGCGCGCGGCAGCACGGCGAAAGGAGGCGACCCCGGTTGGTTCTTTGTGCTACAGGAGCAGCCGGCGGAGCCGCGCTTTGGCCTGCATCTTGCCCCGACTTTTGGCGGCGCGCCGGCGAGCTGGAATGACCTCTCATGGAGCCACCTCGCGGCGGATGCGGCAGGTCTCAAGGCGATTACGTACATTGATCTCGCAGCGGCGCTGCCGAACACCGCCGCCCTGGAAACCGATCCGAACGGGCCGGTCTGGCACGTCGCGGGCGGACCGCGTGGGAGCCGCTCGTCTGATATTGCGTATGCGACGCTGCAGGTGCCGGTGCGCATCGCAATTCACGCGTCAGAGATGCTTCCCGCGACCAACGGAGGTACGCCGTAATGATGGACCTAGAGCGAGCGAAGGCCGCACTCGACGCGGCGCGTCGCGAGCGCAAGCATTTCGAGAAGGAAGTTGAGGCAGCTCGCGCGGCGATTGATGCCCTTGAGGCGAGCCGCAAGCCAGATGCCTTGCTGGCCGATGTCCGAGAGACGCTCGCATCGCATGAGGCCGAGCTGCGCAAAGCCGAACGTGAGGCGCTGCTCGCGGAAGCCCAACTCCTCCGCGAGGAAGTGGGCGAGGCGCGTGTGCGTCTCCAGGCTGCCACCCGCAAGTGTGAGGAGATCGAACGCCAACCGGAGCCCGGCGAAGCATTGATGCAGGCCCAACGCGCGGAGCGCGAGGCTGAACACAGGCTGGGCGAGTTGCTCGCCCGGCGAGAGTGCGGCATCGCCGCCGCACGCGAGGCCGTCGCCAAAGCCGCGCGGAGGTTGGCGCGCTGTGCCGAGGAGCATCTGCGCGCCGACGAGATCGCGAGCGCGCGACGGGCCGTTCGCGATGCGGTGGGTGAGCGAGCGCAACGCGAAGCTACGCAGCACCTCGAGTCGCTCCGTCGCCAGCAGATGGCCCCCGAGTCGCGGGGCAATGAGGCGAGCGCCGATGCCGCGCGGAGGCGTGCACAGCAGGCGCTGGAGTACCTGTCGCGCCCACCCACGCGCGCATCCGGGCGCGTGCGCGAGGCCGAGGTGGTACATCAGAAAGTACTCGACGCGCTAAAGAATGCGCGCACCGCTGAGGCGAGTGCTGAGAGGCTTTTCGCTCGCGCAGCACTCGCGGACGAGCGCGACGTGCTTGCGAGAGCCACGCGAGAGCACCAGGCCCTCGGCGCGCGCATCGCCGTTCTCCTTGCGCGCGCCCGCGCGGCCGAGCGCGAACACGGCGAGCGAAGCGCCGAGTATCGCCGCGTGACCCAAGAGCTCCAGCAGGCTCGCGCGGCGCTCGACCGCGCGCGTGAGAAAGAGCGCGACGCGCGGGACAACGTCGCCGTGATGCTGCCGGATGTTCTTCCGGCCGATCCCGCAGACGAGATTGCACAACTCAGTACGCAGTATCCGATCGTGCTCTTCCCGGTCAGAATCGAGACGCGATTCGTCAGCGGCACCCGCGGCGCGACCGAGCTTCGGGTGCGCGTATACCCCGACGAGATCCTCGCCGCCACTCATGACCCGCGCCTCACGCGCGCGGAGGCTGAGGCGGGGCAGGCTTTCTGGACGACTGCCTGGGATCCGGCGCAGGAGAGGGAAGCGTGGAGCGCGCTTACTGTCCGTTACCCGCCCCATCGCGCTGCATGGATCGTGGAAGCGATGATCCCGACGAACGTGAAGAACCGCGCGGCACCGCCCCAGTTTCCCGCTGCGTACGCCGATCTCTCGGCGGTGTCCGAGGATTACGCGCACCGCGTCGAGGCGCGGCTGCTCCCCGATCGCTGGATCGTGCTTTGTTACCGCGGCGGAAAGGAAGTGCACCGCGCAACGAGTAGCCCGGTCCACGAGCCGCTGGCGCTGACCATCGGTGGTGATGTCGCGGAAAGCGACCTGGTGGATATCTCAGGTGACGGGCTGAAGCTCGATCAGGACGTGCTGTGGACAATCGACTTTGCGCGCGCCGAACAGGCAGGAATGGCGGTGCGCATCACTGGGCTCACCACGGCGGATCTCGACCAGGGGTTCGACCGAATCATCGTATTCGGCGTGAAGAGCTCACTGGATCCGGCGGCCGGCGCTGCACGACTTGCAGAGCTGTTCGCGACGCATCGCTACGGACGTGGTATGGCGCTCCTGCGTCAAGGTACCGCGACGAACAACACCGGCTTCACGAATGCAGAGTACCCGCCCGCCGAGGACGCGGGAACGACCTTGGCCCGCGAGCTGACCGGCGCGGCGCTGACGGACGAAAGCGACGGAGCGCGGCTGCTCCGCGCGTTCGGCCTTCCGGCCGCGAGCGTTGCTGCGCTCGCGCCGCACCTCTCCGGGGCCGCCCGCACCGAGGAAAAGAACGCGCGCGCAATGATTCACGCACTCTGGCCCACCACCTGGGGCTACGCGCTCGAGCAGATGATGGATCCCGCGTTTTCGCGCGCCGCGCTCGATGACGTGCGGCGGTTCGTCCTCGCCTACGTGCGAGGGCGTGGACCGCTTCCCGCATTTCGCGTCGGCGCCACGCCGTACGGTGTGCTCCCCGTGTCGTCGCTCGCGCACTGGAAATCGCGAAGGGACGCGAGCGTCACTGAGCGCACACTGCCTGACGTGCTACGCACGCTGCGCGCGATGTGGCTCGCCGAGGTTCCGCGCGTGCCCCGCGTGGGCCGCACGCCCGACGATCCCGACAAAGACTTGGTGGAAATGCTCGGGCTCGACGCGAGCACGCGCGAGATTCGCATTCGCCCGGCTTTCGGGGTGGACTTTTACCGCAATCTCTTCGGGCTCCTCGGACTGTCGGACGAGCACTGGTCCGACTGGGCAACGCGCATGTGGTGGAAGGCGCACGCCGTGCTTGCCGCGCTCGGCCAACCGGAGTGGGATACGCGGCTGTTGGGCGTCGTGTACGACGAGCGAGCGCCGCGCTTTCGCGGAGACCTCGTGACCGCAGCTCCGCTCTCCGAGACACTCTCGCTCCAGTCGAACTACATCGAGTGGCTGGCCGCGGCGTCCGTGGACGACCTGCGATACAACCGCGTGCCGGGGGGTGCGCCGACCGTGCTGCTCTATCTCATGCTCCGGCACGCTGCGTTGCTCACCTATGGCACCGTCGCTTTCGACCTGCATCAGCAGTATACGCGCGAGACGGTCGAGCGAGGCGAGATGGAGCTTGTCGGCATTGTCGCGGGCATACAGGATTACAAGACTGTCGTGCACCGGCTGGATGCCGAGATTCCTGAGCTGGGGCGTCAGCCGGTGAAGGCCTTTATCCGTAGCCAAGAGGGCCAGGCTGCCGTTCCAGACCTGCGCTCCTACCAGGAGACGCTCGCACAGTTGGCACCCCTACCCACCGCGGAGCTCGAGCGCTTGTTTACCGAGACGCTCGATGTCTGCTCACATCGGCTCGATGCGTGGATAACCGCGCTCCCCTCGGCGCGGCTCATGGATATGCGAAAGACGCACAGCGAGGGCACCTACGTCGGCGCGTTCGCCTGGGTAGAGAACCTGCGCCGCGCGCCAGCGACGCGACGCCTGCGCCGCGCACTCCAGGACGGCCGCGTGGTCTCCGTGCAGACCGGAAGCGGCGGCCATGTGCACGCCCCGTCGCTTACCCACGCCGCCGCCGCCGCCGTGCTGCGGAACGCGTATCTCTCCCGTGGCGTGTCAATGCGGACGCGATATGCGATCGACCTGTCGTCCGCCCGAGTCCGGCGCGCACTCTGGCTGCTGGATGCTGTGCGCAACGACCAGCCCCTCTCCGCAGTGCTCGGCTATCTCGTGGAGCGCTGGCTCGATGAGCGCCAGTTGCAGGTTTATAAGGAGCCGCTGCGCCAACTGTATCCGATGCCCGGTTTAGTGCCATCTCCTCCGGAAACTCCAATCGAGACCATCGCCGCGCGTGATGTCTTGGACGGCTGGGCGTTCTACAAGGCGGCGGAGCCACTCGCCGCCTTGCAGATTGCTGAGGCCGACCGCGACAAGCTCGAAGCAATTGTGCGTGAGCTGCGCGAGGTCGCCGACGCGGTCGCCGATCTACTTTCGGCCGACGCGGCGTATCAGATTGTCTCTGGGGGCACAGCCAGTGCCGCGTCGTCGCTCGACGCGCTGAGCAAGGGCGCGCGTCCCCCGGAGCCCGCCATCGCCCACACGCCGCGCGGCGGCACTGCGCTCACATATCGCATCGCGGTGGCGCTTGACAGCGGCGCCAAGCCCGCCGTCGCGGGATGGAGCTCGACCCAGCGCGCGAAGGTTGAGCCGGCGCTGAACGCATGGGTCGCACAGTTTCTCGGCAATCCCGCTACGGTGCGCTGTCGCACCACATACCTGAATCCGCAGCCCGGCGACCTGGAGCACCGCGACGAGTTGGAGGTACAGTTATCGCAGCTTGTATCGGAGCTTAAGCTCGCGCCGCTCGACGTGCTCGCCCTGGACAAGGGCGCGGAGGCCGCGTCAGCCGCCTCAGTGCTCGATGGTCTAATCGCGTATCACGTGCTGGCGACCGCACCGGCGGGCTCAGATGTTTGCATCACCTACGACGCCGACCCAACCTGGGACCGCAGTACCGTGCGCACCTTCCCCGAGCTCCTCGAGGTCGCACGCGCGATCAACGATGTCCTGAGCTCGGCGCGACCGATGATGCCCGAGGACCTGTTGCTTCCCGAGGGCACCTCTGCGGTGCGGCCCGAGGACCGTTGCACTGACGGCGCTACGAAACGAGCCGACGCCGCGCGCAAGGCGCTGGTCGAGGTGCGCGACAACCTGGTCACCGAGCGTGACAACGTGCTCTCTGGCGCTGCAGCGAATCTCGACGCGCTTCGCCGCGAGCTCCTCGCGGCCACACAGTTCGGAATCGGCGGCGCGGTGCCGAGGTCGCGTAAGGGTAACGATGGTGCGCACGGAAAGAAGCTCCTCGACCAGACAAAGAGCGTGCTGCGCGAGATTGAGGAGCGTCTGCTGCGCGAAAAGGGCGAGACCGATGCGGGCCGCCGTGTCTCTGCGCTCTTCGGCGCGAGCGTTATCTTCGTTCCGCACTTTAACGTGGTAGGAGCGGCCGAGCTCGGGCAGGCGATCGGTGTCGCCGCGACGGTCGCGGGCGACGCGCTCGAGCCGTTGAAGTGGCTACAGCGCGTGGCGCGCATTCGCCCAGGTGCGTGGCGTTGGCGGCGTCTCGGCCTCTATGCGGCCTCGCTGGGCGCGCCGCTGCCATCGGCCGAGATTGTTCAGCTCCCCTATACAGCGGGCGCACGCTGGGTGGCGCTGCCCTTCCAATCGGAGGCGGATCGGCCTCCGTCGGGCCGCGTGTCGATCGCGTTGTACCGACCGTCGCTGCAACCGCTGAATGTGACATGGGCCGGCATGGTCGTGGACGAGTGGAACGAGGTTATTCCCAACACTCGGGAGCTCACAGGATTGAGCTTCCACTACGACGATCCCGGCGCGGAGGCCGCACAGGCCATCCTGCTTGCGGTGCCGCCGGCCGACTGGCAGTCGTGGGATCTGGAGTCGCTCGTCGCCACACTGGATGAGACGTTCGATCTTGGGCGCATCCGCGCGGTCGAGCCCGACCTGCTCGGCGAGCTCGGCCAGCTTCTTCCCGCGATCTTCCTGGCCGCAAACGCGGAGAAGGAAACTATCGAAACCGATTTCACGGGGCTGCGAATTGGCGATCCTCAGATCATTTCTGGAAAGGTGGAGATTACATGAGCTCTCTCACCTGGTGGAACCGGCTGGAACCGCGCCCCCGTAGCGCCGATCTTGCGCGTGCACTCGAAGCGCAGGTGCGCGATCCCGCGTGGTTCCTCGCGCGGCAATGGCAGTTCGGCGAGTTTCGCGCAGAAGATGCGGCGTCGCCCGGCTTCGTGCAGCTTTCGCACACTACGGCACCCTTTGTCGGTTGGCGCGTGCCGGGTAAAGCGAGCACGGCTCTCCCCACTGGACAGCCGCTTGAGGAGACGGTAGAGACGGAGGCGTTCTCGCCGGACCTCGCCCTGCGCGTCGAGCTCGGACAGACGTTTGAGATGCTGCTCGCGAAGCATGGCGCTTCGGCAGCGGTTGTGAAGGCGTTCCGCATGCGCTACGGTTTCTCTGTGGCAATGGCAGGGAGCGCCGACAGCGCGGATCCGGAGGGCACGCGCTTCGCACGTGTCTGCGAGGGTCGCGCGATTGACGGCTACCGGGTGTACGTCGCGTTCCGGGCCGTGGCGCCGGCGTATCCCGATCCTGTGCCGTCGCTCTCCGGCGCAGATGCGGCGCTCGCGTGCCAGGCGCTCGACGATTTGAAGGTCTGGATCGAAGATCTCTACGATGCTGTTGGAACCACCGAAGCGCCGGCGTGGAGGCAGGAGCGCCTTGAGTACGATGTTGAGGTCGTAGCCACCCGGCCCGACGACGGTGTGACGGTGCTTACTGCTGATCCAGACAGAGAAGCAACCTTCGACTGGTACGCCTTCGACGAGCGCACTGGCGCGTCAGACCCCATGAATCCTGGACAGCTCACGACCTCGCGAAGCAGCGTCCTCCCAATCCACGTACGCTTCCGCGGCATGCCCAATCGTCGCTTTTGGGACTTGGAGTCCGGGCAGGTGAACTTTGGGGGCATCGAGTCCGATAAGCGCGACCTCGCGCGTATGATGGTGGCCTACTTTATGCTCGTGCAGGGGAACGATTGGTTCATGCTCCCCCTCGAGCTGCCGGTGGGCTCGCTGTGCCATGTTGACTCGCTTGTCGTACACGACGTCTTTGGCGGGCTCACACTAGTCGAGCGCGCCGACCGCGATCCCGCGCCAGCCGGCGAGCGCTGGACCATGTTCTCGACCACCGCTGGAGATTCGGCGCGTGGATATGCTGATTACTTTATTCTCCCGCCAAGCGCTGCAGGTGTGCTGCAATCGAGTGCCCCGATCGAGGCGGTACACATGCTTCGCGACCAGATGGCCAACATGGCATGGGCTGTAGAACACGAGACAGAGAACGATATCGGTCTTGCTCGCTCCGGCCACGAACGAGAGTTCGCCGCGCAGGCGGAGGTCGGCGTAACCACAAACCAGGGCGATGGTGCGCCACTGCGCTGGGTGATCCAGACTCCGATGCCCCGTCACTGGATTCCGCTTGTGCCTGCCGTGATCGACCCACTCATAGGCGACGTCGCGTTGCTGCCCGGTTCACTGGTTCGGCCTGGAAGCGGCGGCTTGCCCGAAACGCCAGCTCCGAAGGGCCGTATTCTGAAACCGGGTGTGCGCATCGCCGAAGAGGAGGTCTCACGCGCCGGAACGCGCGTGAGAC
>Ga0315274_10009410_pt1 | contig 14125 bp, 20 predicted proteins | sample YL17G02_20_MG_FD_203700 | JGI IMG/M metagenome (GOLD analysis project Ga0315274, IMG submission 203700) | Sediment microbial communities from Yellowstone Lake, YNP, Wyoming, USA - YL17G02_20 | ecosystem: Environmental > Aquatic > Freshwater > Lake > Sediment | place: USA: Wyoming | collected...
GTACCTCTTGTAAATGTCCTGTCGCTGGACACCCTTGCGACTCGACACCTTTAAATTAAGCAACTGCTTGGTACTCACCTCTTCTGTAGATTCGGTCGTGTAGTCTTTTATTATGTTAACACAGTCCAGTAGGTACTCGGCTAATTCATCTTGGGACCTGCACTCTTGGACTCTTGTGTTGAACCGAGCCTCCATCTGTGATAATAAAGTTTAATTTTTAAGGATCAATTTTAGGAGCTAAATAGAACTTCAAATCTCCTAAATTAGCAATTGTATATCTGAATATAATTGGCATGTTCTCATTCTCAGAGTCCTGCATGAGCTGGACACTCGAGCACATATTGGTCGCCTTTGTGAATAGGTTGATATACTTGAGGCTGAAGGTGTTACCCGTGCGCTTGACTGGAGGGTCTGGAAACTCTATGCTCGTCATCTGGTCGGCAAAGTCACCCTTGCAGCTCAGGATAAGGGACGTGCCGTCCCGCACGATGTCCATCTCCACCGCTAGGTTACCCATGTCGCGCGTGATTCGCTGAAAGTCTACGGATGGCAAGGTCGTCACGACATTCATATGAATGTCTGGGAACTCGATGATGTCCTCGTTAATGTCCAACAATTTCAGACGAAATTTAGTTGCTGATTTCTTGACTGGATTCTCAATCAGGAGGTCCATATAATCGCGTCCAACGATGTTGACGTCGAGAGTGTCCTGCCCCGACACGCTCTTGAGCAACTTGTAGACATTGGCCATGTTGAGTCCGGCGACGACGTCTGAAGGGCAATCGTACTCTTCAAAGTTTTCGGCTGACAAGTTCATGTGCACCAGCGTGACACGGGCCGTATCTAGGGTCAAAATGTGGATTCCACTGGGGGTGAAATACACATTGACGTCATTGATGATGTCCTTGAGCACCTCGAAGACGGACTTCAGGGCCGAAGCCTGTATCGTCTTCAGATGCATTCTTGGTTTCAAAGGTTTTCATTTCTTTAACGCTGTCCTACTTGCTGGTAAGCGTCCTGGACGTCTCCTCCGATCCTCGCCTCGAGTTCAGGAGTCAGGCGGGGCTGGAGCGATTCTCCGTAGCGTTCAATCTCGAACATGTCTGGAGTGTCTGTACCATCGAGGTTGGCCCCAGCGCCATTTTCCCATGATTCGAAATCACATGGGACCATGGACTCGAGCCACGTCTGGACTTCCTTACCGACCAGCATTTTACCATCGTTCGTGACGAGGGTCGGTACACGGGTAATTTTCTTTGATGGGAGCCCCTGATCATTTACATTCCAAAATCGAACAATCTCAAGGAGGGCCGGTTGCGTCTTGATATATACCAGAATCTCCTGAGACCATTTGCATTTGTCGGAGTAGACCAGCAAGGCCATTTGAATTTACAGAGTTTTTTTCAATCAATCTTTTTTCGCAGTAAATGGTAATGAAGGACCTGATCATACTGTTGCTGGTCGCGTTAATTCTTTTCATGTTTTGGAATAGCCGTCAGGGGGCTGGTTACTCTACGGAGATGTCCCCATCGGGCCTCGGCCCCAGTGACGCTCCCGTGTCCCCTGACGTGACGCAAGTCATCATCGAACACGTCCAGAAGCTCATGCCCACCACTTACCCCCTGGAGACCCTGTACATCAAGAGCCGGGGTGAGGGCAAGTATGACGCTCGTTTCATGTTCTTCAATACCGAGGGTTACTATGGCACTCAGTATGACGTCAGCGCGAGTGTCGGTGAAGACGGTGCCGTTCAGATTCTGAGCCGTTCAGAGACGGCCGTAGCTGGTGATGCTGCCAACCCAGGCTACCAACCAGACCAGTACCAGCCTTATGAGATGATCGAGTCCAACCTGGATCAGCAGCTGCGAGATGCTCTCAAGGCGAACAAGGGTACACCCGGTGGCCTGATCGGCACTCCACGCGAGTTGGCGAGTGGGGCGTCTGCACCCGCGCCAGGGCCGCCCCCATCTTATTAGAAGGCAATTACAGATGGAAATTGCTTCGGCCAAGGATATCTTGGCGGCCGAAAAGAAGAGGACAGCCGCAAAGAAGGAATACTACAAGGCTTTGCTCGAGCAATTTTCTAGAAAAATTAAACACTCTGTAGAGATTGGCAGAAAACATGCGCTTCTGAGCGTACCTACATTTTTGGTCGGATACCCAAAGTATGACCTGGCCGCAACGGTCGTCTACATGTCCCGGCAGTTGGGACGCCTCGGCTACAAAGTCGAAATGGTGGGACCTCTTGACCTAAAGGTGACGTGGCGCCACACTCACCCAGAACAAGACGCGGAGGCTGAGACTGCCGATCCTGGGATATTTTTACCCAGTCTCGTGAACCTCCAAAAGACGGCTCAGAAGTTGCGTGTAATTAAGAAGTAGCTTCTTCAGCGCTTCACCGGCGCCGACCGAGATCTCACGCTCCGCCTACGGGGAGGGGACGGCACTCGAGGAGGGGACGCCGCCTGAAGCGTCCTCGGGACTGGCGCACGCGGTGAGCGCCGGGCGTTTTCGAGTTCCAGCTTCCGAACGAGTTCGGAGATCATCTTGGCCATGTTTCGGTTCAATGGGATGCGACCCTGTGGGCCGGATGCGTTATGGGGTGGGCGAGTCAGGCCGACCGCGATCATTCCCGCGCGTTTGCGGAGTGGCGGGGCAGCCAGGAACACACTGGCGTATGGGCTCATGTTATGCCGACGATTAACCACGGGTCCACTGAAATAAGTGTAAGGATTCCCACCAGGCCAATGAGTCGCACCCCGTGCGTTCCGATGGCCCCGCCCACCAGTTCCGAGAAGTCGCGCCGTGAAAGTTTCGACGTTTCTCGCAAAAGGCGCGAAACCCGCCTGGACATTTATCGCGGCCCACGTCGGAGTCACGTTCGCAGGAAATCCCAGGAGCCGGCCCATTCGCCGCCTAAACGCGTTCGCCTCAGGATTGGACTTATTTTTCAGACGAAAATAGTTGCGAATGTCCCTGGCGGTCACGTTGGGCATGGTGGCCAGGGATTGTAGACGGAACACTGGAAGAGAAGACATACTATGACCCAACGAATTTTTCTCGGTCCATATCTGTTTCCTCAAAAAGGTCTTTGATCCTTCTCGTGTCCAGTGATGCGTCTCTTCACACGCAAATAAGTCCTGCGGACTTACTATAGCATGGATATCCTCAACGAGTCCGAGCGCCGTTTTACCAAGAAACTGTGTGATGCCATGATCCCCGTGATGATCGAGGCCTTTTGGGAGATTTGGCTCGAGGCCAAGAAGGAATCTCAGGGCAAGAACACGACGCGGGTCTTCCAGGAGCTTCTACGGGGTGTCAAGACGTGGAACTCCTCAATTTCACTCAAAAATACAGAAGCGATCATGAAGAACCAGTCTCTGTTCCCAAACCTCCTCGCGGCTGTATTTGTGATTCACGTCAAGATTCTGAGCGCCATTAGAACCGACCGCAAGTCCAAGAAGATAAGTATCAAGCTCCCGGCCAATGACGTGTTTGTCCAGAGGTGCTATGAGGCTTGTGCCAGGGACCTGTACGAGAGCCCATACATCATCAGCGAGAACAATAGCGAGTCTGAGCGTAATGAGGATCTGAACAAGCGGTTCCACAAGCATATATGCCTCGTGATAGAGGACCTCGTGCCGACGGCCGAGATTCTTAACACGTACCTGCCAATGCCTGCAGCGGGTGAGGACCTGGATATGAATCACGATGATGAGGACCCCGAGCAGGAGGACGAAGACGTTCCCGATATTCAGGATGAAATGGATGCAATGCCGACGTCGGACGACGCCACGGGAACCGCCGGCGGTGGTGGCGCGGGTATGGAGATTGGCAAGACTCCAGGTGGCGTGGACAACATGGTCACAACGACCGACGGTCTCACGCCTCCAAATGTGCCCGGGGCCACCCCGGGAGGCACTCCCAGCCTCCCAGAGCAGACGCTGTTCGACGATGCCCCTACGAATATTCAGAAGCTTGGCGCGTAAATCTATTAAATAAGATGTTGTAAACTATTAGAACTTATGGAGCATTACTTCAGAGAGCCTTTTAGTGCGGCCATCATCGCCGCAGCGGCGGTCATGGCTTACGTGTTCGTCAAGGCCAAAATGAACAACGAGGGCAAAGTGAAAAACTCGGACTATTTCAAGAATGCTTTCTTGGTCGGTATTCTGGTTTACTTTATTGTCAGCCAGGGGCAGGGCTCACACGAGCCAATTATGAAAGAACCATTTTAACTTAAGGAAAACGTTCTATTTTAAATGTAAATGACGACCCTCTCTGCTTTCAATGAGATGTGGGGTCAGTTCCTCGGTGAACTCGCGCAGACCTTCCCCGATGAGCCCAAGATCAAGGAGGCCCAGGCCGCTCCAGCGAATCGCGAATCTTTTGACAAATTTATGAAGGATATTTCCCCATGGACGAACCAGATGATGGCCAAGGACTCGGCTGCGTTCTTTTGCGACACCAATACAGTCGTGGCCAACCTGAATCTGCATGAGATTTGGAAGACCGAAGAGTGCACCGAGAACACCAAGGCGGCGATTTGGCAGTATTTTCAGACGCTCTACATGCTCGGCACGACCATCAATATGTTCCCGCCCGAGACGTTGAGCATGATCGAGGCGGCCGCAGAGAATTGCGCGAAAAATATGAAGAAGAAGCCCGACGGCCAGGTTGATGAGGCGTCGCTCATGGCGGGTATGAATAGCATGTTGTCCCAGATGCTCGGCGGTGGCGGCGCCAATCCACTCGCCGCGATGCTCGGTGGGGGTGGTGCTCCAGCCCCCCGTCAGACGCCCAAGGGAAAGCGTAAGCCCACGAAAAAGATTTCTCAGTAACTAACAGATGGACGTGAAGGATATTTTCAAGACCAGTGAGCTTATGAATTTTTGGCCGACCGCAAAGCAGTCGGCAAAGGAGCGTGTCATGGCGACGACCCGCTTCATTATTTACGCAACAATCGTAGTTTACCTGATCAATCGCGATGCCCGTGTTTTTGCACTCGGTGCACTAGCTTTCGGTGTTCTTTATTACATGTGGAGCTCGAACCTCATTTCGGACGGCCTCCTTCGCCCAGCCTACGGTGATGGCCGTTCCCCCAGCCTTCTGCGCGACGAGGTGACGCTCCCGTCCGTCACGAACCCCATGGGCAACGTGTTGATGAGCGAGTACACGGAGAATCCAGACCGCCCCCCTGCGGCTTGGTATCCCAGCGTCCGAGGTGACGTCCAGGCGGCGTGGAGCACCATCCACCCTTTTGAGCGTGTTCGCGATGCCGAGCGCAATTTTTACACTACGGCGTCAACCACAATTCCCAATGATCAGAACGCTTTCGCAACCGCTGCATACGGTAAGCAGTTCGCCCCCATGTGCAAGGATCAGGGTGGAAAGGCGTGTGATCCAGACAATTTCCAGTTCCATTTCCCAGAGCGTACACAAATGCGGGCAGGTAACGGACGCTGAGCTTTTTTTCGCAACTAAAATTAAGAATGCCACGTCTTGACGCGGCTCCCGTTATTCTCCAGCCCAATGTCCATATGGGGCCGGCGACTGTGCTGCTCGAGGACCTGGCCGATGCCAGTTCTTACCTGCGTGAGCAGACGACCACGGCGTGGAAGAAGGGTTGGTCGGAGCAGACCTACGACTTTCCCAATAGCTACGTGACCATCCCACAGCGTGTCATGTCTTGGGACCCCATCAGCACCTACGCTGATGACCAGAACAACCGTTTTGTTCAGCGCTACTACAGCTCAAAGAAGTAAAATAATTCCTCTGTAAATACTAATATGGATCCTCTGGCTCTAGCAGCCGTCGTGGGTCTTGTGTTTGCCGGTAAGCGCCTCTCGGACGGTTCAGAAGAAAAATCCGTCGAGCGCAAACCACTGCCAACCACTCGGCCAATTACCCGTCGTGATGTGGATCTCGCAGCGAATGCACGTGATCACTCCAAGGATGCATTTGACCTGCGCATCATGACGCCCAATCTCGGTCGCCGCATCGGTGACTGGCGCCTCCAGCCAAAGGAGGCGGTCGGGAACCTTCAGGACGTTTCTCCAGACGCCAACCGGTTTCCTTTCGGTCAGCCCGTTTACGACCTGTATAACCGTCAATATGTGACGAATAAAATGAACAACCTCCAGCCAATTGAGCGCCGCCGTGTCGGTCCAGGTCTGGGCGTCGGCTCGAATGTGGATGCCGCGGGTGGCTTCCACCAATACTTCCGCGTGTTGCCCAACAACGTCAATGAGGAGCGCCTCACGACGCTCGAGGGTCGGAATGGTCCAGCTGATTCTTTCATCAAGAGCGGTGGTGCTGGTGGTATTGGTGAGGTGACGCACCAGGCTAAGGAGACCAAGGCGTGGTATCGTGACCCGGCTCGGAATCGTGCCCAGGGTCAGGGTGGCGCCATCACCGGTGCTGAGGGCCGCCCCGAGTTTCTCAAGACGGCTAAGAACACCATTCGCGACGAACAAACGACGCGCAATGACACGCTCTCCACGGGCCCGGCCCAATACAATGTGGCTCAGCCATACGCCGAGGGTGGGGGCGGCGCATATACCGACAAGTCCCTGACGCGCGTGAGCGATAACCGCTCCAATCCGGATCGTGCAGGAAACGCCGGTGGGATGAATGTCCGCAACGATCCCGTCAACCAGGTGGGCGCGATGACCAACCTCCGCCCAGAGTCAAAGCCGGTGCCAGTCTCTCATATGAACGGCTCCCGGTTCCAGAACTATCTGGGCCCGGAGTTTTACAGATTCGATGAGAAGAAAGATAAGCTCAACCCACTGGCTTCGTCCAAGTGTCTTGACGTGGCCATCCAGCAGCTCGAGAAAAACCCGATCGCCCTCCCTCCCCTTTCGGCCGTCTAAATCCACAGTAAAATAATCTAGACCAATTGTAAAATGAGCGGTGGTATCGTTCAACTTGTCGCAACTGGTGCTCAGGACGCTTGGCTGACGGGCAAACCCGAGGTTTCCTTTTTCCGCTCCAACTACCGGCGTTACACCCATTACGCCAGCTCGACGGAGCGTCAGGTGATCCAGGGCGCCCCCATCGCCGGTGGCATCTCCACCGTCCGTCTGGAGAAGAAGGGTGATCTGGTCAACTATATATATCTGTCCGCCCGTGACGCCAACGGCGCGATGGTGCCCATTGTGGATTGGACCAAGGTGATTGACAAGATCGAGCTCATGATCGGTGGTCAGGTGATCGACACCCAGGACGTGACCTACTCGACCGCGATCGAGCCCGTCACCGGTGCCCAGAACTATAGCCAGCGTCTGCTCATCGGCAACGTGACCGACCCCACGAACGGAACCAACGTCTTCTACCCCGTCAAGTTCTTCTTCAACAAGGATTGGTCCGTGTCCCTGCCCCTGGTGGCTCTGCAGTTCCACGACGTGGAGCTGCGCATCACCTGGTCTTCAAGCCTGGCGACCGCGACCGGCTTCAACGCCGCCGTGGGCGCCAGCACTTACAACCAGTTGCAGTACATCTGCTGGGCCAACTTCACGTACCTGGACCAGGCTGAGCGCGATTACTTCGCCAACACGCCCCAGGATCTGCTGATTACCCAGGTCCAGCGCACGATCGTTCTGGGCTCCCAGACGATGCAGGAGTTGGCTCTGGCTCAGCCCGTCAAGTTCTTGGCCTTCACGAGCAACAACTACACCCAGACTTACGGAAGCACTGGCACCAACGCGGCTCTCGTCAAGGATCACCAGCTCAAGACCCAGGTGAACGGTGTGGATGTCGGTGAGTTCCGCCACCTGCCCACCTATGTTGACCTGCCCCAGTACTTCAATACGCCTTATGGCTACCTGCCCAACGGACAGGACGCCGGTCTGGCCAATGTGGGCATCATCAGTTACTGCCTGGACACCTCCAAGCTCCAGCCCACGGGCACCCTGAACTTCTCCCGTCTGGACACGTACCGCATCGTCGTGCCCCCCACCATCACCATCGGCGCTCTGATCAAGAGCACGTACCTGTACGCCATCGGCTACAATGTGCTCCGCATCCAGAACGGCCTCGGCTCGCTCCTCTACGCCAATTAAACCCAATTTTAAACATATAATTATCACAAGGCTGCGCCTTGGTCTCCATGCAACTCTGGCACTGGGTCCTTCTTTTGGGACTTGTGTTTTTGATTACCTACAGTCCGCGCACGGGAAATCTCCGTGACTTTTTTGATTTGGAAGTATCAGAGGGTGACAATGTTGCCCAGAGGCCCTCGAGAGAGGCACAAAGCAATCGCCATACCCGTCAGCCTAGTGAATGAAGTTCCCCACTTCCTCATCGTGCACGACAGAAGGTACAGTGAATGGACCTTCGTCACAGGCGGGTGTCGCCGACGCGAGATTTACAACCCACTTCGGTGTGCAGTTCGTGAACTCGAAGAAGAAACACGTGGCATCATAAACCTGAAGCGCGGCTCCTACGCCTACTTCAAGTTTTCGACCAATACACCAGAACCCCGGGATGTGGAGGATGGTGTGGATGTTCTGAACCATTATCACGTCTATGTATTTAACATGCAAATGACCCCCATTGAACAACGGCACATCGTCAAACGGTTCACGGAGGAAATGGGCAAGATGGACGCCAACTCTGTACCCTTCCGCAAGAATTATGATGAGAATGACGACTGTAAATTTGAAAATCTTGATTCCATTTCAAAATTGCCAAACCTCTGGCCCATGATACGTCAGCACGTCTTGGGCAACCCTGAATTTCAACAGGCCCTTAATCAGCCAAAGATTCCTTTTAATCTCAGGGTCTAGGGCGAATGACGAAGTCATTCCGACGCGCCAGCGGCCACGAGCCTTTTTCAAAATTCTTAACCGGCCGCGCTACGCGCGACCAAATAACTGCTACGCACTTACTATAGGATGACCCGATCCAAAATCGAGTTCGCCACCATCCTGGCATCTATGCGAGGTCAGGATGAAGACCCTAAACAACTTGCACAGGACATGTCCCTTCGCAAATTGTGTTATGAAATTGAAAAACTTGAGCAGGAGCAGGAGACTCTGAAAGAGTCGATCCCAAAGGAGGAACCCCCAAAAAAGAAAAAGGGCCCCCGCCCCTTCTGGTCTTGGCTTATAGCAGATAGTGATGATGAAGACTCTTAGAGAATTTAGTCTCTGAATTGATAATGTCAATAGAAAGATGGCGGGTCCCGAACGGCCACGCCACCCACGTCCTCATGGATGGTGGGATCCTTTTCGTACCCACAGAGGAAACCAGGGAATTCAACCAAGCCTGTGTGGATGCGATTAATTCAGGAACAAAATTGTACGTGGTCGAGCAAAAGACGGAACTTTTCAAATTCTTCGTGGACCTGGATTACAAGGCCCAAGAGAAACTGAAGGATGAAGATCTTATCCAATTTTGTTCTATAATTCACGAAGCCCTTGGCACGTCATCAAGATGTCTGATTGCTCGAGCGCGTCCGAGACCTATAGCAGATGGTCTCATAAAATCAGGGGTTCATATTCATTGGCCAGACTTGGTGGTCACCAGAACTCAGGCTCTTAATTTTAGATCAAAAATAATTTTAAATTTATCACGAGACTTTGCCTTTGATTGGGATCGTGTGATCGATGCGTCGGTTTATGGAGGGTCAGGTCTCAGAATGTTATGGTCCCACAAGAAACCCACCGGAGACCCGTATGTTCCATGGAGGGACCTGAACGGCACGTTGTTCGCAAAGGAACCCAGCGTGGAAATCCTCACGCTCTTTGCTGTGCGGACGGAGGAAGAGGCGCGTCATGAGGAGGTTCTTGAAAATAACGGCCCACTTGAGGAGTTTGTGCGCAAATATATGGAAGGTCAATGGAGAACGCATATCAAGAAGGTTCAGAGGAACGATCACGACGGTTGGTTCGCTCAGACCGACTCCAAGTATTGTGAGGGGATTCACAAGGACCATAAGTCGAATCATACATGGTTTTCTATACGTTCTGGACGCATCTCCCAGCGGTGCTTTGACGAGGACTGTCGCGAGTTCAAGGGTCAGGAACATATTCTCCCTCCATCAATAGTAGAGCAACTCAATGACGTTGCTATTGTGGGTAGTCCTTCTTGCAGTTTTCTTATGGATTTTCTTCCCGATGGGCCCAGTCGCACGTTTCAAAAAGTACAAAGAGAAGGTGCACAAGTACTCGGGTCTGGACCCAAAGAGCTGGGAAAGATTTTTGACCAACATCCAAGAGTTCGAACGGTTGGCTTCGACCGACCAACTTGACGAGTCCGCCAAGTCGCTCTACGCGTGTTTAGAGAATATCAGAGACATTGCCATGGGAATAAGACGGGCGGATGACGCAGAGCATCAGGAGGATCTCAATACCATTGCAAACGAACTGGGATATGAAGGAGAGTTTATAATAAACCAAAATGCAATTTCGCGAGGCATCAACTTCTTCCCCAAGTACTTAAACGAATCACTCGTGGACTATCCAGATGCCCGACCAGACGGCCCCTACCCAAGACTCCGCGCCGACACCTGAGGGGCGGACGCGTTCAGGGCGCGTATCGAAGCCCCCCGTACGTTACGAGCCTGTTGAGCAGGTGGAGGATGACTATGCAGCTGAAGATTACGATTCCGACGAGTCTGAGATCAAATCAGATGGGGAATCGGATGATTTTTCCGAAGAGGAAGATGATGAAGAAGATGCCGATGAGGATGGAAATTTAGACGGCTTTGTCGTACCAGATAAAAGCGAGAGTGGTGATTCAGAGAGTGACGACGATGGAAAACCTGCCGTTCCTGTCAAAAAGCGACCAGCCGTCCCAGTCAAGAAACGGGCCCCCATCCGAAAATGATTGGCCGATTCAAGAGCAGCCGCCCCGCCCCATGTTTCATCGTGACCTCGAGTCTCCAAAAGATCCCCTTGATTTTCTGAAAAATACAAATCCCATAGGTCTCATTCTTCTCGGTATCGTCATCGGCGTTCTGGTAGTCAGTATGCGGCCTATTGTAATTAGCGCTGCTAAGTGAAAAGGGCAAGTCCGAAGGACTTGGATCCCCACAGGCTAGGTCACCGTATATAAAATTGCACTTCCAGAATTGGAATCAGCCCCAATAAAATCTCCAATAGGACCCGTGCGTTTCACACGGACGTCCTCCTGAAGAAAACCAAGCCAAGGATTCTCCCGAGTCTGATCGGCTGGTTCCATATCTCTGAATACATCAAACTGATTGTCATTAGCGGCAACAGTTTGAGATATTCTTGCGGGTGCCGGTGGGAACCGCTTGTACGCAAGGTACAATAGGTACAACACCATCACGACCGCAATCAGTTTAAATAACATTATTAGTACTAGTTAGCAATATTTTAGGCGGCATCGGGTACCTCCTCCTCCTCGATGATCGGCTCCTTCGTCTTGGCGTCCTCCTCAGCCTTGACATCGGCCAGGGACTTCTCCTCAGCCTCCTTGCGCTTCATGATCTCGGCGGCCACGCGGATATCCGCCTTGGCAACCAGCTCCTCCATCGAAGCCTCTGGGAACTCCTTCTTCAGGTCGTTCAACAGATCAGCCGGATGAGGAATCGGTGGAACGTCCGGCTTGGTGTAGTACTTGCTGTGCTCGTCCCCTGGCTCGATGAAGGGCGTGTCGCTGCCCTCAATGGGCTTGGCCATCATGTCACGCTTACGCTTCTCGAACATGGCCGCGGCCGCCTGCTGACTCTTGCGGTAGTTGACCATAATCTCCTCGAGCTTATCGTTCTGATAGTGAACGTTATCAATCTCATCGCGCTTGGGTGGAATCAGAAGCCACTTGTACATATCCACCACGTAGATGTCGACCAGTGCGTCATCCTTCTGAAGGCGCTTGGCGTGGGCACCCGCTTCGTCACGGGTAGGGAAGCAACCACGAATCTTCAGACCCAGCTGATCATTCTTCTGGGGCAGATCTGGGCCAACAAACGACACACAAGCGAAAAGCTGTCCTGGAACCGTCAGGTAATCCTGCTCGAGGGAACCCATTTAAAAGTAACAAGCGTTTTTCTTTTAAGTCTAGAAACGCAAATGGAAGATCTCCGCAAAGTCCACAATAACTATAAACGTAAGCACATCAACAAATGGGTCACGGTGCCCAATTCCTATGTCCTCGACTGTGGATGTGGCCGGGGCGGCGACTGGTGGAAGTGGAAGGCGTGTGGCGTACGGTTGGCGGCCATCGACCCCGACAAAGAGTCACTCGAAGAGGCTGAGCGTCGGGCCCGGGAAATGGGGTTCGACGTCTGGTTCCTCGGTCAGGGTGACATCCGCCAGGCTGCCTTTTCGGGACCCTATGATGTGGTTTGCTACAACTTTTCCATCCATTACATTTTTGAAAATGAAAAAACCCTCGAAGAATCCATCAAGGCCATCAAGGTGGCTCTCAAGCCCGGAGGTCTCCTCATAGGCATCACCCCTGAAAAGGCTCGGGCTGAGGCCATGGCTGATGAGTCTGGTAATTTCAAAGACAAATTAGGAAATGAATTTCAAATTAAAAATGAAAAACTTATGGTCAGATTGACGGATGGCCCGTTCTACGCCGACGGGGTCAAGGAGGAGCCCCTTCTGGACGGGGCAATTTTGATCCAAAAATTGCAAACCCTGGGATTCAACCGACTGGTATGGGAACCCATGGCGCCCAGCCCGACTGGATTGATCTCAGATTTATATACAAAATTTGTCTTTGTAAACACTAGAGGAGATGAACCAGGTGGCCTATCTCGCAGTGGGCCTAGTGGGCCTCGCCCTAGTGGCTATAACTAATTCAGAACCAGAAATGTTGGTCGAACTGAAGTACAGGTACTTCAAGACGCTCGATATTCTTCGCGAGACTGGTGATCCCATGTGGAAACCCGTCCTGAAACCAGCAATCATCACGGGTCTCAATGGGAAGAAGGATGGCGTCATAGGTTCAAACGTCAACAAGGGGTACGAGATTTACATCTGCCTGGATGGAGACGATGTAAATTCCGCCTTTTATGTGCTCATTCACGAGTTGGCCCACATGACCGTACCCGAGTATGATCACTCGATCAAATTTTGGGATAATTTTGAAAAGCTCAAGAAGATTTGTATAGACAACGGATTATACACAAAGTCTGGGGAGCGCAAGTACTGTGGGGACGCAATCCGAGATTAAGGGGAGTCGCGAAGCGACTCGGGTCTCAGATGCCGACCGAAGGCCGTAGTCAAGAGCCTTTCAGACTCGGTCTGAAAGAAACTGTCGGGCAAAGTAGAACACTATGGCGGCAATCAGGGCGGTCACGGCCATACCCGTCATGGAGATCTCACCATTCTCACCCAGGAATTTGGGCACCATGGTGCTCAGTTTGCCCTGAACCGGCTTGGAGTAAGCGATAACCGCCGCCACACCGGCCAGAGCCGCGTACCACTGCTCGTCGGTGAGGCCAAAGGGGTTCTTGGACGAACCAGCGGAGGCCTTGGATTTGCCCTGCTTCTGGGGTGGCGCCTGCTCATATGGCGAACCCTGTACCTCATCCTGCATCATCTGCCCTGGACCGGGCATGACTTCCTCAATCGACGACGAAAACTCCGCCATTTGAGATTCGTCTAGGTTTTTTTCAGGCTCGGCGTCCCGCAAAAGGCCTGTGGGAACAGTGCGCTTATTTTCCTCTTTTTGCGTGGGCACCTCTACAGATGCCGACGCAACGGGCATGGGTGTTGCCAAATCAGAAACGTTCGGATCGTACGTCAACATCTAATTCAGCTTATGAAAAGAAAGAAGCGTCAAGTACGCGCCCCCGACTTTTTGACAATCACAGTCCCTCCCCGTCGGGCGGAGGTGGGCGCCGCCGGTTGTGCAACCGCCCTGGGGTTATAGTGGCGCTGATGATACTGCCAAAATGCTGGGGACCCCACGTGAAATCCCCTGCGGATCGGCGCCTTGTACCAGAACACGCAATCCGTGATCCTGTTGCTCTTTGATGTGTTGTCGAGCACCAGGCACTCGTAGTTTTCGGTACAGGCGTCCATGACCTGTGCAAATTGGTCGAACGTCGGAAAGACGCCGAAGAACGCCTTGTACAGGTTTTCGCGGTTCTGACGGACGTTGTCTCGCAGGGCGAACACGTAATCCACGTTGGTGCGAATCA
>Ga0315274_10009411_pt1 | contig 14125 bp, 12 predicted proteins | sample YL17G02_20_MG_FD_203700 | JGI IMG/M metagenome (GOLD analysis project Ga0315274, IMG submission 203700) | Sediment microbial communities from Yellowstone Lake, YNP, Wyoming, USA - YL17G02_20 | ecosystem: Environmental > Aquatic > Freshwater > Lake > Sediment | place: USA: Wyoming | collected...
ATGCAGCCTCCATCAATGGATCCAAAGACGATAGAAGGCAAGGCTGAGGCTGTAAGACATCTGGTGAATGAAACCAACACTGTATGGGATTCCACAGGAATCTGCCGGTTCCACGGCTGGGGCGTTTCTCCCCAGGAAATATTCGAAATGGTCAACGGTGCGACTGGCTTTGGATACCGGGACGTAAGCGCGCTTTGCGAGATTGGTGAGAGAATAGACAATCTAACCAGAGCTTTCAACATTCGAGAAGGACTATCGAAGAAGGACGACACGCTTCCTTACAGGCTGCTGAAGGAACCGCTTCCGGAGGGACCTTGCAAGGGACAAGTCGTAAGACTTGAAGAAATGCTGACAGAGTACTACAAATTGTCTGGGTGGGATAGTGAGGGAAAGCCGACAAGGGAGAAGCTGATAGAACTCGGCCTGGACTTCGTCGCCAGAGAGCTCTACGGCAGACAAGCTTAGTTAAGCGTGAACGAGGAGAACCGATCCGAGTCGTTTTTTCCTATGCCGATAGTATCGATAATACCCTCGTGGACAAGTATCCGGCCCACGTGAAAACTCTACTCTTTTCCTTCGTACTGAAAAGTCTCCCCGAAGTTCAGAACAACAGGTTTGGTGCGGGCGTCTTGCTCAGTCGTCCTGTTCAGCAAGTCGACAAACGCACGCACGTCTGGCTCGTCGGGTGTCGTGTCAAAGTGCATCGCTATCGCATATTCTAGGCCAAGCCACTGGGCTGCGAGCGCTGCCTCATACGGGCTCATTTCGCCGGTGAGGAAAATCGGCATCTTGTGCCGGGCCATGTGACGTGTTGGGGTAGTGACGTGAATCAAGCCTATGTTGGGCTTGTACAATTGACCAATTAGTTTCAGATCGCTGAACAGTGCTGTATCCCCTCCATGGTATATTCGGACTCCCGGCTCTGGGTAAATTATGAAACCCATCGGTTGGCCTGAAATGCATGTTCCGTCTGGCTCGGTGATGCCTGAATAATGTCTGCTCTCGACTGATCTTACCCTCATGCCAGCCACCTCAAGCATGAGTCCCCAGATCGTCGCCGAGATCTTATCGGGTTGTACGCCTTCCCTCATCAAATGAGCTTTCACATCTGGGCCGCAAACGATGGGTGCGTTGAATCTTTTGGATAGCTTTGCTGTGTCTCCCAGGTGATCGGAAGCCGCATGTGTCACAAGAATCAGGTCGACTCTCTTCAAGTCAGATGTCTTGATTGGCGACGCTACATTCTCGTCTATGTATGGATCTACTAGTACTACTACTCCATCGCTGTTGGTGATCTCAAAGGCTGCAACTCCCAGATAACGGATCTTGGTGGCCATTCTGCCTCTCCTTCAAAAGCAGTCGAACATTGGACAGAGCATATATAATTATCTGCGGACCTCAACTCTATGCACAAAAGCAGATTACTGAAGAATGTCAAAGAGCGCCTCCTCGCATTCGATAGAGACGGAATGCGAACTGCTATCAACCAAGCATTGAAGATGGGCATCACCCCCGCAGAAGTCATGAAAGAACTGAAAGAAGGTCTAGGCGAAATAGGCGCTAAGTACGAGAGAGGGGAGTATTTCCTTTCAGAGCTCGTTATTTCCGGAGAGATCGCGAAAGCTGCTCTAGATGTTCTTGCGCCGCATTTTGGAAAAGGTCAACAGAAACTGGGGAAAGTTGTCATAGGAACTGTAGAGGGGGATATCCACGATATCGGCAAGAACATCGTGTCCACGATACTCCTCTCGTCAGGCTATGAAGTCTACGACCTAGGGGTCGATGTAGAATCGTCCCGCTTCACCACTGAGATTGAAGAAACAGATTCAGGTATACTGGGCCTGTCGGCGCTGTTGACGAGCACCATGATGAATATGAAGACCGTCATCCTCGATCTGAAGAGAGCTGGTCTTAGAAATAACGTGAAGGTGATCGTTGGCGGTGCACCGTTGTCCGAAAGTTTCGCCAAAGAGGTCGGCGCTGATGCCTATGTACGGGATGCCCCGGAGATCCTGAAAACTATTGACAATCTCAAGGAGGAGTGACAATAGTGTGCCCTCGAATGGCTCCCAAAGAGCGTGCCCGGACTGCTCTAGAACATAGAGAGCCGGACAGAGTGCCAATCTTCGAACCTTGGATGCACACGATCATTATTGAGAAAATACTTCATCGCCCTTTTGCAGGAGTCAATGATTTGATAGACTGTTACAGGAAACTCGGGATAGACTTTGTCCCCATCTCCTTTGGAGCCCCCAAAGGCTGGAAGCCCAAATTCCTAGATGACAAAGTGTTCGTGGATGAATGGGGCCGAAAGTGGAGGTATCAAAAAGGCGCCATTTGGGACATGTTCGGGTTCTATATCGAGGGAACGATAGATACCCCCGAGAAGTTTGACGAATTCGAATTTCCAGATCCTCTGGCGCCCGGCCGCATCGACGACTTGGAGATTGCTCTGAAGGCGGTGGGAGACGAGTATGCGGTAATGGGAGCAGTCGATCAAGGCATCTTTGAACGTGCCGAGACCATGGTCGGTCTAGAGAAGCTTCTTGTCTGCATGTACGAAAAGCCGAGTTTCGTAAGAAAGGTGCTGGAGGAGCACTATAAGTTCAGTTTAGAACTGGGAAAACGCTGTTTGGACGCTGGGGCCGAGTTCATCCTGATCGGAGATGACGTCGCAGATAATCACGGTCCATTCATGCCGCCAAGACTGTATGAGCAGTTCGTGCATCCCTATAGCAGAAGCCTGGTTCAAAGCCTCAAGAAGAGAGGCGCCAAAGTGATCCGGCATACAGACGGCAACCTCAAGCCGATAATGAACTACATACTCGATCTGGGAATTGACGGGCTCCATCCTATACAACCCGAGGCGGGGATGGATATCGCCGAGCTTAAGCGAACCTATGGTGACAGACTCAGCCTGGTAGGGGGAGTCGACGTGGCGAAGCTGTTGCCGTTTGCAAGCGAGGATGAAGTGGAGAAAGAGGTGATCGAAGTTATTCGAAAGGTATCCCCCGGCGGCGGCCATATCCTCGCGTCGACCAACTCACTCCATTCATTCGTTCCTGACATCGACAAATTCGTGAAGAATGTTCTCAGGTATGTTGAGACCGCCCATAAATATGGAGTCTACCCCATCAAGTCCTAGAACAGTAGAATGTTAAACACTATCAAGACTGGCAGAAACACCGAGAATACGTCTTAGGCCTTTGCCAGGTCCCGGAGCAAGTCTGGTTTTTCGAGGCGTTCTTTGATTTCCGCTAGGAACTTGGCGCCTTGAACGCCGTCCATGGCGCGGTGGTCAACCGTCAGTGTCAGATTCATCATAGGGCGGGGCGCGACGGTATTGTCCGGGAGGGTTACTGGGGTCTTGATCACCCGGCCGACCGCCAAGATAGCGCTTTGCGGTGGATTCACGATAGCGTTGAATTGATCTATGCCGTACATCCCTAGGTTCGAAACTGTGAACGTGCCACCCGACAGGTCGTCGGCACTGAACCGCATCTGGCGAGCTTTCTCCCGAAAGACTTGGAGTTCGCGGACAATCTGAATAAGAGACTTCTGATCGGCCTCCTTGATGACCGGCACGATCAAGCCCGCGTCAGCGCCTATAGCCACGCCGACATTGACCCGTTTGTGCAGCTTGACCCGTCCTGCCTCGAAGGATGCGTTAGCCCTCGGCTGATTTTTGAGCGCGGTCGCCACGATCTTCACTAGAAGTGCTGTGATGGACAAGCGTTCGCCGGTTTCTTTCGCAATTTGATCGATCATCGCTTCGCGGAGTTGCAAGGCGTTAGTCATGTCTGCGCTGATGACGAGGGCAAACTGGGGAGCGGTTTGGATACTTTGCACCATCCGTTCGCCTGTTAGGCGTTGCACCGTGCTGAGGTCAACCCATTCAACCGGCTCGGGCGAAGTAGCCGCTATGGTCGCGTCAGCCAATGCGCCTCCTCTCGCCGCGGCGAAGCTACGCACGTCTTCTTCGCTGATTTGGCCGTCGGGGCTTGTTCCCGTCACGAGGTCGAGGTTGATTCCCAATTCTCTGGCGATGCGCCGAACAGCAGGGGTAGCCCGGACTTGGCGCGTTACAACCTGAGCCTGTGTGGCGGCAGCCGCAGCCGTTGTGCCGCCAGCTTCGACTGCCGTTTCTGTGCATACAGATGGCAGTGGCGGTAAGGCGGGTACTTGCTCGTCTGGCTCCGCGATGAATGCAAGCGTCTCTCCAACAGGAACTCGAGCCCCTTCCACCGCGCCGGGTCGGATGCCTTTCAAGATCCCGCTGGCGGGGGATTCTAATTCGGCCACAGCTTTGTCTGTCTCCACTTCCATGATGACCTGATGCTGTTCGACCCGCTCGCCTTCCTTCACCAGCCATTGAATGATGCGGCCCGACTCCATATGGTCTGTCATCTTGTGGACGAAGACTTCCACGGGCACGTGCTATCTGCTCCACTAGTGTGCTTGCGCCATCGTTCTTTGAATTGCGCGAACCACGTCGTCAGTCTCTGGCCATACGCCTTTCTCGAGGCTGTCGGCAAACGGGATGGGCGAGAAACGCCCGGTGACGCGCATGATAGGTGCTTTCAAGTAGTCGAAGGCTTGCTCTACTACAACCATACCCCACTCGCCGGTTGCTCCATAGGAGCGGCACGCTTCAGCTACCAGCACGACGCGTCCGGTCTTGCGTGCTGAGGCTCCGATCGTGTCCTCGTCCAATGGGCTGATTGTGCGCACGTCCACTACCTCGACACTTATGCCCTTGGGAGCCAGAATGTTCGCGGCGACCATGGCGTGCCAGACCATCGCGCCGGAAGTCACCACTGTCACATCCTTTCCCTGACGCTTGACATCGCACTTTCCCAAGGGCAAAACGTATTCCTGGTCAGGCACCAGGCCGCGGAAGGAGTAGAGGAACTTGTGCTCGAGAAAGATAGTAGGACTATCGTCTCTGATGGCCGCTTTGAGCAGGCCCTTGGCGTCGTAGGGTGTAGACGGCAGAACAACTTTGAGGCCAGGGATATGGGCGAACCACACTTCTAGGCTTTGGGAGTGTTGAGCTGCTGTGCTCTTGCCGGCTCCGCCTCCTTGGGGCATGCGCAACACCCACGGCACTTTGCATTGTCCTCCGGTCATGAAGCGCAGTTTGGCGGCTTGGGTACAAATCTGGTCCATGGCCAACCCGGAAAAGTCCACGAACATTATCTCCATCACCGGGCGCATGCCTGCTAGAGCTGCCCCAGTGCCGGCGCCTACGATCGTGTTTTCGGAAATTGGCGTGTTGCGCACTCGTTCCGGCCCGAACTGATCGAACAATGTTCGGGTCACGCCGAACGCTCCGCCATGTTTGGCGATGTCCTCACCCATCAGAAAAACCCGTTCGTCACGTAGCATCTCTTCGCGCAGGGCTTCTCGGATCGCCTCCTGATATGACATTTCTTTCGCAGGAATGCCTTGCGGTATTTGCACGATCAGATCAGGAGACATCACCGGTCTAGTCGATCCGAGCGAAGTTGCATCTTTTTCCTTTGAGGTCATTTACCCGTCATCTCCAAGGCTCACGCGTAAATGTAGTCCTTCGCTGTCGCCGGGTCTGGCGGCGGACTGGCTTTAGCAAATTCGATTGCGTCGGCGATCTCCTGCTTGACTTCCGTGTCAATCGCGTTGACTTCGTCCAAGCTTGCTTTGGCATTGTCAATGAGGTATTTGTGAAAACGTGGGATCGGATCCAACTTGCGGTGCTCCTCAACTTCGGCTCGTGTCCGATAGACTTCCGGCTCACCGGCATAGTGCCCTTCGAATCGGTAGGATTCCGTGACAAGGAGCGTCGGTCCTTCACCGCGCCGAGCACGTGCCACAGCTTTGGTCGCTGCCTCGTACACCGTCACGACGTCAAAGCCATCCACGCGGACTCCGGGAATGCCGTAGCCTTGCGCTCGGAGGGAAAGATCCTTCACTTTGATCACGGTATCCACTCTTGTGGACACTGCATACTGGTTGTTCTCTAGAACGAAGATGACTGGTAGGTTCCAAACGGAAGCCATGTTCATGCATTCGTGCCAGTTGCCGGTGTTGCTACCGCCTTCGCCGGTGAAGGGTACAGAGACTTTGTCCTCGCCGCGCATCTTGAAAGCCAATGCGGCGCCTACGGCGAGAGGGATTCCAGAACCCACGACCGCGAGCGCTCCCAAGCTACCTGTCTCGAAGGCCGCGATGTGCATCGATCCCCCGCGCCCCTTGCAATAGCCTGTCTCCTTGCCAAGGATTTCCGCCATCATTTTCTTCGTGTCGGCCCCTTTGGCGAGGGTGTGTCCGTGGCTCCGGTGTGTTCCCGCTATGAGGTCATCTCGGCGCAGGGCCATGCAAACACCAACCCCTGAGGCTTCCTGGCCAATGTAAGGATGCACAGCTCCTTTCACTTGGCCCCGTTTGAACAAGTCCATCGCTCCAAGCTCGAATTCACGGATGCGGATCATCCGACGATACATCTCAAGCAGCAGTTCCTTTTGTACTTCCATTTACATCGGGCCGTAGCAGCTGCTTTGCGACTTTATGTCTCTTGCGCTCTTCACCTACTGCTGCTGATGCGGGTAGTTAGAACACTCTCCGTTTACAGTCACAACATCCGAGATCTCATATGCCGGATTTCCTCGGGGTCATCCATGACTCCCACTTTCACCCTCAGGTTAAGTTGAAGCCCAGTCTCCTTTGCAGATTTCATTCAAGAATCACTATGTGCATGGTTTTCAAAAACGTCAAGCAAGCTATTGTAGACCTTCCTGTACAATCTGTAAGTCGTCTCGTATGGCTGTTGTTTTCTCCTTTCCGGGACTATTCTAGTAGACAACTTGACCACGTCCCTGCATGCCTGATGGAAACTCTTGTACACCTTGGTGGCCATACCTGCCAACATGCATGCTCCGAAAACTGCTGCTTCTTCGTTCCTCAGTTTCGAGACGGGCACTCCGGTGACGTCCGCTAGTATATGTGCCCACAATCTGCTCTTTGCCCCTCCGCCGATTAGCCTCATCTCCTTTGGCTCCAACCGCAATTCCCTCAGCACTTCCATCCTGTGTCTAAATGAGTACGCAACCGACTCCAGGAGAGCTCGAACTATGTCAGACCTACTGTGATAGTACTTCAGTCCGAAGAGCACGCCCGTGGCGTTTGGATTCCACAGGGGCGATCTTGCTCCTGTCAAGAAGGGCAAGAATACGATTCCATTTGCTCCAGGCTTGGATTTCTCGGCTTCTTGGTCGATTATGTTGTAAGCACTGACTCCAGCTTCTCTCGCAGCCTCAACCTCAGGTTGGCCAAGATTGTCTCTATACCACCTCAGAGCCAAGCTGTCGTTAGTTCCCGCCATGATCACCCATTTTCCTGGGACAACGTGTCGGTAGTAGCTGACCCTCATTTGAGGATCGAGCCTTGGCTCGTCGAGGCATCCGAACGCGTTTGAGGTCGCACCAAGAGAGCCGCAGACAAAACGCTCCGTCAACATTCCGGCCCCTAACGCCATACATGTGCTGTCCCCTCCGCCGATGATTATCGGTGTGCCTCTCCTCACACCGAGCTTTCGAGAAGACTCTGCATCGGTCTCCCCTAGGATTTCAGTAGATGGCACTAGCTCAGGCAGGATTTCAAGGGGAATCCCCAAGGCCTCAGCCAGATGGGTTGACCATGACGCTGTTCTTGTCTCGAGAAGTTGCATTGTGGAAGCCATAGCAAAATCCATTTTGACTTGACCAGTCAGTCGGAATGCCACATAGTCCTTGGGTGACAATATCTTCCAGATGCGTTTGAATCTCCCCGGTTCATTCTCTTTGATCCATCTCAACTTGGAAGCTGGGTACTGGGCATCGAGTCTGGCGCCAGTGATTTCGTAGATTCTTCTTTCACCTACCGCATCGCGCATCCACTCAACCTGTTCTCTGGATCGTTCGTCAGCATAGATGATCGCGGGGCCCAGCCATCTCCCCCTCGAATCAAGCAGAACGATTGATACCTGAATTCCAGTCAGACCGATTGCGACCACATCTTTCTTATTGATTCTCCCATTCCGCATTGCTCTTCTGGCAGTGCTCATCGCAGCTGCCAAGTATGTGTCGGGATTCTGCTCCGCGTATCCGGGCCGAGGGCTTTCTATGCGGTATTCATCATATGTATACGCCTGGACGTTGCCGCGAAGGTCGAATATTCCGCATCTACAACCGAGCGTTCCGATATCGATACCAAGAAGAACGTCTTGAGACAATACGGCCACGAACTGTTTACGTCATGGTTGCAGATCGATCTTGTCGATAGGAGGGATTCCTCGGCAACTAATGGGTTTTCTCCAAGACATCGGGGTTTGCCAAGTATTCCGGCAGTTGTCCCTCAAACACTCTGATGATATCATTAACCACTGTCGCGTCCATGTTGTAGTTGGCTTCGTAGGTGTATCCGGCAATATGTGGAGTTACAATCACGTTATCTAAATCGAAGATAGGAAAATCTCTTCCCGGAGGCTCCTCGTCGTAGACATCCAAAGCTGCCCCCCATATCTTCCCTTCTTTCAACGCTTCAAACAAAGCGCTTTCATCAACTAATGGTCCTCTAGCTGTGTTAATCAAGAACGCGGTTTTCTTCATCAATCCCAACTCCTTTCCCCCGATGAAGTGTTTCGTGACGTGTGAAAGAGGAATCAGAACTACTACAATGTCCGAACTTCTTAGCAATGTTTCCTTGTCGACGCAGGTCGCTCCGACTCTTGCTATCTCCTGCCTCACTCTGTCGGGGTCTATCTCGTTGACTAGAATCTTCATACCGAAGCCCAGGGCTCTCTCGGCCACCTTGCTCCCGATTCTCCCGAATCCGAAGAGTCCGAGAGTCTTACCCGCCAACTCAACGCCCATGAAATTCCTGCTCTCCCAATTTCCTGACTTTGTCGAGACGTGAGCCTGCGGGATTCTTCTGGCTAACGCCAGCATCAACGCAAGTGTGTGATCTGCCACCGAGTCGGTAACTGCGCGTGGCGTGAATGTAACGTAAATCCCCTTATCGGTTGCAGAATTCAAATCTATCTTGTCTAGGCCGATGCCGTGTTTTGCGATGACTCTCAATCTATTGGCGTTCTTCATAACCTCTCTTGTGACAGGATCATCCCCAACGACAATGGCGTCGACGTCTTTCACCACTCCTTTCATCTCGTGTTCCTTCAGGGATCTTCCGTGGTTGGACATTGTAACATGTGCTTCCTGCTTGAGCCTCTGCAGGGGCCCTTCGTGAAATCGTCCGAACGAGCGCGACGTCACGTACACATTTCGCATGTCCATGAACTATCCCTCGGCTACGTGCACTCTATCGCGACAACTCTCACAGGGCAGGCATCCATGCCTTCTATCTTCAAAGGCAGAATTAGGACCAGTACGCGTTTCTTGCCGATCCGGTCCAGATTTACCAGGTTCTCGACGACGGGAATTCCACTTTCAAACAGCAGTTTATGGTCTGGTTGGGTGTTTATTCCTTTGACTTCTATCCCCGACGCGTCTATGCCCAAGCAGCGAATTCTCTTCTCGATCAGCCACTTCACGGCGTCAGGGGTGAGGTATGGCCTTTGATGGTAGTCTCTTGTGCCATAATAGTGGCTGCGGTCCGTCCTCAGAAGTACTATGTCTCCTTCATGTATCCTATCATCGTGGCTCGACAGCTCAGTGACATCGATTGCTTCCATCGGCTTCTTGTGGGAGAAGTCCAAGACTATGCCTTCTCCTACAAGACTCTCTAGTGGAAGCTGAGAAACGTCAGGTCCATCCTTCAAATAGTGGTAGGGTGACTCTACGTGGGTTCCGATGTGGGTGAGCATAGTGACTTCCTGCATTATGTACCAGACATCTTTCTCCCTGTTGATGTGTGGCAGGACCTCCTCAACGTTGTAGGTCCTCAGTTCCAGCTTTCTTTCTTCCTTGCCAGGTCTCATGACTTGAGTCAAGTCTATGATTCGACTAATCTTCACCCAAATCCCTCAAGAGATTATTCTGCAAATTGACGACCACGGATTGTTAGCATAAGAACGTTGCTCGACGCCGGAATACACGATCCGCACTCGTTTGTCGCCTCACGCAGAGCATGGCGACAGATTCAGACAAACAAGCTCCTCTCTAACCCTTTAGCCACTCAGGAATCCTGCGAAAAACCACGCTGAGACCACCCTCTCAACAGATACGCTATTATCTTCTGAGATTATCTATCGAGGGCCTACGGTAACGAGGGTGAAACATGATGGCGAAGATTGTGGATGAGCGGAAGTTGTCGTTGTCAAAGAAAGGCGAGGTTGTCGATGAGGGCGAGATTCCTCCGGTGACGGCGCGGCGCCAGGGTTCCTCTGGATATGGATATCTGCGCTTGCTCTTCGATCCGGGGACGGTAGGATCCGCCAATGCCGTTCTGGCTACCATAACGATTCCTCCGGGTCAACCGGAACCCATGTTGCCGCACGCCCACTTCGAATATGACGAGTCAGAGTATGTGGTGTCTGGCGAAGGCTATTTCCTTATCGGCCCTTCCCGAGATCAGTTGCAGCGCTATGATTTGAAACCGGGAAAAGCCGTTTTCGTTCCCGCGGGTTACCCCCACACTGTTGTCAATACGGGCGAAGGAGACATGAAGATAGTCTTCTCCTTCTTCCCTGGGTGGGTGAAGGGACGCCCCCTTAGCCTGATCATGACCGAGCTGACGGATGTGGTGTCAGTCGAAGGGCACAAGGATGCGAAGAGGTCAGCGTAATCTATCGCTCTTGTGTCCCCAGGGATTCGCTCCTACGTCACATTACCGCTAGAGGATTCTCCCATAGCGGATTGTTTACTTCTGCCAGGACATGTGTGGGTAGATAGTATCCGCTTTGTCCGCCCTGACATCCGCTCTTCACCCGCATTCTCAAGAAGAAGCTGTTTCGCCCCGAGATACGCTTCGTAATCTGCCTGAAATGCGTCGTTGTCCGCTTGATTCGCTAGATTTCGCTCACTCTTGACTCGGTGTTCTTCGATACATTGCAGTTTGATTCCCTGCCAAAGGCACGGGAAACGTGTCTCACTGCTCGGGAGGATAGTACCAGGCTTCGCCCGGTTCAAGCACTACTGGTTTGGCTACCGGTGCTTCGTCGGAGTGTAGATTTCGTATGAGGCTGAGAAACTTCTCCACATCTGGGTTGCCCTTAGCCTTAGAATAATGGTTGGGCAAAGCATACTCAACTCCCAACCACAGACAGGCCAGAGCCGCCTCGTGAGGGCTCATCTCGCCGCAGAACGCTTCGGGAATGCCGTGCTTCTGTAGTTGACCACTTTCCGGCATGGAGACTGCCATCAACGCGATATTGGGCTGATACAATTGCCCAAACAGTTTCAGATCGCTGAAGATCGCGGTGTCGCCCGAGTGATAAACCTTGACGCCTGGATCAGGGTACACAATGAAACCCATTGGCGGGCCTGAGATGAAAGACCCATCCGGGTACTCGAGAAAGGACCAATGCATAGATGCCACGGAGCGCACCCGAATTCCAGCTTCCACCACTTGTAGACCCCAGCAAACGCCCCGCACTTTGCTCGGTTCAAGGTTTCCGCGATGGACGAGGTGGTGGCGGACTTCTCCACCACAAATGACCGGGCATTTGAACTTGCGTGCAATCTCCAGAGTATCCCCCATGTGATCCCAAGCCGCGTGAGTCACCAAGATCAGATCGACTCGATCCAGGTCTTTGACCTTGACCGGCGAGACATCACACTCGTTCAGGAATGGATCTATGAGAATGACTTTTCCTTCGCGGTTGGTAATCCGGTAAGCCGCGCCCCCAAAAAACTCAAACTTGGTCTTCGCGCTCATATCCGTTCTCCTCTTTTGTAGCTAATCGCCATGCTCCGCCAGGTACTTACGATACGCCTGAATATAGTTTGTGACTCCCTTCTCGATATCTCCAAATTCAGGTTCATAGCCCAATTGCTCCCTTGCATTTTCCACACTCAGAACTCCTCGATACCGTATCTCAAGCATGTCAGCCTCCGACAGACCAGATCCGATCTCAATATCCGCGCCGAGGATCAGCTTCCTGATGATTTCGGCCAATTTGCCAGCAGTGACTAAGGGTCTGCCGGTTGCCGCATAGAAGACACGGTCATGCACCTTATTGGCCGGAATATCCACGGCCTTCACCACCAGTTGAGCCACATCAGACGCGTGGGTGTAGTCGCGCGGGAACTCGCGACCTTTCTCGAAACGCGTAGGCAAGCCGCGCACTGAATTCTCAACCATCGGCTTGATGAAGAGCGGCCACTGCATTCCGAAGCCATACACCGCGGAGGGCCGCAACGTGATGAAGTCCACCCCGAACGACTGATGATAAGCCCAGCAGAAGGCCTCACTGGCCACCTTGGCCGCGCCGTAGAAACTTGAGCCCGGCCCCTCGGTCGCCAAAAACACTGGGTGATTCACATCAATCGGCTGATATTGGACGCTCGGCAAGACGCCGATGCTGGAGAAACACACCACTCGCTTGATGCCAAATAGACGAGCCACTTCGAGAACATTGAATGTGCCCCCAGTGTTGATGGTCATCGCTAGACTCGGCCGTTTGGCGAGAAGTACCGTATTCACGACAGCCGCGGTGTGGACAATGCCATCGGGCTGGTGTGCCCTGACCGCCGCGACCAGATCTCCCCAATTTTCAACTCCGCCCGACGCGAATTGAATTTGATCACCGACGGGCCTGAGCATCCAGGCCGCCTCAGGGCCTGGCTCTCGCACGTCGTAGTTGATGACTGTGTCGCCCCGCTCGGCCAACCTGCGCAGGATGTAGCTGCCAATGAAGCCAGAACCACCTGTGACTAGAACAGTGTGAGTCACTGCCTGACCTCCTGCTCGGAACCAGCCTTGCTAATAGTATTAAGACTTCTCGCGACGCTTCGATTTGTCTGCGATTTCGGTTTTGCGGCAGCAACGGCGCAAGGCAGCTTCATGAGTCTTTTTTCTTCATTCCAAGAAAACCGTAGGCCTTGATGAATGGTCTCCTCGCCTAATGCGTCAACATTCTCGTGGACGATGGGGCAGTCGAAAGGGCAGAGAGAGAACTTGCAAACGGCCGAACGCTTGCAGAAATAGTCCGCGAAAGAAGCGGAAGAGAGTACTCGTGTGTTCGGGAACTCCGTTGTTATAGCTAAGACTTCTCTAATCGTTAAATGGTCGACGCCGGTACCGTGCAAAAGGTGATCGAAGAATGAGCGCCGTCATGAGGCACAAGCTGAGGCAAAGAGAAGAGAGTGGAGACCGAATCAAGGTGGGTGTTATCGGGGCAGGCTTTTTCGGTTGTCAAGCGATAGGACAAGTGTCAAGGATCCCGGGAATCACCACATCCGTGATTGCAGATATCCATAAGGAGAAAGCGACCCGTGGATTCATCAGGTTCGCCGGCCGGAAGCCTCGAGAAATAGTAGAAGTCAACGATGCTATGACCGCGGACCGTTACATAGAGAAGAACGTCCCCGTTATCACCACAGACGGTCAAGTGTTGATAGAAAGCGATGTTGATGTAATCCTCGAGTCAACGGGTGTATCCGAAGTAGCAGCCAAAAACGCATACGAGGCGATAAACAACAAGAAAAACGTAGTCATGGCTACGGTTGAGGCCGAATGTGTAGTTGGCCCGCTCTTTTCGAAAATGGCGCAAGAAAAGGGCGTCGTTTACAGTCAAGCTTACGGAGACCAGCCGTCTCTAATCTGCGAACTGTACGACTGGGCAATATCGTCCGGGTTCAGAGTTGTAGCCGCTGGCGAAGGGACGGCTGCTAGATTGGAATGGAGACACAAGCCTCCTGATGATGCCCTGCAAAGATTCGGATTTACGCGGGAGGAAATCGAGCGTCTCAAACCGAATCCGAAGATGTACAATTCTTTCATCGACACGACGAAATGCGCCACAGAGATGGTCGCTGTCTGCAATGCGACAGGGTTGAAACCGGATGTCAGAGGTATGCATTTCCCCTTGGGTTCCAGAAAAGATGTACCTAGACTCCTCAGCTTGAAGAAGGAGGGCGGCATACTCGAGAACGAAGGCGTTGTCGACGTCATCACCCGCGTACGCCCTGATGGGAGATGGATCAGGAAC
>Ga0315274_10009412_pt1 | contig 14124 bp, 13 predicted proteins | sample YL17G02_20_MG_FD_203700 | JGI IMG/M metagenome (GOLD analysis project Ga0315274, IMG submission 203700) | Sediment microbial communities from Yellowstone Lake, YNP, Wyoming, USA - YL17G02_20 | ecosystem: Environmental > Aquatic > Freshwater > Lake > Sediment | place: USA: Wyoming | collected...
TGAGGGTGAGGGCACGCAGAACCCTTCCCCGTTCGAGAGAGGTCCGGAGAGCGATGTTCTGGCTACTCTGCTCCAGCAGGAACCAGGTGATGATCTGCTTCCATTGATCCCGGGTCAGGTACAGGGGGAGCCGGTGGGGCGTGAAGTCATGCCGGCACCGCGCACATCGCCGCTTCCCGGTCCCCAACAGGTACACTTTTTTCCACCCGCATTTTGGACACTGGATCCGAACCATTTCTTCCTCGTATTTTTGTTACGAGGTTGGTAGTTAAAATGGTACTATACCCCAGATAACATGTTCTTCAATTGTGTAGTCATAGGAACCCCAATCAAACCGGCCCTCTGCGGGAGTCCTGGTGGAGAGTGAGTCCAGTCGCCCCCGTGCGATAGTTATTAAACGATTAAAGAGAATATTTGCTGGATTTTCACATGGGCTCTATTGTCCTCATCACCGGCTCCGGAGGCTTAATCGGTTCCGAATCAGTAGCCTTTTTTTCCGGTAAATTCGATACAGTGGTGGGAATCGACAACAACATGAGGGAGGTCTTCTTCGGAAAGGAAGCCTCCACCGCATGGAACGTCCAGCGTATCAGGAGACAGTATGGGAATTATCTTCATCATTCCCTGGATATCCGGGACCAGGCCGGTGTGGAGAAGATCTATCAGCAATACTCAGCCCAAATCAAGCTGATCATCCATGCAGCTGCCCAGCCTTCCCACGACTGGGCGGCGAAAGATCCGTTCACTGACTTCTCTGTGAATGCTAACGGGACATTGAACCTCCTCGAAATGACGAGAAAGTATTGCCCCGAGGCGGTCTTCATCTTCACATCCACGAACAAGGTGTATGGAGACGCCCCGAACTCCTTGCCCCTCATTGAACGTGAGAGCCGGTGGGAGATTGAAGAGACCCACCCGTTTTATCAGGATGGCATTGATGAGACCATGCCCATTGATCAGTCTCTCCACAGCCTCTTTGGCGTTTCAAAGGCGGCAGCAGACCTCCTTGTCCAAGAATACGGGAAATATTTCGGTATGAACACGGTCTGTTTCCGCGGAGGATGCCTCACAGGACCCCACCACTCAGGAACCCTGCTCCATGGGTTTCTGGCATACCTCATGAAATGCCTGCTCACGGATACCCCGTATGAGGTCTTCGGGTACAGGGGAAAGCAGGTCAGGGATAACATCCACAGTTATGACCTGGTGAACATGTTCTGGCATTATTATCGCAACCCCCGCAAGGGTGAGGTGTACAACGCAGGCGGCAGCCGGCATGCCAACTGTTCCATCCTGGAGGCCATCGATCTCTGTGAGAGTCTTACCGGGAGATCCCTGAAGTGGCGATATAATGAGAAAAACCGCATCGGTGATCACATCTGGTGGATCAGCAATGTCAACAAATTCAAAGCCCACTATCCTGGCTGGCACTTCCGGTACAATCTGGAGGATATTCTTGTTCAGATCCGGGACGAGCTCACCGAAAGACAGTAGTCAGGATACCATTCCATGATCGTGGTCAAGCTGATGGGCGGTCTGGGAAACCAGATGTTCCAGTACGCCCTTGGCCGCCATCTCGCACTGAAGCACCGGACCGAATTGAAGCTGGATGCCACATTCCTTCTCGACAGAACTCCCCGGGACAATTTTGTCTACCGGGAATATGACCTCACGGTCTTTGGGATAGAGAATGTCCTTGCCACCAAGGAAGACCTCGATCGATTTCCCCACATCAAATACCCCTTTCTCTACCGTCATCTTCTCAGCCACATCCCCTACTGGAACCGCCATGTCCGAAAGGAGAAGGACTTCCGCTTCGATCCCCGGATCCTGCAAACACCGGACGATTCGTACCTTGAGGGATACTGGCAGAATGAACAGTATTTTATGGGGATTGAGGGAATCATTCGCAGAGATTTTACGGTGAAGGAACCGGCAGACCGGGAATTATCTGATACGATCGCTGGATCCAATGCTGTATGCGTGAATGTCAGAAGAGGGGATTATATCACCAATCCGAGTTCCCATAAAATGCATGGGTTTGTGGGAGAGGAATACTACCAGAAGGCAATTCAGTTCATTATCCAAAGACTGGCAGACCCGGCATTCTTTGTCTTTTCTGACGATATTGATTGGTGCCGGGAACACCTTCCTCTCCCGCCAGGTTCCACCTTTGTCACGCATCACTATGCCGGGAAAAAGTTCGGGGCATATCTGAAACTGATGACATTGTGCAGGCATTTCATCATCCCGAACAGCAGTTTTGCCTGGTGGGCGGCCTGGTTGTGCGGGAATCGGGAGAAAATCGTGATCGCCCCATCCCGCTGGTTTCAGGATCCCATTCTCAATGAACAGATGAAAGGGTCCATACCGGCGAGCTGGATGAGCGAAGGGTCAGACCAGATTCAACAACGGAAAAAATGTAACTTATGTGGCTCTCAGGATTATAGGGAGATATTTATAAAATCTAATTATATACTTGTTCAATGCAATCAATGCAGACTTATTTTTGTTGAGAATGTTCCCACGGAAGACTCTATAAAACAATTATATACCTTCGAATCTGGGTATCACAGGGAATTTACTCAAAATATGGCCCTGATCCAGAATCATTATAAAATGAATACAGATTATTATGCCATTATGCAGAAATATAAAAAATCTGGGGCTCTTCTCGATATTGGATGCTCAACAGGTTTCTTTATCGAGATTGCGAAAAAAAATGGATGGGTTGTGAAGGGAATCGAAATTTCCCCTGACTCGGCAAAGATTGCGCAGGGTATTCATAAGGGAGATGTGTATGAAGGAATGTTACAGGATGGTCTCTATCCCGAAGTAACTTTTGATGCCATCACATTATGGGATGTCCTGGAACATGTTCAGGATCCAAAACAACTCCTCGGAATGATTTACAAACTTTTAAAAAAGGATGGCATGGTGTTCATCCGGACCCCCAATATCGATGGATTATTCCCAACATTTTCTTTTTATTTTTCAAAATATCTTAACTATTGGCCTCATCCGGAACCACCCTATCATCTCTTCCAATTTTCGCAATCAACACTTCGGAATTACCTGAATATTTCCGGATTTGAAATCGTCGATTTTACAAGCCAACATATTCCATTGGGCTATGTATTTGGGGATTTGTCATCACTTGTAAAAAACCCCAAAAAATTACTTTACAGCATCGTATTTGTTCCGGTAAGTCTATTTGGACAAAGTATTCACCGTGGAGATGCCATGGTTATTGTTGCGAAGAAAATACCAAATTCTCGAAAATAGAGGATTCTCTGGATCAAATCGAAGTCTCGTGAAACCATGTATTTTATCAGGATGATTCGAGTTAAATGCCTGGGATATGTTCTAATGGAAATGAAATTCGATTCTTTCCCTGCATCGTGTCACTGACATATTTTTCATACATATCACACACAGTCGTTCCCTGGCCGATTTCCCTCATCCTGCTCCCTTCAAGCCATAGTACGGTATCACACAGGTGCCGTATCATGGTGAGATCATGGCTTACTATCACGACACTCCTCCCGTTTTCCCTTTGTTCCGCTAATGATTTGAGGCATTTTCTGTGAAATTCAAGGTCTGCATATGCAAGAACCTCATCAAGGAGGAGGATGTCCGGATAGGTATGGAGGGCAACACTGAATCCGAGTCGTACCCACATACCAAGTGAATAAAACTTGGCAGGGCGATCCATGAATTCCCCTATCCCTGCAAATTCAATGATGGAATCCATATTTTTCTCGATTTCTCCTTTCTTCAGGCCAAGAATCGCGGCATTCAGGAGAATATTCTCACGGCCGTTGAGAAGAGGATGAAATCCAGCTGCCAATTCGATGAGGGCCCGCACTTCTCCACGAAGCGTGATCTTCCCCCTGTCTGGCCAGTAAATTCCATTCAGCAATTTTAATATCGTGCTCTTTCCTGAACCATTCGCTCCGATAATACCGAATATTTCACCTTGGGAAACCTGAAAAGAGAGATCATCGACTGCCCAGAATTCTTCCTGTCGGAGCCGTTGGGAGTTGGCGGAGATCCCCACTGTATTTCGTACGATATCATGGAGTCCGTAAATCATCGATTTTTTCAGAGATTTACAGTATTTCTTTGAGACCCGGCTCACCTCAACCGAAACACCCCTGTGGCTCACCATCGACCCTCCTCTTCTATATCCGTTCCGCAATCCGTACCCCGGCGAGATGAAACACAATCCAGCATACAATAAAAATGATAATGGCTGCGATGCTGGTGACCAAATAACCTGTACCATCACTGATGGTCCCATAGAAGAGGAGATTACGCGGCACGGAAATGAGATAAAACAGTGGATTGTACATGTTGAGGACAACGAGAAATCCTTCCGTCGGACGCGCGTAGAGCACCGGGGTGATGAAGAGCAGAAACATCATAAGATACGAGAAAATCGCCCCGACATCCCGAACAACGGCATTCAACACTGAGAAAATAAAACCGAGCCCCGTGGTAAAAAGAATGAGCGGGATCAGGCTCAGAGGGACCAGAACTGCAATCCAGGGAGGGTTGAAGTGATAGTAGAGAAAGAGGAGACAGAGGAGACATGTTTGAATCATGGATGATACAATTGCCTGGCCGATAGCAGCGACGACCAGCACTTCACGAGGAAAATTGACCTTGTTGATCAACACCCCCGCATTAACGAGGGAATAGGTACTGCCAATTAAGCCCTGGGAGAAGATCTGCCAAAAAATAATCCCGGCTACCGCAAAAAGAGGATACGGCAGTTGAATATCTCCGATAATAAACAGACCGGCTCGGTTTAAAAAGATGAAAGTACTTACGCTGATGAGGGGAAGAATAAATGCCCAGAAAATCCCGAGCAGGGATTGTTTATACAAGGCAGAGAGGTCCCGTCGAAAAATCTGCCAGATCAGCCATTGATTATTGAGAAGACCCCGCACCATATTTTTCAAAAGCGGAATGAATCCACTCCTGATGGCGTTATCGGGCACGTATATCAGTTCCGAATTGCGCATAAGAGATCAAACCCCGATAAACCGGCTGACTGTAGTATTGACTATTTCTGTTGTTTCATAAATACTATGCAGATGTAATAGCAAGAAGATATGAATTGGCCTCAACGTGAGTCACCGATAGAAAACCAATTATTGAACTCAAACACTATAACTAAAGACATTATCTAAGCATTTCATCATACCCAATAGCAATTTCGGCTAGTGGGCGTCATGGTTGTTCGAGGATCCAGATAAAATCATTGTCGCACCAGAGATTTGGTTTCAAGACCCTATCCTGAATGCGCGTATCAAAGATCTCTTCCCTCCTCAATGGATTAGGATATGATCGGACTCCCAATCATTGGCAATGATAAGATCCTGAGATCTGACAGTATTGGATTTCAAATATTCTAGATTTTTCCACAGTAATTGCTGGACCTCCGCTGGAAATATTCTCGTACGTGATTGTTACATCGGTGATACCAACCGGTTGAACCGAATCTTGTCCATACAGTAGTAAAGGAACATGGGGTATACCGAGATTCCCTCTCATCATCGATGAAAGAGCCCAAGTATCAAGTCCGGGAACATTATAATACGGAGAATAGGTACAATTCCAGCAGGATAAAGGACTTATTCTTCCCTGTACCTTATCGCCTTCTTTGAATGGATCTTGCCAGAGTCCACGGTAATAGAGATCCTTGAGAGGGCCTAGGATGTCCCTCTCTACCTTGTATGGCCTGTGCATCGCAAAACTGGTTGTATTGAGATAAACATAATCAAACTGTTCTATTTTCTCCGCATTGTTGCCGATGTACCGATCGATATCTCTCTGAATATTTCCCGCCATCACCCAGTTGACATAGAGCCCTTGGCAAATGATGATTGACGCAACTATAATGATGGTCAATCCGATATGCAATCCTGATCTATCCGGTAAACGCAGGAGGGCCGGTACGATAAGGAGAGCAAGCCCGATATCTATAAAGACAAATCCCCGGGTTTCAATCGCGCCACGGAGCACATAAGGTAAGGTAAAAGAAGCAGTTGTAATGATGGTAAAGAGGAGATATTTTGGTGAGAACCATGGAGTGGAAGAGAATGGTGCAATCCTGTTCAAGATGAAGTGAACCACAGCCAGATTCATGACAATAAGTCCTCCCACAATCCATAATGGGAGCTGCTGCAGACCGATTGTTGCATAGACCAGCTGTTTAAGGGGGATGTAGAATATCGCCTCGATGATATGGAGTGAATGGGACAGAAGGGCATGAATTTCCCAGTTCCCTATCCCGCGGTCAAAAATGACATGGCCGTAGCCAAACCATCGTGTCATTTTTATTAGAAGATACCCAGTGAGAGGTACGGCAAATATAAACGCCGCTTTCTCTTTCTTGTCGGCTAGGTATTCATATGCAAGAAAGAGGATAGGAAGGGCAAAACCTATCTCATAGGTGAAGAGCCCCAGGGTATAGGCACTGAGGGAAAATATGAGATACCACTGCTGTTTCCGGTGAAGGAAAAAATAGAAAGACAGGAGATAGGTGAGGTAGCCAAAACCATTGCTCAGGATTGCCCAGGGGTATATCTGATCCTTATTGAAAAGTACACAGTATATAACAGCCGTTACGAACGGATACACCAGACCATTGCACCCAAATTCATGGAAGATTTTTTTAGCAATCTCATAAACTAGCAGCAACATGAGCGAGGTCGTGATGAATCCGATCAAGTGAAACCATATCGGCTGGTGTGGGATGACCTCGGCCATGAATTTGAAGAGTACATGGTCAATAGGCCTTTGTGAATCAAGAAGAAGATATCTGTACGAACTAGTAATAAAATCTGAATAAACGATCAGCGACCAGTCATCACTGTAAAATCCGTACTGAAAAATGAAGAGGTAGTTGGTGATGAAGTTCAATAGAATGAGGATGATGAGATCTTTTCTTGTGCGAATCGCCTGGAGCGACTTCTTCAGCATGGTGAGTTGTTTCGCTCCCTCGGCTAGCGAGTCCACATGAACATATGGGGATTCTTAGTATTTATTCATTGATTCTCTGAAAAAGGCGATAAAGAGTTGAGTTCCCTTATCAGACCTTGAATTGGAAATGAACACACTTAATGCCGCATTAGCATGTTAATGGCAACCGGCGAAATTCAGTGATGTTCGCATCCAGATGATGCCTTAAGAATTGAGACAAGGAAGTTCAAATAACCAGATGGATGAGATACTATTGGGATAGTCAGATATTCAGGAGAATAAATTTCGCGTCCTGTGATGGCCACAGATATTTCTATGGCTACAATTTTGTACAATTCATGAAGAAATGGGTATAAGGAACATTGATCCTATTGTGATACACTTTTCCATCGACATTCGCAAATACCCGTTGCGCTAGTATCTTATATTTCTCAGGGGTCCGTACATACTTGCCACGATCCATCCCAATAAGCAACCGAGCTATTCTTGATTGATCTGGAATAAAACAACTATCTACCGTGATTAATGCTCCATATTCAGTCAATACTGAGTGTGCAAATTCAAAGAGAGCAAGACATTCTTCATCTGATAGATGGTGAAGTACACCAATTGCAAGAACGACTCCGAATTCAATGTTCGAAATATAATCCCCAATATTTAATACATAACAGCAGATAAAATTACCGCGCGGATACTTCAAGCGGGCATAATCGATATATTTTTTATTAATATCTATGCCAGTGTAGGTGATATTATCGGGAAGGAAATCGAGTATTGCACCTGAACCACAACCGATATCAAGAACAGAAGAATATCTCAAAGGAGCCATATACTTTTCTACAACAAACCCTCTGATTTTCGATGCCCCGAGTAATGATTGGACGATATCAAAAAATTTTGGGTTTTCCAATAATTCTTCAATCATATTTAAAAACACCCAATCATGAGAAATTTCCTTTTTTGTATTGTAATTTCAGACCTTCCCTTTCATAAATATATACATCACCCGTGATGCACTCCACATGGACAATCATCGAGATAGAATGTAATTACCAGAAGGTGGATACATTGGGATACACCGGGAGGTTGGTATTGCTGATTCACCACCTTATTTTGTTACAGCAGAAAGCTGTTCAGAGAAATTCTATATTGAAAATAACGATACCCAAAGTTATAAGGGTCACAGCCAGATACTGTCTCCGATTTACAGGCTCGCCGAGAATGATTCCGGAAAGGGCAAGTACGGCAATATAGGTAAGGGCGCTGAAGGCACAGAATAACTTTAATGGCAGCAATCGGAGCACCTCCACACCAAGGATGGTCACTATCCCAAAGATCAGATAACCTGTGAGGGTATAGCGGTTAAGATAGCGCCCGGTCGGGTCCCCCGGTGACGCGGATCCGGATCCTTTTTTCAAGAGGATATGGGAAATAGCGGTCAAGAGGATGATCAGAGAGATGAATACGAGGGGGATAATCATGATTGCTACCCTCTTCTGTCCGAGACCATTGCAATCCCGACAGAGATAATGGCCAGTCCGATAACATTTCCTGCAGTAATCCCTTCATGAAAAAGGAGTGCTGAAGCGAACAGAATGGCAAAATTGGTGAGACTCATGAAGGGGTAGGCGATGGAGAGGGGATAGTAGAAAAGCACTTGCTGCCACACTACTGCCTGGGCCACCAGGCAAAGAAGGGAGAGCAGGTAGAATCCGTCGGTGATAATACCGATCAGGGATCCAGTTGGGATAGTAACCGCGGCATATTTTGCGAAAACACTCGCAGTGGCCTGAAAAAGGATCGCCAAGAAGATGAAATGAAATCCTCGAAAATCCATCAATTCAGACGTCCTTTTCCCCGATAATGTACGGCTCACTATAGGAAATCTCGATGAGGATACGCCTCAGATACTCTCCAACAATCCCAGTAGACATTAGGAGCAATCCTCCAATGAAGGTGACAGTCACCATCAGGGAGTTCCATCCTACCAAGCCGTAGGATGGGTCGAGAAGTTTCCGCGCGATGATGGAGATCCCATAGATGAAACTCAAAATGCTCACCAGTATCCCGAGCACAGCAACACCCATGAGCGGCAGAGCCGAGTGGTTGATCAGGAGGCTCAGTGCATAGCGGAAATACCTGAACGGAGTGTAATTCGAACGCCCGAACTTCCGTTCGTCATGTCGGACGTCGGCATTGGCTATCCGGGAGGCCGGTACAGTCCGTGCGACCAGGGCCGGTAGAAAAATATAGTGGCTCTTTGTGGTGGTGAGGTGAGCAACCACCTCTTGTTTCATTGCAGAGAAACTGGAAATAAAGATACCCGGCGGCAACTCAAGAATCCGCTGGATGAGGACCTGGAAGAACTGACTGAAGAGATTCTCAGTCGCATGGTGTCTCTTTTCTTTATATCGTGCATATACTACTGAATATCCCTCGGATAATTTCTCGATTAACCTGGGAATCTCTTCAGGGGGATGCTGCAGGTCGTCATCCAGGGTGATGATGAATGATCCTCGCGTATGGCTCAGTCCGCAGAAGGTGGCATTGTGCTGTCCGAAGTTCCTCGCAAGGCGAATGATCTTCACCCGACGATCCTTTTTCCGGAACTCCTTGAGAACCGTCCAGCTCCCGTCTTCGCTGCAGTCATCCACGAAAATGATCTCGTAATCATTTCCCAAGCCTTCCATCGTGTGGGTGATTCTCTCGTGGAGCTCCAAAATGGATGCTTCGCAGTTATAGACCGGCACCACAACGGAATATTCAATCACTTCGGGCATCGCGCCACCCCCAGATATATTGGGGCGATTCTCCCCCACAATTGAAGATCAGGTCTATTATTGAGACGTGGTGGGAAAACTCTCCCCATAACTGGGGATATTCTGGATATCCCTCATAGCTCTTATAGGTCAGTGCGATCCCTTCCTTCCGAAATTTTTCCTCATCAAGATAATTCTTCCCTCTCGGACCTGAAATATATTCAGTTGCGCCAAGATGGTGGCAGATCTCAATGATTTTTTCATTTCGTTTTCCCATGGTAGGGATTTCCGTTGAATTGAAGAACGCCGTATCAATGCCGAGGAGCCGGGAAATCACTCTGATCGCTGAGATATTCAAGACAGAGATCGTTTCAGGTGATTTTCCATAGACACTCAGAATCTCATCCCGATAACTGTTATAATACGGAGCCTTCGCGTAATTTAATTGGATTGCCCGCTGGTGCTTAGCCTCCCACCGATTCGTGTAGTCAATTCTCGTTTCCGCTATGGTCTGATGGATGCTCCCCAATACAGGGACCGTCAGCCATTGGATACCAGAGGAGGTTTTGATCCGGTTCCTGTTTCTCCAGTCATTCTTTGTATACTGGACATCCTCAAGGAAAACAAAGGCATCCACATCGTGGATGATATCGAAATATCCTTTCCACGGAAGAAAATTGGACTGGATGATTGCTATCTTCATCTTTTTCCCCGGAAATACCGTGTAAATCCCGGATGGAGTTTTCTGATATACTCCTGACGATATACCAAGACCGTAAATTCAAAAAGAGGGAGGGTCTGGCTCATCGCAACGAATCTCGAAAGATGCCGGATGCAATAGTCAATCGTTTCACGTGGATCCGCGTAATAGAGTTCAGGATTCTTGAAATCTGAGTAAGAGGTGAGAAAATTGAAACAGATTCCCTTCCTTGCCATCCGGAACATGTTGGAGATGCTGCGGTGGATGAAATTCTCCCAGTCTGCGAGGGGTACATCTCCTTTGGGATTGAAGGTCCCTGAGAGGCAGTAATAGTCACAATTTTTTATCCGTTTCTCAATCTCATCGTAGGGGGAGGCGATATTTTCTAGATAAAATTCAGCATCTGGAAACTTCTTCTTGCTCTGTTCGATGAATTCGGGAACGATATCGCTGCCGGAATACACAGGATAGAGATCTCTCCCATGAAGATATTCAAGGAAATGGCCAAGTCCGCATCCCACTTCATGAACTGAAAACCTGTCATTGTTCTCAAACCGAAAAAGGTCGCAGAGGCTGTCGAACCTGAGAAACTGGCTTTTCCGGTCATTCCATGAAAGGGAACGGGGGTCATCCCCGTACTCCTGGTATTTTTTCCGATAGAAATCCCGCTGCCTCCCTTCCAGATTATTCAATAGCACTCACCTTCACGAACCAATCACCATGTCTCTTCAGTCATTCAGGAGAGGTCCTTTAAGATATCCTGCAGGGCTGTAACCACCATGTTCGCTTCATCTATTGCCATACTCGAGTAAATGGGAAGCCGAAGAAGGCATGCACTCACCTGTTCAGTGATGGGAAGATCTCCCGTTGCATATCCCAGGCTCCGCCCCATGGGTGATGTATGGAGAGGGACATAATGGAACTGGAGGGAAATACCTTTCCTTTTCATCTGCTCCATTACCTGGTTTCTCGTCGCTACATTCTGCAGAATAATGTAAAAGATATGGGCATTATGAGCCGCATCATCGGAGATGCAGGGGATCCGGATTCGACCTTCCCTGGCAAAGGAGTTGAGCTTCTCAGCGTAATACTGGAACACCTTCATCCGCTTATATTGTATCTCGTCGAGATTTTCCAGCTGGCCGAGAAGGAAAGCCGCCTGGAGTTCACTGGGGAGGTAGCTGGAACCGATATCCATCCAGGTGTACTTGTCGACGAGACCCCGGAAAAATCGGTTTCTATTGGTTCCCTTTTCCCGGATAACCAGTGCTCGTTCAAAGACTGAAGGATCATCAGTATTTATCAGGAGGGCCCCACCCTCACCGCACGAGATGTTCTTGGATTCATGAAAGCTGTAGCAACCGAAATGCCCGATGGTCCCAAGATATTTTTTCTTCCACCTCGCATTGATTCCTTGGGCTGCATCTTCTACAACTGCGAGGTCATGTTCTTCCGCTATCTCCATGATCTCGTCCATCGGACATGCCACACCGCCATAATGGACCGGGTAGATTGCCCGGGTCCGGGGAGTGATCTTCTTCCGGATGTCCTCAGGCGAGATGTTCAGAGTCTCCTCATCAATCTCCGCAAAGACTAGACGCCCTCCAGCTATTATGATTGGGTTTGCCGTTGATGTGAACGTGAAGGAGGGGATGATCACCTCATCCCCGGGCTTCAGCTGGATGAGGTGAGTGGCGAGTTCGAGGGCTGCGGTGCAGGATGGAGTCAGGAGGGCCTTCTCAGCCCCGAACCGGGTCTCCAAGAACTGCTGAACCTTTTTCGTATAGGGTCCATCACCGCTGAGCTGTCCCCCTGAATCAAGGGAAGTCAGGACATCTCGGATATACTCGAGTTCCTTTCCCGTCAGGTATGTCCGGTGAAAGGGTATCTCCATATCAGTCCCGGATTTGGATCTGGTTGTTGATGGAGAAGAGAATCCGGTTCGCATACTGGTACGACTCGAACGTCCCCGCGTCCGTCCACTCCCCATCCACGATGCCGTAGGTTACCTTTCCCTGATGCACATACTCATTGTTGACACTGGTGATCTCCAGTTCTCCCCGATCCGAAGGAGAAATTCTCCGGATGGTATCAAAGACCGAGGGATCATACATATACACGCCGATCACCGCAAACTCCGATTTTGGATGCTTAGGCTTCTCCTCGATCTCCAGGATCATCTTCCGTTCCTCATCCAGCGCAGCCACCCCGAACCGCTCCGGTTCTCCGACTTTCTTGAGGAGCAGGCGCACCCCGTCCTCCTGCGTGGCGAAGGCTTCGACATGGGGCCGGATGGAATGGGTCAGGATGTTGTCGCCGAGGATCACCACCATGCGTTCCCCGTCCACGAACTGCTCCGCGAGTGCGAGGGCATCCGCAATTCCCCGGGGCTTATCCTGGACCTTGAAGGTGAACCGGGACCCGAACTCCTCCCCGCTGCCAAGAAGCCGGACGATTTCCCCCATATGCTCCTTGCTGGTCACAATTAGGATGTCATGGATACCAGCAGAGTTCAGTTGCCTGATGGGATTGAAGATCATCGGTTCCTTGCCAACAGGAAGCAGGTGCTTGTTCGTGACCTTGGTGAGGGGGTAGAGCCGGGTGCCGGTGCCGCCGGCAAGGATGATGCCCTTCATGGCTTTTCCCCGCCAGAAGGAATCGGGAAGAAAACCATTTCGCAGAGTAGATCCCCCAGACCAGATTCTCCCATGCTATCACTCTCAGATATCATACGGGCGTCCATAGATGTTCCGGAAAGTGGTTCGGTAATCTTCGGACACTGCGGAATGAAGCCAGTCCTGGTGGTCAAGGTACCAAAGAACCGTCTCCTTCACTCCCTCATCGAATGATATCGAAGGGGACCAACCAAGCTCCCTTCGGATCCTCGCAGGATCAATCGCATACCGGCGGTCATGCCCTTTGCGGTCAGTCACATGCTGGATCAGATCCTCGCTGATCCCACCATCAGGCAGGGCTTCCTGGAGAATGCTGATGATTTTCCTGATGACCGCAAGATTTGTCCTCTCGCAGGTGGCGCCGACATTGTACACTGTCCCGGGCTTTGCCTTCTCCATCACGAGATCCAGTGCCGCGCAGTGATCCCGGACATGGAGCCAGTCCCGGATCTGGAGCCCATCACCGTAGACCGGAACGGGCTGTCCCTGCAGGCACCGGAGGATGGTAAGCGGGACCAATTTTTCCGGGTGCTGGCAGGGTCCGTAGTTGTTCGAAGACCGGGTGACCACCACTGGAAGACTATGGGTGTGGTACGACGCGAGGGCGAGCAGGTCCCCCGCCGCCTTGCTTGCGGCATAGGGGCTGCGCGGATTGAGCGGGCTCTCCTCCATGAAAAAACCGGTGGGTCCCAGCGAACCGTAGACCTCATCCGTGGACACCTGGATGAACTTCGACACGCCATGCTCCGATGCTGCGCGAAGCAGGTTCTGGACTCCTGCAATGTTGGTCATCACGAACCCGTCAGGATCAAGAATGCTGCGATCCACGTGGGTCTCGGCCGCGAAGTTGACGAGGCAGTCCGGCTGATACTCGCGGATCACCCCGTCCACGGTTCCGGAATCGCAGATATCACCGTGGACGAAATGATATGATTCTTGAGACTTCAGGTCCTCTAGGTTCCGCAAGTTACCGGCATAGGTGAGCTTGTCCAGGTTG
>Ga0315274_10009413_pt1 | contig 14124 bp, 9 predicted proteins | sample YL17G02_20_MG_FD_203700 | JGI IMG/M metagenome (GOLD analysis project Ga0315274, IMG submission 203700) | Sediment microbial communities from Yellowstone Lake, YNP, Wyoming, USA - YL17G02_20 | ecosystem: Environmental > Aquatic > Freshwater > Lake > Sediment | place: USA: Wyoming | collected...
CGTTGGTCATCGCGGGCGGCGCCGCGGTCTCCATCAACCCGGAGCCGCTGGCAGATATCGTTGATCTGTTCGTGATCGGCGAGGTGGAGCCGATCTGCGAGGCCCTGCTGGATGCGCTGGCAGGGGTAAGCGGCGGGCATGGGAATGCTCGCCCTACAGGCGTGCCGGCTCAGGCCGCGAGACTGGCTGGTGTGTATGTGCCCGAGAAGGAAGGCCGCGGGTATGGGAATGCCCGCCCTACACTCGTGCGGCAGCACGCGCGGCGCCTCGCCGATTGGCCCACCCACTCCCGAACCCTCACCCCAGAGACCGAGTTCGGTGAGCTGTTCCTGGTGGAGGTCTCGCGCGGCTGCGGGCGGGGATGCAAGTTCTGCGTCACGCCGATGTGCTATTGGCCGCTTCGCTGGCGGCCCCTGGTCAGCGTCATGGAGTCGGTTGAGATCGGGCTCCAGCGCCGGGATGCTATCGGCCTGGTCGGAGCTGCCGTCTCGGACCACCCCAATGTCGAGGAGATCGTGACTCGCATCGTCGAGCGCGGCGCGCGGGTCTCGCTCTCGTCGCTGCGCGCGGACACAGTCACGCCGACGTTGATCAGGGCCCTCGCCCGGAGCGGCGCGCGCAGCATCACGCTCGCGCCCGAGGCCGGCGCCGAGCGGCTGCGAGAGGCCATCGGCAAAGGGATCACTGAAGACCAGATCATCAGCGCGCTCCAGATGGCATCGGCCGGTGGCATCAAGGAGGCGAAGCTGTACTTCATGGTCGGCCTGCCCGGGGAAGGGGAGGAGGACATCGCCGCGGTACCTATCCTGGTGCAAAAGTGCCTGGATGCCGCTGACCTGAGGCGGGTCACCGTCGCCGCCGGCGCGTTCGTCCCGAAGCCGCACACGCCCTATGAGCGCGAGGCGATGCTGCCCGTCGCCCAGCTCTCACGCAGACTGCGGCTCATTCGCGACGCGCTCCGCGGTGAGCGGCGCGTGACCCTGTCGCTGGAGAGCGCGAACTGGTCCCACATCGAGGGCGTGCTCAGCCGCGGCGATCAGCGACTCGGTGGGGTGATCGCGAAGGCTGAGGAGGCCGGCGGCAGTCTGGCGGCCTGGCGGCAGGCGCTGCCAACGTGCGGGTTGACGGCCGAGGAGTTCTCTCGGGCTAGGGACCCGGGGGAGACCCTTCCGTGGTCGTTCATCAAGCCGCGTGGTCAGCGGCGTTGAGGAAGACGCTGGGCACCTCGTACCCGGCGTCGGAGAGCATCTTCAGCAGCAGGTTGCGCTTCCCTGCCAGCGGCGGGGTGAACAGCGGAGAGCAGCGCATGGTGCTCGCGCGCTCGCCTGCCATCTCCACCGCAAACGCGAGGCAGGTCAGCGCCCCGCACTCCCGGCGAACAGGTTGCAGGTACTGTCGCGTGACCTGGCGAAAAGCGCGCACAAGATGATCCATTGCCTTGCTGATTGACTTGACCCGGCCGCCGTGTTAGCATGGCGGCAAGAGCCGTTCGCGGGATTGGCCGCGAGCTCATCCGCGGGGCAGGCAAGGGTTCTGTCGGCTTGTGAAGATGCTGTGTAAGGTCCGGAATGGGGGACACCCCGAACCGGGGTATGGCGCGGATCAATGCAACCGAGGGTAGTGGTCACCCTCTCTCGGCGACATCAGGAGGCGACGTGAGATGAGAATGCGCAAGCGAAGCGCGCGCCGAACCTGGGGCGGTCGGGCTTCGTCCTCCCGCACGGCAGTCCAGCGCGGTGCGCAGCGCGGGCTGGTGATCTGTGTGGCGAGTCTCCTCCTTGCCGCGCTCATGGTCTCGTCGCCGTGCCTGGCCGCCCTTGGGAAGAAGGAACCCACCGCGGACCAGAAGAAGTGGTGGGGTGTCTTCTCTAAGGAGGTCAGACAGTCCGAAATCGAGCGGCACGTCCAGGGCATCGCCGGGGTTGACCCGAACACCGGCGCCTACCCCGCTCGGCTCGCCGGGTACCCAGGCGCCGAGCGCGCCGCTGAGTATATCGTGAGGCAAGTCCAGGCCCTCGGCCTCCAGGACGTCAGCAGCAAGGGCCTCGACCCAAAGCTCCCCTACCGTGAAGCCTACTGGGTGACCGTCCCGTGGGTGCAGGGGCAGCCTACTGTGGAGGTGATCGCCAACGGCAAGGCGGTCGACAGCTATCCCGTCTATCCTCTCTGGCCCAACCTAGTTCGTACCTCCCAAGTCCCGGAGGGTGGGCAGGAGTACCGGCTGATTGACGGCGGCGACGGCAGCCTCACCGAATTCAGCGGCAAGGACGTTGACGGCACTGCCGTCCTGATGCAGTTCAGGGGCGGCACCACCTGGCTCAATGCCCCCCGGCTCGGCGCAAAGGCGGTCCTCTTCGTGGAGCCGGACGCCCTGGAAAGGGGCGAAGCTGAAGCGAAGTTCCTGCGCATCCCCATCAACATCCCGCGCTTCTGGATCTCCCGCAACGACGCCTACCGGCTCACCGCGCGCCTGAAGTCCCAGCCGGCGGTTACGGTCCGCATCAACTGCCGGATGACGTGGGAGCGCCGCCAGGCATGGAATATCGTCGGGGAGATCCCCGGCACCGACCCTGAGCTGAAGAAGCAGGTCGTCTACCTGACGGCCTACTACGACGCGATGTCCATGGTGCCGCAGCTCTCGCCCGGGGCGGAAAGCACCGCGGGCGCCGCCAGTCTCCTTGAGATCACCCGCATTCTTGCCAAGCATCCCCCGAAGCGAACCGTGCGCGTCATCTTCAATGGCGCGCATTTTCTTGGCCTCGCCGGCGTCCGCAACTACCTCGCCAACCACCTGAAGGAGTTGACGGATGGCACCCCGGTGCGGGAGAGGACCAAGTTCCTGGGGTTGATCCCGTACACCCACACGGTGATGAAGAAGCAGCCCATCAACCTCTTCCTGGCATTCGATCTGTCCACCCACCACGACCGGGTCGGGCTGTTCTACAAGGGCATGTTCTACGATCAGCGCGAGGACATGGACATCAGCCGGCAGTTCTCCGACTTCGCCCGCACGATCCGGGAGAACGCCGGCCTGATGGCGACCTTCTCGACGACCAAGAACTTCAGCGACGCAAGCCTCGGCTTTGCGGACGGCGTGAACCCGATCTACGGGAAGCCGTGGCGGACCTTCATCTTCGGCAAGATCGCGCTGGACAACGAGCCGATCACCCTGGGCGGCTCGCGGGGAGCGGCCTTCGTCACCACCGATGACTCCCGGCCCCTCGTTGACACACCATTCGATATCATCGACGAGGTCAACTTCAGCAACCTCTACACACAGACGTGTTTCCTCGCCGCCACCATGTGGGACGTCGTCAACGACCCCAAGATGCCCGTGGACAAGGATCCGAAGTTCTCCCGCATGACTCTCTCGGGTGGCTTCGCCGAGCTTCAGGTGAAAGCCCTGGCGTTCGACCCGACCAAGAGCATCGTCGCCGATAGGGTCATCAAGGGCACCATGTGCGTCGCCCGCATGTCAGACTCGACACTGATGGGCACGCGGGGCGACCTGGTGGAGATCGTTGACAAGCGGGGCCGGGCGAACTTCTGGGGCTACCCCACCATCAATGCCTATGGGTGGCGCAAGCCAAGCTACCTGGAGGCCTACCACACCAATGAGGGCGGGGACATTGACTACGCGCCCGACTGGGGCCCCATGGTCAGCCGCAGCAACCCCGACCCGACCCAGTTTTTCATCACCTCCGGCAAGAAAGAGTTCACGATCGTCGTCTTCGAGTGCATCCCGATCGCCCTCTACGACCTGGTGGACCCACAGAGCCTCACTACCCTCCGCTACATCAAGGTCTACGATGGGCAGACCGACGCCGAGCCGAGGCGCTATGGGCTGACCGTGCCCCATCCCGAGCCCTGGCGCGGCCATGTCGAGGACGTCGCGCTGGTGTTCGCCGAGAAGGATCAGAGAGTCAAGGTGATGATGGGCCTCGGGGGCGGCTCGGTGCGCATGCTCCTGCTGAACGCCTCCACCATCGGCGAGCCCAGCCAGAAGCTCGATAACCACAAGTCGGAGAGTGGTCTGGGCTACCTGGCGGACAAGCCGTTCGCGCTCGCCCACACGCCGCTTCACGTCACCAGGGACATGTGGACGCTGGACGAGCTTCGCCTCAACAAACTCGCCAGCTTCCGCATCGTGAACGAGATCGTGCGGGATATGCACAAGACCGCCGGCAGCCTGCTCGCCGATGCCGAGAAGGCGCTGGCGAAAAAGGACTACGAGCTGGCGGACTCCAAGGCTCGCGCCGCCTGGGGCTACGAGGCGCGAGCCTATCCGGCGGTGCTCTCCACCATGAACGACGTGGTGAAGGGCGTCCTCTTCTACCTCGCCCTTATGCTGCCGTTCGCGTTCTTCGTGGAGCGCCTGGTGTTCGCGTTCCCGAACCTGCGAACCCAGATCTTCGGCGTGGTCGGCATCTTCGCCATCATCTGCCTGATCTTCGCCTTCATCCACCCGGCCTTCGAGATCACCAAGAACCCGTGGATCGTGCCGCTCGCCTTCATCATGGTCGCGCTGAGCGTGCTGGTGATCACGCTGGTGACGATGAAGTTCGAGTCTCAGCTCAAGATGCTCCAGATGAAGGTCTCCGGCGTCCACCACGCCGACATCGGCCGCATGAGCGTTGCCGCGGCCGCGTTCTCACTGGGCATCAGCAACATGCGAAAGCGGCGCGCCCGCACGTTCTTCACCTGTCTCACCCTCGTGCTGTTGACGTTCACGGTGCTCTCCTTCACCTCCGTCAAGACCGCCACGCGCTACAACGAGCGCCGCGCCAAGGGCAAGCCGACGTACCAGGGCCTGCTGGTGCGCAACGCCATGTGGGAGCCGATCGAGGAATCCGCCTACCGCGTGCTCAACGATGAGTTCGGCCGCACCCGCGCGGTGGCGCCCCGCGCCTGGTTCTTCACCTCGAAGACCGAGGAGCAGTCCTTCCTCCAGGTGAAGAGCCCCTCCAGCGGCGCCACCTATGACGCGCGGGCGGTGACCGGCCTCAGCCCGGCCGAGGTGCAGGTGACCAAGCTCGACCAGGCCCTGGTCGGTGGACGCTGGTTCCGCCCCGGCGACGTCCACGCCGCCATCATCCCGACCCGCATGGCCGAGGCCTTCCGCATGAGCCCGTCCGATGCCGGCAAGGTGCGTATCGAGCTGGGCGGCGTGCCCTACGACGTGATCGGCATACTCGACGCGGCGAAGGCGAAGCGCATTCTCGACCTCGACCAGGAGCCCCTCACCCCGGTCGACTGGATCCAGATGCAGCGCATGGCCCGCCAGGGCGGCGGCCAACAGCAGCAGCAGGGCCAGAAGTCGGGGTTCCAGGAGTACCTGCACCTCTCGCCCGACCAGGTCGTGTTCGTGCCCTTCAACACGGCCATCAACCTGGGCGCCGAGGTCGAGTCGGTCGCGGTGAGCTTCATCAGCGCCGACGAGGTCAAGGACACGCTGCGGGCGCTCATGCCCCGCCTCGGCTTCAACCTCTACGCAGGCACCGGGAATGAGATTCGGAAGTGGAGCGCCATCGGGCGCACCTCCATCGCCGGCATGAGCGACATCATCATCCCGATCCTGATCGCGGCCCTGATCGTGCTCAACACCATGCTGGGCGCGGTCTACGAGCGGGTCAAAGAGATCCACATCTTCAGCTCCATCGGACTCGCCCCGAACCACATCGCCACCCTCTTCATGGCGGAGTCGTTCGTGTACGCGATCCTCGGGGCGATCTTCGGCTACCTCATCGGCCAAGGTATGGCCAAGACCATCACCATGCTGAACCTGCTGTCCGGCCTCTACCTGAACTACTCGTCCGTGTCTGCCGTGGCATCCACCACCGTGGTCATCGGCGTGGTGTTGCTGTCGACCATCTACCCGGCCCGCAAGGCCTCGGAGGTGGCGACGCCCGCGCTGGAGCGGAGATGGCAAGTGCCAGAGCCGGTCGGCGACAGCTGGGACATCCTGCTGCCGTTCGCCGTGACCGGCAAGCAGGCGTTTGCGCTCACCCGGTTCATGGTCGAGTGGTTCGAGGCCTACGAGGAATACTCCATCGGCGACTTCGTGACGCAAGACGTGACGAACTTCACCGAGGAGTCGCAGTACGGCATGGCCTATGTCATCCAGCTCATGGCCTGGGTGGCGCCGTTCGACCTGGGCGTGAGCCAGCGCGTGCAGCTGAAGTCCATACCAACCGACATGCAGGACGTGTTCGAGATCATGCTCCACCTCGAGCGTGTCAGCGGCGACGTGTCCTCCTGGCGGCGCGTGAACCGCCGGTTCCTGAACACGCTGCGCAAGCAGTTCCTCATCTGGCGAACCCTGCGCGCTGAGGAGCGCGATCGCTATCTCCACCTCACCCCGGCCGCAGAGGCCGCGGGCGGCGGCAATGGCTCGTAGTGCACAGGGATCGGGCAGGAGCGTACCTCCTGCCCGGCTCGTTCGAATGCGGTCAAATACAACAGAGGGTAGGTGACCAGGTTGGCGGAGGAACTCGACAAACTAGAGGAAGCGCCGAAGGAGGCCCCGGAAGGCGAGGGCGAGTGGTACACAGAGCGCCGGCCGGAACTGGAGCCGAAAGAGTTCGCCGAAGGCTTCACCATGAAGACCTTCCTGGGCGCTCTGTTCATCGGCGTCATCATGATGCCGGGGGCCATCTACCTCGCGCTCATGATGGGCCAGAGCATGGGCTCGGCAGGCCAGTGGACCACCATCATCCTGATCACCGAAGTGGCCCGCCGCTCGTTCACCAAGGTCAGCCGCCAAGAGCTGTACATGATCTACTACATGGCCGGCTCGCTGCTCTCCGCGGGCGGCGCGCTCGCGGGCGGCGCCTTCGCCTGGCTGGTCTGGAACTCGTACCTGGTGAACTCGAGCGCAGCCCAGAACTTCGGCATCGCCGATAGGATTCCGTGGTGGGTCGCTCCCAAGCTGGGATCGTCGGCCTATATCCAGCGCACCTTCTTCCACCCGGAATGGACCTGGCCCATCGTTTTCACCGTGCTCGGCAGCATCTTCGGCCGCATGCAGTGGATCGGCATGGGCTACTTCCTCTTCCGCACGACTTCGGACGTCGAGCGGCTCCCGTTCCCGTTCGCTCCCATCGCCGCCCAGGGCGCGACCGCCCTCGCCGAGGTCTCCGAGGAGAAAGACTCCTGGCGCTGGCCGGTGTTCAGCGTCGCCACCATGATCGGGCTGGTGTACGGCTTCTTCTACGTGGCCATCCCGGTAGTCACGGGCGGCTTCCTCGCCGATCCCCTGAAGCTGATCCCCATCCCCTTCATTGACCTGGTGCAGAACGCCGAGGACGCATTCCCCACGAACCGGATCGCGATCTTCACCGACCTGGGGCCCATCTTCTGGGGGTTCGTCGCTCCCTTCCCGATCATCGCAGGTGGGTTCATCACCGCGATGTTCACCAACTTCATTTTCTCTCCCATGCTGTACCGGATGTCGTACGACCCCAGCATCGGGAAGTCAGCGTTGTTCCCCACCTACTCCAAGGGGATGAGCCTGATTCAGAGCGAGATCGTCCTGGGGTACGACTTCTACATCAGCTTCGGCATCGGCGTATCGCTCGCCATCGCGGCCATCGGCTTCTGGGCGGTGGGGAGCGCGCTGCTCAAGGCGCGGGTCGCCCGCGCGAAGGGGCAGACCCGGCACAGCTATGCTGACGTGCCGGCAGGGCGCGGGGACTTCTCCATCGCTCTCGCGCTGCTCGCCTGGGCGATACCCGCGCTCTTCTACGTGTGGCTTGGCCACAGGCTGGTGCCCAGGTTCTCCGTCTACTGGTTGGTCTTCTTCGCGTTCATCTGGACGCCGATCATCTCCTACGTCTCCGCCAGAATGTACGGCCTCGCAGGCCGGCCGATCGAGATCCCCTACGTCCGCCAGGCGGTCTTCATCCTCAGCGGCTACAAGGGGATTGACATCTGGTTCGCCCCGGTGAACCAGGACGACCACGGGTGGGCCGCATCCATGTTCCGTGAGGTCGAGCTCACCGGCACCAAGATGGGCAGCGTGGTGAAGGCGGAGGCGTTCCTGCTGGTCCTGATGCTGCTGTGCAGCTTCGCCTACTGGTCGTTCTTCTGGAAGTCCAGCCAGATCCCGTCCTCGCAGTACCCATACGCCCAGACCTTCTGGCCGCTGAACGCGTTCAACTCCTGCTTGTGGATCACGTCCACCAAGGAGCACAAGGTGGGCGAGACCGTGTTCCTGCTGAAGGCGATCAAGTTCCCGCTGATCGGCTACGCCGGCGCGGGTACGCTCGCGCTGTTCGGCGTGCTCACCGCCTTGCGGGTGCCGTCGCTGTGGTTCTATGGCGCCATCGGCGGCTTTGGGGCCACCACCTGGGCTGTCCCCAGCATGCTCGGCGCCGTCCTCGGCCGCTACTACTTCGCCCGCCGGTTCGGGCCGGCGCGCTGGCGACAGTATACGCCGGTGCTCGCGGCCGGGTATGCGTGCGGCGTCGGTCTGATCGGTATGGTATCCATCGGGCTCACGATCATATTCAAGGCGGTGCGGTCGCTGCCGTTCTGACGTCCGACCGGGGCCGCGGAGGTGTCTCTTTACGGTTGAGCTAGACTACGAAACGACGCCGATCGGATGGCATGGCGTCTCAGTGAGGGTCCCGGCGGATTGGACGCTCGGGGCGGTTGGCGGTGATCGCAAGTCCGGGTACCTGCGCGTTGATGACGAGAGAATGCCGCGCCTGCAGGTGAAATGGTCGCAGGGGCGGATAGACCTTGACAAGAAACGAGCCGAGTACGCGAAGCGGTTGACCACGGGTAAGCGACGGCGGCCGACCGGCCTAACGGTTGACCTGGAGGCGAAGGTCATCAGCCAGCGCTCCAAGCCAAAGAAGGAGCTGGCCACTTTCGCCTGGCGTGGGCCGCAGTGCGGCATGGGCGTGCTCTGGAATTGCGAGGTCTGCAAGCGGGCGCTCATCGCGCAGGTCAGCTGGCAGCAGCCGGAGCAGCTGCACGAAGTGGCCCGGCAGGTGCTGGAGTCGCTCGACGACCACGGCATCGGCGGCTGGGAGATATGGGGAGTTGACGGGTTCGGTTTCCTCGCGCCGGAGGGGTACTCTCTGGCGAAGTGGAAGCGCATGACCCGGTATATTGAACTGAATGTGACAACCAAAAAGGAGGCCACCGCCAAGGCCGCGCGCTGGGGGATGGTACCCCTGGTGCTCTCGGGGCGGTCCCTCCTGGAGTGGTACAGGGACGAGAACCGGTCTCGCCGCGACGTCAGGTGGCAGAGCCAGGAGCTGGAGATCAAGGGCCATCCGGGCGTGGCGGCCTGGGGCGAGCGAAGGCGGTTCGCCGGCGGCATCCGCAAGATGGCGGCCAGGCTGCTGCGGCGCAGGCCCGCCATCCACTTCGCCGGCTGCGCCTGGCACTGCCCCGAGTCGAACCGGCTCTATCTCGTCGAGAGCGTGCACCCGGAGCAGGGCGACGTCCTCAAGGGCGTGGTGGACTCGATCATCTGCCACGAGGAAGAGGATGAATAGGCTGGGGCTGCTGCGCAGACGGCCGCCGCGCCTCACCTCCGAGCAGGTGCTGCAGTCCCGGCCGCTCCAGAACCAGGGGCTCGCGGCGGAGCGGGTCGAAGGCGGCGGCCTGAGGATCACGATGCCCAGGCGCAGGGTGTGGTGGGCAAGGGCCCTTGCGGTGGTCTTCCCGATCCCGAGGGAGCGGCGCCTGGAGCTGGACGAGGCGGGAGCGGAAGTCTGGGATCTGTGCGATGGCGAGCATACGCTGCGGCAGATGATCAGGATCTTCCAGGAGCGCCACAAGCTCACCCGGGCCGAGGCCGAGTGGTCCCTGCGGACCTACCTGCGGGACCTGGGGAAGAGGAACCTGGTGTTCATTGCGATAGAGAAGCCGGTGCAGAAGAAGCAGTGACGGGCGCGAGAGCCGGCGACGGACAGAGCTGAACAGTCTCCTGCAGGAGAGGAATGCATGGCAAGTGCAGGTGAGGCGCAGACGGAGAACGACCAGACAGGGCGGGTTCACATCGAAAGCCAGATCGTCCTGCCGTGGTCGCGCGCGCTGCAGATGACCAGAGAGAACATCCTCGTTCGCTTTGGTCGCTCCGTGATCACAGCATCCGGCATCTTCCTCGGCATCGCGTTTCTGAGCGCAGTGCTGTTTGGCGCCGCCGCGGCACGGGTCCAGGAGACCGTCGCCAAGGGGCAGTTGGGCCTGATTGGTGGGGATGTCGCCGAGGCGCAGGCGAGGACCATCTGGCTGGTCGCGATGTCCCTGCTGGTCGCCACCGTCGGGATCGTCAACTCCATGCTCATGTCTGTCACCGAGCGCTACAAAGAGATCGGGACCATGAAGTGTCTCGGCGCCCTCGACCGCTTCATCGTCCGCCTCTTCATTCTCGAGTCCGCGCTGCTCGGCATGCTCGGTTCGATCGCCGGGGCCCTGGTCGGCTGCGGTGCAATGACCGCAGTATACGCCTCCCGTATGGGATGGCGCCACACGCTGTCGAGCTGGGGAGAGCCCGCCCTGGTGCTTGGCAGTGGCGGCGTTCCACTCTGGCTGGGCATCGTAATCGGCATCCTGATCGGCGGGCTGCTCTCCGTGTGCGCCGCCCTCTACCCAGCATGGCGCGCGGCCAAGATGCCGCCCGCGGCCGCGCTGCGGTCCGAGTTCTGACGTCAGTATCGTGATCCCGCGCGCGGCGTCCGCGGGAGTGGGGATAGCTTCAGACAGGGAGGCCTGAGATGACGACAGCGTCGGTTTACGAGTACATCGTGCGCACCAAGGACTTGATGAAGGTCTACACCATGGGCGGTCAGGAGGTGCGGGCGGTTGATGGGGTCGCGCTCGACATCAGGCGAGGCGAGTACATCTCTATTATGGGCCCCTCCGGCTCCGGCAAGTCCACCCTCTTCAACATGATCGGGGGCTTGGACAAGCCAAGCAATGGCACGGTGTTCATCGACGAGACCGACATGGCCCAGCTCACGGCCTCCGAGCTGGCCTACCTGCGCTGCCGGAAGATCGGGTACATCTTCCAGACCTTCAACCTCATCCCCGTCATGACCGCGCTGGAGAACGTCACGCTGCCCATGATCTTCGCGGGTCTCTCCTCGGACGACGCGCTCGACAAGGGCGTCGAGCTGCTCAGGACCGTCGGCCTGGGCGAGCGCCGCGACCACAAGCCGACCGAGCTCTCCGGCGGCCAGCAGCAGCGCGTGGCCATCGCCCGCGCGCTCGCCAATGACCCTGCCATCATCCTCGCCGACGAGCCGACGGGGAACCTCGACCTGAAGACCGGGAAGGAGATCATCACTCTCCTCAAGCAGATGAACGAGGAGAAGAAAGTCACCATCATCTCCGCGACCCACGATCTGAAGATGATTGACGTGTCGGACCGGGTGGTGTGGATCCGAGACGGGAAGATCGAGCGCATCCAGGAGCGCGCCGAGATCGACCTGCAGGTCGGCGTGATGGCAGGCGAAGAGGTATAGAGCCGGCGGACAGCGCCGTGGGCTGCGGACTTCGCTCCGCTCTCGCGGGGCGAAGTCGCGCGTTGGGACTGCGCCCGGTGGGCGGGTTGGGGCAGGCCGCGCGGCCCGCCCCGGTTGACATGGGGAGGCCGCGGAAACTATGATCGAATAGCAGAGATGAGGCCTATGAGCACACAGCGCGGATACAGTGCCTTCCCAGCGGCGTTCCTCACGTTCTCGCTGCTTCTGCTGGTGCTCGCCGGCGGCTTCGCCGTCGGGCGCTTGGTTGTCGGCCGCGCCTACCTCAAGACCGTGGGCCAGTCTGACAAGCTCCCCATCGCCAGGCCGCAGAGCGACAGCCAGCCGGGGGGCGACTATGAGCACTCGGCGGGGCAGGGGTATGTCCCGGCGCCTGCTGAGCCCGCCGAGGCAAGGGACCGGCAGCGGGCGGAGCGCGAGTCCCCTCCGGGCGAGCGGCCCGGGGCGCCCCAGCAGGACCTCCCCTCCGACATGATGGCCGCGACGGACGATCAGCGCGTCCAGCCGCCTCCGGCCGAGGAGCCACCGCCGGAAGAGCAACCGGCGAAGCGGTACGCCATCCAGATTGGCGTGTTCGGGGCCCAGGAGGGAGCACAGCAGGTCGCGGATGACCTGGCGCGGGCGGGCTATCCCGCGCGCGTTGAGAGCTCCAAAGGCGACAACGGCACCGTCTACCGGGTGGTCACCGGGCGCTACCGCACGGAATACGCGGCGCGGAAGGCGATGGACCAGCTCCGGCAGGAGGGGTTCCCGGGCTTCTTGGTTGAGCGCTGACGGGCGCAACCTCCCCCGGCGCGGAGAAGGTAACAGGGTGAAGGATAGCTTCCGAAACGACGGCACCGACCACACGTCAGACGATACCGCTGAACCCGAGGAGCAGACGGTGCTCCCTGCGGAAGAGCTGATCCCAGGCGAGGAGGAAGAGGCCAGGGAATCCGAGGTCGTGGTGCTCCAGGAGGAGCTCCAGCTTCTGGAGGGCCAGCTCCAGGACATGAGGGATCGCTATGTCCGGGCGGTGGCCGACCTCGACAACATGCGCAAGCGCACGCGCCGCGAGATCAGGGAGGCGCAGCATCGAGCCGCCTCCAGCGTGCTCCTCGACGTCCTCACCATCGCCGATAACTTCGAGCGCGCGTTGGGCGCGGCGAAAGAGGGCAGGCATGGGCCCGCGAAGGCGCTGTATGACGGCATCGCGCTGATCTACCGCCAGCTCATGGACACGCTGAGCCGCCGCGGCGTCAAGCCCATAGCGGCCGTCGGCGGGCGGTTCGACCCCGCAGTGCACGAGGCCGTCGCTCAGGTTCCCGCCGACCCCGAGCAGGAGGAGGGCATGGTCGCCCTCGAGATCCAGAAGGGCTACACCTACGGGGACCAAGTGCTGCGCCCGAGTAAGGTGGGCGTGACCGTCCACGCCTCGCAGAAGGCTGAGAGGTAACGCTGCCGCTCGATGCAGGCAGGCGCTGTCGGCTGGCGGTCCACACGCCGCCGAAGGGCGAAAACTCGTTGCTCTTCGGCAAAAGGGAGAGCAGCGATTGCGTCGAAAGACTCCTGGGCGAAAGAAAGGCCAGACCGTGCCAGCGCCGAGACGCAGACGACAAGCCACCAACGCGCCGGAAGAAACGGCGAGGCCGTCGGGCACAGAACACTCACAGGCCACGGAGGCCCTGGTACCACAGGCTCCGCGGGCGGGAGGGGAAGGTAATCCCATGTCTAGCAGCCAGCCTCCGGGCGCTGCAGTCATCCGAGTCATCGGTGTCGGTGGGGGGGGCAGTAACGCTGTCAATCGCATGATCGAGGCCGGGCTCCACGGCGTGGAGTTCCTCGCCGCGAACACCGATCTGCAGGCGCTCTCACGCGCGCAGGCCGGGACCAAGCTTCAACTGGGTGCCGCCGTCACCGACGGCCTGGGGGCGGGGGGCGACCCGGAGGTCGGGGCGAGGGCCGCCGAGGAGAGCCGCGCGGAGATCAAGAGCGCCCTTGATGGCGCGGACATGGTGTTCATCACCGCGGGCATGGGCGGGGGCACCGGCACCGGCGGAGCGCCGATCGTGGCCGAAGTCAGCCGCGAGGTGGGCGCGCTCACCGTCGCCGTGGTGACGAAGCCATTCGGCTTCGAGCGCGGCCGCCGGCAGAGCATCGCCGAGGAGGGGCTGGACAACCTCCGCACCAAGGTGGACACGCTCATCACGGTCCCGAACGATCGTCTGCTCGGCGTCGTGCAGAAGAAGGTCTCCCTGCTCGAGGCCTTCCGCCTCGCCGATGAGGTGCTGCGCGAGGGCGTGCAGGGGATCTCCGACCTGATCACCGTGCCCGGGCTCATCAACCTCGACTTCGCCGACGTGCGAGCGGTGATGGCCGATGCCGGCACCGCGCTGATGGGCATCGGGACCGGAAGCGGCGAAACCCGGGCCACTGACGCGGCCCAGGCCGCCATCTCCAGCCCGCTGCTCGAGGCCGCCATTGACGGCGCGACTCGCATCCTCTTCAACGTCACCGGCGGCAGCGATCTCTCGCTCTCCGAGGTCGAGGAGGCCGCCCAGGTCATCCGCTCGGCGTCAGACTCGCCCGACACCAACGTCCTCTTCGGGGTGGTGGTCGAGGACGAGCCGCGGGACGAGATCCG
>Ga0315274_10009415_pt1 | contig 14124 bp, 13 predicted proteins | sample YL17G02_20_MG_FD_203700 | JGI IMG/M metagenome (GOLD analysis project Ga0315274, IMG submission 203700) | Sediment microbial communities from Yellowstone Lake, YNP, Wyoming, USA - YL17G02_20 | ecosystem: Environmental > Aquatic > Freshwater > Lake > Sediment | place: USA: Wyoming | collected...
GTTAATCCGAGGATTTCCAAAAATGGGATATAAATTATTCTATTTATCTAACGGGGTTGACAAGAAAGTGGGGTTCATATAAATTTAAAGTATAAGACAAAATCCGAAGGAGGGGGTTATGGGGAATAAGCCTTATATTCTTTGGTTTGATGAAATTGGGATGAATGATCTTCCAATGGTGGGTGGGAAGAATGCCTCCCTGGGAGAGATGAGAAGAGAACTGACGAAATACGGGGTAAGCATTCCCAATGGATTTGCAGTGACAGTGAACGCCTACCATGCCCTTTTAGATGAAGGGATTATTCAAGAATGGCATGAAACCAGAAGCAAACCAAAGGTCAGAGAAAATATTCGGGAGATACTTTCTGGGCTCGATGTCGAAGATATGGAGAGCCTTTCAGAGAGAGGAAGTCGAATCCGAAGACTTATCTATAGCCTCGAATTTCCCAGAGAGGTTGTCGAGGAGATCGTTAAGGCCTACCGGAAATTGTGTAAGGAGTATGGGGAGGATACAGATGTTGCGGTTCGGAGCAGCGCCACTGCTGAGGATCTTCCTACTGCGAGTTTTGCTGGCCAGCAGGAGACTTCTCTTAATATCCGCGGGGAATATGCCCTGATTCAGGCCTGCAAGCGATGTTTCGCTTCCCTTTTTACCAACCGGGCCATCTCTTACAGAGTCCATCAAGGATTTGACCACTTTCAGGTGGCCCTTTCCATTGGAATCCAGAAGATGGTTCGGTCAGACAAGGCCTGTTCTGGCGTCATGTTTACGATCGACACGGAATCAGGTTTTCCAGATGTCGTGTATATCACTGGATCTTACGGATTGGGGGAGAATATTGTTCAAGGGGTGATCAATCCTGACGAATTTTATGTATTCAAGCCCTGTCTCCAGAAAAATTATAAACCCATTATTCAAAAAACCCTCGGCACCAAAGAGATCAAGATGATCTATACAGTGGAAGGTGAGAGTTCGACCAAGAATGTACCCGTATCCGCACAGGAAAGGTCAGATTTCATCCTGAGTGATGAGGAAATTATCCTCCTTGCTCAATGGGGGGTGAAAATCGAAGACCATTATTCGAGAAGAGCAGGTTCTTACATGCCTATGGATATTGAGTGGGCAAAGGATGGTATCACCCACCAACTCTTTGTCCTTCAAGCAAGGCCGGAGACGGTAAAATCGCAGCGAGAAATGAATGTTTTGGAGACTTACGTTTTGAAGGAGAAGGGAAGGGTTTTGGTTCAGGGGAAGAGCGTCGGTGAAAAGATTGGAGCAGGGCCAATCAATGTCATTTCCAGCGCGAGGGAGATAGAGAGGTTTAAGAAGGGTGAGATATTGGTGACCCAGATGACGGACCCTGACTGGGAACCCATCATGAAGATTGCTTCGGGAATCGTAACCGATCGAGGGGGAAGGACCTGCCATGCTGCCATCATCAGCAGAGAATTGGGCATTCCATGTGTGGTGGGGACTGGGAATGGGAGTGAGATCTTGGCAAATTATCGGAGTGCTACGGCCTGTTGTTCGGAGGGGGAGACAGGATTGGTTTACGAAGGTCTTCTCGATTTCGAGGTGAGGCGGTTCGATATGGCGCATCTGGAGAAACCTCACACAAAGATCATGATGAATGTGGGGAGTCCGGATAATGCATTCCATCTCTCCTTCATCCCTAACGATGGAGTAGGTCTGGCCAGACTGGAATTTATCATCAACAATTCTATTCGAATCCATCCGATGGCGTTAGTCCATTTTGATGTATTGAGTGACGATCATGCAAAAAAGGAGATCGAACAATTGACAGCCGGGTATGAAGATAAGAAGCTCTTCTTCATCGATCGGCTGGCCCAAGGAGTGGCGAAGATTGCTGCGGCCTTTTATCCCAAAGATGTCATTGTGAGAATGAGTGATTTTAAGAGCAATGAGTATGCCAATCTCATTGGAGGGAGCCAATTCGAACCGATCGAAGATAACCCTATGATTGGCTTCCGCGGGGCCTGCCGCTATTATGATGAAGGTTATCAGGAAGGATTTGGGCTCGAATGCCTTGCCATGAAGAAGGTCCGGGATGAGATGGGTCTGATCAATGTGAAATTGATGGTTCCCTTCTGCAGAACGGTGAAGGAGGGGGGGTTGGTAATTGCGGAGATGAGGAAGCAAGGTCTGATCCAGGGGGAGAATGGCCTCGAGATCTATATGATGTGCGAAGTCCCAAGCAATGTCATCATGGCAGATGAATTCAGTGAGATTTTCGATGGGTTCTCGATCGGTTCGAATGATTTGACCCAGTTGGTGTTGGGCCTGGATCGCGATTCGGAAAAGATCTCTCATATCTTCGACGAACGGGATCCGGCAGTAAAAAGGATGGTTCAATGGGTCATTGAGAAGGCGAAGCGGAATGGAAAGAAGATTGGTATCTGTGGGCAGGCCCCCAGTGACTATCCAGAATTTGCTGAGTTTTTAGTCCGATGTGACATCGACAGCATCTCCCTCAATCCGGATACTGTCATCAAGGCCACCGATAAGATTCTACAGGTAGAGAAGGAGATGGGTATACCCCGTCGGAAAGAATCTGTGCAAAGCCCATAAAGCACCAAATTCCAAGCACCAATAACCAAATAATGACCAAAATCTCAATGACCGAAATGATGAAAACATGAAGGAAAAAATTCGTTTTGGTCATTTGAACATTGAGAATTGGAACTTATTTGGGATTTGGAATTTGTGATTTGGGATTTAAACCTGCGAGTCCTTGATAAGGTAATGGTTTACTATTTGGAGAAGGAAAGCCCGGTTCGGGCCACGAGTTAAATGAGGATCCTCCTCCACATCTGCTGTGCCAATTGCGCTATTTATCCCCTCCAACGGATAAGGGAGAGAGGGGATGAAGTCGTCGGATATTTTTTCAATCCCAATATCCATCCTTACCAGGAATATCAGAAGAGATTGGAGTCAATGAGACAATATTCGGAAACGGTGGGATTGAAAGTGATCTATCGAGATGAATATCTTCTCGAAGATTTTTTGAGAAATGTATCCCATCGAGTCGAGGAGAGATGTGGATATTGCTACTCAGTTCGGCTCGAAGCAACGGCTCGGGAGGCAAAGAAGAACCATTTCGATCAATTCTCAACCACCCTTCTTCAGAGTACCCACCAGAATCATTCCCTGATCAGGGAGACCGGGGAGCGCATAGCCAGGGAGGTGGGGATTTCTTTCTATTACGAGGACTTTCGGCAGGGATGGAGAAAAGGGATGGAGGTTTCCAAGGCAATGGGATTGTATCGTCAGCAATATTGCGGGTGTATCTATAGCGAAAAAGAGCGATATGTGAAACAAAAGAAAGAATGATTTCACCGCAGGCGCAGAGAGCGCGGAGAAGAGGGACTTTTTGATTTGCCGGGGAGATGCCGGCAAATCAAAAGCTTCAGCCCTTTCAGGGCAATGCATGCGATATCGGAAGAATTGGTTTGTAATGTCTTTTTGTTTCGACGTTTCGGCGGTTAAAATGGGAGATCATGCTTGTCCAAAATAAAATTTTCACCGCCGAGTCGCCGAGGACACAGAGAGGAAGTTTTTTTTTGGCGGAGAGATACCGCCAAATAAAGAGGCTTCTGTCCTCCCACGACAAGGTTCTTGATAGGTGCCATAGCCATCAAACGATTTCGATCTCAATCCCGAAGGGAAGAGGCTTTTGATCCAATCGCCGTCTCCCGATTGGATCAAAAGAAAATATCCCTCTGCGATCTCCGCGCCTCCGCGGTGAACCTGATTTTGAGAGGGGTGAATGTTAATCGAAAAGTCCAATAAAATCAATGCAAGTCTCAAGGAATGCCACTCATTTTGGACAGCAATGATGGGAGATAATGAATATTAACAACCTGACAGGCGAGGTTATCGGAGCCGCGATAGAGGTTCACAAGCACTTGGGGCCCGGTCTACTGGAGTCAGCTTACGAGGAGTGCTTATGCCATGAATTAAGGTCAAGGGAGATTGTTTATGAACGTCAAAAGCCTTTGGCCATTAACTATAAGCGGGTCAGACTCGATTGTGGTTACCGACTTGATCTTGTTGTGGAAGGCAAGGTTATTTTAGAGTTGAAATCGTGTGAGAGGATCGAAGATATTCACAAGGCTCAATTGCTTACGTATTTAAAACTTTCTGGTCTAAAATTGGGTTTAATTCTCAATTTCAATGTACCGATCATGAAAGAAGGTATTGTGAGAGTAGTGAATAACCTTGAAGAATAGTTTGAATTTATCACCGCCCACTCGCCCTTAAAGGAAAGGACTCGTTCGAAACTCAGAGATTGCAGAGGGAGATGTTGTTTCTGGAGAATCGGGGAGATACCGATTCTCCAGAAGCCCCTCGGGCCTTTGGCCTGAATTCGAATCTTTGGAACAGAGAGCTTTTTGTCTGTCGGCATCTCCCCGACAGACAAAAAATCACTCTCCGCGTCCTCTGCGGCTCTGCGGTGAAGAAAAACATCCCATAGGATATTTCGAATACGGAACGCACCTGTCTGCCAGTAGATAGGAACACGGTCAAGTGATTACTGAGAGCACAAAATAGTTTAAATTTATCACCGCCCACTCGCCCTTAAAGGAAAGGACTCGTTCGAGACTCAGAGATCGCAGAGGGGGATGTTGTTTCTGGAGAATCGGGGAGATACCGATTCTCCAGAAGCCCCTCGGGCCTTTGGCCTGAATTCGAATCTTTGGAACAGAGAGCTTTTTGTCTGTCGGCATCTCCCCGACAGACAAAAAATCACTCTCCGCGTCCTCTGCGGCTCTGCGGTGAAGAAATAGTATTTAGTACCTCAATGGAGTGTGATCGAATGTTTGGACTTGGTGCTTTGGGTAAGATGCTCATCCTTTTGGGCGCCTTGATCATCATCATCGGGGTTCTTCTATTGGTAGGGGAGAAGATTCCCTGGGCGGGCAAACTTCCCGGAGATATCATTGTTAAAAAAGAGAAGTTCACCTTCTACTTTCCCCTCACCACCTCCATCCTCATCAGCATCATCCTATCGTTTTTGTTTTGGATATTCCGAAAATAAATTCTTCGCATCCGAATTGATTCGCCAAAATCTCAAAGGATAAATCTCAAAATCTTTCACTCCAAATACATCTAACTTTTTGCATTTATAAGATTATTATTAATTTTTGGTTTAGAGAAAAGTTTCCATTGACAAAAAATACCGAAATGGATATTATTCCATTTTAGTTAAACTAAACTGGAGTTATATCCATAATGGAAACAATCGGACGATACCTTAAGATCGAATTGCCGAAAAGACAGTCCGCCTTTCTGTGGGGGCCGAGGAAAACGGGAAAGACCACTTACCTCAGGATCTCTTTTCCGGCCAGCTTGACCTATGACATGCTTCAGACAGACCTTTTTCTTGAATTCACCAAGAGTCCCTTCCTGTTGAGGGAGCAACTCCTCGCGGCAGATCCAAAACAGTTGAAAGAGCCTGTGATCATCGATGAAGTGCAGAAGGTGCCGCAGCTCCTTGACGAGATTCATTGGCTGATCGAGAACAAAGGGTTACGGTTCATCCTGTGTGGTTCCAGCGCAAGAAAATTGAAACGGGGAAAAGGGAATCTGCTGGGTGGCCGCGCCTGGCGCTATGAGATGCATCCGCTTGTCTCAGCGGAAGTGGTTGATCTGAATCTGTTGAGAGCACTCAATCGGGGTATGATACCTGTCCACTACCTGGAGGAGGATTACCGCAAGTCACTTCAGGGCTACGTCCAGGACTATCTCAAAGAGGAAGTGTTTGCTGAAGGTTTGACCCGGAATATTCCTGCTTTCTCGCGCTTCTTTGATGCCATGGGTTACTCCCATGGAGAGCTGACGAACCATGCGAACATCGCCCGGGACTGCGGCGTAGATGCCAAAACGGTCAAGGAGTATTACCAGATCCTTGTCGATACACTGCTCGGAACCATGATAGAGCCGTATAAGAGGCGGCAGGAGCGTCAGGTCATTACGAAGGCCGGCAAGTTCTACCTGTTCGATGTTGGGGTCGCTGGCGCCATTACCCAGCGCCATATCCCTCAAGAGAGGGGGGAGCAGTTCGGAAAAGCCCTCGAGCACTTCATCCTGATGGAGATCCTTGCGCATCGTGCCTACCGGGAACTTGACTACGACGTGAATTTCTGGCGGGCGAAGTCAGGCCTGGAAGTGGATTTTGTTTTGGGTCGAGGAGAGGTCGCCATTGAGGTGAAGGGGTCGAGCCGAATAGAGAACGCAGACCTGCGCCCCCTCAAGGCATTCATGGAAGAATACCATCCCAAGAAAGCGTTTGTCGTCTGTAACGAGCGCAGGCCACGGGTGCATGGGGACATTCATATTCAGCCGTGGCGTGAGTTTTTAACAAAGTTGTGGAATGAACTTGTGATCTCATGATCGTTGTTTCTCATTCCCGAACGATTTCCATATTCACACGGATCGTCTTGATCATCATCATCGGGGTTCTTCTATTGGTGGGAGATAAGATTCCATGGGTGGGCAAACTTCCCGGAGATATCATTGTTAAAAAAGAGAAGTTCACCTTCTACTTTCCCCTCACCACCTCCATCCTCATCAGCATCATATTAACCTTACTGTTTACCCTATTTCGGAAATAATGCTTGACTGCCTGAGTTCAGCGAACTGCACATAAAAATAGGCAACTGTCAGAAAAATAGGCAATTTTCCTCATTTCAGTTATAACGCCGCTGGAGCCCACTGCCAGTTCTGACAAAAAGAAAAAGGGAAAAAGAAGGCAGATTGAACGGAGGATCAAAAAAAGACTATCGCCGTAACAAGGCGATTCCGCATGGATATTGGGTGGGCCAAAAGTGCGGTGCTTATAAGTTGTTCCTCGATACAATAATTCAAATGAAAATCTACTGTTCCAATTTGCCTTCCAAACCACAACCTTTTGGAAGGCGCAGATAGTGGCAAGCTATCCGCGGGTTAGATTTCTTGATTCCTACCCCTTTGTTCCTTCCTAAAACGTTCACTTCCAAAAAATCTAAAAAGGGTGTATATTACAACCCATATTTCACAGTTGGTAACCCTCATTCTGAGGACCGGTTAATTTTTGCGATTATTTTATTGACGCAGTATAATATTGCTTAAGAGGGTATTATACTGCAAAAAAGGACGATAACCGGCTTAGTTAGGGCTTAAAAGTGCTTTTAAAGGGCTGAGACGTACTTGACCCAAAACCTACGGTAACCGCTACCATTGTAATCAGTCCGTAGATAAGAGCTTCCTCACATGCTAACTCAAGAGTCAACAACGCAGCTTAACCCCGCTTGGTTGAATTCGCCTCCGGAAGTATTTCCCCCTCCCCCAGTTTCTACTCGTGTGCAAACCCTGCCTTATCACGAACTTTCTTGGGAAAACTTCGAGCGACTGATTCTTCGAGTTGTACGGCGTGAAGCAAACGTCGCTGAGTGTTGGACCTACGGTGAGCGTGGCCAAAAACAACACGGCTTGGATATTCTCGCGGAACCGTCTAGCCCCCCCGGTGCGTTTGTCTGCTACCAATGCAAACAAGTTGATAAATTTTCTGCAACCAACATTAGAAAGGCAGTTGACACATTTCTTGAAGGCAAATGGGCCTGTAAGACAAAACGCTTCGTCCTATGTACCTCATTGCAACTTACTGAAACTCAGCAGGTTGATGAAATTTCCAAACAAAGGAATGTCCTCACAGCCAAAGGAATTGAATTCGAAACTTGGGATGGCTCTGAAGGAGGACGCCTATCTGAGCGTCTCAAGAATCACCCTGATCTGGTAGACGATTTCTTCCTCAGAGACTGGGTTCGTCTCTTTAATGGCCCGGATGCGGCAGAATTTCTCGGGGAAAGGCTTGATGGCGGGAACTTAGCCGAGCTCCGCACTCAGCTTCGGGAGATCTACTCAACGCTGTTCCATCGGAACGATCAAGGAATTCGTCTAGGCTCCAGTCGGGCAGTGCCGCTACTGGATCGGTACGTCACTCCCGCAGTTATAGAGACAAGGGAAGTATCCACATCTGATGGGATATCGATAGGGAACATAGCGGATTCGAAAGACCAGCCGTATTCCGAGGAACCACGGCAGCAAACCCAAGGCCGATCAACTCGAGTGACGACCATCCAGGAAATACGGACGCTCGTTGGGGATTGGCTTTCGCGTCATAGCAGATCCGTAATTCTCGGTGAACCGGGATACGGGAAAAGCGCATTCCTGCGCGTCGCGGCACTGCAACTACTGAAGGGTTTGGATGATCCTTTTTCTCTGCCGTGGCATGGATTGTTGCCGGTCTGGATTTCCTTTGGGGGGTTTAGTGCAGCAGTCCAACGACAAAACGGCCTTAGTCTTGAAGACTATTTTGACCAATGGCTACATCAACACGGTGCCGATCTTATCCGGCCATTATTTCGGCGTGCAGTCAAACACGGAGAGATACTGCTCCTGATCGATGGTTTGGATGAAGGTCAAGATTTACATGCCGCTCAACAAGCAATGGACCGCCTCAGTACCTTCTTATCAATTCGCCCGATCCCCGCTGTTTTCACGAGCCGACCACGAGGCTATAGGCAGGTGCGCCCTGATGGCGCATGGCCCTTGGCACGGCTGGCATTGTTCGATGAAGGACAAATCGAGTGCTTTGCCCGTGCCTGGTTCAAGCACTTGGAAAGTCCAGAAATTGCCACCGAAAAAGGACCTGACTGGGTAGAGTTCGGTATTGAGCAACGGACAAAGGAGTTCTTGAAAGCCATCCGTGCCAACCCGCGCGTCATGGATTTGGCTCGAACGCCTCTCTTCTGCCAGTTGTTGATAGACGTCTTTAGATTCTCTCATCATCTGCCTGAGCAGCGGATCAAGGTCTACGATAAGATCGTTGACATGCTCTTGTTGGATCATCCAGCGGCGCGCGTTCAAGCGGCTGGATTACCCGTGCCCCCCAATGTCCCTAGGACCGAGGATATGCGCGAAATGCTGATGCGTCTTGCACTTCATATCCAAGTTAAAAGCGGCGCCGGCGTAATCTCTGTTGAGGATTGCCGGACCGTATTCTGTGATTTCCTAACCGATGAAATCAATGGCCCTGGCTATTCACCGTATGAAGCCGAACTTCAGGCTAAATCCGTCATCGATTATGCGCAAACGGGTTTGGGGCTCTTGGTGGAGCGGGCTCCGAATGAACTGGGCTTTTTCCACCTGACGGTGCAGGAGTATTTGGCCGGTCAAGCCATGGTCTGCAAAGAGGAACAAGAGCAACTGGATTGGTTGGCTGGGGTTTGGAATCAATCCCGGTGGTATGAAGTAGTCCTCGCCTGGTTCGGCATAATGGGTGCCGGGCAAGGGAGAGGGACAACCCAACGCGCCATTGACCATCTCAAGGGAATTGCTACGGACTCTTTGGCGCAGCTTCAACTCCTACGCTTGCGTACGGAACTTGCGGCCGGCGATCTTGGTTTATCGCCGCGCGAGGCGCGGGCCACAATCGAAGAGGCGGCGAATGAAGTCGAAACCACGCCGTTTCCAGAACTGCGGCAAGAACTGGCGCGGCACATCACTCTCGGTCTCCGCTCATCTTCCGTGGCGAGCCAATGTGAAGAGCGACTTGGACATTGGGTACCAGCTCGGTCCGAATGGGACAGAGCTAGCCTTTTAGGGGCATTCGGCAACTGGCAGATGTCCGAAGACCTCTTGCACACCCTCAAGTTGGCCTTACACGACGAGAGCGGACGGTGCCGCTGGGCAGCAGGCGAATGTTTAGCAAAGGTATTTGCATCGGACGCGACAGTTGCGGAGCACTTGGCGGCATTGGCAGCAAATTGGCCCGATACCGGCGTTCGCGCCGCGGCGCTGCATGGACTGGGAAAAGGTTGGCCTCAGCACGTGGCATCGAATGGTTTTGCCGATGCTGCCTGCGGCTCAACCGATATGGATTTGGCTTTGACAGGTATCGCGCTTCGGGCACAAAACAACAGGCACAATGCAGACGACCGCCAAAAGATTTGGTTGATGTTCGCTCACGGTAGCGTGTCTTATGAGATGCGGGACTTTTGCCGCATGGTTTTGGTCCAGGGGTGGAGCAAGGATGAGGAATTGAAGCAGTTGGCCATAGAAGCCCTCCACGACCGGTGGCAGCACGGCAGGAGATTGGAGGAAGAACAAATTGTCTCCTTTCTGGCCGAGTCGTGGCCCGGAGATTCCGAAGCTGGACGCTGTATTGGCGCCTGGTTCGCGAGTTTTCCGCAGTCTTTTCTCATACACGATCAAGACAAGTGGAAAAACTTGTTTAAGGGTTTTCGGAGCAATAAGGACCTGTCCTCTTCCCTCCGACGCGGTTTGTTAGATCAAAAATCAAGATACAGCAAAGATTATTGGGATCCAGATACGAAATGGGCCTACTGCGTAATCGGTGACGATGCCGCCAAATTGGATGTACTGCAGGCCTACTCTTCCGTGAAAGGTGACCTCGACAAACATTGGGTTGTCTCGACGCTTATGGAAGCTTGGCCCGACGACAGTGACATCAGAGGGGCACTCGCCCAGGAATTCCATCGACCGCCCGGAGAAGTGGCATTCCTCGCATATTGGATTGACTCCTTTTTCCCAGAACCTGAGACACGCCGAGCGTGGCTACTTGAAGCACTGAGACAATCTGACCGACGCTCTGTTAGGTTTCCAGTTCACCGCCTCTTGCAGGAGTTCCAAGATGAGGAGTGTCTTGCAGCGGTCCTGACTATTCAGAAACAAGATATCTGGTACTAAGACAAAATCGACATTCAGGGCCTTCTGATTGCGTGTTTTCCGCAAGTAGACGAGGTTCGCCAATGGGCCGAGGCGACCTTTGTTGAAATCGATGGCCCCTCTCTGGCCCGCGTTGCTACCGGATATCAGCAAGATCAGGTTATTCGTGATCGCTTGCTGAGAGTCGCACGGCCCGCCAAAGCGAATGTAAGGGCGGAAGTCTTCCGAGAATTTCGAGAGTACTCGATTCCCAGGGGAAGCGGTCTACGGTTGACCGAAGGCATATGGGCCGAGGAAAAAGGAGAAATTCGCAGTGCCGGGGTAGTTGCACGTTGTGCCGTGGCATCACAAAGTCCGGAGTTGAAGGAACCATTGGTAACAAAACTCCGTGAGGAAATCAAATCCTTTGGTACCTACTTTCATATACGTCGGCGTGCCGCCTTTGCCGGGTTACTGCAAATGGGTGAATACGATATCTGTGTCGAAGAGATTGCAAAAGAAACTCCGAGGTCTCTCCACTGACTTGCCGAGTATCATGACATTGATGTCGTTGTGACTCGTATGTTGTTTGAAAATTGGGACAAACTCCATGAGGCTTCTCGGAACCAATCACAAACCCTTGAAATACCTTGGGGGGCGCTTATCTACGGTGGGGCCACGCGGGAAGCTTTTTCCAACAGCATGGCACGTGCTCAGCTGGTCGATTATCTGAAGACGATGAAACTGCAGGATCGGTCGCCAGCGAGCCTTGCCCTCATGGCTGAGTTGCTGCCCAATTCTGCGGAACTCCGAGCATGCTTGATCGAAAGCTTTAATGAGTCCTACCGGAATGATACCCCGTTTGAAGCTCAGAGAATCTTCGCCGAACAATTTGGTGGCGACGAGCAAGCGCTGATAGAACTCCAGAAGGGTTGGGTTAAACCCGATGGGCCTGCATTCATACCCGAGTTTCATCCACCATTCCTTTACGCTTTGGCGCTTGGCTGGCCGGACAGCCCCTTACTTCGCCCTTATTTGGAACAACAGAAGTTACCAAAAGGTTTGCCAATTATCACGACATTAGCCCTGTGCCGTATCAATGGAAACAATGATCATGCCCTGGCCTGTATCGATACATTGATTAGAATTACTCTCGAAGACGGCCTGCCGTTGCCTGACCTCTACTCGCAGAGCTTACGCACCTGGGCTCGCACACCTAATGCAGAAACACTTCTACGACGCCTATTTGGTGACCGGGATTCTTCGCGCAAAATTACCGCAATAAGTCTTCTTGCTACTATTGGGAAACTGACTGATGAGGACCGCATGGCGTTGGTTCAGCAGTTTAACGAGGTGCTTGGAGATACTACGAAGTCCTGCCCGGACGGAGTCGACTTAGTGAATGGAACGGTTACAACGCTTCCCCAGGCAATATTTCGTTTACTGACCCCAGAATTAAGTAATGGGGTCGGAATAAGATGACAAAGGAAAAAAGTAATTCGGGACAGAGACGTTTTGTTTAATGGATTTGTCTTGAATAAAAACAAGACTTAGACTTTATAGTACATACGGGGGTCAGATGTATTTTTTGAGGGCGACTAACGTTGCACACGGACCGCCAGGGCCGTGCGGCTGTGCAAGTTTGGATGCACATTTGATCCTGGTGGCCGACGATCTGCAGCGTTATACTTCCTTTCAACTGGAAATCATCACCCCTTGATGTAGACCGATGCCCACTCTTATAGATAATCCTTAGCCGACTTACTTACGGGCTTTCTGGTAGTTCAAAGTTTGGTCCCCACAAATAGGGATAGCCGGATCTAATCAAGAGAGCGGTCCCGGGGTTTGACTATCTGCTATATACTTGCTGGTTCCAACAACTTCTAAAGGCTACGGTATGACTTTCATATATTCAATTGAGCTGTCCAAAAAGAAGGCCGAAACTCCATTCTTTCCAGAGGTGCTATAATCAGAGTCTGTTTATAAACAGCGTTCTCCGTCATGCCGGGCTTGATCCGGCATCCAGAAGGTTTTGAAAGGACTGGATTCCGGCTTTCGCCGGAATGACGATTCTGATCGAAAGGGCAATTTATAAACAGACACTAATTATAAAGATGGAGGGCCGGGTCTTTTGACTTATCAAGGACTAATGATCTCGACTTCTTCTGCGTTCCTGAAATGCTTTTTATCCAATGTATAAATTTTCTTGGCACCCTTAGCTTTTGCAAATTCAATGATCCATGCATCAACGAGATCTATTTCTTTGCTCCTGTAAATTTTCAAAGCCGCCTTTATAATCCATTTATCTTGAATGTCAACCCCAGGCGTATTAAGGATAGACTCAACCAGTTCTGTAATTTCAGCTGCCGCCAATTTGTAAAAGCTTTCCAAAACCCAAACGAGCTCTGCTACGACAACCGAAGGGATTAAAATCTTTAGCTCCCCTTTGTTAGCCCTGTTCAAAAGGGTATCGACCGCTTTTGCTTTTTGTGGGTCATCATCTGTTAAATAACGAACAAGAAGGTTCGTATCAATCACAACGCTTTTCCTATTTCCTACCATGACCTAATTTACCCCGTTAGATTAGTTTGCCATTTATGGCGAGGATGATATAAAAAAAGCTTCAATTCCTTAAAGCAAAGGCGGGATTAAAGCCCGGGTCCTTTCTAACGGGGTTTACTCCCAACATGATTCTTTGCTTTGGTTCTCATAGCATTAAAATCTGTGGACGGACTTTTGCCCCTTAGGTACCCTTTAAATTCTCTAAGTGTTTTGGCTGTTTTTAGGACGACCTTATCATCTTCTTTTTCAAAAACAACAACTGCGCCTGCATCTACCTTAAGAAGCTTTCTAACTTCTTTGGGCAATGTAATTTGACCCTTGGATGTAATCTTGGCAGTAACTAACATTTTTAATCTCCTTACAATAATTGAATGCTTTACTTATATATTAAATCTTACAAATAAGTATGTCAAGGAAGATTGGAAACAGACTGCAATTCAGACACTGGACTCAAAATGTCTTCAGGGTTGTTTCTAAACAATCAATCGGGACGGCACCTTCGCCCTCATGCGATGAAAATTACCAAGTACCATCCTCCCCCTTGATGGGGGAGGACTGAGGTGGGGGTGGGCATGGTATGGTCCCCCCTCACCCCCGCCCTCTCCCTCCAGGGGAGAGAGGGATAACTGCTCTCTCATGTCTGGAGTCTTGGATCTACTGTCTGAATCGCAGGGAAACAGAGAATCCTATGGATAGGTGAATTAGGCTCGATTTCCACGGTACTGGAAATGACTAACGGGACAACAGATCTAGGTGAAGCGGATGATAAGTTGCTTGTTGCCGAACCACGGCATGGATGTTGGGGTGTCGGCAAGTTCTGAGGCGACAAGATA
>Ga0315274_10009418_pt1 | contig 14123 bp, 12 predicted proteins | sample YL17G02_20_MG_FD_203700 | JGI IMG/M metagenome (GOLD analysis project Ga0315274, IMG submission 203700) | Sediment microbial communities from Yellowstone Lake, YNP, Wyoming, USA - YL17G02_20 | ecosystem: Environmental > Aquatic > Freshwater > Lake > Sediment | place: USA: Wyoming | collected...
ACGTGCAATCTGTTTCTTTGAACCAACGCAGCTTGAGCAGGACGATATCCTCCGGGGACACCACAGAAACAGCCCTCCGGCTCATGTCGCCCAGCCTCAGCATTCTCCCGCGATCCCAAAGTCGTCCCTCAAACTCGCTCGGCCCCTGGATGAAAAGGTCGATCTTGAACGCCGTCTCAAAATGGATAATGTTGAAACTGCCATGAGACTTCAGGGCCTCTTCCATAGCCTCCCTGCTAACGTAGAACTCATCCTTGAGCAGTTCATAGAGCCTGTCCGCAACGGGTGAGAAGGGCTGGACGCTGATATCTGCATCCCTCGTAAATCGTACCGTGCCGTATAGGGCACTTGCGACTGACCCGCCAATCGCGTAACGGATGCCCAAGCTGTCGAGCACATCGGCAAGCCGCTCTATCACCTCTTCATTCTCACGCTTGTCATTCACGAGCAGCGACCCCGTATACCTTCTCAAAAAGCTCCCGACCAAGATGCTGTTGCGCCCAGAGCCGCCATAGTTCTTCCTTGGTCGCATTCGGATGGCGCATCCTAAGCCCGGCCATCGCCAGTTGCCTGCCCATCTCATACGTATCGAAGATGAGCTGGAACTTGCGAGCAGGCGACATCCCGCGGTAAATGTCGTACTGCACGCGCTGTGCCTCGGGCGACGTATCGCTCTTGCCGAACTTGAAGTGCGGGCACGTCATTCGTTCATCAACTCCGATCCGAAGGTCCTCTAACGTCATAGAACCTCCACCCGCATTATAATAAGGAAAGCCGATCCCCCCAAGCGCGAGATTCCAACGCCGGTTGTCATTTGCGGACGAGCAGCTCGGCGTTGTCCACCCACATGACGAAGAACGGCTGCTCCGCGCCCCGCTTTTGCATATAGATAAGGAACGGGCGCTCGAAGGCGAAGACGCGAGGGATAGCCGCCACCGCGAACTTTGCGTCGCTTTCCATCGCCGCACCGGAACGATCCAGCCTGAACTTGATCGTCTGCATGGCCTCCACAATAGGTAGATTCACGTTGGCGACCACCCTGCCGACGAGCTCGCGAAAATGATGGTCGATTTCCCAGGACATCTCAGGCGCCTGCACCACATCGACTTCCTGAAGGTGACTTCGGGCTTCGTAGTTGCCCTGATTCTTGAATTCCTGCATGCGGGTGCGGAGGCGCTGAAGGGTCTGCGCCAGCGAGTCATTCGGCTCCACGACGGCCAGCACGACCTGGTAGGGTTGACTGGACTTGCACAGGTCTATCGCAAACTCCTTGATGGGCGAGCGAGGATTCTGTCGCCCGGTTTCGTCACAGTAGAGGACTTCCACCTGGTCTCGGATGCCCTCGTATTCCGACCGGTAAGCCTCCCAAAGGCCAAAACCTTCGACCCGGGTCTTGTTACCCTGAGCATCGCCGAAGGCAAGCCCCTTCGGCATTTGGCGGAAGGGATAGGTAAAAGGCACGTTGGCCGTGAGATAAGAGTAGGCCAAGATGCCAGCGTCATAACCCTCGAAATTCGGAAGCGCGCGGGAGGGGAACTTGGCGGCCATATCCTTTTTGATCTTGTCGACGATCCCGTCCTTGATCCAGCCGCCGGTAGCGTAGAAGGACTGCGGATCCAGGTCTGAGCCAGACTGCTTTGCAGCGTTGAGCCGGCCGGCGACTTCTTCCGCCCCGACCACCTCCAGAGGCGCTCGGATCACGTTGTCCTTCACCTCATTCCACGCCAGTTGAAAGGATGAGCACCAGACCACATTCTTGCCCGGCGGGCAGGGGCTGTCCAACGTCGGAACGATCACCGTCTGCTTGAGCTTCAGCGAGCTGTCGGAGAAGGTCGGAGGCCTGCCGGTGGACGTTGCCAATCCGACAAGCTGAGGCCCAAGATTCGTGGGCCAGAGCGCGACCACGATCAGCACCACAACGACGATCCCTCCGACAATAAGTCGTTTGTGCGTCAGGGTCTTGGAAGGGTTCCCACGCGGCGAAGCTGTTGTGTTGCCGGATTCCATGGATGCTCTCCCCAATTGCACAATCTGTTTGTAGTGTGCTCGTAAGGGCATCAAATCCCGTGTCGCGGGCATCCTGCCCGCGATTCGAGGGCGAGACGCCCTCGACACAAACGCCTTACGGCGTCACTACGAACAAGGCCGACAGCCGATGGTGGGACTTGAACCCACAACCCCGGCTTTACGAAAGCCGTGCTCTACCATTGAGCTACATCGGCGAACCACTGGCCCGTATGATACTGGCCGGCCGCGTGTTCGTAAAGACAAACCTTGCGGCCTGTGGATTTTCTGACCGGAAGGTGGCTTCGCGACGTCCGACGGCCGCCCCGGCCTGGAATCCATGGCGTCTGCCATCCCAAATCCGCATGAGAGAGCCGGCCTTTTCGCTTGCCAACAGGCGTAGTACACGTATGATGATCGTGGCCCTCTCGGGCGGGCCGCCCATGTGGCAGAAGCAAGATACAGAACCTCCTCGAAAGGTGCATGGATAGGTTGCCGGCAACGGAAAAAGAAGGAGAGGATGCCATGAGGTTTCGGTGCAGTAAGTGGCTGCTGTCCCTGTTGCTGCTGACGTTTCTCGTCGGGTTCTGTGCGGGAGTTTGGGCACAGCGGGCGGGAGTCCCGACATGGATGAAACGGACGATCTTCAGCCTCCGGGCCGAGCGTTTCCTCAAGACAAACCACCCCCCGCGCAATAAGCCGCAGCCCTGGGCGACCGCCAATACAACAAATCCCATCGCGGAGCCAAGCCAGCCGATTCTTGTCCTGGTGGACGACAAAGCCAATGGGAAGAGCATGGGCCCATACCTCACCGAAATCCTTCTGACGGAGGGTTTCAATGAGTTTCAAACGGCAGGTGTCTCTCATGTGCCCCGCGTGATTCCCCAGGCCTTCGATCTGGTCATACTCACCCAGGCGATGATCTCAGACGACCTTGCCGCGACGATCCGCCAGTACGTGGCGGACGGAGGAAATCTCCTCGTCCTTCGGCCCGACAAGAAGCTGGCCCCCATCTTAGGATTGGCGCCAACGCCCGTCGTCCTGCGGGATCGCTACCTTCGCCTGCCGGCCGACTCGAATCTCGCCGAATCCCTCGTGAGCGAATCTATCCAGTTCCACGGAGAGGCGGACGTATATGAACCAAATGGGGCGCGGATCATAGCGTTCCTCTGCGACCAGCCGGATGGCCCCTCTTCCAGCCCCGCCGTCACCATTCACACGTATGGCCGGGGAAGAGCAGCCTGCTTCGTATATGATCTGGCTCGCAGCGTGGCACTCACCCGCCAGGGAAATCCCGCCTCGACCGGCAAGAACGTAGACGGGCTCGGCGGAGTCAAGCCCAACGACTTGTTCTGCGACTTCCTCGACCCGAATCGGGACTCGATTCCCCAGGCGGACATCCATCAGCACATCCTGTCCGATCTGATCCTGAGGCTGACGGAGTCCCGCAAGCCCCTGCCCAGATGGTACTGCCTGCCCAAGGCGTCGAAGGCCTTGCTGATCATGACAGGCGACGGCTGTGGGTCGCCCAGCGCCGACTGCTTCCTGCAGGAGGCCGACGCCGCGGAGAGCTTCGGCGGCTCCATCTCCTTCTACCTGTTCTTCGACGGCGACCCCGTCGTGACGCGGGACTTGCAGGCCGCCCTGCTGGCAAGAGGACACTGCACGTCCGTCCACCCGGTTTTCCCGGCAGTACCCGCCAAGGCCGAAGAGGCCATCAGGCGTGACATCGCCTCCCATGTGATCCGATTCGGTCGCTGGCCCCGGACGATCAGGACGCACGAGCTGTCGTGGGCCGGCTACACGGAGCAGGCAAGGATCTACGAACGCATGGGGATCCGGATGGACCTGAGCTACGTCTCCTATTTTCCCGGCATGGATGGCTACATGACCGGCTCCGCCCTGCCAATGAGGTTCGTCGATCCCAATGGCTCAGTCATCGACGTGTATCAGCAGCCCACGCAGTTCGAGGACGATATCCAGATGGGCTCATGGCACGCTCAGGGCCTGAGCCTTGAAGAGGCGACGAAGCGATCCGTGGACATGCTGCGGGAAAGCATTGAGCGATTCCACGAGCCCGTCGTCATGAACATACACCCGAAGCATTACGCCGCATTTTCCGGCGGATGGGCCCGCGACACCATGGCCTATGCCCGCGACCACAACGTGCCCATCTGGAGCGCCGACCGGTGGCTGACCTTCTGGGAGACGCGAGAGGGGGCCCAATTCACGGGGCTCGCGTTTGAGGCCGGCGTGCTATCCTTCAACATCCAGGGCAACGGGCCCCCGGAGTCTCTCACCCTCATGGTTCCATCGGCACTGGACTTGCTGCGAATCCGCAGTCTCTCCATCGACGGGAGTCCCCAGCGGCTTTCACTCCGCTCGGTGTGGGGGCGAACCTACGCCATAGTCGAAGTGCATGTCCCGCCCGCAAAGCAGATCGCGGTAGTTGCCACCTACAGGTAATCTCAAAACAGCGAGCGAGACAGTCACAACGATCCTGCTGCAACCAGCGGCGTCTTTAGCTCTTCCCGTGGCCCGCTTATTGGCGATGAGGCATTCAACCTTGTGCTTGTTGAACAACTTGAGCAACTCTTTGAAGTCGTTGGGAAGGTCCATCAAATTGACGCCTGAGCTCAACGAGTGCCGCGAAGCGTTCCTTGGGCGGGCGGCTCAGCCAGTACTCCAGGTTCTGCCGTATCTCCAAGTCGCCATCCATACGACGGATCTGTGCGACCCTGCAAATCATGAGCCTCGCTTCTCCAGCCGGTCCGCATCGAGGCGGTCCTTGTCTCGGCCCGTCGCGCGCTTATTTCTGACAAGATCATCATAAGACAGGATCGGGATGGGCGTTCCCTCAATCTCCACGGTCTGGCGGTGCTGGTAGGCGTCCTCAAACTCCACGCCGCTGATGGCACTCATGATGTCAATTCGTCGCGGCGCGACACCGATCTGAAAAACCACCTCCACCTTGACAAACGTGGCCTCATCCACCTCACCAAGCGGGGCGCCGAACTGTGCCAAAGCACGGTAGACCCGTCGGGAGTTGTCTGGCGATGGCTCGACCCAGATGTCGATATCGCCCGTGGAGCGTGGAAATCCGTGCGCTCCCATCGCGTAGGCGCCGACCAGGAGGAACCTAACATCGTTGTCTAACAAGACTTGCAACATGTCTTTGTAGTCGCTGTTGAGCACAGTCTTGTCCTCGCAAAGACCACAGTTCGGCGGTCAGCTCCCAAATCATGCCCAGACGCTCTGCCGGCGATGCGTCCACGAAGTCATCGTCCTCGTCGCTCAGTTTCCGTAGTCGAGCCCGATCTCTCTGGAGTCTAATCATCCTTGTATTATACCATCGGGACGCAGCCCACGCTAATCAAACCATTCATCGGCAGGGTCGAAGGGCGGGATGCAGAGGTTGACGATGCGGAGCTTGCCGACGGCGCGGTGGCGGCAGAGCGGCTTGATCAGGATCGTGCTGAACGGGCGGACGGGGACCATGTCCCCATCGAGTTCCATGTGGCCGCTGCCTTCGAGGACCAGGTAGATCTCCGTGTGCTCCCTGTGGTAGTGCACCTGTGAGTCCTGCCGGATGTCCACGATATGGACCGTGGCGGTGGAATTGTCGGGCACGGCGAATGCCCGCCGGGCGAACCCGCAGGGGCACTTCACCGCGTCGATATCGTCGAAATGAGCCACGATGTAGTTAGCCATAATACCTCACCACAGAGGGAGCTGAATCCGGCCCCACTCACACGTTGAAGGTCCATTCCCCATTTCGCATGATCGGCTCGGTGGCGCCATCGGGCAGGATTCCATCCACGGCCATCTTGTCGGAGCCAATCATGAAATCCAGGTGTTCGACGCTCTCATTGCCGCCGGCCGCCGCGAACTCCTCGGCGGACATCGTTTCGCCACCCCGCAGGGTGAACCTGTAGGCATTGCCCAGGGCGATGTGACTGGCCGCGTTTTCGTCGATCAGTGCGTTGTAGAAGAGGATGCCCGACTGGGAGATGGGAGAGCTGTTTGGGACCAGAGCAACCTCGCCGAGCCGGGAGGCCCCGTCCACGTTTGCGATCGTGTTCTGCAGGAGTTCTTGGCCCTTCGAGGCCGTCACATCGACAACGCGCCCCTGCGAAAGACGAAAGCCGAGATCCTCGATCATCATACCCTGATAGCTCAGCGGCTTGGAGGCACGGACGGTGCCCTCCGCGCGATCCTTGTGGGGCAGCGTGGCAATCTCCTCCGTCGGCATATTCAGGACGCAGGCAATCCCGTTCTGGCTGGTGACACGTCCCCCCCTCCAGACGTGCCCTTCGGGCAGGCCCACGGTCAGGTCCGTTCCGGGAGCCGTGTACTTCAGGCCCGCATAGTGCTCGCGGTTGAGGTAGTCGCAACGGGCCTGCAAGGCGGCGATATGGTCCTGCCATGCCGAGATGGGATCGGCATGATTCAACCGACAGACCTGAAAAATCGCGTCCCAAAGGCGGGGTTGCCGTTGTGGTTCCGGTAGGTGCCGAAAGACTTTGGTCGCCCAGCCTTCGACAGGGGCGGGGATGATCAGCCAGTTCGTGCTATTCCGCGCAATATGGTCCTGGACCGGGCGGAACTTCTCCATCATCGCCTGCATGGCCGCACCAACAAGCTCCGCGTCCTGGCCGTTGAGCAGGTCGGGATCTTCGCCGAGAATCATCAGATAGGCGTCCCCACGATTGAGGTATTCCAGAAGGGCGGCTGCCGGCCAGTCGGGGAACTCCCGGAAGGAGTCACGCGGTGCATGCTGGAAACGCAGCAGGTCCATCCGCTCGTCCCTCCACCCGACATCCACATACCGGGCTCCGGCCTTGTACGCACTGATCGCGATCTGCCTGATCAACGCAGCCGTTTCGATAGGCGCCACGATGAACAGGCGCTGCCCGGCCCGGAGGTTGAGGCCTACCTTCACTGCCACATCAGCGTACCGCTGCAACATCTGGTCGAATGTCCGGGCCGTCTTGTCGCCCGCTCCCAGGTATGCACTGCCGGAAGGCCCCGCGGCATTCCCGTCTTTCTTTTCAGCAGAAGCGAGTGAACCGGCGGACCCGAGGCAGCACAGCGTCCCGGCCGGCAGATACCGCGTCAGAAACTGTCTTCGATTCGGCGGACGTGTTGTGATCGGGCTGTCCATGATGTTCTCCTTTGCGCTGTCTCCAGGGCTACGCCGTTCCGTTGCGTCCTATCTGCCGGCCCCTCGCAGTTGAAATCCCATGCCGGCCCGTGTATATTCTGCTGAAACGTTCGCCTTATGACAAGGACAAAGAAAGGTGTGCATTGCACACCCTGTCAGTGTGTGACGGGAGTGACGTACAGATGAAGAACCTGTTTGATGTGTCAGGCAAAGTGGTGGCGATCACTGGCGGCGGCGGGATTCTGTGCGGCGAGATGGCCCGGGCCCTGGGCCAGGCCGGCGCGAAGATCGCCGTGCTGGACCTGGTCGAGGCGTCGGCGGCCCGTGTCGCCGACGAAATCAAGACCAAGGGCGGCACCGCCATCGGCGTGGCGTGCAACGTGCTCGACAAGGCTGGTATCGAGCAGGCCCAGAAGAAGGTAATCGCGGAGTTCGGTCGGGTCGATGTCTTGATCAACGGCGCCGGCGGCAACAAAAAGGAGGCGACCACGTCACCCGATGTGTCGTTCTTCGACCTTCCGGCCGACGCGGTCCGATTCGTCTTCGATCTGAACTTCCTCGGCACGCTGCTGCCGACGCAGGTTTTCGGCAAGGCGATGGCGGAGCGCGGATCGGGCATCATCCTGAACATCTCCAGCATGAACGCGCTTCGGCCACTGACGAAGATCCCGGCGTATTCCGCCGCCAAGGCCGCCGTGAGCAACTTCACACAATGGCTCGCCGTGCACATCTGCCAGAATTACTCGAAGGAAATCCGCGTCAACGCGATCGCTCCGGGCTTCTTCCTGACTGAGCAGAACCGATTCCTCCTGACGGATGAGAAGACAGGCGGATTGACGCCGCGGGGCAAGACCGTCACCGAGCACACGCCGATGGCCCGGTTCGGCCAGCCCAGCGAGTTGATCGGCACCGTAATGTGGCTGCTCAGCGACGCATCGAAATTCGTCACCGGCATAACGGTCCCCGTGGACGGCGGCTTCTCCGCCTTCAGCGGCGTATAGGAAGAAGGTGGGTGGTGCACACGTCACGTGACTACGGCTTTTCGGTAAACGGGGGCAGGATGAATAGAAGAGAGTTCCTCCGGTCAGCCGGTGCGGCATCAGCGGTTCTTGGTCTGGCCCAGGTAGATGCGGGCGAGCAAAAGGGCAAGCTGAACACGATCCCCGGCCGAAAGCCGCGGAATGTCGTGTTCATCCTCAGCGACGACCACCGCTATGACTTCATGGGCTTCATGGGCAAGGTGAAATTCCTCGAAACGCCCAACATGGACTGGCTGGCCCGCGAGGGGGCGCACCTGCAAAACGCATTTGTCACGACATCGCTGTGCTCGCCGAGCCGGGCTTCCATCTTGACCGGCCTGTTCTCGCACAAGCACGGCGTCGTGGACAACCAGACGGACATCCAGCCGGGGCTGGTGTTCTTCCCCCAGTACCTCCAGCAGCTCGGCTACCGTACGGCTTTCATGGGCAAATGGCACATGGGTCACGACAGCGACGAGCCGAGGCCGGGCTTCGACAAGTGGGTCAGCTTCCGGGGCCAGGGCGAGTACTACAACAGCGAGCTGAACATCGACGGCAGAAAGGTCAAAGCCACGAAGCACATCTCCGATGAGCTGACGGACTGCGCCGTCGAGTGGCTCAAGCAGGAACGCGACAAGCCCTTTTTCCTGTACCTGTCGCACAAGGCCGTCCACGCCATGTTCGAACCGGCCAAGCGGCACATCGGCAAGTACGAGAACGTCGCGATCGACTACCCCGCGAGCATGGCGGACACCGAGGAGAACTATCGCGGCAAGCCGGCCTGGATCAAGGAGCAGCGCAATAGCTGGCACGGCGTGGACTACATGTATCACGGCCAGATGGACTTCGACACCTTGTACAGACGCTATTGCGAGACCCTGCTGAGTGTCGATGACAGCATCGGCCGCCTTCTCGACTGCCTCAAGGAGATGGGGCAGTTGGAATCCACCCTCGTCTTCTATATGGGCGACAACGGCTTCTGTTTCGGTGAGCACGGCCTGATCGATAAGCGTCACATGTACGAGCCCTCCATGCGAGTGCCGCTGCTGGCCTGGTGTCCCGAGATCATCAAGCCCGGGACAAAAGTCACGCAGCTCGTGCAGAACATCGACATCGCCCCTACGATCCTGGAGGCGGCCGGCGCCCAGCCGCCCGAATACATGGACGGCCGCTCCCTGCTGCCCCTGCTCGAAGGCAAAGACATCGCGTGGCGCGACGCCGTCTTCTACGAGTACTACTGGGAGTCGCCCTTCCCGCAGACGCCAACGACCTTCGGCGTGCGGACCGACCGGTACAAGTTCATCCACTATCACGGCATCTGGGACACGGACGAGCTGTACGACGTGCAGAACGACCCGGACGAGATACGCAACCTCATCGACCAGCCCGAGCACAAACAGCTTGTCGCAAGCCTGAGAAAACGCCTTTACGATTGGCTCGAAAAGACCGGCGGCACGCAGATCCCGCTTCGCCGCGAAACCGGCGGCAGAAGCGACAAGCGAGGACCCAAACAGGTCAAGCAATACAAGTATTACGGATAGGACTTCTGCAAAATGGAGATTAGGCTTGCTTGAGGAAGGAAAAATCGTCTTCCTGATTCTTCCTTCCGAGACTGTAAGCGATTGATACGCAAGCAGTTACGTTGATCATTCAAGGAAATCCCAAAGCCGATTTCCTTGAATGATATAAGCCTAATCTCCATTTTGCAGAACTCCACTTATGGGCAGAGCAAATGACCCTAACGGACGCTGCACAACCGTTGAAAGGATTCCAGCCTCAGCACGAATTCTTCGTCGGCATCGACTCCGACGGCTGCGCGTTCGACTCGATGGCCATCAAGCAGCGTGAATGCTTCTGCCCGTGGATGATCGGCTGCTTCGGCCTGCAGCCGGTGGCCCAGGCCGCCCGCCAGTGCAAGGACTTCGCCGACCTGTTCTCCAAGACCCGCGGCGACAACCGGCACAAGACCCTCAAGCGGATCCTCACCGAGCTGCTCCCGAGCCACCCGATGGTCAAGAGCAGAAAGTTCAAGGTCCCGCAGTTGGCCCACTACTTCGCCTGGGTGGACGACCCGGGCAGCGTGCTCAGCAACGACGGCCTCAAGCAGGCGATCGACAAGACGGACGGCGACGCCCGGAAGGAGCTGGAGCGAGTGCTCGCATGGAGCGAGCGGGTGAACTGGGCGGTCAAAGAGATTGTCAAGGACGTGCCGCCCTTCCCGTACGTGCGGGAGAGCCTGGAGAGACTGCAGGGCAAGGCGGATATCCTCGTGGTCTCCGCCACACCCCGGGATGCGCTGGCCCGCGAGTGGAACGAGCACGGCATTGACAAGTACGTAGCCATGATAGCCGGCCAGGAGATGGGCTCCAAGGCCCAGCACCTGCAGTACGCGGCCAAGGGCAAGTACAAGGAGAACCACGTCCTGATGATCGGCGACGCACCGGGCGACCGGAAGGCCGCCAAGGCGAACAACGCTTTGTTCTACCCCGTGAATCCGAGCAGCGAGGACGCATCGTGGAGACGATTCCACGACGAGGCGCTCGGCCGGTTCTTCAAAGGCCAGTACGCCGGGGCGTACGAGAGAAAGTTGATCGAGGAGTTCGACCGCTGCCTGCCCGAAAAACCGCCGTGGGTCAGGTGAGAATATGAAACATCTGTTCCATTCCGCCTCTGACGAGGCGGGAGTTTACCGCTTTAGAGCCACCAGCGTCATCATAACAGGGTCAGCGTCGAAAAGAACGCCGACCCCGCGCCGTATGGCACCGCCGCGGTGCTCGGGTCGCACTCCTGCGTTGCCCTACCCCCCGCGACGGCTCTGCAATTGTACCAGAACCCGCTGGTGGCCTCAAAGCGATAAACTCAAAAACATGGGTGTGAGCACATTCCCTGTGAGAGCGACATGTCGTAGGGACTTACAGTGTATTCGTGACATTGGGTCGAGGTAGTATGCACATGATTATCGAGCGACAGAACAAAGACGGCGCCGTCAGTAGCCGAGAGGCGAATGAGGCAATTGGAGAGTTCTTTTCGAGGAACGACTACACCGGCAAGCGGGTCCTCGTGCTGATCCCGGACAACACCCGCTCCGGGCCCATCGGCGAGATCTTCAAGCTGATGTACGATCATCTGGGCCGGCGGGCCAAGGCGGTCGATTGCTTAGTCACGCTCGGGACGCACCAGCCGCTCAGGGAGCTGCAAATCTGCAAGCGGCTCTCCATGACGCTGAGCGAGCGACGAAGCAAGTACGGCTCCGTGCGGTTCTTCAACCATGAATGGGACAAGCCCGCGACGTTCACCTCCATCGGCCGCATCACCGCCGACGAAATTCACGAGATCAGCGGCGGGCTGTTCCGCGAGGAAGTGGATGTCCGGCTCAACAAGCTGCTCTTCGATTACGACACGTTCCTGATCCTCGGGCCCGTCTTTCCGCACGAGGTCGTGGGCTTCTCCGGTGGGCACAAGTACATCTTCCCCGGTATCGCCGGCGACGAGATCATCAACTTCTTCCATTGGCTCGGGGCTATCATTACGAATCCCGTCATCAACGGCTGCAAATGGACGCCGACGCGAAAGGTGGTCGAGAAGGCCGCCTCGCTGATCGACATCCCGCACGCCCTGATCGCCATCGTCGCGGCCGAAGGCAAGCTCAAAGGCCTGTTCCTCGGTGACAGCATCGAAGCATGGGAGAAGGCGGCCGACCTATCCAACGAGGTCCACATCGTGTACAAAGATCACCCCTACCACACGGTCCTCGGCCTGTGCCCCGAGATGTACGACGACATCTGGACGGCCGGCAAGGTGATGTACAAGCTCGAGCCCATCGTCGCCGACGGCGGCACACTGATCATCTACGCCCCGCACATCACCGAGGTCTCCTACACACACGGCAAGGTCCTCGACCGCATCGGCTACCACACACGCGACTACTTCCTCAAGCAGATGGACAAGTTCAAGGACATCCCGGGCTCGCCGATGGCCCATTCCACCCACGTCAAAGGCATCGGCGCCTTCGAGAACGGCGTGGAGAAGCCCCGCGTCAACGTCGTCCTGGCCACCGGAATCCCCAAAGAGCGCTGCGAGAAGATCAACTTAGGCTATATGCGATGTTCTGATATCGACGTCGCCGACTACGAAAACCGCGAGCCCGAAGGAATCCTTGTCGTCCCCCACGCCGGCGAAGTCCTCCACCGACTGAGGGGCCCGGCACCCGCATGAAGCGATGGCAACCGCCGTATGTCACCCCCGCAGAGCCTGCCCTCGACCTGATCGGGGGCGGGGGTCCATGAACGCACCGTAGCCTCCTGGATTCCCGCCTGCGCGGGAATGACATGGCCCTATGCGTGTCCACGTTACAAGCAATCACGAAGTAGGCGCACACAATCGCAGTCTCGTATATCAATATTGGACCGTGCGTCCGGGTTGCCTGCGCCCTGCAGAGCCTTCTTGAAATAGCGAGCAATCAGTTGAATCTCCCTCTCGGTCCCACCCATTGCAGTCCCGCGTATGTCTTGGTCCGTTTTCAATACCGCGGGCAGACCAAGAGCCTCCAGGTTCTCTTTCGCGTAACCAAAACCAAGGAAGAAAATCCGCTCGGCCTTCGCAATCTGCTCGCGCGCTTTCTCCAACTCAGGATTAGCTCTCTTTTCCCGCACGACATATAGGTAACGAACATCATCAAGGAAGCCAACATCAGAGAAATGACTGATATCTTTCCCATATTTCAGTCCGTATTTCGGCAGGCGATGTCCATTGTCATCGTGCAACTTCACAGGTGCGATCTGCCCATAGACGTGAATGATCGGCACTTGGAGAATTTGCTCCTCTACCTTGAGGGGATCAGCGCCCTCAAACGCATGAAGAAGGCTGTTAAATAGGAAGTACTCCAGGGAACGATCATAGTTGAACGTTACGAACGTCACCCTATTCTTGCCAAATCCTTGATAGCCATCCTTCCCAGCGAGTTCTTGCGTCAGTCTGTTGAAAAGAAGGAAATACCAGTCTTCATCCATCTTCTTCACGCGTTCCCTGAACTGACTGGTATGTTCCGCATTGAGAATGAGAAGCGAGATGGCGATCTTCCCGATCTTCTCGAATTGAGGGTGCCATGACAGGAAGAGGTCAACTGATTCGGTACTGGACAGATCGAAGGAGCTGACAAAATGCTTAGCCTCCGCAGGACTTGGATATCCTTCGTTGATGCCATCAACATCCAGCTTCTGACGTTCATGGAGCAGGTGCTCATATGCACTCACGAATTCCCCGACGATCTTACTTCTCAGGCCTTTGGCTGTAGGAAAGCCATATGGGCAACTCGCGCCAGCCCCAAGGATGAACACAGTCTGCTTCTCGATCATGGCAACATAGACCTCCGGCAACCACCGGTAGTCGTTTCTCGCACTATGTATCAGGAAGGGGAGAGTGTCAACCGAATTCCACCTCTGGCGAGGCGGGAGTTTTTCGCGTTGGGGCCCCCGGCATGAAGGGTTGGCACCTGAGGATGCCGACCCGTGCCGTAAGGCACCGCCACGGCGCTCGGGTCGCACTCCTGCGTTGCCCCCGCCTTCGCGGGGGCAGGCTCTATCCCCCGTGACGGCCATTTCATTGTATCCGAGTGTGCCGGGGGCCGAAAAGCGATAAACTCAAAGGTAGTAGTTGAGCTGTGCGGCAGAAGTTCCCTGGCGAATTACCTTGCAATCTGGTGATCCTATCACTAAATTGCAAGGTATGTACAAAGAACGGATACTGACGAGCAAGCTGCTGAAGCTTGTGGAAGCATTCCCGGTTGTCGTGGTCAGCGGGGCTCGGCAAGTGGGCAAGACGACGCTGCTGCGCCATGTTTTTCCTGACTACGACTACGCCGTATTCGATCCAAGTATCGATTTGGAGAACGCCCGCGGCGAGCCTGACTTGTTCCTCCGCAACCACCCTTCGCCCGT
>Ga0315274_10009420_pt1 | contig 14121 bp, 8 predicted proteins | sample YL17G02_20_MG_FD_203700 | JGI IMG/M metagenome (GOLD analysis project Ga0315274, IMG submission 203700) | Sediment microbial communities from Yellowstone Lake, YNP, Wyoming, USA - YL17G02_20 | ecosystem: Environmental > Aquatic > Freshwater > Lake > Sediment | place: USA: Wyoming | collected...
GCCAGCGCCGGCGCGTGCGGATCAAGACTCCCGACCCCCGCTTTGACAACGTGGTCAACAGCACCGCCGCGCTTCTGCGCATGCAGTACGAATACCCGTCCTTCATCCACGGCCTGACGTACTGCAAGTACGGGAAGATCAACTGCGGCTACTACGGCATGATCGCCGCGGGCTACCGCGAGGAAGTCGAGAGCTCTCTGAAGTTCATCTCCGGCACGCAGTGCGTAAAGGGGCGCCAGCGCTACTTCATGCCCGCCTTCTCCCTCAGCCCCTGGGCCGAGGAGGTGAATTTCTATTTCGTCGATCAGGTCTGGCAACATTATCGCTGGACCGGCGACGAGGGCTTCCTGCGCGCGATGTGGCCCTCGGTGCGCCGCGCGCTGGAACACGCGATCCATGCCAGCGATCCCGACGGCGACGGGTTGATGACCGGCTACTACGAAATGTGGAACGCCGACACGTACGCGCGGGGAGGCAAATGCGCGCTCCAAACGGGAATGGGGTGGGCCGCTTTGCGCGCCGGGGCCGAGATGGCCGCGGTCCTCCGCGACAAGGACCACGACAGCCACGGCTCCTCGATCCAAGGCCCGTTCCCGGCGGAGTTCGACAAGCGCTACGCCCTGCTCATGAAGCGAAGCGAAGACGCCTTCAACAAGCATCTCTGGAACAAGGAGATCGGCGCGTGGTGCTCGGCGGAATGGAACGGCGACCTGCGCCCCCGACCAGCCAACCACGAGGAGAACTATCACATTTGGCGCGGCTTGGGCGAGCCGATGCGCAATTACATGGCCATGCGCTACGTGCGCGACCATCTCTGGCTGGAAGAGAGCCCCGGTGTCGTGGGCGAGTTCAACAACATCTGGTGGCCCATCATGTGGAGCCACCACTACGTGGCGAACGGCGACACGGCGGCGAGCATCGCGTCGGCCTGCGCGGCGGGCGACGTCGACAATTTCTGGCCCGCCATGAAAACCATTTACGAAAGCGCCTACACCGGGTCGAACGCCGCGCTCTACCACGCCACCGGCAGCCACTCCCAGGAAATGGACACGCTCTTCATCTGGGCGGTCGTGGACGGCATGTTCGGGGTGAAGCCCGTTCTCGCCGAGAACTTGGTGGCCCTGCGGCCGAGCCCCTTGAGCGAGTGGTCCGAGGCCGAGATCGAGCTCGACAGTGTGTCTTACCGGTACTCGAAGGGAGACAATGCCGTCTCTTTGCACGTCGCGACTCCGGCGGATCGAAGAGTGCGGGCCGAGCTTCCCGTGACCCGCTCGATTGAGGGCGCGACTCTGAACGGTCAGCCCGCGCCTTACTCGCTGGAATCGAGCGTGAATTGCTGCCGCGTCGTTATCGAGTCTCCCGCCGGACGCGAGCAGGATTTCGTCGTGCGCCTCGGAGGGCGGGAGCCTGCGGTTTCGGGGGATCTTCTCGTTCTTCTGAATCAGCAAACGCGATTCACCGTCTCAGATGCGGAAGTGGCGCAAGCGCACGATCCGCAGGAGAAGACCAAGGACCTGACCATCCGCCAAGACGGGGAGAACAGGACTTCCGTTTCCTTCGTTCCGACCGAGACGGGGAAGTTCACGCTGTTCCTCGAGCTTCGGGCCGGCGAAACGACGTGGCTCCATCCGCTCGACCTGGAAGCGCGCCGACCGTGGGAAATCGTCGAGACCGTTATCCCGGCGTTTAACGAGGGAGGGCCTGCGATCGCTTCCCCCAGGATGGACGTGAAGAACAAGAAACTCATCGTGGAAGTCCGCAACAACACGGCGTCGCCCATGGCGGGGGCCGCTCGAATCTCCGTCGCCGGCGGGACCTTTGAAGAACAACTCCGCGTCCCGCCGCGAGGAACCAGTGCTGCGACGGTTTCGCTGGAAGGGATCTGGGAGCGTCTTTCGCCCGGAACCGCGCCGTTTCTTCTCGAGTTCGAGGGACAGACGCAGTCCAGCTCCGCCGTCAGTTGGGCGACCGGGGAGGAATCCCAACGAGCCGACTTCGGACGCAGACTGGCGCCCGTGGACATCGGCCCGTACTGCAACGTCAATCTTCGCCACCTCTACAGCCCGAATTTCCAGTGGCGGATCGACTACGCCGGATGCAACGAGGGCGTGGACTGGCGCGATCCGCTGCCCAACAAAGACGACCGCGGCTACATCATCATGAACGCTCCCGTCAGTCAGTTCGAATACGGCGTGCTGATCGAGCAGTTCCACTGCACGGCCGAATGGGACGCGCCGCGTCTGCGAAGCCCGATCCGGACGCCGGCCGGCATCTCCTTCCTCACGGGCGGCAAGCCGTGCGCCGAGGGCGAAGGGGAAGGTGCGGCACTGTGGACGCAAGCTCGCGCCGAGGGCAGCCTTAACACTTGGGAGCGACAGGGCAACGCCGCCGTCATGATCATCGAAGGCCCGGCGCGCGCCTCCAACGGTTACGCCTACGGCCCCCTTGACGCTTCGACAAATGAGTACGGGCGGCTTCGCGCGCGACTCTCGGGGACGGAAAACGCGCTCTACTTCATCCAACTCTCCGATGCGAAAGGCGAGATGGTTTTCCGTAGCGAGTGGCTCGACGCGCCGTCCGGCCCGGCGCAGGAACGGGTCTTCGACCTCCCGCCCGGCAAGAGAATCGCGAGGATCGTCCTCTACACGATGACGGAAGACGGGAAACGGGCGGAGAACCGCTTTGAGACAGTTTCGCTGACGGGAGAGAAGAGAGATCTGGCTATCGATCTGGAGAACGTCGAGGCGCCTCCGCCGCCTCCGATCGGGGAGAAGGACATTCTGGCCCTGGTCAGCACGGAGCCCTACGAGCAGTTGCCCAGCGCGGCCGTGATGCGTCTGAAGGAACCGATGGCCCTTGAGAAAATCTACCTTCTGACGGCGAACCTGACAAAGACTCTCAAGTGCTACTATCCCGGCGCCGAGGTCGTCGTGCGGTATGAGGAAGGAGACGATCAGATCGTGGAGCTCGCGCCGCCTTTCAGCATGAGTTGCATGGTCCAACACTTCAATCCCCGCGCGCTCCCCATTCCCTTTGGCCAGATCGTGAACGGGGGACACCCCCTGAACCGGGGCAAGGACTGTCACCTTGCGGTGACGGACATCATGCTCGACCCGGGAAGGAAGGCGCGAGAGATCGAGTTCCGCTGCGTCTCTTCGGAGACTATCTTCGGAATTGTGGGCGTCACGCTGCTTCGGGCTCTCTGAAAACGGCGCCTGTGACGGAGAAGCCGCGCTTGGAGGCGAAGAGTGCGATTGACAAACCGCGTGCTGGCGGTCTGGATTCTCGCGTATATCGGCCTCGGGCCAGCCGCCGGCGCGCCAGAAGCGACAGGAAGCGGTACTTCGATGCAAGCCACTCCGCGGAAGGTCCGAGCCGTCGTTGTGACCGGCGGCCATTCCTACGACGAAGAAGCGTTTCCGAAACTCTTCCAGGGGTATGACGACATCCAGTGCGATCTGGCGCCGCAGAAGGATGAGAGCGAGATCTTGGAGGACGTCGGCGGCTGGGCGTATGACGTCATCGTCTTCTACAACATGACCCAGAAGATATCCGAGACGCGCCGGCGGAATATGCAGAGACTCCTCGACCGCGGCGTGGGCGTGGTCGCGCTGCACCACTCTCTTGGGGCCTTCCAGGAATGGCCCGAGTTCGAGCACATCGTCGGCGGCAGGTACTACTTGAGCGACACTGAGATCGACGGCGTCAAACGCGCCGCGTCCGGTTTCAAGGATGACGTGCGCTTCAGGATTCACGTCGCGGGCGGGAATCATCCCGTCACGCGCGGAGTCCGGGATTTCGAGATCACGGACGAAACCTATTGCCGCTACACGGTTGATCCCGAGGCGACCGTGCTGCTAGTGACCGACGACCCGAGCAGCGAGAAGACGCTCGCCTGGGCCCACGTCTACCGCAACGCCCGCGTCGTGACCATTCAGCCAGGACACGGTCCCGGGACCTTTGCCAATGAGCAGTACCGCGCGCTCGTTGCCAACGCCATCCGTTGGACGGCTGGGCCGGTTGGGCGCGAGGAACGGCCCGGCAACCAAGTCAAGGTCTCCGCCATCGCGATCGGCTTCGGCGGCGATCGTGACGCAAAACTGAAGCTCGCCATCGAACACCTTCACGCGGCCGGGAAAAACGGCGTCGACATAGCGTGTCTCCCTGAGGAGTTTGGGGGAACGGACGCCGAGCCTATCCCCGGTCCCACCACGCAAGCCGTCGCTGAGCTCGCGAAGCAGTACCGCATGTACGTTATCTGCCCGATTCGGGAACAAGCGGGCGAGAAGCAGTACAACACGTCCGTCCTGATCGACAGGCAAGGAGAAGTCGCCGGTCACTACCGGAAGGTCTTCGTCTTCTGGGGCGAAGGTCTGCACTGCAGCGCGGACGGGGTCAAGGTCTTTGACACGGACTTCGGCAGGATCGGCATCCTCACCTGCTTCGACGTGAATTTTCCCGAGCTCTGGCAGGAGTGCGACGACCGGAACGTGGACGTCGTTTTCTGGCCCAGCGCCTACGGCGGCGGATCGCCTCTCAACGCCTACGCAACGCTCTATCACTACGCCATCGTGCCCGTCGGGGCGGGGAACATCATCGACGTTACGGGCAAGGAGGTCGAGAACGTCGGAAAGCCGATGCCGCAGCAGTTCATCGCGACTCTCGATCTCGACCGCGCGTTCATCCACAGCAATTTCAATGACGAGAAGGTTCCGCGCCTTCTCAAGGAACAGCGGGGAAAGGTCGTGCAAGAGCATTGGTATGACATGGAATCGTGGTGGGTCTTGCGCGCGGTGAAACCGGGTGTGCGGGTGCGGGACCTCTGCAAGAAGTACGGGATCGAGACGCTTCGCGAATATCAGCGCCGCAGCCGCAGACAGATCAACGAAGCCCGCGAAAAGGGAGAGCGGATCTAGTGTGCTGGGCTGTGTTCTTTGGCCCCTTCAGGGCTACGAGAACATGGGTGCGCTTCTGGATCGGCGCACCGGGTGATTGCCTGCGCGCCGGGGCGCAGGCGTTTCAGTGGCAGACTGACCGGCGTCTCGCTGGTCGAGAAAGACGAGGGCCTCACATGAACGGATCGCGCTTTGTCACATGCCTCCTTGCGCTAGCCGGATTGAACCCCCTATTCCTTTCCGCCGCGGCCGGCGTTAAGCCTCCCCGGTCGGACTCCGGCCCAAACGGCGCCAGCGCCCCGCCCGGTCCCCGCATGCTGGACCTCGACCTCCGAACCCGCGACCCGGAGAGCGACAAGACCATTCTGAAGAGGGAAAAAGTCGACAGTTCCAAGATCGGCGTCGTCATTGTCGACCCCTGGAACTACCACTGGTGCATGACGGCCTGCGAGCGCGTCTCGGCCATGACCCCCCGATGGAACCGCGCGCTCGAATGCGCGCGGCGCCTGGGCATGCCGGTCGTTTGGGCGCCCAGCGACGTCGTCGGGTCCTACGCCGGATGCCCGCAGCGGGAGCGCGCACTGGCGACGCCGCTCGTCCCCGTTCCGAAGGAAGGCGATATCGCCGCCAAGTTCACCGCGGCCGTGGGGGCCTGCATGTGCGGTCCCGGCGTCTCGTGCCTTGTGAACTACGGCCACGACGGCATCAACCCCGATCTCGTCATCGCCGAGGAGGACGCCATTATCAGCACGACGGAGGAGGTGTATTCCCTCCTCAAGGCGCGCGGCGTCACTCACGTTATCTACATGGGCCTCCACACGAACATGTGCCTTTACGGCAAGCCGGGCGCCCTGAAGTACCTGGTTCAGGCAGGGATGCGATGCGCGCTCGCCCGAGACATCAACGACGCCTTCACGCACTACGATCCGAAAAGCGGCTTCACGCCCGACGACGGAACGCGGCAGACGGACGAGGATCTGGAGCGCGCCGGCGTGCCGACGATCAACATGGTCGAAGAGTTCCGGAAGGCCGGCGTGTGGAATCACGAATGGATCGTCGAGACGGTGCGCATTGCGCCGTGGGGAAAGCCCCAACGGCCCTACTTCTTTCAAGACTCGGAGACGGTCACGCTCACGATCCCCTGGCTCGAGGAGGTCGAGATCCGCTACACCCTGAACGGCCGCCAACCGGCGTCCGACTCGCCGCTTTATGAGAAGCCCCTCTCGCTCGAAAAGGCGACCACGCTCCGCGCGGCGGCCTTTCGAGACGGGAAGCGCGTCAGCCTCGTCACCGACGCCTGCTTCGTTCGCATGAACCCCGTGCCGCCTCCGCCGGACGTTTATCTCGACTCCCTGACCATGACCGGCGACCCTTTCACGGAGATTGCGCCGAGCTACGCCGCCTGCTTCTGGCAGCCCAAGGTGAACGCGTCCTTCGAGGGCAAACCGCTGCGGGTCCGAGGGCGCACGTACGCGAAGGGTTTGGGGATGCGCGCCCCCTCGGGCGTGCGGCTCCCGGTGAAGCCGGAGTACGAGCGATTCGTGGCGTTGGCCGGAATCGACGACAACATGCTCGATGAGCAGCTCGGTCGCAACCTTGCCAAGTTTCCGAGCGTGGTGTTTCGGGTTTTTGTCGACGGCGCGCTTGCCGCGGAAAGCCCGGTGATGCGTATCTCCCAGGAGCCGTGGCGTTTCGACGTACCCATGCCTGAAGGGGCGCGCTACGTCCACCTGGCGGCGATGGACGCGGGATCGCGCAACGTCCTGGACCTTGCGAACTGGATCGAGGCCGGATTTGTGCTCAGAAAGCCGGCCCAAAGCGCGGACGCGACTTCCCTACAACCCCGCACCGCCCCAACCTTGGGGTCGGGGAACTGAGTGGAACAGGAAGGCGCAAGAGAACCGCCGCCAAGAAGATAAGGATGGAATGATGACTCCCACGACGCGGAGTCCCAACCGAGCAACCCGCCGCGACTTCCTGAAGACCGCGGGCTTGGCCGCGGCGGCCTTCGCGGCGCCCGCCTGCGCCCGCCTGACTGGCCCCCTCGGCGGCCTCGAGCGCGGGAAGCCGCCGAACATGCTTTTCATCTTCGGCGACGACCACGCCTGCCGGGCCATCAGCGCTTACGGCTTGAAGATCAACAAGACGCCGAACATCGACCGCGTCGCCAAGGAGGGCGCGATTTTCCTCAACAACTTCTGCACGAACTCCATCTACGCCCCGAGCCGCGCCGTCGTGTTCTCGGGCAAGCACAGCCACGTCAACGGCGTGATCACCAATGCCTCGGAGTTCGACCCGTCCCAGCCCGCGCCACTACGGCGCGCGGACCGACCGGCACAAGCTGATCTACTACTACGACTCCGGCGAGTGGGAGCTTTTCGATCTCGAGCAGGATCCCCATGAACTGAGGAATCTCTACAACGACCCGTCGCAACGAGGAATCGTCACCGGCTTGAAGGCCGAACTGAAGCGTTTGCGCAGGCGCTACCGAGACAGAACGGGAAAGACGTTTTGACGCGCCGGCGCGGTGGGGGAACCATTCGTTTCGCCAAGCAAAGCTGCCGCCTGGAAGACATCCGCGCACTGACCTACGAGCGCCTCAAGAACAGGATGGCCCTTGTGCCGGCGGCAACCCGCTTCGCGGCCGCGCACCTGGGGACCGGTCCCAAACTGCTGAGGTTTTCGGGCAAAGTCCTGGAGATTCATTCCGATTGACAAGCGCCGGCTCCGTGACCCATTCTCATCCGCGCGTGACTGACTGCTGCCTGTCGGACTGAGGCGCCGCGGATCGCCCGCTCCGCACATAGGTATGCGCTCTTCCTCGTTCGTTCTGGGTGCGGGGTCTGCGGCTGTTTCCACATTGTGAGACCGGAACCGTGAGCGGGGAGAACTCCAAGAAGCCAACACGAGCGAGCGGCGAGGCGGCGACCGCGCCGTCCGAGGAATGGCTGATGAACCGCCTCGCCCGCGACCTACTGGGCTCGGGGCGCTCGGTGCGGCTTGCCGCCTACGGTTGGAGTATGCGTCCCTGCTTGCGGGACGGCGACGTGGTTGAGATCGCGCCTGCCGGCGTCGCGGGCCTCCGGCGCGGGGACGTGGTGGCCGTTGCCGCGGCGCAAAGCAAAGGCGGGGGGCCGGACGCCGGGAGTGATCTGATTGTGCATCGTCTCCTGCGCCGAGAGGGCGCCGCGCTTGTCCTCCAAGGAGACGCGTGCCCGGCGGCAGACGCCCCCGTTCCCGACAGCGCCCTGCTCGGGCGCGTTGTCGTCCGGGAGCGACGCGGTCGGAGCGCGCTGATCGGCTCGGGATGGCGAAGGCGAGCCGGGCGTCTCGTGCTCTTCTGCGGACCCCTTCAGCGCTTCGCCCAGAGCGTTTACAGCCGCATTCTCAAGGCCTACCGGGGGGGCCCTCCCCTGTCGCTCGGGACGAGAGAAGAGGCGGCCCGCGACCGGATCATGCTGCGCATCGCGCTCGGCGAAGCCCCGAGCAGAGCGGATTTGCAGATCGCCTTCGGGAGGACATCGCCCGCCCGGGCGCCGAAGGGCGCCCCCCATCCTGCCGCGTTGCCTCCGCCGATCGACCCGAGCAGTCCTTCGGCCGTTTGCATCCCGCTCTCCTTTCTGGAGTCTCCTCGCTACCGTCATCTGGCGCCCATGGTCTCCTGGCAATGTCATGCCGGGGCGGCCGAGATCGCGGAACCGCGCTTTGAAGAACGCCTGCGATCCGCCGAGGAGACCGCCCTCTTCCATAGCGCCCAAGCCGAGGCCATGCTCCAGTTCCTTGAAAGCGCTCTCCGAGACGCCGGGTTGGAACTGCTTCTGGTAAAGGGGACCGCCTTGGCCTTCACGGGCGTGTATCCCGCGCCGCACTTGCGCCGGGGCGCGGACGTCGACACCCTGTGCCGACCCGAGCGCGTGCGCGATGTTGTGCGGACGCTCCTCAAGGAAGGATTCCGGAACGCCGAGCCGGAGTACCCCTTATCCTATTACTTCGCGTATCGCAACGAAGTGGCCCTTTTCCGAGAGAACACGAGGTGGCCTTTCCTCGAAATCCACTGGGGTCCGGCGGGACGCCTGTACTACAATCGCCGCCCGCCGATCTGCCGCCTCTGGGAGGCCAGCCGCGAGGGACCCTGGGGGCCGGCTCTGCGCGTCCTCTCGCCCGAGATGGAGGCCGTTCACTCGGTCGTCCACATGACCAAGCATCTGCGCGCCCTCCGTCCCGATTGGGCGCTCGACTTCGCGCTTCTCTCGCGCCAAGGCCTGGATTGGGAACGCGTCGCGCGCGAGCTGCGCGCCTTTCGCCTGGAATGGCCGGCGTGGCACGCGTTGCGGTGGATCGAGTCGCGAATCCCCGGGACCGTGCCGCGCGAGGTCATCGAAGAGATGCGCCATCACCGACGCCGCGCTCCCTGGTCGTGGGTCGAAATGCAGGTTCTTCACGCCCGCAGCGACCGAAGAATGCGCCCCATTGACGCGCTCTGCCTGCCCACGTGGCGACAGCGGTTCGGGTATCTCCGGGAGCAGGTCGCGCCGTCGCGATGCGTGATGGAAAGACTCTACCCCGAGGCGAGAGAACGGCGCAATCTCCTGCCCTTGCATGGAAAACGATGGCTCAGGCTTCTGGGCGAAACGTTTCGCAACCAGAGGTGAGTCCGCCGAAGTGTTGCCAGGACCGTCTCAGGTCGCGGAACACGAATCGCCGCGCCCCGTTCACTCTTCCGACGGCTTCAGGTCATCCTGGTTCGCTTCCAGCTCTTCTCGCGTGGGGGTTCTCGACGGGACGCCGTTCGGAGGCGCGTCCACCTTGGCAATCCATGCCAAGGCGTTGAGGACGATCTTGCGGAAATCGTCGTGTTCCCAGTTCCAGTGGACGTGAGCGCCCGTGAAGCCGAAACCGCGACCGCCGTCCGGGCGCTCATAGGCCCACGCCACGTGCTCGGGCATCCCCATGCGCTCGCGCACGCGCGGGTTCCCGCTGTGGGCGCCGTCCGGTCCCTTGCGCGTTTCGTCGGGAGGCGTGGCGGTGAGGATGGGGGTCACGCCCTTGAGGTCCTCGCGGAAGCGCATGTGGTAGTACCACTCGTCGTTGATGGTGAACGGCTTGACGCCCCGCGTGATCGGATGGCGCGGAAGCTCCTTGAAATCCGCCGTCCAGAACGGGTTGACGGACCAGAAGGTCTCGTAGTATCCGCCGATCCAGTCGAGCATGTAGGCGCCCTGCTCTTTCTCCGGGGGGATCAGGGCGTAGTGAAGGAAGGCAATGCCCACCCCTTTCCTCATGAGAGCGTCGATTCCCGGAAATCCCGACGGCTTGAGAACATGGGCCCCCTCGCCGTCGCTGTAGATCGCAATCGCGTCGGCGTTGTCGAAAGCGGTCGGGTCCTCCGGCCATCCGTCGAGGTACACGGTCGCGTGGATGCCCGGCAGGTTTTCGTTCAGGAGCTTGGCCAGCAGCAGACACCCCGCGTTGTGCTCGTGGGCCGCGTAGCCGTGGCTGCGCGGGCCTGCAACCAGAACGATCTTCTTCTTTCCCTCCATTGGGAGTCGTTTCAAGCGGATATCCTTGAACTGAACGGTCTGAGGCGGCCCCGCATGAATCTGCAGCGCCAGCTTGCCGGAGCGTTCGGCCTTGCCTTCCTCGTCGTCGGCGACGTCGGCCGTGACCTTCCCGTTGATCTCCAGGATTATCCGATTGTCCTTGGCAGTGACGCGATACTCGTTCCAGTCGTCTTTCTTGACGTTGGCCCAGAGCGCCGCCGGGTCGCCGATCGAACTCTCGGTCCTCTCGCCTTTCGGGGAGATGGTCGTCTTCCGTCCCCGCTTCGCGAGGAATGCGCGGCCCCCGACTTCATAGAGCGCCCCCGTGGAGGCGCCCTCCGCGTCGATGTCGGCCTGGCAGCCGATTGCCTGCCCATCCTCGTCGATCTTGCTGCGGAACTGGATGCCGGAGTTGGCGGCGGGTGTCTGGCTGATGCGGTATCTCAGGTGCAGCTCGAAGTTGTCCAGCTCCCCCAGCTGCCACACGAGGTATTGGTGAGCCTTCAACGGATTCCCGGGCGTTGTCCGGCCCGTGATCGCGCCCTCCTCGACCGACCAATGGCTCATGTCGGGCGCTTCCCAGCCGTTGAGGGTTTTGCCGTCGAATATCGGCCGGAAGCCGGTCTCCTCGGCAGAGGCCCCAGAAGCCGCGAGGCCGGTCGGCGCTGCCAAAGCAAGGCAGAGAAACCGGAAGCAGGTGGAACGCATGTCGGGAGATCCCTGTCATGGGCGAGGAAGTCAAAATGGAGGCTTGCCAACTCGCGGCTTGTCTTCAGGCCGGACCGCGCGCGCGGGCTTTAGGCGGCGGCCTCCCACTGCCGGCGAATGAACGGGACGCCCTGTTCGTAGACTTCGGCGGCGCTGGGAAAGAGGTCGCGCCAGATCCGCGTCGCTTCGGCCAAGTCTGGAAACGCCCGTCCGAAGGCCTCGATCACGAGCCATCCGTCGTAGCCGCCCGAGCGCAAGGCGCGGAACGTCCCGAGCCAGTCAACGTGCCCCTTGCCGGGCGTGCCTCGGTCGTTCTCGCTGACGTGAACGTGTTTGATGACGTCGACGTGCTTCGCGATGCACCCGACCGGATCCTTCTCTTCGATGTTGGCGTGAAAGGTGTCGAAGAGCGCTCCGAAGTTGGGCCGCCCCACGCGCCGAGTGTGCGCGGCCGCATCGGCCAGGGTGTTGAGGAAATAGCACTCGAAGCGGTTCAGAAACTCCACCGCGAGCGCGACGCCCGCCTGCGCGGCAACGTCGGCCGCCTGACGGTGGACTTCGGCGGCTCGCTCCTTTTCCTCCTCGGTGGGGCCCGCCCCGCTGAAGGCGCCGAGGGGTTGGAAAAACGGCCCGCAGATCACCGAACTCCCCAGCGCGTGGGCGCAGTCGATGGCCCACTTCAGGAAATCAAGCCCTCCTTGGCGATGCGCCGGATCGGCGCTGATGGGATTGTGCTCCTCGTCGGGAATCACAATCGAACAGGTGCAGCCCAGACCGCTGTCGTTCAAGACCTTGGATAGGTCCCCGAAACGGGATGTTTCACCCCCCATCAACGGGACCTCGACGCCGTCGCACCCGGCTTTTTTCAGCGCCCGAAAAAGAGGCGCGTGCTCGCGCGCAACGTTCGTCGTCCATAGGAGCATGTTGAGTCCAACGCGCACGTACGCCCCTCCTCTCGGGCGGGAGCATCCGGAACGGGCGGGACCCGCCGGAAGGAAAGGCCGGACCCTTCGATTGCGTCCGGCAGCATCCTCGGCGCCACGGTCTCCCGCAGCCGTCTTCTCGCGGACGCAGACAACCCCCTCTTCCCGTCTGGGGTCGCCCCCGCGGCCTCTCACTTCACGGCGTGACTTTCGGGGCCGAGCGCCCGGGCGCCCGCGGCCCCCGGGCGCCAGCCCATGAACCTAACGCCCGGCAGGCGCCTCTGGCGCGGGTGGCGCCACAGGCGCACCAGGCGCACCTGGAGCCCCCGGCGGCATGCCCGGCATCCCGGGTTGCATCATCCCCGACGGGGGCGGGGGAGCGGGATTCCAGTAGCGGTACTGCTTCCAGCAGTACCAGCCGATGCCGACGATGGCGACAACGATGATGAGGACTTTGAGGAAATTTTGCATAATGACAGCCTTTCCTTCCCAGAGAACAACAAGATCAGGGAAAAATGGCACTGCAATCGAGACGGTGTTGGGCCTCCTGAATGGAACGGCTCACCGCCCCGAGACTACCAGCACGGAACACGGCGCGCAACACTATTTATCCCCCCGGGTCCCGCGAAACGTCGAGGGCCGAATGGCCTGGACCTCTCCGCGTTCGCGCGCGGTCTTGCTCATCTCCTTGAACCTCGGATCGATGTGCGTGAAGTACTCCAGCCCTTTCACCATCATGAGGTGATCGAGGATGGCTATGCGGACCATCGCCTCGGCCACGGGATAGATGCGAGGACAAATGGTAATGTCGCGCCGGGTGATGGCCGCGAGCTTCGCTTCCTCCATCGTGGCCATATTGATGGAATCCTGTTCTTTCGAGATCGTTGATGTGGGCTTCACCGCGAGCCGCACCACCAGGTCCTCGCCGTTCGAGATGCCCCCCAGCATTCCGCCCGCGTTGTTGGTCCGGAAGCGCACCCGCCCCTTCCCATCCAGGTAGGGCGGATCGTTCCACTCGCTGCCGAGCATCGAAGCGGCTCGGAACCCGCCGCCGAATTCGATCCCCGTGACGGCGCCGATGCTGCAAAGACCGTGCGCAATGGTGGCGCGCAGCTTGTCGAAGACTTGCTCGCCGAGGCCCGCCGGGACCCCGCGGGCGATCACCTCGACGGCGCCGCCGCACGTGTCCCCCGCTTCGCGCACCTTCAGGATATCGGCGATCATCTCCTCGGCCTTCTCAAGGTCGCAGCAGTTCAAGTGGTTCTTTCGGTAGTTGGCCTTGACCTCCTCGAACGTCAAGGGCCGGGCCTTGATGCCCCGGGACTCGACGACATGGCCGATCACCTCGATCCCCTCGCGATCGAGAACCTGCTTGGCCACGGCGCCGGCGGCCACGCGGCCCACGGTCTCGCGCCCGCTCGCGCGCCCCGCGCCGCACCAATCGCTGAACTCCCCGTACTTAACGAAGAACGTGTACTCGGCGTGACCCGGGCGGATCAGGTCCTTGACGGCGCGGTACTGCTGAACGTGAATGTCCTGACGATCCACATTGTAGACCGTCATCCCCACGGGCGCCCCCGTGGTCTTTCCCTCCAAGAGTCCGGCCACGATCTGGACTCGGTCGGTCTCCAGTCGCGGCGAATCGAGTTTGCTCTGGCCGGGCCGACGCTTGTCGAGCTCCTCCTGGATCATCGCGTCGGTGAGTTCCAGACCCGCCGGGACGCCGTCCACAATGGTCAAGAGCGCCGTGCCATACGATTCCCCGCAGGCGGTCACGCGGAAGAACCGGCCAAAAGTGTTGCCAATCACCGTTCTCTGTTCCCCTTCTCGTTGCTCTTGCCGGGATGGCAGCGGGGCATCCGCGGCCTGCGTTCTGAGGTCGCCCGAGCGCGCGCAAACCGCGGCTCGCAGCCTGACCGACCCGGCTTTCGCGGAGATTAGACACAAAGGGATGACGCTTTGCAATAGGAATTCGCTTCTCAGAACCTCGGAACCTCGGGGAGCGAGCTGCCTCATAATAAAAGCTACCGAAGGAGGGGGGGAGGAAGAGAGGGG
>Ga0315274_10009421_pt1 | contig 14120 bp, 10 predicted proteins | sample YL17G02_20_MG_FD_203700 | JGI IMG/M metagenome (GOLD analysis project Ga0315274, IMG submission 203700) | Sediment microbial communities from Yellowstone Lake, YNP, Wyoming, USA - YL17G02_20 | ecosystem: Environmental > Aquatic > Freshwater > Lake > Sediment | place: USA: Wyoming | collected...
CCCCCCGCTACGGGCGGGACGGCCGAGAAGAAATAATTGCCGAAGTGGTGGAATTGGCAGACACGCTAGCTTGAGGGGTTAGTTCCCGCAAGGGATTGGGGGTTCGAGTCCCCCCTTCGGCATTCCCAAAATCTCTCCTACTTCTTGATCGGGAACGGCGGGATCGGAGGAATCTCCCGTCCCTTCGTTTTCAGCTCTTCCAGGATCACTTCGATCGCCTTGTTGAGCTGGTCGTCGATGCCCGCGAATTCCCGGGCCGGGTCGTTGTCGATGACGATGTCGGGCTCGACGCCGACGCCTTCGATGATCCAGCCCTTGCCGTCCGGGCTGTAGGGCGCGAATTCGGGCTTGTTGAGCGCGCCGCCGTCGAGCAGAGGCAGCGTGCCGCGGATGCCGACGACGCCTCCCCACGTCCGCTTGCCGATGATCTTGCCGAGCTTCAGGGTCTTGAACCTGTAGGGGAAGATATCGCCGTCCGAGGCCGAGAACTCGTCGGCCAGGCAGACCTTGGGCCCGAGGAAGGCCGCGCCGGGGTCCGGGACGCCGACCGCGTTCCGGGCCATCTCGACCATGACCATCTCCCGGACGAGGCGGTCAATGACCATGGGCGAGACGTTGCCGCCGCCGTTACCGCGGACGTCGATGATCAGGGCCTTCTTGCGGAGTTGGGGATAGAAGTGCTTGACGAACTCGTTCAGCCCGTCCACACCCATGTTCGGAATGTGGATGTAGCCCACCTTCCCGCCCGTGGCCTTGGCGACTTTCTCGATGTTCCCCTCCACCCAATCGTGGTAATAGAGAGCGTTCTCGGTCTCGGTGGGGACAACGACGACCTCGCGGCTCCCTTTCTCCTCGGGCGCCGGGCCGACCTTGAGCGTGACCTGCTTTCCGACCGTGTTGTAGAGGGGCTCGTACATGTCGGCGAACTTGTCGAGCGGCCGGCCGTTGACGGCGAGAAGGTACTCCCCCTCCCTGACGTTGACGCCGACCTCGGTCAGGGGCGAGCGCAAGGCCCGGTTCCAGTTCTGGCCCTTGAGGATCTTGACGATCCTATAAAAGCCGGTCTTGGCGTCCCGTTCGAACTTCGCGCCGAGCATCCCGACCTTGACCTTTTTCGCGACGGGCAGCTCGCCGCCGCCGACATATGTGTGCCCGGCGCTGAGCTCACCGATGAGCTCGCCGATGACGTAGGTCAGGTCCGCCCGGTGGTTGACGGCCCCGGCCAGCGGCTTGTAACGGAGACGGAGCGCCTCCCAATCGACGCCGTGCATGTTCGGGGCATAAAAGAACTCCTTCATCTGCCGTCCGCACTCCTCGTAGATCTGGTCCCACTCCTGGCGGAGGTCCAGGGCCATTTCCATTTTCGAGAGGTCGAGTTTCGTCTCGAGGCTGACCGGGCCCTTGGGCAAGTCGATGATGCCGTAGGCCCCGTCCTTCGCGACGAGCATCTTTTTCTTGTCGGCCGAGATTTCGTAACCCCGGATCTTGCCCAGGTCCTTCTCCTTGAGTTCGGCCAGGTCGAAGAGCATCAAGGAGGCCTCCCGTTCGAGGTCTTTCTGCCGGCCGTAGTAGACGGAATCGCCGACGGCGTTGATCCCGCCGTAGTTGGCCGTCTCGACGGGCAGGGCGATCGTCCGGTCCATAAGGCCCTCGGGGTCGACCTTGACACCGGATAACTCCTTTTTAACTGAGGTTTTTGGAGCATCCGGTGCTGCCGCCGAGGCGGCGGCTGTGGCCTTTTGGGCCGGCGCGGGAGGGGCCGATTTTTCGGACGTGACCGCCACTTCGTCGCTTTTCGGCTCGAAAGGCGACTTCACGTCCTTGGACAGGGTCACGAAATAGACCCTGGACATGGCCAGGTAGGCGTGGTTCCACTCGGTCGAGCTGTAAACGGGGCTGAAGTCCCTGTCCGAAACGAAGAACAGGTACTTGCCGTCGCTGCTGAAGGAGGGGTCGCCGGAGTTGTACCAGGCGTCCGTCACCGCGAAGGTTTTTTTCGCGTCGAGCGAATAGAGATAGACCCGGTTCATGCCCTCGGTCTCGGGCTTGCCGTAGGCGATCCAGCGGCTGTCGGGGGACCAGGCGAACTGGACGATCTCGCCGGACTCGGCCTTGGCCGCGAGCATGACCGCCTTGGTCGCGAGGTCGACAGAGCAGAGCCGCTGCATCTTGTCGTTCCACAGGATCTTCGTCCCGTCGGGCGACCAGCGGATCTCGTACTTGTAGGTGTCGCCGCCGGAGGTGAGCTGCTGCAGCGCGCCGCTGCCGTCCTGGTTCATGAGCCAGATCTCCTCCATGCCGCTGCGGTCGGAGATGAAGGCGATGGTCTTGCCGTCGGGCGACCACTTGGAGTTGCGCTCGTGGACGCCGGGCGTCCCGGTCAGGTTCCGGGTGTTGCCGTGCTGGGCGGGGACCGTGAAGATCTCGCCGCGGGCGCCGAAGAGGGCCCGCTTGCCGTCCGGGCCGATCTCGAAATTGGTCACCCGGTCGTCGACCTTGACGACCTTGGCCCGGCCGGAGACCATGTCGTCGGCGATGACGACGGGGACCTTGGCCGTTTTTTTCGTGGCCAGGTCGAACGTGTAGAGGTACCCGCCGTTCTCGAAGACGATGTGCTTGGGGCCCAGGGAGGGGAATTTGATGTCGAAATCGGTGAAGTCCGTCAGCTTCCTCGTCTCCTTGGAGGCGAGGTCGTGGACGTAGAGGTTCATCCGCTTGTTCTCGTCGCGGTCGGACAGAAAATAGACCTTGTCGCCGGTCCACATGGGAATGATGTCCAGGGCCGGGTTGGCGGTGATGTTCTCGACCTTCTTCGAGGCGAAATCGTAGATCCAGATGTCGTCGGCCATGCCGCCCCGGTAGCGTTTCCAGGTCCGGAACTCGCGGAAGATGCGGTTGTAGGCCAATTTCGTATCGTCCGGCGAGAACGAGCAGAAGCCGCCCCGCGGCAGCGGGAGCCGCTCCGGCGTCCCGCCGTCCTTGCCGGCCAGGTAGAGCTGGCCGTTGAAGTCGTTCCATTCGGCCATCCTGGAGCGGAAGACGATGCGCTTCCCGTCATGAGTCCAGCCCATGACCAGGTTGTTCGGCCCCATCCGGTCCGAAATGTCGTCGCGGCCGAGAGAGGGCGTGTAGGTCAGCCGTTTCGGGACGCCGCCTTCGGCCGGGATGAGGTAGACCTCGCGGTTGCCGTCGTATTCGCCGGTGAAGGCGATGGACGCGCCGTCGGGCGAAAACCGGGCGAACGCCTCGTAGCCCTCGGCGAACGAGGTGAGCTTGCGGGCCACCCCCCCGGCGATGGGCACCATGTACAAGTCTCCGGCATAGCTGAAGACGATCTGGTCCGCCGAGACCGCCGGGAAGCGGAGGACGCGGGCTTCCTGCGGCCCGAAGGACAGGGTCGTTAGGGCCAGCAGAAAAGTCACGAGGATGGTCAGCCTTTTTGTTTTCATCGGGACTCCTTCCAAATCGCCGTGGCGTTTCACCTCTGTCGTGTATCGCGAAGGAGCGCCTTCCGCTTCGGTTCCGGAAAACGCTCGATGGCATAGCGCAGGGTCGTCCGCGGGATGGCCGGGCCGTGGGCGAGGAGGAACCGCTCCAGCCGGCCCGGGTCGGTCTTGCCCGCTTCCCGGAGGAGCCAGCCGTTGGCCTTGTGGATGAGGTCGTCGTCGATCGGGAAAACCGATGCCGAGATCTCGTAGATCGCCGGGAGGAACTCCTTCTCCTTGGCCGGCTTTATGAAGGAGACGAGCGAGGCCCGCTTGACCCAGCGATTCCGATGGAACGCCCAGGCCTTGATCCTATCGACGTAGGCTGGATATCGAAGGAGGAAAGCGCCCATCGCCTGCGTGCAGAAGGCGTCGACGGAGGCCCAATTGCCGAGCAGGTCCCCGGCCAGCCAGCTCTTGGCCTTGGCGAAGAAAGTGGGCGTGAAGTCCTTGTTGAAGCGGACGAGGATGAGAGCGCCGACGGCCTTGGCCTCGAGTTCCGCGTCGGCGAACAGGATGTCGCAGAGCTCGACCGCATCGTCGACCGTCCAGTCCCGCTTGACGAGCCCGTAGAGATCGGCGGCCAGGGCGTGTATCTCGGGAGCCGGGACGCCGTAACACTTGACCGTTTCCTTGAAGTATCGCTCCGCCCCTCGGGCTTTCTCCGGATCAGCCTGGGCTTTGAGTGCCGCCCGGGCTTTCCGGACGATGTCATCCGGGCTGAGCTTCTTGTCCATCGCAGCCGGCTCCTTCGTGTCGGGAATGAAAGCTGATTTTATGCCGTCCCCGATGGAAAAGCAATCCGGCCAGAAAGCTAGACGAATCGTGACAGGACGGCGTTCGAGACGAGGAATTTATCGACGGGGATCCTGAGGCGGCCCGCCTCCCGAATGAGCAGGCCTTCTCCGACGAGCTCCCCGACCTCCCGGCCAAAAAGGGCCATGACGTCGACCTTGAACCTCTCGGCGAACTCGTCAAGGTCGACCCCCTCGACGAGCCTCAGGCCGAAAATAAGGGCTTCCCGGGCGGCCAGGACGGGGCCGAGCTCGACAACGTCTTCCCGGACCGTTTCGCCGCGGCCCAGGTCCTGCGCCCAATCGTCGAGGGAGGTCTTGTTGCGCCACCGCCTGCCGGGGAGATGCGAGCAGGCCGAGGGGCCCAGCCCGATGAACGGTTCGTACCGCCAGTATTTCAGGTTGTGGCGGCACTTCTTCCCAGGCCGGGCGAAGTTCGATATTTCGTACTGGCGGAGGCCGGCCGCCACGAGCGCATCCCGGATCCTGTCGTAGGCATCGATGACCGCGTCCTCGTCGACGGGATGGCGGACGAGGACCTCCTCGAACGGCAGTCCCTCGACGTTCTCGAGGATATAGAGGGAAACGTGATCCGGCTCGAGGCCGAGCGCGGTTTCGAGCGAGCGCTCCACGGACGCGGGGGTTTCGCCGGGGACGCCGATCATCAGGTCGATCGAGAGGGCGTCGAATCCGGCTTGACGGCCGGCCAGGCAGAATCGAAAGACCTTCTCGGCCGTGTACGGCCGCCCGAGTGTTCGCAGGACGGCATCGTCGAAGGACTGGACGCCAACGCTCAGCCGGGTGACTCCCGCCTCGTGCCAACCCCTGAAGAGGTCCGGCCCGGACGCACCGGGGTTGGCCTCGAGCGTGAATTCCTCGATCTTCAGGGGAAAGTGGGCCTGGGCGAGCTCCCGGACCCAAAAGACCTCGTCCGGCCCGAGGAGCGACGGAGTTCCTCCGCCCAAGTAGAGCGTATCGAACTCGAAGCCCGCTTGCCTCGGAGCGGCCGCTTCCCGTCCCAGGCCCTGCCGCCAGGTCCGATAGGACGCTTCATTCCAGGGCAGGCTCGAAAAATGGCAATACGGGCACTTGACCGCGCAGAAAGGGAAATGGATGTAGAGGCCGGCGCGCATGGATTCCTCGATGAAAGGTCCTTGCGCCCCGCCCGCTTCTTCAGTCCTTCTCTTCGTATCCGACGGCCGAGTAGAATATGGCCCGGTCGAAGAACACGATGACCCTGTGGTAGAGATCCATGGCCTGGTACAGGTCGAGTGCTGTGTCCAGCAGGCCGGCAGCCTGGATCTTTCCCCAGAGGAGCCGCCGGATATGGCAGAGCGAAAGCACGATCTCCGAGAACGGGAAGCCCTCCCGCCGGCGCTGGCGGCCCAGGGCCGTCCAGTAGCTCCTCACTTCCTCCTTAGTCGTCTCGTGGGAGATCCATTTTCCGAGCTGGCTGTAGACACGGAAGGCCCGCCTGTAGATCTCCTTCTGGTCGAACCCCTGGTAGCTGGGCATCCGCGGGTCGCGGCGGATATCCTCGACGTAGCCCATCGTCAGCTCATCGGCGTTGCGCTCGATGAGGTCGACCAGCTTTCGCGAAGCGGTCGTCTCAAAAAAGACCTCCTCACCTGACTCTAGCATGGTTCCCCTACCTCTCGTCCGGAATGTAGCACGGAGTCGGGGCCTTGTCAATAAAAAAGCCCCCTTCCCGGCGGGGGAAGAGGGCTCATCGTAATCGGCAGGGGCGAGATTACTTGATGACGTCCTTTTTCGTCGCGCAGTTCGGGCAGCAGGCTTCTTCGGGGGCCTTGCCGGCCTCTTCCTTCATCTTCTTCATCATGGCCACGTGCTCGGTCATGTTCTTCTGGATGGCCTTGACGGTCTCGGCGTTCTTCGAGGTGACCTTGAGCGTGACGCCGTCCTTGGTCTTTTCGAGCGCCATTTCGACGTCGGCGCCGTGGAGCGGGCAGTCCGGGCCGCAGGCCATGCCCATGGCCATTCCGCGCCCCATGCCCATCGGCATTTCGCCCATCATGCCATGGCCCTTACCGCCGTGCATCATGCCCATCCGGCCCATCCGGCCGTGCATCTTCATGCCGCGGGCCATCATCGGGCAGCAGGCCATCGGGGTCCCTTCGGCCATTTGGGCCTGTCCCATGTGCTCGCCGTGCATCATGCCCATCGGAGCGGTCTTCTCTTCGCCCTTCGCCTCGGCCTTGAGATACTTCTCGGGCTCCTTGGCGAAGGCGTCCTTGCAGCCGGGGTTGCAGAAGTAATACGTCGTTCCCTTGTACTCATAGGTGGCCTTGGCCGTGGCCTTGACGACGGTCATGCCGCAGACCGGGTCGATGGCCGTATCGCCGCTTTTCTGCTGGCCCACCGCCGCGATGACGAGAACAAAGGCCAGGGCGGCCATGATCATGATCGAACGCATTTTTTTGTTCATTAAATCCTCCTCAATGACTTCTTTATCATATCGTAATACTCGGAAAAAGGCAACGGCCGGCCGGCTCCGGGCGGCGCTTTCGGTTCCCTTTCCGGCTGTCCCGGATTATTTTATAATGGGAACATGAGGGCCAAGGGCCTCCGGCTTCGCGTTCGCCGGCGCGCCGACCGGGCGACGGCTCTAGCGGTCCTCCTCCCGATCCTGCTCGCCGTCGGGCTCGCAGCCTTCCCCTCCCCTCAGAAGTCTAAAAACTCCCCGGCCCTTCTGCGGGAGATCGAGAAGGCCGTCCGCGAGATCGGGGGGTACCCCGGAGAGGATTTCGTCCGCCGGGAATTTTTCCTCGGTGAGGGCGACGACGACACCTACAAGACCCACTACGTGGGCATCCTGATCAAGGACGATGCCGAAGGCCCCCGGATGACCATTCAGGTCACACGGCTCGAGCCTTCGAGGGACGATCCCAGGATCAAATACGCCCGGGACCCCAAAACGATCGTCTGCCGCTTTCCCGCGGCCGGGGCCGAGGTCGTGCGGTCCGACTATTCTCAGGCTGAACTGAAAACGCTCCTTCCCGAAGTGCTCCGGGCCGTGGTCGACAAGAAGAACCTGCTCAAAAAATAGGGCCTATTTCCCCTTGATGATGGCGATGAGGGTCTCCAGGGCCCGCGGGTCGTCGCACTCGCCCAGCCAGAATACGGCCTTCTTCCGGACGCGCGGGTCGGGATGGGTCTTGGCCAGCTTGATGAGAGCGTCAACGCCCTGGTTGTCGGGGAGCTGGGATAAGGCGAACACGGCCTGTTCCTGGATCTCGATGTCGCCGTCCTTGCGGGCGAACTCTTCCAGGGCTTTCCCGGATTTCTCCGAGGCGATCTGGCCGAGCCAGAATACCGCCTGCTTCCGGGAGTCCCGGAATTCCGCGTTCCGGGCAATGGCGATGAGCTCGTCGGCGGCCGCGGGAAGCTCGACCTGGCTGATGGAAAAGACCGCCCCATCGCGGACCTCTTCGGATCGATCGCCGCGGGCCGTCCCGACGAGGAGGCGCAGGCCTTCGCGGTCGTTCTGCTGGCCGATCCAGAAGGCTGCGTCCTTGCGCAGTTCGTCGGGCCCGTCTCCGGTCAGGACTGTTTCGAGGAAGGGCACGACGAGCCGGGGCGTGCCGTGACAGCCGGCTGCAGCGACGAGTCCTTCGCGGACCTCGTTGCCGCGGTTCCGGCCGTAAAGCGTCCTGATGAGCGCCAAGCTCTGCTCCTCCGATGTTTTGCCGAGCCAGAAGAGCGGCACGCCCTCGAACTCGAAGGCCAGGTCGAGGGTGCTCATGCGGACTTCGGTCAGGACCGGCGGCTTGCCCGTTTCGTATTTGAGGAAGAAGCCGAGCTCCTTGAGGACCTTTTTCTCCGGCTTCCCTTGCCGCTCGATCTCGTCGAGGGCGGCCTTGGCCGCACCACGGAGATCTTCCCTTGCGGCGGAGGGGTTCGCCGCGACTTTAAGGCCGGCGAGGACTTCGGCGACTGTCAGATCCCGGCCGCTTCCGCCATCCGTGAAGGAGCCGATACGGGAATTCTCGCCCATGAGCCGCTCGATGCTGTAACCGACCCAGAACCCTCGGCCCGTCCCGTATTTCGCGGACGCTTTGAGGGCCCAGTCGGACTTCGCGTCCAAGGTTGCTGACTCCGCGGGGGGACGGAGGATCTCGGCCGGGGGACGGTTGGCCCGCCGGCCGGAGCCCGCGGCCGGGGCGGCCGCGAGCGCGATAACTCCGAGGAGGAACAGGATCCGGCGCATGGTCCGCCTCCTCCCTCAGTTCCCGGGATCCTCGAGCTTCCTCTCGAGGATCTCGAGCAGGGCCGCCTTGGCCTTGGGGGTGCCGATCTCACCCAGGGCCGAGACCGCGGCGCGGGCCAGGCGGACGTCCTTGCCCTTGGCGATCTCGAGGAGGATGGCCACGGCTTCGTCGCTCTTGGTCTGGCCGATGGCGTAAAGAGCGTGTTCTTTGAGCTCCCGGTCCGTTTCCGTCTTGATGATCTCGACCAGGACCTTGACCGGGGCGCCCCCCTCCTCGTCCGTCAGGGCCATGAGGACGGCCCGGCGGGCCCGCCCGGACTTGGCGTTCTTCATCACGTCGAGGAGGACGTCGGAGCCGACATCCTCTTTGATTTCGGCGAGAGCGAAGACGGCCATCTCGGCCATCTCGTCATCGACGCTCGTCAGGGCGACTTTGAGAAGGGCGTCCTTCGCTTCGGGTCCGCCGTGTTCTCCCAGAGCCATGAGGGCGTTCCTTCTGAGCTCCGCGTCCTTGGCCGAGACCAGCACCTGCTGCAGGATGGCCAGGGATTCTTTGCCTTCGATCTCGGCGACCTGGAAGAGGGCCGCCCGGGCCATCTCCTTATCCGTCTCGGCGAGCAGGATCTCCTTGAGAAGGGGCAGCGATTCAACGTCCTTGCGTTCAGAGAGGGAGAAAAGGGCGGCCTGCCGGATCTCCGTGTCCTTGGCCTCTTTGAGTATCCGGCGCAGGGCGTCGGTCGCTTCCTTGCCTTCGATCTCCTGAAGGGCAAAGGCGGCGGTGCGGGCCATCTCTGTGTCGGCATCGGTCAGGGCGACCTGGGTAAGGAGGGCGACCATGCCGGGGTCCTCCGTTTCGGCCAGGGCGAACAGGGCGTTGCGGCGGACATCCTCCGGTGCCTTTGAGGCCACGATTTCTTTCAGGAGCTTGACGGCTTCCGGCCCTCCCTTGGAGCCGACGGCGAAGAGCGCGCCGCGGCGGACCTCCTCGTCCTTCTCGTTCAGGGCGATGTCGCGCAGCTTGGCGAAGGCCTCGGGCTTCTCCATCTCCTCGAGCATGAAGACGATCTGGCTCTTGAGCTTAGCGCTCGTCGACTTGTCGTAGAGATCGACCATCGTCTTGAGGGCGTCCACGTCGCCGATGTTCTGAAGGGCGTAGAGGGCCGTCATCTTGATGTCGTCCTCCGCCGCGTCCTCGTAGGACTCGATGATCGTCTGGTATTCGGGCTTGCCGGACTTAGCCAGACTTTGGGCGATCCGGATCATGTTCGACTTGGCGTCGTCGGTCCACTCGCTGTCGGGGAAAGCGTCGACGAATTTCTGGTAGCACTTGAATACGGTCTCCGGGGACTGGTTCGTCTTTTCGAGCGCGTAGCAGGACCAGAAGCGGGCGTCGTCGACCCAGGCGCTTTTCGGGTGCTGGCGGACGAGATCGTCCATCGCGGTCTTCGCGGCCGCCCACTTTTCTTCGAGGACGAGCGAATAGGCCTGCTTGTAGGCCACGGCGTCCTTCTCCTGGCCGGAGACGTCCTCGGCCGGAATGAGAGCCGCGGCGGCGAGGCCCGCGGTCAGGGCCAGAACGAGGACCGCTCCGAGGAACAGTGCTTTCGGGTTTCTCATGGGGAATCTCCTTATATCTTGTTTTTCTTGGGGAGCTTCGTCCCCCCCGCGGGAGAGGCCGGGTCGACTGAGCCCCGGGCGTCCCTTCCCATGCGGTCGAGGTCGATCTTGAGGAAGAGCCCTCTCCGGTCGACGCCTTGCTTGATGAGCTCGACGCCCTCGAGGTCCTGCCCGGATCCGAGGTTGGCGATCTGCATCATGATGACCTCGAGGTCGGAGACGAGGTCGCGCAGTCTCTTCTGGCCGCGTTCGTTGAGGGCACCGCGGATCGCCGGCGCCTGGGCGGCCAGCTCCCGGGACATCGTCTTTTTCCCGCCGAGGTCGAACGCGTAGGCGTCTTCCGTGGCGGCGTCGTAATTGACCAGGCCCAGGAGGAGGATCTTGGAGCGTTCGATAAAGTTGCCCGCTTGCACGACGGCCCCACTCTCCACCGCTCCCCGAGTGGCCGTCGAGACGGGGGCCGGAGGAGTGATCAGGCGGCTCCCGATCAGGATCCCGACCAGCAGCAGGGCGGCCGCTCCAGCGGCCTGGTAGGACCAGCGAGGTATGCCCAAGAGGGCCCGGACAAGGCGAGCCCCGAGGGACGTCCGGGGGGCTTCGCCGGCCTCTTCCCAGACCTTCCTTCGGGAAAGCCTTTCCCAGTAGCCGTCCCAGAATGCCGGCCCGGGGTCCGGCCTTTCGCGCTGGTCCATCACTCTGAGGGTCGCCCCCAGGACGGAATATTCCGAGGCGCAATCCGGGCAGGAGCGCAGGTGTTCGTCGAAATGTTCCTTTTCCGCCGGCCCGAGCTCTCCGTAAAGGGCCTCGATCATGCGGTCCTTGGAAGTTCGGCAGCTAATCATGGGAAGCCTCCACGCCCGAGATCAAAAGGGAGCCGCCCAGCTCTTTCTGGAGCTTGCGGACGGCCCGGAAGAGATAACTCTTGACCGACCCGATGGACAGGCCGAGGGACGAAGCGATGTCCTTGAGCATGAGGTCGTCGTAGTGACGGAGAAGAAAGACCGCCTTTTCCTGGGGCGAGACCTTTTCCAGAGCGCGGGCGATCCGGGCTTGGAGCTGACGGGACTCGGCGGCCTGGGCCGGGTCCACCGCGCCGCCGTAGGGCAGGCCCGCATTGTCGTCCCGGCTCCGGGACTCGAGGATATCGTCCCCGACCGGTTCGGGCACGAATTTCTTCCTCCGGAGGTGGTCGATGGACGCGTTGTAGGTCACCCGGTAGAGCCAGGAGCTGAGCTTGGCGCCCTCTCGGAACGTCGCGAAGGACCGGAAGACCTTGAGGAAAACCTCCTGGGAGATGTCTTCGGCATCGACCGCGTTCCCGACCATGTCCAAGGCCAGGAAAAAGACCTTCTTCTTGTACTGTTCGACGAATTCCCGGAAGGCCGCCCTGTCGCCCCGGGCAATTCCATCGATAAGCGAGCGTTCGTCCATGAGAGTCTATCTCCGGCTTTCACCCCATTAGACGGACGACAGGGCGGGCGGGTTGGCAGGATTTAAAAAACCGCGGCCGCCCGCCAAGCGGGCCTAAGATACAGACTCAGAGGAGCCCGTATGGGGCGACGTAGAAGGGGGACGAGGTGAATGCGCCGACCGCCGCGCCCTTCGGCTTGGCCGTCCTGGCCTTCAGCAAGGTGAGCTTTTTCCGCGCGGCGGCGACCTCGGGGAGTCCGGGGTCGGCGCCCTTCCAGCCTTTGGCCAGGATTTCGTACTGTTCGACGGCCCTGTCCAGGTCTCCCTTGGCTTCGTAGAGGACGGCCAGACGGATCCTGCTGAACGGATGGACCAGGGCCTTCTCCCGGGCGGCGGAGTCGGGCGAGACCAGGCGCTCGTATTCGGCGATGGCCTTGCCCGTCTCGCCCTTTTTCAAGAACGCCCGAGCGACGAAGTCCGCCTGGAAAGGCAGGTTTTTCTGCTGGACCGTCATGAAAGCACCGAGGTCGATCATGACCATGGGACTGTCCTTGAACACCCGGATGGCCTCGTCGTAGGCGCCCTCGGCGAAAAGGATCTCCCTTTTCAGGTGGTCGGCGGCCATGATATTGAAATCCTTTTCCTTTTCTCCGACCGAGGCGGACAGGGACAGGATCTCCTCGAGCTTCTTGCGCGCCGCGGCGGCGGTGCCGCTTTTGAGGTCCAGGAGGCCCAAGTAGAGATCTTCATAGATCTTGTTCAGGGTCGGCGTCGCCTGTTTGCTCTCGGCCCTATAGGCCAACCGCTTTTCGAGGTAGATCTTGTAGAGGTCGTACCGGCCCCAGTCGTAACATGTCCAGAGGGCGTTGCGAAGGGTGGTGTCGGTCAATTGGAAGTTGCCCGAAGCCTTGGCCAGGGCCTCCGCCGTGGCGAGTTCGCCAAGGGCCGCATCGAAATGACCCATGAGGGAATAATAGAACCCCTTCCATTGGTGGCCCTGGGCCCTGATGCCGTCGGTCTCGGCATGGGCGATGAGGTGGTCGGCCCACTGGAGGGCCTGGCCGTAGTCGCCCTCCATGGCATAGAGATAGGCCAGCTTCCAGGCCGAAAGGAACTGGGGTCGGATGGTCAAAGCCTGTGCATACTTGGCCCTAGCCGAGCCGAACTTGCCCGTCAGGAAATAGAGGTCGCCCATGGAGTCGAGGGGATTGGCGTCGCCCGGCTGGGCCGCGGCATAGCGGTCGAACGTCTTGAGCGCTTTCTCCTTCTCTCCCATCTCGTTGTACGTGTAGGCCAGTAAGTTCAGGGCGTAACCGAAGTCGGGGTCTATCTCGAGAGCCTTGTCGAACAGGGGGATAGCCTCGGCGTATTTTTTCTGGTTTTTATAAAACCAGGCCAGGTCCACGAGGGCCCGCTTGTCCCCGGGATTGGCGTGGATGACGTCCTTCAGGCCCTTGACGTATCCCTCGGGGTCTTTCTCCATAAGGCGGGACAGGGCCGCGATATAGAGCCCGTCCTTGCCCTTGGCCGTGCCGGTCCGGCTGAGCTTCTTGAATTGCTCCAAAGCCTTCTCGGCCCGGGGAGCGTCGGCCAGGTTCTGATAAACGCGGGTTAGGTAGAAATAGGCCAGGGCGAAATCCGGGTCTTTCTCGACGGCTTTCTCGAGGGACAGCCGGGCTTCGTCGAAGTAATAGCGGTCGAAGTCCTCCTGCCCCTTGAGGAAGGATTCATAGGCATCCATGGAGGCGGTCGTGACTTGGGTTATGGGCACCGCTCCCTTGGCGGCCGCTCGTTCCGAGAGTCCCACGCCCTTGGAGATCTCCCGGCTCAGTTCGTCGATCTGCGTCCTCAGGATGCTGCCGACCCCCTCTCCCCTCGAGCCCGTGCTCTTGATGAGGTTTTTCGTCTGGACGTCGTAGATCTTGGCGTCCGTGGCGAAGAAGTTCTCTGCCTTGGTGAAGCTGCCCAAGACGATGGCCTCGACGCCTTCGCGGCGACAGATCTCGAACCAGACATCCCGCTCGGCCGAAAGGGACACGTCACTGTCCCTGTCGGCCGAGCGGGGCTGGTCTCCGGCCCTCGAACCGGCGAGGTCGTTCAGCCGTTCCCAGGACATGACCTCCAGATATTTCGACTGTTCGAGGCTAGTGATGAGGAGGTTGGGGATGGCTTTCTTCAAGTATTCGTAGGCCGCGTCCCCGGTCAGGTTCTCGAAGCCGACGACGGCCAGCGTGCGGACGGCGCCCTTGGCCTTGGGGATGATCCCCCTGATGGCGATGCCAGCCGCCATGATGCCGAAAAAGGCGACGGCCGGGATGAACGCTTTCCGCCAGGGGAAAGACAGGACGGGGGCCGGGAGACGCGTTTTCCGCGTTGTGGGCTTGGCCCAGGGCGCAGGTACGGGAGTCGTCTGCATGGTTTCCTCGACCTGGCTCAGGTCGCTGCAGACCTCTTCGGCCGACTGGTATCTCTTCCCCCGGTCCTTCTCCAAGCACTTGAGGATGATGGTGCCCAACTGGGGCGGGGTCTGCGGGTTCAGCTCTTCGGGCCGCGGCGGCCGCTCAGACTGCTGCTTGAAGGCGACGA
>Ga0315274_10009422_pt1 | contig 14120 bp, 28 predicted proteins | sample YL17G02_20_MG_FD_203700 | JGI IMG/M metagenome (GOLD analysis project Ga0315274, IMG submission 203700) | Sediment microbial communities from Yellowstone Lake, YNP, Wyoming, USA - YL17G02_20 | ecosystem: Environmental > Aquatic > Freshwater > Lake > Sediment | place: USA: Wyoming | collected...
TTGATCTAATAGCTTTGAGTCGCGATATGGTGTGGTGAAACCATTTAAGCAAGCAATTGTTTCACTACACCCATCGCCGCTTAAGGCCAAAACTAGGGCTAGTGCGATCATTCACTTATTATCGTGACATGGTTGCTTGACAATTCGTAACACACATGATATAATTAAGTTCTATGGTCACTCTCTCACAGAAGATCGCAAAGGAGACATATATGGCAAACATTGTTATTCTCGAATGGGACGGAGGCAAGCCTCCTACTACGTTTTACAAGCGCCTGCACAACCTGGGGTTACGTGTGCGTGGCGATAAATCTATCAGTCCGATAGAGCGCAGGCAAACCGTCGTAAATACGGTATTGGCACACTCAGAACGCTATAGGGCTGATATGAAATCTACAGCTACGTTCCTAACAGATTATTCCCGTAGCGATCTGGAGACTGACGCTTCCGCCGTGATCGTGCAGGAAGGCGCTATTATATGCGCCAGCGCCAGCTTAGCCAGCGTCGTAGCAGCCATCGCCATGAATTGTGGCGCTAAGAATATCATGCTCGGTACGACCACAATCGAGAAGTACGCTATGACAGAAGAGGACGCTAAAATCCTCAACTATGTCGAGAGCGTATATGGCCGAAAAGGACGACCAACTGCCGACAAAGTACAACAAGTCTGGGTAGTGACTTGCTACGAAGAAGGCAGGTCTTACCCGTTCTATGGTAAGGAGATCGTCACTTGCCCACACTGCTCAGGCTTGAAAGTAGCTGGCAGGCAAGGCGACACAAACTTCGTTAGGCCCATCTTACAAGGCGAGAATGTCTTTGAGTATTGGGTGCAGTCTAGGTTTATAACCGGTTACTTTGAGACACCAGTTTATAAAAAAGGCGGTAACGAGAATGTTCTTGCCGCAACTGCACGCCCAACGATTGCCTTAGACGAAGAGAAGAAAGTGGTCGATATGATCGAGCAAGCCTATATCAAAGGCTTTTCAATCGATGGCCTGAAGATGTCCTTGACTGATATGACTCACGTGGATATGTTCGATGCCATTCTTTCGGCCCGCGCTCATCTTACCAAAGACCAGCGCAAGAAGGAGCGCGTCAACGCCATCGCTAAGATATTGACCAACCCGAAAGTAGACGCTAGTAAGATCAGGTTCAACGAGTCGCCCAATGCGGTTGATCTACTGGACGCCTCTGCAATACTGGCCGTTCATACGTGGTTTTGATAAACAACACAGATAAACAAAAAGGAGATTAGATTATGGGAAACAAATTTGTAGGAAAATATGTGGACGAAATTAAGGACTTGCTGGTAGCCAGTCTTGTGGCAGGCGAAAATGCGGTGCTGGTTGGCCCTCCTGGGACAGGCAAGACCCGCATTGCGCTAGATGTGGCGTGTCACGTCTATGACCGCGAGGAAGTTCTGTTCTTGCAACTAGACGCCTCAACGCCGCCAGAAGCAGTTAAAGGACTGCCTGATCCTGCTGAACTGCTCAATACCCCACCCAGGATCGTCATCAACCTGGAAGGTAGTGTCTTTGACCCCAATGTCAGGGTTGTTATTCTTGACGAGTTCGGTCGTCCTAATGACACCGTGTTTGATGTGCTGGTTCACGGGTTGAACAGATCACTAGAAGAAGGCGATCTTGCTCCTGTATTTTGGGGAACGACTAACTTCGTCCATATCGGCGCTCGCACTGAAGCGATGGCCGATAGAGTCTTGTTGTGGTATTGGGTAGATACCGGCAAGATCAAGACTAAAGACGTGGTGATGGCCGCTCTTGGTGTGTTAGGCAATGTACATAATGCACTGACAGTAGGCGATCATCTGCCTACGCCCGAAGAGATTGCCGCTGTTCGTGCCATGATACCTGGCAAGAACGCTTCCAAAGCCGTCGTCGAGACCATCGACTCATTGGTGGAAGAGATTCAGAAGAACAACAACAAGAGTTTCGTTCCTAACAATCGTCGTCTTACTCAATGGGCTGGACTGTTGTTTCGAGTAGGCGCTTACTACGCCCAAGATGACGACTTCTCTGTCCTGCCAGAGCAAGCATTGAAAATCCTGAAATACGCTCAGGTCAATATCACTCAGGCCGACTTCGCAGCGTGGGGTAAGTTGGTCAACGCAATCTCTGATGTGGTAGGCACGGCTATTCGTCGTGCTTCCGAAGCAGCCTTCGAGACAATGAAAAGGGTTAGTTCCAATTCTTCGGGCGACAAGCGCGCTCAAGACTTAGGCATGGTGCTGGCCCAATCTGAAGAAGATTTGGATGCTATCGAAGCCAATGGCGATCCTCGCGTTGAAGAATACCAGACCCGCATTCGCAACGCCTATGCCCAGTTTGTTCAGGGCAAAACCCCTAGTGGGTTGTAAGGAGGTACGTTATGCCATACTATCTTACCAAGCCACGCTTGTTCGCGGATCGTTTTCGAGATTCGTATTATCGCCAAGACATAGAAAAATACATTTCGGCTAAACTCAATCTCTATCCAGAGCAGTCTGCGATAGAGATGGAGTCCAGCGAACGTGCTTTGTCGAAACATCTAAGTGCGGTCACATCAGATATAAAACCACTTAATCATGCCCAGGCTGATCTAGTCAACGATATATTCTGGGCGTTGTATAACGGCGAGGCGACGCTACAGGACAAAGACGATCTTACTCCTTCTCGCCAGATCAATGCCAAGCTGCTCGAAGGTATCTTCAATAACCCTGGCTTTGCCGATACCGTTGCCCAAACATCCGGTAAGATCGTACCGTCTTTAGCGGCGTCTTACCAACTGTTCAACAAGATGATGGAAGATAAAGACATTCAGAAGATCATGGGGAACCAGGGTGACGCTAACGATCAGGAGGAGAGTGCCGCCAACGAACAGAGCATTGCGGATGCAATCCAGAAAGCCGAAGATAAGCGTAAGAATAAGCAAGACGGCGATAACACCGATAAAGTGGCTAAGAGAGAAATTGCCGAACACGAGCAGAACGTCAATAATCTGATGAACGCAGCCGAGTCAGAAGCAAAAGAGGCTATAGAAGCCCTGGACAAGATGAACGATAATCCCTTCTCGCAAGGCGCTACCAGCGTTGCGCTGAAAGGAGCCGAAGAGATGGGTGAGAGGGCCAATGTTTTTCTCAAGTCGTGGGGGGACGAGAAGGGCGAAGCTACGTTCGGTGACAACGCCGAAGTGCTTCAGCTTATTCAGGATAATAATTTTGACGAGGTTAGCAAGCTGGTCGGTAGAATGTTAGAAGCATCTACCGACGCGATGGAAGCCGTTGCTAGATCATACACCGGCCAGATTGCTGAGGCTAACCCGACCAGGGATATAGTCAAGCTATTCCCTACATCGAGAGCGTATCTATCCAACAAAGCTAACCCTGTACTGAGAGGGATAGCGGTCAACAATCTGATCGCCAACGGTGGCTTGCTAGGCTGGACGTTGAAGAGTGAAGGCAAAGAACACGGCGGTGCATTGTGGTACGTTGACAGATCGGGCAGTATGTGTGGTCAAGAACTTACCGCCGCTAAAGCCATTGCGCTAGGCTCGACTAAAGCTGTCAAAGACACCCGCCTTGAGTTTGCTGCCGAAGAACGATATTACGAGATCACGCCTTTTCAAAGCGTTGTGGACGTACATCTGCGCATCACATCCGAGAGCACCCCAATGCAACATCTTGAGTTTGCCAAGATGGAAGATAGCGGTGGGACTGATTTCGATCCAGTATTTAGCGACATGACCAAACGCATCAAAATGGCGCGTGATCGTGGACTAAAAGGACTTGATCTGGTGATCGTCACCGACGGACAAGCAGGTCGTATAGACAATACTATTGTCAAAAACCTGCTGGACGCTAAAGAAGAAATGCACTGTCGCCTGATTTATATTCAGATCGGGGGTAGTGTAAACGATCAGGTGAAAAAGCTGGCCGATACGCTGATCGAAGTAAGTACCAGCGACTTTGCTAAAGACGCCGAGAAGCTGGCATGGAAGATCACTACGGGCATAAGCCAGCATCTTGCTGAAGGATTTGGTTCAAAAGAAAGCGATGGAGACTAATATGGCTAGATACCGATTATGTTACAAGATCAAGTCTACCAGCAAGATAATCGAAGGCGATTACGTTATTACCGAATTGCAGATAGATAAATATCGCCAGGTAGTAGAGGTTAACAACGCCGATCATCCCGACATGACCTACTACATCGAACAAGAACCTAGCAAGCTACCCAGGACTAGAAGGCCGTCTGCAACGATGGCGAAGAGAAAGAAAGGAGACTAAAATATGAGACGTATAGTGGCGATAGAGTTCGACTTCGGCGCTATAGGATTTCCCGACGTTTACTTTCATACGTCCTTGAGCGAAATCGACGTGGGTAGCAGAAAAGTAAATATACACTCCTACGAAGAAGCACATAAACTAGAGCGTTTGACTGCGGGCTGGCAGTGCTACTTGGACATACCAAATAGGTGTGTGCGACTCAAAAGACCGTATGCAAAAACGATGAAGAAAGGAGGATAATATGACACAAGATAAAGTTACCATGCAAGAAGCAATTGAAGCATTCAAAGCAAAGTATCCTAATCAGGACTACTATCCCTTTACAGAAGTAGAAGCTACCTTCAAGTTCCATAGCTTCTTCTACGGCGTCGCGAACGTAACCCGTATGTCAGACGGCGTGAAAGGCACACTAGGTTTTGCTAACGAGTTTGGGCCACGCATTTACTTTGGCTTCATTCCCACAAGTTGAGAACGTATGTTCTAACGACAAATCCTGATTGTAAAACCCAAAAAATAGCATTTTCACCACGACAAACAACTAGCCCCGCCTAAATTTAGGCGGGGCTTTTTGATTCCAGCACTCCCGACCGGCTGGGGTTGAACGGCCGGGAGGCTCACAGAAAGGAGATTGTGACGCGTACAACAGCCAGATTGTATCACACTTTATTCATTATCGATCTGGTTGAGTATCTCAGGGATAACCGAACGTACACCTGCTAATAAGTCTGCGATCTTTCGTTGAGTATCGTCTTGGAGTTTACAACGTAATAATACTTTCTCGAATTGATCCAGTAGTGACGATAGTAGTGAAATCGCCATATTACCCTGAATAGAATTACCTGAAGTGGATTGAGTGGATTGAGTGGTTTGTTGACTATTATCATGTTCTGAAAGTGTCTCTAAACTTGATTTTTCATCGAGTAGAATTTCGCTAGGAGCGTCGATTCTGTCGTTTGCGTCATTTACTACGTTAAACTGATAGCATATGGATTTTTCGGTCATTCCTGGGTGTGCCATACTGTAGTCCAGCACCTCTCGCCAGTGTTCTCCCCACGCCCTTGCTAATACAAAATGTGAGAATGGCAGCATGTCGTATTCTTCTCTTGCGGCGATAGAAAAGAAGCGTGAAGTTTCAGCGTAATATCTTACGGTTCTACCTGATCGCCCACAATATCTGCCTATTGCGTCGTATATGCGCTGTTGGGTAACGAACATTCCGCTTTTTGCCGACTCGTCGCACGACTTACAGGCAATATCACCGATGTCAAATTGACCTACTCTGAATGTGTCCCGCCAAAACATCAGGCGGTTCTGATCCTCCTCTGATACTACATCGCTATCCGAATACTTTACAACAAATAAACTATCGGTGCTTTTGGTGCTTACGGTGCTAGTCTGCATATTATCTCTCCCGTGCACTGCATTTTTAGGATGAGTGAACTTTCACGCATTTACACTATAGACCAAAAAGCCTTATCTAAAAGATAAGGCTAAGGATATACGGTATTTATTTATCGTCGGTCTTTGGCGTACCTTTTAGCGCAGATAGCGCCAGTATTAGCACGTCAACAAAGGTTTCGTCTAGCGCCTTGCATAGCATAGTGATAATAACTGATGCGCCTAACACAAACATGACCAACATGCCAACTACTAACCAAACTAGCTGGAGAATGTTCATGCCCACATCCCGTTCTTGAACGTGTCAAGCAACTCTCTGAGTAACTCGGCGTCGTTAGACTCGGCTGCTCCTACTAACACGGTAGTAAAAGCAATTACGTCTTTCAGGTCAACGTTGCTCGGCGCAATGGGCGTCTTGAACCTAATCATATTGGTGTAGTGTTTGCGGCACAACCCCTTAGCGTACACACGCCTCTCACAAAACCACAACCTGCATTTGTTATCTTTCAATCTACATCCATCCTCTCAACCTCATACGCCACTTTCTTGATCGCCTTGATTGCCTCTATTCCCCGCACTCTTTCGGTCAGACTAACAATCGTGGCGTTCTGCTTTATCACCAACTTCCACAACGCAATCTCTCCGATAGTGGCAGTCGTGCCATCACCACCGTCCATAATCAATCGCCATCCCGTATGACACGACTCGTCCTCTACTAGCTTGACATCCTTGACTACCAGATTGCTCATTTTAATTATCCCTGTTCCATGCTTAAGTACTTGACGGTCATAGCAATTGCCTCTTCTGCCGAGTAACACACCACACAAAAATGACCTTGCTTTGCCAGACTATCTAGCCATTGCTTTTGCGTTACGGAAGTAACATTCTTACCCCATTTCATCTCGATCCATAGACCGATATATTGGCCTCGCTTGATCGGTAGATGAATGTCAGGCACACCTGATTTTAGTCCTTCCGCTTTTAGTCTTGCTGCCTCAGGCGACCAGCGAGAAACCTTTCCGCTACGACCCCTAGACTTGACATACGGCAGCTTAGCGCCGTTTGGTATGGCATACATCAGTTCAAGATCGGGATACATTCCCGTACTGCTTCTCACCCAGTCAAAGAAGGCACACTGTTCGTTGTGTTCACTACTAATTTGTTTCACACTACCATTATATCATCTGCGATACATTTCACGCAGTTTATCAAGGACTGCTAATGGCCTGGACGAACACAACTCAGTGTTCTCCTCGAACAGGTCTAGATTCCCTACTGTTGTAAGAAGTGATGGCAGTTCAACGACTTGTACCTCTAAGCCTATCTCTTTGACTGCCCTTCTGTAAATTAGCGCAACCTCTAGCGGAAACTCTGGTCTGGTCTTGTACTTGCCATCTTCTTTGTACGGACTGATCCAGCATAATAGACCGTACCAGCTTTCGTCTGTCAAAAGTCCGCTACGCATAGATATGTGCTTTTCACCACTAAACAACCAGCCTAACACCAGATAGCGATTAGCGTCTGTGCCTAACTGCTCGTTCAATATGCCTGTTATTAAGCCCTGATTGCCGCGAGATATAGGCTGACCAGGAACAATGCGATTGTACATTGTTCCGTCTTTAATGATCTGCATCCTGACTTCTTCAGGGCTTCTGGCAACAGATATGTTCATAGCAATACTACATTCCAATCGCCTTGCAAGTCAACGGCGCGCACAACAAAGTCGTGCGGTACGCCATCCTTCATCAGCGTAAGATGGGCATCGTCGCTAGGCCAACCCATCAAAAACACGTAGTCGTTTCCCCAGGTTTCGTCGTCCTTTCTGATACGCTCTCCGCGTAGAACAACCTGAATAGCTTCAGGGAAGTTCAGGTTTTGATTTAGTCGTACTACTTTGCTTGGTTTTGGACTTGTGCTTGTCATACTATTTTCTCCTTTTGTGAATAATATTATGGCGGTTACACTATAGACTTACATTGTATCACACATGATATAAGTTGTCAATGATCCTTTTATGTTTATGTTTCACTACCTGTAACATACCACTGACTAGCCTGAAGACGCCAGTTGCGAAACTTCACGCATTTATTTATTGCGTATAGCCTATTCTTGACCTAAGAACACTGCTGGCCCTTCTCTATCGCCGCTAGACTGAAAGGGTTCAAACCATTGCTTCTTGGTGTCATAGTTGAGTTTGACTAATCCGTTCTGAACACCATCCCTGTTCTTTCTGATCCACACTTCTGTATAGTGCTGATCGGTAGGATATACAGGCGGGTCGTAATAGTCTGGCCTATATAACGCTAACACGGTATCAGCCACTTCTTCAATCTCACCACAATCTCTCAGGTCTGACAATAGTGGTACTTTATCGTTGCGCTCTTCTACTCCACGATTTAGTTGGGCTGCTATTACTACCGCACAGTTTAGTGACTTTGCCATATCCTTCAAGCGTTGTGCTATTCTGCCCTGTCGCTTGTTCTCGTTCTCCCCTCTATCTCCTACTAGCCTTAGATGATCGACAAACACAGCGTCTGGCATCCAGCTTGCACAGTCTTGCCAGATCGAGTCGGTCGTTTGCTGCTTATCGTCAATGTGTAAGAAGTCGCCGTATAATACTTGTAACTCACGACTTTTCTCCAGTAATAGTTCACGCTGACTATCGGTAATAGAGCCTGCTTTTACGTCTCTCCATGTTACCCCCGCCGCCGGACAGGCCGCTCTAGCCCATAACGACACTGCTGACATCTCGATGGAGTAAAACGCGACCTTCTTAGCAGACACAGCCATATTGCGCGCCATCTGCCACATAATAGCAGTCTTGCCCATGCTTGGTCTTGCAGCCACGACGATCTCGGTCTGTCGCTCAAGTCCACCCATCGCTCTATCAAGATTGGGTATGGCAGTATTGATTACCCTACTTTGATAGAGAATGGCTTTCTCGAATAACTCACCAACATCGTGCGAATTGAAAGACGTGTTCGTACCGACTACTATCGCCCCGTTTATCTCTGCGACTATTCGTCGAATTTCTACGTCGTCAAGCGCCGTTACTGCTTTGGCTATCGTCCCCAATCTGGTTGACACTGCGTGAATGTAGTGCCTTCTCGAAATCTCCTGCGCTAACACCTGCGGCATCGGCTCGACTATGCCCACCTGTTCTTTAGTAATTGATAGACTGGAGTCAAGCATGGCTTTAGTGACGACACAGTCTGCCTGATCGTCGGTCATATTGGGTTGCACCCCTGACTGTATGCTCTCCCACAACTTTCTCACTTCACGGTCAATGATGATCTTACTGGGCAACCAGCCTGCTACCTGGCAAGTATAGACTGGATAACGCATCGCCGTAATAGCGAACAGTTGTTCTATATCACGTTGCGCTAGACTGGCAATTTGAGATACATCAGTCATCTTTTACCTCGGCATATATCTCGTGTCTTTTTATTTGACCGATTACTGTATCTGAAACACCAAATCTTTCGGCTATGACTTTCAAGGTATATTTCTTTCCTGGGTCATTTGCCATCTTACGTATCTTCCTTACTTGCTCGTCAGTCAATTTTTTCTGCGTCATCTTTCACTCCTTTCTTAGAACACACTTCATAACTTCTATCGTGGCTTCCACGCCACCAACAACAAAAATGATAAACCCCACCCCTACAATTGCCTCCACAATAAATATAAAAATACGCTCTATCACTAAACACCTAAAATGTTTCTGCTGCCCTACTTTGTTTGTTCGCCCCATTAGATAAAAAGGCTTGCGGCCATAACTCCATGACTTGATTGACGCTCGGAGAATCCCCTTTCTTTCCACGCCAGTTTGTGCGCCACCAATGTGCAAACATAGCTATTGTTTGTTCTGATGGTCTCTCTTTTAGCCATGCTAAAAAGTCCTTATTAGCTTTTCTATCCCAGGTAGGGTTAACGGTAAAAGCCTTTTCGTATTCCTCCTTAAGATCATAGTCTAGTTTTGCCCCATTAGATATGATTTGCCCGGCGGGTAGTCTTTCCCCAACTATTCGGTTCGGGTATTTTTGAGCAACCTCCTGAATTGCTTTAATAGCATCGGGTGTAGTATCAGGGGGTTTGTCTTGCTCTAATTGTCTATGAAATGCTTCTGTCTCTTCTTTCCCTAATATCTCTTCAAGAGATTCGTCTATAGGCAAAGGATAAGTGCGTGAACTTTCTTGCATTTGTTCGTTAATATTATTTAACGTGTTTAACTTTCTCTGTTTATTACTTTCTCTGTTTATATCGTTCATTGGTGAACTCGTTTGATCGTTCATAGATGAACTGTTGTACGCGTTCACGGGTGAACTATCTTGATTTTCTTTGTCAAACAGCAGACAATCCTCCTGTCTTTCAAACACATACGTAATACTCGAACTGCCTATTCGTCTAGAACGTCTGATCCAATTTTCTTCTATTAATCTTTTTATAGCACGTCTAACAGTAGAGTCACTTATTTTTAGCTCTTCGCATATAGTAGGTAAACCATACCACGTATTACCTTTCTTCCCACTTCTCATTAACAGAAATGCGTATATGATCTTATCCCACGGTTCTAGTTTTTCAGATGTAATAATATCTTCTGGTACTGCTGCCCACAACCATCCACGTCTTTGGATTTCCTCTACACCGTTAGTCATTTGCTTACCTCTGCTTTCATAGTAAGTTCTATCCAACCTTCTCTCAATAGTCTATTTATCGAGTCGGCAATCTCATCTAAGTCCATTCCAGTACCATCTAAAACTTCAATAAGAGCCGGAACATGCTTAAGAGTAACTGACATATCGGGATGAATCTTAAAAAATGTTGGGACTTTCGATTCGTTCAGAATAAAAAGTCCGTATACTCTGATGTCCTCAGCCTTCAACTTAGGGGACAATAGCATCTCTTTGCTTATAACAACTCCTTGCTCACCCATTTTATTTTCCTTCATTCAGCATTGCTTGTAGGACTTTATTCTGATCGTCTAGCTTTTTGATAAGCACCATTATGGCGATGGCATCGTCAGATAAAAAAATGCCTGCGCTTTCTAGGCGTAGGCGTATGGCAGACACATCCTTATCTATCTCGGTTTGGAACTCTGGCGAAACTTTCTGATTAGGTCGCTTCATCGTTACTCCAGTTAAAACAAATCTGCTGCACTTTCATGGTACGGCTTGTGTGGCTGTGTGTCAGAGTCTTTTGCCCAAAGACAATTAGCACAAGCCATACCACGAAAACACGGCAGACACTCTGACACACACAATCCTATGGTAATCCTAAACCGCTTGGGCTACAATTTAGGATTTGTTTGCTCTTTCAGCAAGATAATTTTAGCACATAGAAGATAAAAAAGCAAGTAGCAGTTTGTCTAAAACGTATATTATATTATAATATAATTACAGGGTAGAATAATGCGTGAAAGTTCACACACGCCGTCAATTCACTCTTTTTATCCATAAATTCGTGCTTGACAGACTATAACTCATGTGATATACTTGTGTTTATCAGGGAAGAGTTTACAAGTATATCTCCTTTCTGTGAAAATGGTTTGTAACCTTTTAGTGTTAGTGTAACAAGCTCTTCCCTGATGTGTATCATGTGAGTTTTATTGTCATTAAGGCCGGACTGATTGTAAGCTGTCTGGTCTTTTCCATTACATAACTAAAGGAGGATAGTATGTCGAATTTCAAAGAAGATATTCTACGTGAGGCAGACGGTGAAGAAATTATCGGGGTTGTGATTGGTGCTTTTGGGTGGGGCGATTATCATAAAAAGCCAAGCGTCCCTGCATTTCAGTCTGGTAAGTTAATGACATGGGAAGATGCTTTGCCGATTTTAGATTACGAGTACGATGCGGGGTGGGGTGCTCCAGACTGTCATGCTATTGTTGCGTGGACTGAAAATAAAGTGTTGTTCGTTGTTCAGTATGACGGCTCTACGAACGTTTGTACTGTTCCACGTAATCCATCAGACTGTGAACCAGATATGCCAGGAGGATAATATGACATGGACTTTTGAGGAATTAGCTAACTTAGACGTAGGTACAATATTAGATCAAGGGATAGAAGAGGGCATTCCGTGGTTTATCATGTGCGGCCCTGGCTCTGTTACTGCTTATTTGGGCATTCCAATCGATCATCCACTCGCAAAGCTAGACTATAACGATGTTGATCTCAACGTGCATGGTGGGTTGACGTATGGTAGTGTAGGTGATGGCAATCTTCGCCCAGCAGACTACTACTGGCTAGGATGGGATTATGCGCATTACATGGACTGCCCGTTCTACTCGATCAGGTATCCAGAATATCGGTCTCTTGGTGAGGGTACTCAATGGACGGTAGAGATGGTTCGTCCTGAAGTTATAGAGGCTGCTCGCCAGCTTTCTATCTTAATGACTCCGCTCTTAGAGAGCGAGAACAAAAAGGAGTAAAGTTATAATATGTCACGTCTTATACTGATACAGGAAGATGATTACGAAAGACAGTACCGGGATAGTACGCTCTATCTGCACGGTAAGTATCACAACCAACCCACTTGTCTCAAGAACATTCACCTTACAGAAGAGGAAGATAATATGATAGGCGTACATGGTGGATCAGACAGACACAACCAACCGCGCGGCAATACACCTATCGGAAAGCTGATAAGATGAAATATCAAATAAGATGGCGCGTCAAGGGTGAGACTATCTATCAGATCGATCCAGAAATCTTTCACGATAGATTGTCTGCTCAAACACTTTGGGGCGAATGGAACGATCTTCATTCTGGCGCAATCGAGTATGGGGTTATAGAAGTAATGGAGGGGCCGTTTGTCAAAGATGGCGACACGATCATACCTAACCCGATAAAGGAGTAGCTATGACTAAAGGCGAGTATCCTGATTACATCAAGAAACTTTCCAACGAAGAACTGAACAAGAGAGTTGAGTCTTATCAACGAACGCCAACTGAAGAGGAAGAGGAAGAGTTAGAGATAGAAACTTTGTGGCATAGATTTCTACGATGGCTTATGTGCTTGTTGATAAGATAAAAGGAGGAAGGCAATGAAACAAAAAACGACTAGCTTCTTTCACGATCTATTCGTAGTATTGGCTACTGCATCGTTCGCTGTGCTGGTAGCTTTTGCCGTTAATTATGGGTTACACCTGTATTTCTGTTGGGATATAGGACTTACTTGCTAATATGAACCGCAAACGTGCGCAGATCATTGTCGAAAGGCTGTTCAACGAAGAACTGCAACGACTGGCGGTGAACGCTAATCTAAACCGCGACTATGGTTGCGATACACCAGCTTGCATAAAAGCAGCGAAAGAGCGTCAAGAATTGCTTGAGGCGATGAACGTGCTGTTTGGGGATAAGAAACAATTGGAGATGTTTAAGGAGGAAAGATGACCGAAATCGAAGCATACATAAGTGCAATGGTAATTTTTAATGACGTTACACTGGAACACACACAAATTGTTATATCTGAGCAGTTTGTTGGCGACGAAGCTGTATCTTCAGAAGAGGTTGAGCGCATATGGAAAGAAGTCAGGCAGAAAGTAGACTTTATTCGCAAAATATCGAAAGATGTGGTGGTAAAGGTACATACTGATGACTGCCAATGAACTGCTTGACGAACTATTCAGGCTGCAAAAAGCCCGTAGGATTGCGCAAGGCGAACTAAATCTTGAGATACTCGAAGGTATTGTTGCGGTGTCAAGGGAGTTACGTATTATCGCCGACGAATATGATGCGCTTGAGCGAGTGCCTTTTTGTCCTAACAGAGAGAATCCAGACCACTTCAAGATAAACTGTTGGCAATGCGACAACGAAGATCGGTTGCTACCCCAAGTAAAAATGAGTGAAAGTTCACACTTATCTCGTCAGTTAGATATGTTTAAGGAGGACAAATGAGAGACAGAGTTGGCGAAGAGATTGCCGATATTCATAAGGCGATTAGGCGTGGAAGTATTGACGGAAGTCCTGACTATGCGTTCAACGAGGGATATAAAATATTCTACGATCCGCTATTAGGACTTAGACGGGATGAGCGAGAAGAACTTATTCGTCGTCTCGACGATGAAGGAATTGCCTGCGAGATAGTCGTTAACGGACAACAGATGGCTACGTGGGCAACGCGTTGCTATTTAGTGTGGAAGAAAGCGTAAAATGACACCTAACCGGTTTATGAATCTGTATATGCTTGTCTTTGGCCATGCGGCGTTGATAATGGTAGCGTTCAGTCTCAAGATATGGGAGCATGAGTTAGGTCGTGCAATGATTTGGTGCGCGGCTGCATGGTTGATTATCTCTCTGGTCGTGATTGTCATATCGCTTTGGCAAGTACGGCGCAAGTGATTGTCAAATTTTGACAAAGGAGAGCAGATGAAAAATGAGCGAAAGTTCGCACTGCGTCTATTTTTTGCTGTTATCTTAATTTGCATCGCTATTTTTTTAGGA
>Ga0315274_10009424_pt1 | contig 14116 bp, 11 predicted proteins | sample YL17G02_20_MG_FD_203700 | JGI IMG/M metagenome (GOLD analysis project Ga0315274, IMG submission 203700) | Sediment microbial communities from Yellowstone Lake, YNP, Wyoming, USA - YL17G02_20 | ecosystem: Environmental > Aquatic > Freshwater > Lake > Sediment | place: USA: Wyoming | collected...
GGCCTGCAAGAGGTTGCCGAGAGCGGCCCCGATGGCACGCTCGAGGTCAGCTGGCACTTGAATGAGTTCTGCCACGGTGGCAACCACGGCTGACGCGCCCTTCGTTTCACTTAGCACGGTGCGCACAGCCGGCGAGTAGTCCGCAAGCTCGGCCCGCGCCTTTGTCAGAACCTCGTTGCGCACCTGCCACTTACTCAGATCCTGGCGCACGGTCTCGAGGCGCGCTCCCAACCGGCTTTCCCTGTCGGCCGCCGCTTGCATGCCGTTCTGCTTCGTTTGTTGCTGGCTTTCTAGCCCCTCGAGCTGTGCAGCGATGTCTGCCCGCTGGGACTCGAGCGCGCGAGTCTGCCGCACTAGTTCTTCGAGTGCAAGCGTTAGGTCTTCGCTTGCCTGCCGATGCTCCTCGCGCTCTCTGTCCAGGTCACGCCTTCGTTCCGCCAACTGGCTGCGGCGGTTGCGCATGTCTGCCAGATCTGTAGCCGACTCGAAGGTGAATTGCTGGCTGGCGGTCAACGCCTGCTCCAACCGCCGACGTTCGTGCTCCAGGCTTTCCAACTCAGCCTGGGAGTCCTGCCACTCTGTGTCGCGCTGCGCGCGCTCTTCAGCCAGCCGCCCGAGTTCCGATTCCAGCTCGCGTATCCGGTTTGCGCGAGTATCCCGGCTCGCTTCCAGAGGGGAAATCTCTTGCTGGATCTCGTGCCTCCGCTGGCGAATGAGGCGTTGTCTCTCCTCTTTGACCGCCAGCTCTCTCTGGAGTCCCTCCAGACGACTGTGGAGTTGCCCGCTCTCACTGTGCCAGCCGCCTAACTGGCCCCTTAGCTCAGCACGCTGCCTTCTCGCTTCGTCAATCTTCCGCGAGATCTGGTCCAGACGTTGCTTCTCTTCGGACAAGCCGTCCGCATGACTGTTCACGCTCTGTTGAGCCACCTTCAAGCCCTGCTGAGCCTGGTGCCAGCGGTAGCCGTACCAGGCCTCAAGCAATTCCTCCAGTCTCTTGGACGACTGCTGGTACTCCCTGGCCCGATCGGCTTGCTTGTTGAGGCGCTGTAGTCGAGGCGCGATCTCACCGACGATGTCATTCGCGCGCAGCATGTTGTTGCGCGTGTCTTCCAGTTTCTTGAGGGCCTGATCGCGCTTGGCCTGGTGTGTGGCTATGCCGGCGGCCTCCTCGAAAATGAAACGCCGCTCTTCTGGATGCATGCTCAGACTCGCGTCCACGGCCCCCTGCCCGATGATGGTGTAGGTGTTGCTGCTCACGCCGCCCTTTGACAGCAACTCGACTACGTCTCTTCGCCTCACACGGCTTCCGTTCAGGAAGTACTGGTTCTCTCCCGAACGGTAGCTGCGCCGCTGGATGGTCACCTCTGTGTAGTCGATGGGAAGCCACCCGGTGGAGTTGTCCAGGGTGAGTGAGACCTCAGCCATCCCCACTCGTGCGCGCCCCTGACCCCCAGCGAAGATCATGTCGTCGCTACGCCTGGCGCGCAGAGTCCGATATCGCTGTTCTCCCATCACCCACCGCAGGGCATCGGCAATGTTGCTCTTGCCACTCCCATTGGGCCCGACGATGGCTGTTACCCCGGCGTCGAACTCGAAGTCGGTCTTGGTGGCGAAAGTCTTGTAGCCTTGTAGCTCCAGTCGCTTCAGATACATCGGTATCCATACGCAACGGGCCAACGGATGACAGCTCCGTCGGCCACGTTGGGATCAGCCGGCACTCTACAGCTGAGCACTCAGCAGCCACTGGATATGGGCACAGGGGCATGTGTCATACTACATCTAGTGGTGACGAAACTCTGCCCTGCGCACAGTATATAGCCTTTACGATGTGGTGTCAACCCTCGCCGCTGTCTACCCTCTCCAGTGCCTCCTTCGCGGCCTCCTGTTCGGCGGCCTGCTTGCTCCGACCCAGGCCAAGGCCATAAACCTCGTCATTAATCACCACCTCTACCGTGAACTCCTTGGCATGGTCTGGCCCTTGCTCCAGCACCGTCCGATACATTGGCGTCACACCAAGTTCTCTCTGCGTCCTCTCCTGCAAGCGGCTCTTGAAATCCCTGTCCAGACCGCCTTCAACAATGCGACCAGCCTCTGGTGCCACAAGGTCGATCACGAACTCCGCCGTTGTCTCGAGCCCTCCATCCAGATAGATGGCCGCCACGAGTGCCTCGAAGGCATCGGAGAGAAGCCCAACGCGCGCGCGCCCTCCCCTCTCCTCCTCACCATGGGACAGGTAGACGTAACTTCCCAGGTCCACTATGCGCGCGAGTTGGGCCAGGGCGCTAGCCTTGATCAGAGCCGCGCGCAAGCTGGTGAGTTTGCCTTCATCCATCTCGGGGTACTGTAGGTAGAGGTATTCGCCGACGATGAAGTCCAGCAGAGCGTCTCCCAGGAACTCCAGACGCTCGTTGGAGGGTAGAGCGAAGTCAGGATTCTCGTTGAGGTAGGAGCGGTGTACGAGGGCTTGCCGCAACAGAGACTCGTCGGCGAACCGCACGCCCAGGGCTTCCTGCAGCCGATCTAGTTCTGCATCCATGAATACCTCAAGTCCTGGCGTGGATAGGCCCTTCCGCCTGGCCCAGGGCTGCCTCCCGCACCGCTTCGGCAAGCGTAGGATGAGCGTGGATGGTCTCCACGATATCCTTGGCCGTGGCACCTGACCGCACGGCCAGCGCACCCTCGGCTATGAGATCAGTGGCGTGCGGTCCCATGATGTGCAGGCCCAGCACCTGTCCAGTGTCCTCGTCGCAGATCATCTTCACCATGCCCGCTGTCTGGCCCATAGCCAGGGCTCGACCGCTGGCTGTGAAGGGGAATCTGCTCTTCTTGTAGGCGATACCCTTTTCCTTCGCCTCCTGCTCCGTCAGGCCTACTCCGGCGATCTCTGGCATGGTGAAGACGCAGTTGGGAACAGCCCTGTAATCCATGCTGCTCTCTCTGCCCAGGGCATGCTCAGCAGCTACCTCGCCTTCGCGGCTGGCCACGTGGGCCAGCATGAAGCCTCCTGTGACGTCGCCGATGGCGTAGACACCAGGCACATTGGTGGCCATGTGTTCATCCACCGCGATGGTTCCCCTGTCCACCTTCACACCGATCTTCTCCAGGTGCAGCCCGTCAGTGTGGGGCACCCTCCCGGTAGCCATGAGGACCATGTCGGCGACAACCGCACCCTCGCCCGTCGGCTGCTCGTACACCACCTCCAGCCCACCGTCCCGCTGGCGCACTTCTCTCAGCGGGGACTTCGTGTGCACGTCGACGCCCTGCTTGCGGAGCAGTTGCAGGTGCCGCCGGGCAAGCTCCTCGTCTACCGTGGTGAGAACAGAGGGCAACATCTCCACAATGGTCACCTTGGTCCCCAGGGCGTTGAAGATGCTGGCGAACTCCACGCCTATCACTCCCCCACCCACGATCACCAGATCGTCCGGTGGCTCCCTCAGGCTTACCACTTCGTTGCTGGTCACCACCCCCGGGAGGTCAAGTCCGGGCACAGGAGGCATGGCCGGCTTGGACCCCGTGGCGATGATTAGCTTCTGGGCCTCGATCTCCCTGGGCGACTCGCCGGTGACCTTGATTTGGGTCGGCGAGACCAATTCACCGACGCCCGAGATTACGTCAACCTTGTGCGTCTCCAGCAAACTCTCTACACCGGAGACCAGGCGCTCCACGACTTCGTCCTTGCGCGACATCATCCTGGCAAAGTCGAAGGCGGGCTCAGCAACGATGATGCCAAATTCCTCGGCGCGCTCCAGCTCTAGCAGCAACTCTATGCTGCTGACCATAGCCTTGGTGGGTATGCACCCCCAGTTGAGACACACACCCCCAACACGTTCGCGCTCGATCAGCGCCACCCTTGCCCCGAGCTGGGCGGCGCGAATGGCAGCCACATACCCACCAACTCCAGCGCCGATAATAGCGATGTCAAACTGTTCCACCATACCGTTCCTTTCTCTTGAACCTCACCGCGCAGCATTCTTCCCGCCGGTCCACGGTCAGCCCCATCTCCTGCGCCAGGGTGATCGCACGCGCACTAGGGCTGACGATGACATTGACGCCCGCCCGCACTGCCAGTGGATCGAGTTGCTCCCGGTACTCTCCCCGAGGTCTCATGCATCCCAGATGGAGGGGAGCCGCCGGGAAGCGCAGACGGGCTTCCACGAGCAGCGCAGCCACATCTTCCGGTGGCGGCGGCTCGCAATCGGCGTAGCGGGTGCCGCGAGTAGGTACCAGCACAATGAAGACCAGCCCGTCCACGCCCAGCTCCTCCAGTGTCTCCAGGGCGCGGTACTCATGCGAGATGCTTCCCCCTCGCAATCCCACGGTAATGTGAGGGACCACAGTGGCGTAAGAACGCAGAAGCTGGTAGGTGGCCGCGTAATCCTCCGCCCGTGCGCCAAGCCCATACACCTCTGCAATAGTCTCGTTGTCACCCACGAAGTCGAAGGAGATTATGTCAACATACGGAGAGATGGCTTCGGCCTCCTCCCTACCGATGAGACCGACGTGCCAGTTCATGACTCGATGAGCGCGCAGCCGTTCCACCATGTCCAGGTGGCTGGTGACCGGGACTCGGCCCCCCTTATCCGAACCCCCAGAGATGAGGCAGCTCGTGGCGCCCTGGGGATCGGCGTCCCATACCGGGACCATGTGCCTCAAATAGTGCCCGCCACAGTGAGCGCAGTCCAACTCACAATGATCGCCCGTCAGGCTGACCACCAGCGTTTTCAGCGGGTAGTCCACGCCCATCACAGGAGGGAAGTTCGCGGCCCGTGCCCCCCAGGCACGCTCGAAGCGTTCGTCCTGTTCCATGTCTCGTTGCTCTACAGTCAGCTCCGCCCCCTCACAGGTCGTCTGCACTGCACCCGCGGGACGATATGACTGTAGGAACTCCTGCAATCGGCCAGCGGGCTGTGGCGTGAGAAAGGCTGTTGGAAGCTCGCCGGGAGTGGTTCGTCCGCGTCAGAGGGCGGTCATACCGCCATCGACCTCTGGTCTCGCCGGTCTTGCCGTCCCTGGCCGGGTGAGAATGGCACCGCATGACCACGTTGCAGTCCCAAACGACATCCGGACAGTGGGTGTGTCGCTTTGGATAGATAGCCACAGTATACCAGAGCTTGGGTGAGCTGACAACCGCGGCGGGCTACATTCTGTTTGCGCCTGCAATGGCGATGTAATATACTGAGCCCGGAGGCACATGTTGGACGATTCTCATAGCCAGACGGCCTGCACGACAGCTTTGGAGGAGACGCGCGACGAGGCGGATCGACGGTCCAGCTTCAAGGCCATCCTGCGCGAGGTCGTCGAAACAGCGATCATGACGCTGGTCATCTTCCTGCTGGTTCGGGCGGGCTTCCAGAACTTCCGGATCGAAGGCCAGAGCATGGAGACGAACCTGCATGATGGCGAGTTCCTGATTGTGAACAAGCTCCTGTACTACATCCACCCTCCTCAGAGGGGCGACGTGGTGGTCTTCCATTCTCCTCAGAACCCGCGCAAGGACTTCATCAAACGAGTGGTAGGGCTGCCCGGCGAAGAGGTCGAGCTAATCGACGGCGAGGTCTACGTCGAAGGGGTCCGGCTGTACGAGACCTACATCTCCAACCAGGGTGGCCGCTCCTGGGGACCTGAGGTGATCGGCGAGTTCGAGTACTTCGTGCTGGGAGATAATCGGGACAACAGCAGCGACTCCCGTAGCTGGGGGATGCTGGATGGAAATGCCATCATCGGTAAGGCGTGGGTCTCCTACTGGCCACCTCGCACCTGGGGTCTGGTCCCTCACTACACCTTTGCCGCGGTGGAGTAAGGAGAAGGGATGGCTGCGAAGGTTCTCCCGCAGGTCCTCGATGATCAAGCCAGGGTTCCGCTGGTAGAATTCCCGCCCCAGGACCTCCTGGAGATCATCGAGGGGCTCACCGTGGAGAAGCTGGCCAGCCTCATGGATGCCACCGATCTCAAGGCCGACACCCAGGAGCCCAAGATCAGGAAGATGGTCGAGTGGGCGCTGGAGTACGGCTTTGCGTCTGTCTGTGTCAACCCGGTGGAGGTCGATTTTCTCCCCCCACTGCTCAAGGGCAGCCAGGTCAAAGAGTGCTACGTCGTCGACTTCCCGCTTGGCAAGTCCTCCCTGGAGAGCAAGCGACGGCAGGCAGCCGACACTGTGGACAAGAGCAGAGAGTTGAGGGGCGAGGGCCCGGGTCAGGTCGAGCTGGACATGGTGATCAACGTGGGCCGCTTCAAGAAGGACCCGGAGTACACTCGGGGGGAGATCGAGGCAGTGGTCGACGGTGCTGACGGCGAACTGGTCAAGGTGATCATCCGCTCCGGCGAACTGACCGAGGAAGAGATCGTGCGGGCATGCTCTCTGGTCAAGGAGGCAGGGGCTGACTTCGTGAAGAACTCCACGGGCATGGACGTCATGGGCGCCACGCCCGAACACTTGTGGCTGATGAGAGAGACGGTAGGTCCCCATTTCGGTGTAAAGGCGGCTGGAGGCATTTCGGACGCCATGACCGTGGTGAGGCTGGTCTACGCTGCGGCCAGAGAGCCTGAACTGAGAGACCCACTCAGATTCAGGGTTGGCACCAGCGCTCCCTTGACCATACTCTCCACTATGGACTGGATCAGGGCCAATCCCCAGGCCTGGGTGGAGACCAGGGTCATCCCTTGCACCATCTGTCCGCACGGGCAGACAAGCAAGCAGAGGCGAGAGGTCCGGGAGATCTACATCAAGAGGTGCCGCACCTGTCCCTTCAGGCAATACAGAGAGGACAAGGACTTCTGATGGAGAGAGGCGGCTACCACGGGAAGGTCTTGCGAGTTGATGTCACCACAGGGGAAGTGACTACAGAGAGTCTGGATGAGAGCCTGGCCCGAGACTACGTCGGCGGGCGAGGGTTGGGCAGCGCCATCCTGTGGGATGAGCTTTCACCCCGCACCGATGCCCTTTCACCCCAGAACAAGCTGATCTTAGCCACGGGGCCCCTCAACGGTACTGGGGCAGCCCTGTCCTCACGCTACGAGATAGTGACCAAGTCACCCCTCACCAACACCATCTTGAGCGCCAATTCCGGCGGCCGTTTCCCCATCGCCCTGAAGAGGACGGGCTTCGATGTGCTGATCATACAGGGTGCGGCCCCCAAACCCTGCTACCTGTGGGTGGACGATGAGAGGGCGGAACTCAGGGACGCCTCCAACTTGTGGGGGCTGGACACCCACCAAACCACGGAGCGACTTCTGGAAGCCACATCACCCCAGGCCTCGGTGGCCTGCATCGGGCCCGCGGGCGAGCGTGGCGTGCTCTACGCCTCGGTGATGAACGACATGGACCGGGCGGCAGGAAGGGGTGGGGTCGGCTGCGTGATGGGGGCCAAGAACCTGAAGGCCATCGTAGTCCAGGGGACTCACAAGACACCAGTGGCCGATCCGGAGGGGTTCCAGGAAGCCAGGAAGACCGCTTTGACCATGATCAGCGAGGCCCCGCTCACCAAGAACGCCCTGAAGGAGTACGGGACCGCTGTTCTGATCAACATCATCAACCAGTTCGGCGCCCTGCCTACGCGAAACTTCCAGGAGGGGTACTTCCCCGACGCCGACTCCGTCTCCGGGGAGACGCTGAAGGAGTTGCTGTTCGAGGGCAGCGCGGGCTGCGCCACTTGCGCTGTGGCCTGTGGCCGGGCCACCAGGACCACCCGTCGCAGCGGGGAAGGCCCTGAGTACGAAACCATGTGGGCCCTGGGCCCGGACTGCGGGGTCAAGGACCTGGAGCAAATCACCGAGGCCAACTACAACTGCAACGAGCTGGGCTTCGATACCATCTCGGCCGGGAACACCATCGCCTGCGCCATGGAGTTGTGGGAGAGAGGGTACCTGGACGCTCCCACGATGGACTCCATCAGGGCCGAACTGGGCGCAGAACTGCGCTTCGGCAACGGCCAGGCTGTGCTCAAGGCCACCGAACTCATCGGGCGGAACGAGGGCTTCGGCCAGATGCTTGGCCAGGGATCCCTGCGACTGGCGTCCCGGTTTGGTCATCCAGAACTCTCCATGAGCGTCAAGGGTCTGGAACTCCCCGCTTATGATCCCCGCGGCTTCAAGTCCATGGGTTTGGCCTACGCTACTTCCACGCGTGGTGGTTGCCATCTGCGGGCCTATTTCATCGGCCCTGAGGCTCTGGCCACTCCCTATGCTGTGGACCGCTTCGGCAGCAAGGGCAAGGCCGCTCTGGTGATCCTCTACCAGGACCTGAGCGCGGCCATCGACTCCCTGGGCCTGTGCATGTTCACCATCTTCGCCCTGAGCCCTGAGCACTACGCCAGCCTTCTTTCTACAGTGACCGGCGAGCCCCTGGGCGGCAATCAGCTTCTGACCATCGGTGAGAGGATCTGGAACCTGGAGCGGCTCTTCAACCTCCGGGAGGGTTTCACCAGGAAGGACGATGTCTTGCCTCCCAGGTTCTCCCAGGAGACGCTGCCTCGTGGCCACTCTAAGAACCAGGTGGTGGACCTGGAGCCTTTGTTGGAGGAATACTACAGGCTCCGCGGTTGGGACGCATACGGGGTCCCGACCAAGGCCAAACTGGCGGAGTTAGGGCTGCGCTGAAGTTGACCGGCGGGGTTCTCCCCGGTATAATGGGTGTAAGTGCCCCCATCGTCTAGTGGACTAGGACACCACCCTTTCAAGGTGGCGACGCGGATTCGAATTCCGCTGGGGGCATTACGGACGAGCGAGCAGTTACAGGGTCCAACTGCTCGCTTTTGTGTGGCTACATCCACCAAGGGGTTGTGCGCGGGCAGCGGTCCTTCGCGACAAGCTCGGCCTCTTCATCCTCCCAGCCACGGCGAGGCGCGGACTACCAGAGCGCCAGGGCGCCGACGGCGCGCCTCTGAATCCTAGGCCCGGTACTCATGCAACCGACAGACTTTTTGGGCATCCCGCCCATTGATCAGGCAATCTTTGAGAACTTCCACCGGATAACCAGTTGTTTGGCAGAGAGTTCTCAGATGCTCTCTGGGAATCGGGTCATAGTTGTTGTCAAGTGACCAGGCTCTGCCCTCAGGAAATTCAACTCTGCAGTGGCTACCTCTCGAAGGCTGAGATATGCGGATTGCCCCAATGTGCCTGTAATTCTTCCGGAAACCACGTACGCTGATGTGTTTGCGGATCACATCATGCGGGACATTCCACACATAAGCGTCTGATAGGTTCACTATCTCATCGGGCCCAACGAGGGGGAAAGCGCGTCTGTTGTCTGGGTTATCATATTCGCCTAGTGGTCCTCCAGCGAACGCTGAGTCACATGCAACCCCAGTAAAGAATTCGGTCCCATTACAAACAGTGTCGTGCACAAAAAGCAGCCTTCCGACTTCATCTTGCCAGATCTCTACTAGTCCCTTCCCTTCAGATCCTTGGGGCACTGGATGAGATTGATATTCCTCGTCTTGTACTCGAGATACATCTATCGCTTCTATACCCTCATGTGGTTGGAGAACCCACTGCTGAATCAGGCGCAAGATATCGCGGAGCTGCGGACACTCATCATAGCGACTGAAGTCAAAGCTTGTTGGATCAGCTATTAAGCGAAGGAAATCTGTCATTATCAGACCAATAATACCCATCTCCAAGTGTTCTTGAATCTGCCCAAGCCCGCCTAGAACTTTCCATAATTCATCATCGTCTTTTGGAAAACTGTGATCCAAAAGGGCTGGCGCCAGACAAACCAATGGTGTCATCGGCCTACTTTCTAAGTCGTTTTTGGGCTTTCAGTAGTCGGCCTGTTAGTGATGCTGCCTCACCAAAGAACTGCCGTGGCCAGTTAGGAACAGCGCCGTCGCGCCTTACAGATAGCTCGTGCACCTTGGGACGTTCAAACTCTACATCCACATCAATATGGAAGATTTCACACATTGATCCTACCTTGTCCGACTCGTCCTCTGCTGCAAGAACTCTTATGGTATTTACGATGTGCTCACTATGGGTTTCGATCAGCACTTGTTTTCCGCTTAGGGCCATGGCCACTAGGAATTCAGCTATTCTCACTTGTATCGCAGGATTCAGATGCAATTCCGGTTGCTCAATGATCAAGGTATGATCTTTCGGCGCTAACAGCCCTCTAATGACTATTGGTAATAGTTGGGAGTACCCAAATCCAGAATCAGCAAGGGCATGTAGTTCGTTTCCTAAGGGAGATCTGACCTCAATTTCCATTAGGACTCGTCGAGTAACATCCCAGTCTATTTCTTTCTCGCGAACTTCTCCCACCAGCTTCTCGCCCGTCCTAATGTACTTCATCCACCGGTTGAGAGCGGTGAATAAAGATTCAAGCTGAGGGTCTACCTGTAGTCCGGGGGGAACGTGCCAGCATTTGTATTCACCAATGTCTCTCAGTATGAAAGGTAAGAACTCTCCAGCGGGGTCTAAGGGTTGACCCACATCGGGCCGAGTTATGTAGTATCTCTCAGCTGGCGAGCGTAAAGGACCAATGTAGTGAATCCCGGACAGGGTGTCTTGTAGATGGTTGTTGGACACATTATAGATGACAGGCGGCAAAGGTCTGACTACCCACCTCTCATCCTCCGATGACAACTGAGCAATCATTACCTGGGGGAGCAGGTCGCGGAGGACTACTCTGACTTTTGCATAACCCATGGGTTCCCGTTCGACTCTGAGGTTTGAGAACTCCTCAATACTATCAAAGTAGTTCTCTGGGATCAGAAGATCAAACTCTGGATCGCCATCCTCGTCCAAACCGGAGTAGACTATTCTCCACGAAAGCAGCTTCTCACTGTCGATGCTCAACTCGTAACTAGCCTTTTTGAGGAATCCTTTAGGAGAGGGAGTAACGACTTCTTGAATCTGTTGTGCTGAGGTGAAGATGGAGGTGTCTGATACGCCATCGGACTCCGGAATGACTCCAAAACGGAAACCAGATTCAAGGGAATACAGAACAGCGTCTTCCGAGATACTAGGAGTGGGCTTCTCCTGCGCTGCTCTCAGCGATCTCAAGTTGTTGGCGACTTCTATCGGCATATAGCCTTCTGTGGTCAGGCTAATTGATATATCGCGCTGGTATTCATTGTGAGATACAAGGGAGCGATAGCTTCCCAAATCAACCTGGGACCCAAAAAAACGTAGCTTGCCTTGTTCATGTGTATAGCTTTCCCCAATGCCCATACTCTGACGCAGCAAAAGCAAAACCTTCAGCAGTGTTGACTTGCCTGAGTTGTTCGTGCCGCAGAATACGGTCAGGGGGGAGAGCGGAAAACTCCAACCCGTCCCTTCAAAGACCCTTATGTTCTCCATCCGTATCTCTTTGATCATGACGGGTCTCCATTCCTATGAGGGAGCGCAGCTGCTCCTCACACGCGTCTTCTGTCGATACAACCATCCTATGCAGGACGCTCGGCCTCGGTCTGCACCGACGAACGCGGCATGTGCGGCCTTACCACGGTATCCCCGAAGAGATTGTGTATCGCAAGCCAACTGGGCCCACCGGCTCTTCGTCGAGTCGCTACTGGACGACGAAGCCTACTGCGCCTCCACGTCCAAACCAAGGAAGTTCATGCCATCGATCTCGCCGTCGAAACCCATTTGAAACGGATTGAAGTCAGGCATGGGTTGACCTCTTGCGCATAGCTATTGCGGATACATGGGCCTGAGGAGGAGGAGATTCCTGCACTGGAATGCACGAAGGTCCTTGCGATGGCCACAACGGGATCGCTGCTATGATCGGCCGTCAGAGGGGCAGGACCAACGCCCTGAGAGATCTCGTCCTGGTAGGAATGCCATCCACCTACGCGCGCCCCCTCGGAAATGCACTGAGCATGCTAGACCGAGAACAGCCAAGCGGATCTGAGAAGCCCTGTTGAAGAGGACCTATCAGATGTCAGCAGGTCGCCGAAGTGGAGTCGAAGTCACCACATGATGCCACTAATGGGGAGATAAGGCAAGCTACCGTGCCCATAGCAGAACGCGGCCCTGCTGCTCTGAAGCACTTCGTACCAGAAGGTAACCATCGTGGGTAATGGTATGCTGAACCAGTAGGGTCTCAAACGGATTCTAGCACCGACGCAAGAGGCTCGCAAGCGACCGTGCGAGATTGGCTAGCTCGTGGGCCTTCTCTGATCCAGCACGAGCAAGGCCAGGGTTGCAGGTTCGTTCTCGGGGTCTAGCTGAAGCACTGCGTTGAGGCAACGGCGCTTCTCCTCAAGCTCGTCTGCCTTGGCTGCCAGCCAGAGCCAGGCCCGGATTACGAGGGGGCGCGGACGGTGGAGCTGGTGGACCACGAATCTAGCCGCTACGCGTGTTGGTACGTCGATCATGGGCCGGAGGGGAGGCGCACCCGGAGTGCAACACACGCACCTGGCAGCTGGCAATCGTCAATCAGCAGGCACCTTGTGAACGGGCATCAATCGTCGGTGCCGAGAACCTTGTCCGCTGCCTCCATAAGCTCAGCTCGGTACTCGATGATGAATGTCTGTTCCACGCCGGTCAAGTAGTACTGGAACCATGCTGTGAGCAGATACAGTGCATCTGGGTGCAGGCACACGTTCCGCCGCTCAAGCCATCCCTTCGGCACCACTTGGACGCGGTCAAAGCGGACATAACTCTCTCTGATCCGAAGGGGCTCATGGCGTGGCAGGTAGAAGAGTTCGCGGTACGCTAGGGCCCTGATCCTGAGTTTCACCTCTGGTGGGTCCGTTTCGTCGAATGAGTACATCGGTGCAACCAGGAAACACTCTTCTCGGACCTGGCCGCCACGGTACCTCCAAGGCTCCGTCTGCGAGGATAGAAGTATAGCGGGACGCCTCTTGGCAGCGAGTACGATGAACTCCTCATCTGCCTCCAGCCTCGGGTTGGTTAGCGGCGGATGGGTCGGTACGTTGAACTCTCGTGGATCAATGGTTCTGGTCCTCCAGTTCGGGGGGCGGTGATGATAAGGGTCGATGTTAGATGAGTCTAAGATTCTCAACTTCGCGTCCAAATACAGACACGGGCACCAGTAGAGTTGGCCCCGTGTGTATTCATTCTGCTCCCGGATGGTTGCCGACAGGTAGTATTGTTTGACGAAATCGGATTCGTCTACCTCCATCATTCGTCGTCTTCCTGATCCACCTCCACGGAGATACTCTGGCCTTCCGGAAATCGACGAGTCTCGGCTAGATCCTTGTTCTCCATCCAGTTGCGATACAGAGAGTCCGCTCTGAAGGGATGGTTGGCCAGGAGAGAAGCTGTCAGGGCCGCCTCATGTTCAAGTGCCTTTCGAGACTCAGCCAGCCGCGCTCGAAAAGTGTTTCTAGTCTCCTCCGAGACGGTGAGGCCACTTCCCGCGTCGGACGGAATTGCGCTTCTTGGGCCAATCTTGCCGAAATCAAGTACGTCGCCAGGCTTGGCACCCATCATTGGCTCCGTCCTGAAATAGACGTGGTTGAGCAGCAGGTTCAGATCCTCCAGGGCCCAACGCTGGATGATTTCGTCCATGGTCACCTGATCGGAGGGTGACACCACGTCGCTGATATCTTGGTGATCCGTCACTCGATAGCCATAGAACGACTTTCCATCTGCGGTTCTGTCCTCTGTCTCCTGGAGGTCTGAAATGCTTAGGCGTTCGAGAAGTTGCGGATACGCATGGACATACGGCCCGAAATGATAATACACCCACTCCAATCCGGAGAGTGTCATGCGATGCTTCCGGAAGTATTCAACATCAATCAGATACAGGATCTTGAGGAGCTTGGTCCTTGATGGGAAGGCATCCTCATCCCGGATTCGCTGAACAACGTACAGAATCAGTCTCTCAACAGGTGTCATGGAGACCTCGTGTGGTCAAGTCCGATTTTTCCTGTAAAAGTGGCGGCGCGAGTTGGCTCATGCGGCAGCTTCCACAGGCTCAGGTTTGGTTAGTTGGGCCTCCTCCAGTTTGAGTTGACGGCGCAGATGGTCAAGTTGCTTGCACTCAATGTCGGACATGCGGACCTTCTTCCACCGCTCGCTGGCTTGCCAGAGCGTGGCAAAGACGAGCTTGAGACAACTGCGCTCGTCGAAGAAGCGTGGGATGGTTCGAGTGCGTCGGCGCTGCTCCACGAAGGCGCGCTCCAAGAGGTTGGTGGTGCGGATACGGCGA
>Ga0315274_10009425_pt1 | contig 14116 bp, 16 predicted proteins | sample YL17G02_20_MG_FD_203700 | JGI IMG/M metagenome (GOLD analysis project Ga0315274, IMG submission 203700) | Sediment microbial communities from Yellowstone Lake, YNP, Wyoming, USA - YL17G02_20 | ecosystem: Environmental > Aquatic > Freshwater > Lake > Sediment | place: USA: Wyoming | collected...
ATCACCTTTTTATAATTCCTGGCTTGTTTTCGCTAATATTTGGCTTTTTTATCATGATTTTATTTCTTCTTGGGCCTGTAAAGATTTTTGGAGTGACATTTTATAACAGGCCAATTCTTTTGGGAAGCTTTTTTACGATTTTAGGATATCAAATTATTTCTTTGGGAATATACTCCAAAGTTTACATGAAATCTACAAGATTCATAAAATCTGACAAAGTTGTTGATGCCTTGGCAAGCAAGATAAAACTTGAATCAGGCATTTTAATAGGAAGTTTAGTCTTAATTCTTGCTTTTATGATTAGCATATGGATTATGTCAAATTGGGCTCTCTCAGGATTTCCTGAAATGAAGGGAAATGAATTAATCGTTGCTCTTACATTTGCAATTATTGGAATTCAGACAATTTTTTCGTCCTTCTTTCTGAGCATGATGCTAATTGAGAGGCAGGAAAAATGAAGAAAGAACATGAAATTATGTTAATAGTGGGGATATTTTATTTAATTTTTATTCTTTTATTCATTTCGAAATTTAATTTTAATCCGAGCGCAACTATAGAATTATCGGAGAAAAGTATCCCGCAGTATAATGGAAAATTGTCTCATAATTTGGTTATACAAAAAGGGGATGGATTTGATGGTCAGTATTATTATATTATTGCTACGGATCTTTTACATAAAAGATCACTGGTTTCGCTTGTATGGTTTCAGCGTATTGTATATCCATTATTGGCTTACATTTTTGTATTAGGAGATATTTCTCTCCTTCCTTGGTCACTTTTATTAATAAACTTCTTTTCTATTATTTTGGGAACATATCTTTTTATTAAAATCTTAAAAAAATATAAAGCAAACTTAAATCTTGCTTATTTGTGGGCTCTAAATGCAGGATTTCTAATCGCAATAACAAGAGATTTGACAGAACCCTTAATGTTTTTATTTATTATGCTAGCAGTTTATTATCTTGAAGAGAAAAATATTCTGCTTTCAAGCTTCTTCTTTGTTTACGCACTTTTAACTAAAGAAGCAACCCTTCTCATTCTCTTACCCTTGCTTTGTTTTTTTCTAGTGAAACGAAGGTTTAAGGATTTGGCTATTTTCTCCATTCCCTTGCTAGCTTTTTTAATTTGGCAAGTGACAATTTTTATAGTTTTAAACAAATTTGCAATCTTTAGTTATGGTGGTGGGTTTGTTTTTGATCTTCCTTTTACAGGTGTATCTAAATATCTCTTATGGGTTGAATTCCCAGAAAATCCAAGAGAAGTTTATCATTATTTCTCAATCTTGCCATTACTTTTCTTCTCAGTTATTCAAATTTATACTATTTTAAAGTCAAAGATACAAAAATTTACTCCTTACTTAGGAATACTTTTATTTCAAATATTTATTATGTTTACTCTTAAATTTAGGTTATATACTGAGGAAATAGATGGTATGGGCAGATATGCAATTAGTTTATTTCTTTTCTCTATCTTATACTCGGTTGAAAGAAAGCAAAAATATGACTGCTGGCTTATTTTAATTATGATATTTATGTCTTTTTTATTTTTTGCAGAAAGGCTTTGTCAGATAATAAATTATTTTGTGGTGCCCTAAAATGAAAATAGCAATATTTCATAATTTCATGGATAATATTGGGGGAGCAGAGATTGTAGGCTTGACTTTAGCGAGGGAGTTAAAGGCTGATTTTTATTCTACAAATATTGACGGGGAAAAAATAAGAAAAATGGGCTTTTCTGATATTAATTTAATTTCAATAGGGCGAGTGCCTATTAATGCGCCCTTTAGGCAGCAAATTGCTTTGTGGAGATTCAGAAATTTCAAACCAAAAAAGAAATATGATTATTATATAATTGACGGGGACTGGGCAATGTCTGGAGTTGTTTTAAACAAGCCAAATTTATGGTATGTTCACTCGCCAATACGAGAGATATGGGATTTATACAAATATACAAGACAGCATACTGTTCCTTTTCTTTTGAGGCCTATTTTTGACTTGTGGGTCAGGTTAAACAGGCATTTAAACAGAAAATATGTCAAGCATGCTGGCAAGATTGTTTGCAATTCTCTAAATGTGCAGAACAGGGTTAAAAAATATCTCGGAAGAGATTCAATTGTCATTAATCCTCCTATTGAAACTTCAAAATTCTATTATAAAAAGAATGGAGATTATTGGCTTTCTGTCAATAGATTAATAACTCATAAAAGAATTGATATGCAGCTGAAAGCATTTGAAAAACTGCCTGATGAGAAGTTGATTATTGTTGGGAGTTATGAGAAGTCAGGACATTTTCAAGCTTATGCGAATTATTGTAAGAAAATAAAGCCAAAGAATGTTGAAATAATCAGCTGGGTTGATGACAAGCAGCTTGTTGAATTATATGCCAATTGCAAAGGTTTTATAACAACATCAAAAGAAGAAGATTTTGGAATGACTCCTGTTGAGGCAATGGCTTCTGGAAAACCGGTTATTGCGCCAAATGAAGGAGGGTATGAAGAGACAATTATTGATGGCGTGACAGGGAAACTTATTGATAATATTAATGTTGACAAACTTGTTGATGCAATAAAAGAAATTGGCAGAAACCCTAAGAAATACAAGAATGCCTGCTTAAAACAGGCGAAGAAGTTTGATACAAATATATTTATTAAAAAGATTAAGGAGCAGATAGAGAATGAGTTTTAAGCCAATACGAATACTTTTCACTATAAATAATTTTGATACAGCTGGAATGAAGTATGTATTGCATGATATTATTAAAAATATTGACAGAAGTTTATTTGAGCCTTCTGTTTGCGTTAAAAGAGATTGTGATACAAAATTGAATGAAGAAATAAGAAAGCTGGTAAAACATTACATAATCCTGGATTGTAAAAAACATGATGAAATGTCTTACAAAGAATTCTTAAAAAAGGCGTTTAAATCGATTAGAACACTTAAAAAATATAAATTTGATATACAACATTCATTTAACTATAGCGATGATTGGACAGAAGGGTTGATAGCTAAACTAGCAGGGCATAAATGGATTTACACAAAAACGAATATGAATTGGGGTTCCGGGCAATGGAAGATAAAAAGTTTCTTTGCAGACAAGATTGTATGCTTATCCAATGCACAAAAGAGAATAATTTGCAAGAGCAATAAACTGAATAAAAAAGTTGTTTTAATCCCTATAGGCATAAATATTAAAAAATTTAGTTTTAAGAGAGATAAAAGAATTCAGTATAGGAAAGAATTAGGAATAAAAGAAGGTGAATTTTGCCTGGTTTGTGTGGCTAATCTTGTTGAAGTGAAAGGACATAAGGAATTGTTAGAGGCATTCTCTCTGAATTTGAAAAAACATCCTAATAATAAGCTTGTTTTAGTAGGTGGAGGAACTCAGGAATATACTGAAAAATTACAAAATCTTGTAAAAGAATTAGGTATTAATAAAAAGGTTATATTTTTAGGAAAAAGAACAGATGTTCCTGACTTATTGTCTGCGTTTGATGGCTTTATTCTGCCTACAAGAAATATAGGTAGGAAAGAGGCCTTCGGTGCTGTGCTAATAGAAGCAATGGCTGCAGGACTTCCTGTGATTGGAACTCGCTCTGGGGGACCTGAGGATATTATAATACCTAATGAAACGGGGTGGCTGATATCTCCAGAGACTGTTGAACCTATTGTGAGAGCTATGGATGAGATGGCATCTAATAAGAAGCTAAGAAAAATTTTCGCTGAAAATGGGCTTAAAAGAGCACAGGAATTGTTTAATTTAGAGCTGATGATAAAAAAGCATCAAGACTTGTACCTCGAATTAAGTTCTTAAGCAACTTTGTAGATTCTTGCATTTCCTTTTGAATGCCAGAATTCCAGTCCTGGTATTTTATCCTGGACAAGCATTTTCATGAGATTAGTATTGCATAGATTTTCATTGAAATAGGCATTGGCATAACTGCTCAAGAAAACGCATCCGTTGTCTTCTGCGTTTTCTTTTGTTGATTTGCTGACTTTTCCGTTTATGTCTATGTAAACATTTTTGACATAGATTGTGTTGCTGTTTTTTGACTTTTTAACTTGGGTTGTCCCATTGTTATAGACTCTTGCTATGTAACCTTCTTTTTCCTGCGATGTAAGACTATAATCATCAAAGTCAGAACTTTCTTGCTTGGATTGAACATAAAGCAAGTCTCTTTGTAATCCTTCAATTTCGCTTGCTGCTATAATTGCCTTTAATTTGAGAAGGTCTTCAGGCATTATTCCGATGTATAAACCGGGAATGTTAATGCTGCTTTTTTCAAGGGTTTGATTTGTCAGCAAGAAACCAGCCAGCTTGTTGAATCTGTCAAAATTTTGGTTTGTTGACGATATGTAGGTTGATTTTTTAGTGTAATATTGCGCCATTCCTCCCCAATCAGGCATTGTTGCAAGGCAGGCAGATTCACCTGCATTGGCTTCAAAATAATTAAATGAAGAGAGCATGTCCTGGTTAATTTGCGAGTTTGTATATTGGGTAAATGGATTTTGATAGAAAATTGCAACTAAAAATAAGCCAATAAGCAGAGCATAACCAAGCTTCTTTTTCCATCTGATAATATAATCAAAAAATATGCCTATTAGAGGTATGAAAAATATGCTTCCCAAAAATATAAATCTGATTGTTGTTGTAAGCAGATAAGCGCTTGAGAGAACAGCAGCCAACAGGAAAGCTTCCTTGTCATCAAATTGAAAGAAAAACAAGCAAAGCCCTAAAAGTGAAAAAATAGGAATTATCCAAAACATCATATATATTATGTTCAGGTTAATTGGCACGAGCTCTGCAATGTTCTTGTAAAATTCACCAGATGGCTTGATTAATCCAAATCCGCTTAATGCTGAAATAATAAGAGTAAATTTAATCAGGGCAATAATTAATAAAATTAATCCAATGGCACCCAGGAAAAAGAGCTTTTTCTTTGAGGTTTCAAGATATTTGCTGGAAATTTTCAGCAAGAACAAGAAGGCTGAAGCTGAAAGCGAGATGGCTAATGGAAAATAACTTGGAATAGTATTGTTTAATTGAATTGAAAACAAATAAATAAAGATGAACACAAATATTGCCTGCACAACAAGAGAAATTATGGAATAATTGACATTTGCATTGATTTCCTTGCCTTTGATGAAATTCCAGGTTATGAAGAAAATTAGGGAGAGCGCATAAATAACCAAAGCATAATGATAGCCTGGCCAGAATAAGATAGCTGATGCTGAAATTATTCCTGCTAAGATTGAGTATAATAATTTTTTCTCTGTTGTTAAGAATAAAAATCCAAAAATCAGGCTTAGAATTAATGATGGCAGGACAAAGTTTTCTCCCCTATAGACGAGCGCATGACTTCTGACAATATGCCCTGAGCAGATAGCTAAAAATGAAACTCCAATCAGTGCGGCCCTGGTTCCAATTGTTTTCTTCAATAAAATATACAAAAGCAAAATTGTCAGAACTCCAAAGAAAACAGATGAAAGAGCAAAAGAGAGCTTTATATTAATTATATGCCCGATTATCCAGGGCAATAGATAAAATCCCAATGGGTGAGTTGCTTTTATTCCATCTGGGCAGCTATCTAAACTGTTTTTTAGCGGCAATTCTCCCCTTTCTATGGCTTGCTGAACAACAGAGTAATGAACATATGTGTCATAATCATATGAATCTGAACCGTAGGGAATAATTCTTATAACAAATGCTAATAGCAAAATTGCAACCAGAAAAACCAGTTCTTTCCTGTTTTTTAATGCCTCGAGAAGGCTCATAACTAATAATGCTAAATGAACTATTTAAACATTAAGCCAGCATCATTATGCTGATTATTAGAATACCACCTCTAATCCTCTCTTTTGCTGATTCGGATAAACTCCCTTGCCTTAATAAGGACTTTTTTAGGAGTTTTGAAGAATCAATTCAAAAATTCGTTTAATCTAATAAACCCAAGAAGAGGAGGCTTAACCAATCAAAATAGAGCGATTAAACGTCCTCTTCCGGGAAAAAGAGGTGATATTATTTCTAAGATATAGTAATATTTAAACCTTTCTATTTTGTTGTAACTTAGTAATGAATACACTTTCTTCTGCTTGTTTGGCTTGTTTTATTCAGTGCAATAACTAATTTAAAGCTATCTAATTTAAGATTTTGATGGAGAAAGAGGAAGAAGCAAGCCCTGACCTTGAAGAAAATAAGGATAATTCAGAGGGCGGAGCAATAGACAGAGTCGGACAAGAGCAGATACATGGGCTTCTCTTCGTCGAGAAATTGAGCTGGCAGCAGATTATATATGATCTGATAAGGACAGAGCAGCTTGATCCATGGGATATTGACATAAGCATACTTACAAACAAGTTTCTTGAAAAAGTTAGAAAACTTGAAGAGGCAAATTTCTTTATATCTTCCCAAGTTTTGCTTGCTGCTTCTCTTTTGTTGAGATTAAAATCAGAGATATTATTAGACCAATATATTCCGAGCTTGGATGCGATTTTATTTGGCAAAAAAAATGAGCAAAAGAAGTACAGCCAGGAAAGAATTGAGCTTGATGAAGAGATTCCTGGGCTTGTTTTAAGAACACCATTGCCAAGATTCAGGAAAGTCAGCCTTGAAGAACTGATGAATGCGCTTGGACAGGCCATTAATACAGAAAACAGAAGAATAAGAAAGGTTATTATTGCAAAACAGCAGGAGCTTGAGACAGCACTCTCTCTTCCAAGGCACAGAATAAATATCAAAGACAAATTAAGGGAAGTTCATTCAAAATTAAGGAAAATATTTTCAAATCGCGAGGAAAAGCTCGCTTTCTCTGAAATTGCCGGCAAAACAAATGAAGAGAGAGTTGCTACATTTATTCCTTTGCTGCATCTTGACACCCAGCATAAGGTTTGGCTTGAGCAGCATGGGCATTTTGAAGAAATTTGGATATTATTGAAGCATATTTATGAAAAGCAGAACATGGCAAATTTGGAAGTGATGAAAAAGGAAGCTGAAACAGCTATTGAAAATCTTGTAAAAGAAGAGAGCGAGATGAGAGCTCAAATAGAGAAAGAAGAAAAAGAGGAAAAAGAAAAGAGGGACAAAAGAATAAGAGCAAGAAAAAAAGATAAAATAGAAAGAAGTGGGGGATATTCTGATGAATTCACAAAGGATAAGGAATTTGAAGATTCAATGGAAGAATTAACAGGGTTTGAGAAACCGGTTGATTTTTAATTTATTAGGGATATAATTATTAATGGTAATTTGTGATGAGATGATAATTAAAAGAGATTTTTTTTATTGAAATAATTTATCGGATGTTTGATGATAATTAATAATCAATTGTGAGATAATAATGAAGAAGGGTATTTCTTCAGGGCATTTATTAATCTTGATTCTGACAATAATTTCTCTTCGCCAGTTTTCATGTCTCTTAACTTATATTTTTTCTGGGAAATTTCTGCATCACCTATGAATACAACTTTCTGAATTCCCAAGGAATTTGCAAGCTCCATTGCTTTTCCTATTTTTTCAGATGTTGTCAAGCAAGAAATGCCTTCTTTCCTGATAAGTTTTGCAAGTTTCATCATATACCTGTCCTTATCTATTGAAATCAGCATTGCTCTTGTTGTTTCTACTGGAATGTTTGCAAGCTGTGCAACTCGGTCCAAGCCAAAAGAAATTCCAACAGCTGGAATTGGCTTAAGGAGATATTTGCCGATGGTGTTGTCATATCTTCCGCCTCCGGCAATTGTGTTTTTTTCTCCAGCAATTTTTACTTCAAATACGTTTCCAGTGTAATATCCAAACCCTCTTACAAGAAATGGGTTTAGCTTTATTTCTTTTATGCCATATTCCTCGCATTTTTCAATTAAGTCTGCTAATTCGGCTGCGCCTTCAAATGCATTTTCAAGGAAAAAGGGAAGCCCTTTTTCCAAAAGCTTGAACAGTGTAACTATTTGATTAGGGTCAGCATATTTTCTCAAGTTTGATTTTACTTCATCTGCGCCTAGCTTGTCCATTTTATCCAGTTCGCGCATGACATTTTTCAAGTCAGTTATTTGAACACTTTCTATTACTGCTTTCAATAACTTGCGGTTGTTAATTTGTATTTCTGATTTTATTCTCAAATCATTCAGAATATCTTTGACTAAAAGCAGGCACTCTGCATCAGCATCAATTGAACTATCTCCAACTATATCTGCATCGCATTGCGTGAACTCTCTGAATCTGCCTGCTCCAATTGGCTCATCCCGGAAGACCTGCCCTATCTGGTATCTCCTGAAAGGCAGCTTGATATTTGGATTTTGCTTGAAAATTCTTGCTAATTGAAAGGTAAACTCATATCTTAGGCCGAGATTTCTGCCTGCCCTGTCATTTAACCTAAATCTGTCAGATATGGCTTCATCTTCCTCATTTGGAGTTTCTGAGCGCATAAGCTCGTCAAATTCAATTGTAGGCGTCTCTATAGGCAGAAAACCATGCAATTTGTAATTCTTTTCAATTATTTTTCTCACTGCTTCCCTTTTCAGGGATTCTGGAGGCAAATAATCCTGAAATCCCTTGACAGTCTCTACCTCGATTTTCATGATTTTATAACCTCTTTTGTGTTTTTATACTTTATCAACTGAGAAGAAATATAGTCACAACTATTGATGAACACAACCAGCGCTTATTGCGCCTTTTGCTCCAGATATTTGTGTGATTTTCATATTATTTGTTAAGAAAGGCATTATATAAAATTTTTGGTTTTGATTTTGAACTTTTTAACTTGATATGTTTTGCATTATGATAAGGTTATAGACGAGAATTAATCTATACTGAGATTAAGGAAACATTAATAATTTGATAATTACACAACGATTAAAGTGGATTTTATTGATATTAACAATAGAAATCAGAGCTCTTCATAACCTATTTCTTCTTCAAATCTTCTGGCAAAATCATGTGCTAATTCACCCTTGCCGATTCTTGCTAAGTCAATTATGCCTGAGTAAACCATTCTTGCTGAAGATTGTGATTTATCTTTTTCATTGAGCATGAATAGCTTTTCAATGTGCTTTTTCAGTTTTATAACGCTGGTTTTTGACTTAGAAAACTTACCTTTTTCCATTATCCTCGTTACAACCTCAAGGATTGGTTCTTCCATCTTTTTATAAGATGCCTGAAATTTATATAGTTTATGGATTTATAGAATTCTTATATATAAAAATGAATAGGCATAGTTATATAAATCAACTTTTAAGCAGATAAATATGGGAGATTTTAGATCAGGCGGAAGAAGTTTTGGCGGACGAGGACGCTCTGGAGGCAGTTCTCGAGGGTTTGGCGGACGCGGAGGATTCGGAGAAAGAAGGCCTCTTCAAATGCATGATGCTACTTGCAGTAAATGCCAGAAACAATGCCAGATTCCATTCAGGCCAACAGGAGAGAGGCCAGTTTTCTGCAGTGAGTGCTTTAGAAATGAAGGCGGCTCAAATTCAAGTTTTAGTCCAAGAAGAGATGGACCTTCTTCATCAAGTTCGGGGATGTCTCAAGAACAATTCAAGCAGATTAATTCAAAACTTGACAAGATTCTAGATATATTGGAAGAGATTGAATTTGAGGATGATGAAGATGTTGAAGGCGAAGACGATGAAGTTGTTGCTGGCGATAAGGATGAAGAATTAGTTGAAGATGCAGCTGTAGTTGATGATGCAGCTGTAGTTGATGATGCAGCTGTAGTTGATGATGCAGCTGTAGTTGATGATGCAGCTGTAGTTGATGATGCAGCTGTAGTTGATGATGAAACAGCAGTTGAAGATAAGAGCGAAGATTCTGAAGATGATTTGGACGAAGAGCCAGATGATGATTTGGATGATGCTTCACCAGATGAAATAAAGACAGAATAATTCTATAGTTTTATTATTAAGAACGCCCAGACCCAGAATCGAACTGGGATATCCCGAAGGAAAGCAGTTCTCGAGACTGCCCGAGTACCATTGTCGCATCTGGGCTCAATAAAGATATGAGAGTTGGGTTTATAAGTTTTAATTGTTCACTTATTCACTATCTATGACTTTGATGAGATGCCAGCCGAATTCTGTTCTTATTGGGCCGACAATTTCGCCTTTTTTGGCTGAGAAGGCTGCGTTTTCAAATTCCTTTACCATCATGCCTCTTGAGAACCAGCCCAGAGAGCCGCCTTTCTTGCCTGATGGGCACAAGCTTCTTTCTTTTGCCAGTTCTTCAAATGATTTTCCCTGCTTCATATAAGTTAAAAGAGCCCAGGCTTCCTGCTTGGTTTTTACAAGAATGTGCGCTGCATTTACTTTGTTTGGCATTTTGTTATTTATTATCCTCGATGATATATTTTATTACTGCCCAAATCAGGGCTATCAAAAGGATGGTAAACACCAATGTAGCTATAAGGTAAAATGTGCCCATTCATATGAGTGCTTTTTGAGATATTTATAATTTTGTGTGCTCGCGTATATTCTTTGATTTAAAGAGCGGAAGAGGTGAATCGAACACCCGTCTTCGGCGCCACAGGCCGACATTCTACCATTAAACTACATCCGCCATAATATCATAGATTGCGGATAGTATAAAAAGGTTATTAACTTTGGATGGAAATGAAAATAAAATATTACGCTTTATGGTTATCATTGATTTGCATAATTGCATTTGTCTTGCAAAGTTTGATAAATGGATTTACAAATTTGTTTATTCTTGATTCTTCTAGGATGGCTGAGATATGGAGATTTGTGACAGCAATATTTTTGCACGGAAGTTTGGGGCATTTAATTGCTAATTTGTTTGCGCTTATGCTTTTTGGGACAATATTAGAGGGGCAGATTGGAAGCAGGAAGTTCCTGGTTTTGTTTTTTGCATCTGGAGTATTTGCTAATTTCATTGCTGTCTGGTTTTATCCTTCATCTCTTGGAGCCTCTGGTGCAATTTATGGAATTTTAGGAGCACTTGCTGTTATCAGGCCAATGATGACTGTCTGGTTGTCTGGAATTCCAATGCCAATGATGCTTGCAGGAATTGTCTGGGTTGCTGGAGGTGTTTTAGGATTGTTTTATCCTAGTGATGTCGGGCATATTGCACATTTATCTGGAATTGCCATTGGCTTGATTCTTGGTTCTATCTGGAGAGACTGGAGCAGGAAAGTTGAGATGATTGAAAAGCTGAAACTTAATGAGGGCTATATGCAAGAGTGGGAAGATTATTATGTTAAAAGATGAAAATGAGTGATTAAGAAATAATATTGTCCCTAAATAATAGTAACAAATAGAAAGCTTTAAAAACTGATTGTTCTTTGCATAAGCATGGGAGAATTAGCAAAATTATTCTTAGGAGAATCAGAGCAGAGAAAGCCAGAAAACCAGTTAGAACTGTATTTGGAGACAATTCCTGTTGCAGTGGATGGAGTATTCAAGGGGCATGCCATTGAAGGCATTCGAACCTATCTTGAACCTAGGTACAAATTCTCTGAATTAGCAGATGCGCAAAACTGTATCACTATTGGAAGATTTGATTCAAGAGGATTATATGAAGGAGATATTGACGCCCTGCATGAAGAAATTGAAAAGAAAGGAAAGTTGCACATACCAAGCCCGCAAAAAATTACAGGACTGGAAATGCTAATCAACCCTTCTGGCAAGACAGTCTCACTAGATTTTAATGAATTACATAAAGAATTTGACAGAATCTGCTACGAGAGATATTATTCTAATAGCATATCAAGAACACATGCCCAAATCGTAAAGAAAGGCTGCGAGTTCTGGCTCAAGAAAGCCAATGGCGGAGAAATAATGGCAGGAACACTTGATAGCACTGGCAATTTCGTTGGAAAATATGTTAAAGATGAGGTTCTATTGACAAATGGGTCGGTATTCCAGATTGGATATCTTGCAATGACAGGACCGATATATCCTGTAAGATTTTTAGTTAGAATCAAGAACCCTATGGAAGACACAAGAAAAGTGTTTGAGTCTTTTCCATTCAGGCACTAAATCAAAATCTTGTTTATAATGTTAAGAATTTTATTAATTTTGATTTGCTCTCGCCTTGAAGCTCCTCGCTTTGCTGTGGGCTTCAATCCATCGGCAAACAAAATGCCCCTGCCGAGAGTGCGTTAAAAGTGATACATTCCCATTAGTTAATTAATGAAAGGCGAACAACAATATTGCCCACATTATAAAGAATATGGCAACAACAATTTTCCAGTTTCTAACAAACCTTATTGAAAAAAGAGCAATAGTTAGTGCTAATAATGGAGCATTATAACGAACAACAATATCAACAAAGGTGCCTAAATGTGCCCATCTAAACAAGCTCTCTATGGGAGTTCCTGTAGCTGATGTAAATAATCCAATCAAAAAGGCGAAAAGAATCAAAATTATTTCATACATTTTAAACACCAGCTACAAGTGTTGCAGGTTGCCTGAACACATATTTAAAGAAATAGCTAATTAGAAGCATAAGATTATCTGGAAAATCACCTAAATTAGGTTTATCAAAGGAAAATGTCAGCTTAAACTGAGAAATGAGCTTATCATAAACAGATGGATTATACACTCTAAGAACGGCGCTTAGAGGGGCTCCGTTGTATATCTGATTCCAAACCTCAGAAATAGGTAAAATTGTAGGAGAAAGAAGGGTAGGCGCTCCAAGAGTGCCACCTATAGAATCATAAGTAACCCAATATATAGATTCCTCAACAAAAACATCTTCTGTTGAAGACATAACCAAAACAAATTCTTCAATATTATAATCAAAACAATAAAAATACATAAAAGCAGCTGACACATCATAAAAAACCTCAAGCTGGAGAGGAGCAGTATTATCAAAATAACAAGAATAATCTATTAATTGTAAAACAGAATTTGAGGGAAAACCCGTGGAAATATTCCATAAAGCACCAGTATATGGCTCAGAAGGATACGAATAATTTATATAGAAAAAAGCATCATCTACACCATTAGTAACAACTCCAAGAGAATAGTCTCCATCATACAACCTAGAAGAATTAAGAGTTTCTCCATCATCTTGATTATACCATTTAGCATTGTCAGAATATCCCCCGGTAAAATTCAAAGTGCAATTTCCATCTGTCAAAAACGACTGATTCGAGGACTCCTGAAAACAGTATGAAGCAGAAACTAAAGGAATTATCAACATACACACTGCAAGGAATAGCCATTTATTGCTGAACATTTTTAACACCTCGTTTTATGTTTTTTACATCTTTTACAAGCTTTGAAACCCTGAATCCAATATCGATACCGACAACAGCTAAGATAAATAGCATATACATCATAAAGGGGTTATTCTTAAAGAATTGGATAACTTTACTGCTTTCAGCTGGAAGCTGAACAGCATTATTAATGTTATTTCCATAGGAAGGAGCTGTAACGCAATCACTTGCTACATAAACAAAATCAAAAGATGTGCTGTTTTGTCCCTGCAATTCCCGACTATGAAGCTATGATAGCTCGATTAAATACTCAAATTAATCTTAGAGATGATTTAATAGAAGGGAGAAATGATGAATTAATCGAGATGACAGAATTCGCAAAGCAAATTTCAGGCACAGACAAACATTGGTACGATGTTTTAAAGAGAAGTCCCCAAGCTAATCAAGAGGTGCAGAAATGAAAAGATATAAAAGCGTAAGAAAGCAGGATATAAAGATGATAAGAGGACTAAAGTTTTTAATGGTATTTATCTGTCTATTGTCTATAGCTTCTCCAATAATTTTATTATGGACTATCGAGATTTCAATGATTCCCAACCCTGATGTTTTCTATTTGATGAATGGAAACATAACAAGAGATGCTCTCTCAGTTTATCATATGTGGATTTATGTAACTCTCGGATGCTCTTTTCTTGTATCTGCTGTTCTTTTATACAACCTTCATAAACTATAATGATAAGTATAACTGATAATTCTAATAGGGCGTGGACTGATAAACATCCTCTCAAGCTTGAGAGGTATCTAAGGCGTAACCATCTTAGAGAGGATAGGTCTGTAGTTTTTAATCTATTGTACCATAGCTATCCTAATGAAGGCAGGAAGCTAATAGAGAATTGTGCCCTTTCCTTCGCAATAATAACAAGGTTCGCATATATTTTTAAACCCATTTTTACTATG
>Ga0315274_10009427_pt1 | contig 14113 bp, 13 predicted proteins | sample YL17G02_20_MG_FD_203700 | JGI IMG/M metagenome (GOLD analysis project Ga0315274, IMG submission 203700) | Sediment microbial communities from Yellowstone Lake, YNP, Wyoming, USA - YL17G02_20 | ecosystem: Environmental > Aquatic > Freshwater > Lake > Sediment | place: USA: Wyoming | collected...
AGAACCCCGAGGCACGATTCCCCTGCACACGACCTGGCAGCCGCGGGCGCCCCGGTCACTCTCCCGGACGCCGAGCCTGATCTTCTGGAATCGCACCAGCGGATTGCCGTTTTGCCCAACATCCCGCTCGAGACAGAACGTCGTGTGATTCGCGCCTTCGTCGAGCTACACGACCCCTGGACCGCGGCTGAACCGACCGCCGAACGCATCGCTGAGGCGGGCGAGTGGAAGGGGAGGATTAAGGCGAAATGACGCCTTTCACGGGGGCGCCGCCCATCGGGTCGTCCGAACGACTTGCCGACCGGTGAAAGTCAACTGGGCGCGAATAGCGATCACGTTCGGAGACTGCTCATCAACGTTGATTCTAACCTCACCGGAAGAGCCCTCGGGTCCGATGTCCTTTCCATCGAGGGTCACCGGCGCGTCGGCATGAGGGCCACCATGAACCTGCACCCACGATCGAGCGCTGTCCGTGAGTTGCCGCAGCAGCATCGATTCGTGTTCGTTCCTGGTCGTTCGCACGATTCGCGCGGAGTTGGCGGTTAGAAGAACGGCCAGCGCGGTCGCCAGGACAATAAAGAAAAGAACAAGAACCAAGACCGCTCCTCGGCGCGCGGTGGGGCGGCGGTGGTTTGAGTCGGGGCTTTTCCGCCTGGAACAGTTCACAGGGCTGCCGTTTGGTGCTGCCGTGGACGCGCACGTTGGCCACCGTGTCCAGCCACTGGCGAACCGCGGGGTTGACCAAGGCGAAGTCGCTGAGTTCCAGGGCCGCCAGGAAGTTCTTCTTCGGGCAATCTGCGCCGCCGTCAGTTGACGTTGGTCATGATAGTCTTTGATCTTGCAGTACAGTTCATAGTCGATCATGTCGGAAGCTTCATCCGTCGGAAGATCTCCCCCAGATTTTGGGATTGCCCGAGCCGAGGAACAGGCTCGTCCAAAGACAGTACCTGGTAGAGAGGCCTCTCGTAGGCGATCAAGCGGGCGCGGATCAGTTCCTGGCGGGCGCGGATCAAGGCCGGCTCATCCAGGGGCAGCAGCTTGCCGGTGACGGCCTGGGCGATGGCGCTGAGCGAACGAAAGCGGCGGCCTTCGTACTCGACGCCCGATTCGAGAACGCGAACGGCGATCTCCCGGCCTTTGTAAGAGCGGCAGAGAACGTCGCCCTTCTTGGGAAGCCGGAGGTCACGGCGCGCCGGCTGACCCTGGCCTTTGCCGGAAGCACTCAAACCTCCACAAGAAATAGGTATGCTGTCCCCCGATTCCGGGTTACGGTGCGGATGGACCCCGGAAAACCCGTTCAAAGCACGTAGATCAGCGTCACCGTCAGAATGCACGCCGTGGCCACCGAGGCACCGACCGGCCAGCCTGCCATCGGCCGCCGCTCCGGCCGGGCGCCGATCCACTGCAGGACCTTCCCTCCAGCCCGGAATCCGAGCGGGGCGGCCAGGGCGGCGATCGCCATGGAGTATGGCAGCCCCGCGATGCTGGACGGAAAGCCGGTGCCCGGCACGAGGCACGCGGATTGAGCGGTGACGACCGGCGCCAGGATGAACGCATTGGCCGCGATCAGCGCACTGGCCGCCCCCAACACCCCGCCGCCCAGCCAGGAAGCGCGATGGGACGATTTGGCCAAGTACACGACGCTCCCGAAGACCAGGGCCTCGCTGAAGTAGGCGTAGACGACGTTGCTCGCCATGCCCCGGCAGAAGATGGGCTGATCCTGCAAGCCTGCGATGTACACCTTGAACGCAGCGGCGATCACGGGCAGGACCACGAACGTCCGCCAGCGCGGTGACAGCGCGGTCGCCGCGGCGAAGAAAAGCACCGCGAACCCGGCCAGCATCGAGCCGTTGTGGTGGGTAACGCCGACCGCATGCAGGACCATGCGGCCGGCCGACTCGGTCAGACCCCACAGGCAACCGACGGCCAGGATCAACCACCATTCCGAGCGTTTGGCAAGCGTCACGTCGTTCATTACGTGCTCCTGTTCAGGTCCTTGGCTGTGCTTTCCCTCAATCTAAATGGAAATGCGGAAAAGTCAATCCAACGTCGCGCACATCGGCGCCGGGGTGCGGCGCGCTTCCGCCGCCGGGGCTTTAATGGGATTTCGGGCCTGAGTGCGGGGGTTTGGCTTCGCTCCACCCCCGGCTTTCGCCCACCCCTCGGGGTGAAAGGCTCTCCGCCGGAAATGTCCCGCACCCGGCCGCGCGGAAACGCGGCCAAGGCCCTACAGGCCGCAGGCGTCTCCCTGGGCCCGACGGCGCGTTTCTGCGAGTAAGTCGCCAATGATCTCGCGGTCTACCGCCAAGGGATGGCGTGTAGTGCCAAGGCCAAAACCGCAAATCATAAGTGCTTTATTTTTCACGACTTACGATTTCGCGGTGTTGAAGATGGGTCAGGCGCCGCTGATACAACTCCTGAGCCTTGGGAAGGCTTGGGCCAGAGTACCGCCCGAGCTACGTGATGTCCTCGTCACGATCGCCTCGCGATGTACGCAGCAAACCCTCAGCCACGGTCCCTCCGACGGTTGTTCTTGTCCAAACGACCAGGCGCCCGCGCGTCGCGGTCAGCAGTTGGAAACGGCAAATCCCAACAGCCAAACCGTAGAGCCGCCGGCGTTTCCCCGATCAGCGAGGCGCCAACTTCAATGGCCGGCAGTCGACTGATACATAGGCGAGCGCCGTGGACCGACCTCGGTGGTCAAAGGATGTCCCGTGCTCCCAGCGATTAGTCATCGCGCTGCAACTCGGCGAGAACCGTGCCCGACCGATCTCGAATGCGGACGATCATCGGCATGTGCCCCGGAAGGAAATGGGTCGCGCAACCGAAGCACGGGTCGTATGCGCGGAACGCCATCTCAATACGGTTGAGCAACCCCTCCGTGATCTCGATTCCTTTCTTGATCAGCGACTGGGCCGCGCGCTTGATCGACATACAGATTGCCGCGTGATTGTTGGTCGTGCCCACGATCAGATTGACCTTGGTGAGGATGCCTCGCTCATCTGTTACGTAGTGATGCGTTAGCGTCCCGCGCGGCGCTTCGACGGAACCGACACCTTCCGTCGGCGTCTCGGTCGGAATCGTCCGAATCTCGGGGTTGAGGATTTCCTCGTCGGAGGCGAGCTCGAGCGTACGCTCCGCCGCGTAAACCAGTTCCACGACGCGTGCCCAATGCGTAGCCAGTGTTTGATGAACGGGCGTGCGGCCTGATCGGTCCCCGGTGAGAGTATCGTAAAACCGTTCATATTCTTCCTGCGCAAGGGGGGTGGCCATGCCCTCGGAGGCGTTCAATCTCGACAGGGGCGTGGCCCGATAGACGCCGCTCTCGGGGCCGTCTACGAACCCCCTCCAACCCCGAGCCTTGAGGAACGGGAACTTCAAGTACGACCACTTCTCGACATGCTCGCCCACGTGCTCCAAATAATCCTTGGGCGCATACTTGACGACTTCCCGCCCCGACGGATCCACAACCCGAATCATGCCGTCGTAGAAGTTGATACGGTTATTCGCGTCGATGGTCCCCATGTAGTTCGTGGCGTGGGTGTAGGCATCGGAGAGGATCATGTCGAGATAGCCTTTGTTGTCGAGGACCTGATTCTGAAGCACGCCGACGGTGAACTTGCTGAACTCGAGGAGCTGTTTGGCCAGCTCGATGATGCGTTCGCGCTCTTCCTTCGTCACTCCCTTGGCGACACCGCCCGGAATGGCCGTGACCATGTGGATGGTCTTGCCGCCGAGGATCTTGACGATCTCGTGCGCCGCGGCCCGGGCAGCGATCACCTTTTTCCCCGCCTCGATCCCGACCTTCTCGATGAGCCCCAGGATGTTGCGCTTGGCGGGCGGTGCGTCCGGACCAACCACGAAATCCGGACCCGCAAGGATGAAGAAGTGAGTCGCGTGATCCCCGACGAAGAACGCCGAGTAGAGGAGTTCACGAAGCTTCTTCGCGGCGCGCGGCGGATCGACGTGGAACACCGCGTCGCACGCCTTGGCGGAGGCCATGTGGTGGGCCTCGCTGCAGACACCGCAAATTCGAGTCGTAATGCGAGGCATCTCCTCGACGGGTCGCCCTACGCAGAACCGCTCGAACCCGCGCAGCTCGGGCACGATGAAAAAGCAGTCGGCCACGTTCCCCTCATCATCGACGAAGATGTCGATCTTCCCGTGACCTTCCAGCCGAGTGATCGGATCAATGTGAATGGTCTTCACGACGCCACCTCCTTCGGGTGAACCGGCAACGCAGCGGAGCGGCCGCCGGGTTTCGGACGACCGAGCGTGGCTTTGGCGAGCGAAAACCGGTAGAACGTTCCCACGGGATCGACGATGCCGTCGAGGATCGAATCGATCTCCTCAGGGTCCTCGGAATCGATGACGGAGGCCAGCGCGGAAATCATCTTCGTGCCCTGATCGCGCGAGTTGGGCGGTGGACCATAACACCCCCGGCAGGGCATGCCAACCTTCGGACATCGTGCCTCGCAACCGTCGCGTGTCGCCGGCCCCATGCACAGGATGCCCTGGTCGAGAAGGCACTGCCCGGGATTGGGGATGATCTCGAACGGACGAAAGAACCGCCGGATCTTCTTCTCTTCGCGCGTGTGCGGGCACTCGTCGCAACACGTCTTCACGCCGGCGCCCAAGATCGCACCCTTCGGGGGGAGCGGCTTGCCGTTTTCGAGAATGCCAATCACCGTTTCCAAGACGGACCAGATCTGATGGGCCTGTGGCGGGCAACCGGGTACGTAGTAATCCACGTTGACGACCTGATCGAGCGTCCGCACCGTATCCCAGAATGCGGGAAGCTTCAGGCGGAACCCGTTTACCTCCGTCTCCGTCTCCGGCTCCGCGTTGTTCGGATTCACCGTGGACGGGGACTCGTGATAGATGAAGTCGAACGTCTCCCTGCGGTTGGTCGTGTTGCCGAGCGCTGGGATGCCGCCGTCATGCGCGCACGACCCGAATGCGACCAGAAGCTTCGACTTCTGCCGGAGAAGTTTGGCCATGTATTCGTTGTCGTCGGTGCGAATGGCCCCGTTGAACAGACACACGGTGATGCCGCCGTCCGGCATGGCTTCGACATCCTTCGTCTTGAAGTCGAGGGCGACCGGCCAGAACACGATGTCGAAATGTTCCGCAACGTCGAGTATGCGCTCCTCGATGTCGAGGACGGCGATCTCACATCCGCCGCACGAGGTCGCCCAGTAGAGCGCAAGCTTGGGTTTGGACTTCGCCGGTTCCGTAGGTCGCTGCGCATCCGCGATGTTTACCTGGTTCATGACAGCACCTTCAACGGCCCGATTCTTCGGATGGTCTCGGTCATCTCCTGCGTTACCCGCGCCCACACATCCCCTTCGCTGGCGGACACCCACACCAGGCGAAGCCGCTCGGGCTCAATGCCAAAGCCGTGCAGCAGCCGCTTCAGGAGGTGAACCCGGCGAAGGGCCTTGTAGTTCCCGTGGCTGTAATGGCAGTCGCCCGGGTGGCATCCCGAAACCATGACCCCATCGGCGCCCGCGCGGAACGCCGCGGCGACGAACGTGGGGTCGAGTCGGCCCGTGCACATGATGCGGACGCCGCGCACGCTCGGTGGCCACTTGATGCGTGACACGCCCGCCAGGTCGGCGCCCGTATAGCTGCACCAATTGCAGAGAAACGCAACGATCTTGGGCTGCCACAACGACGCGGCATCTTGGCCGGCGATGGCTTCCGGCACTTCGCGTTGTTCGGCAGTCCCGATCATGGCAGACACTCTCGAAAGTCCATGTGATCGCACCTCAGTCACACAAGTACGGCCTCCAGTTCCGCGAACATCTGGTCGTCGGTGAAACCGGAGCCGCTGATCGCTCCGGCCGGACACGCCGCCACGCACGTCCCACATCCTTTGCAAAGCGCCTCGTTCACCCGGGACACGGCGCGCTCGCTGTCGAATGTGATGGCCGTGTACGGGCACAGACTGTTGCACATGCGGCAACCCGAGCAGTAATCCTCGTTGATCGACGCACGTACCGGATCAATCAAGACCTCGCCCTTGGCGATCGTCGCCAGGATGCGGGCTGCGGCCGCTTGCGCCTGGGCCACGCTGTCCGGAATGTCCTTCGGTCCCTGGCACGTTCCCGCAATGTACATCCCGTCGTTCATCGTTCCGACCGGATCAAGTTTGGGATGGCGCTCGAGGAAGAATCCGTCCGGGCTTCGGGAGAGCGAGAAAACGTTCGCAATGAGTGCGGCGCTGCCGCCCGGCTCGATCGCGTTGCATAGGACAACCATGTCCACCGGGATTTCCCGGAACTTTCCCACCAGGGTGTCCTCGCAACGCATCAAGAGGCGTCCATTACGCCCATTCAGCGCGTGCTTGCGTTCCGGCACCACTTCGGCCACCTTCCCGCGAATCACCGTCGTGCCTTCGTTTAGAACCCGCGAATAGAATTCCTCGTAGCCTTTCCCGAAGGCACGCATGTCGATGTAGAACTGATACACTTGAGCCTTGGTGCGCTCCTTAACCAGATGCGAGAACTTCAGGGCATACATGCAACAGACCCGCGAGCAGTAGCGGTGGTGGTTCTCGTCGCGCGAGCCTACGCAGTGCACGATGCCCACCGCGCGTGGAGGCAGCCCGTTCTTGCACAGAACCTTGCCCCCCGTCGGGCCGGTGGAGTTGAGCATCCGCTCAAACTCCAGCGACGTAATGACATCATCGAATCTCCCATACCCGTACTGGGGCATGCCGGCTGCGTTGAACAGCTGATGCCCGGTTGCAACGAGGATCTGGCCAACCTCGATCTCGAACTCCTCCGCCTGCTGCTCGAAGTCGATCGCCGCAGGCTCGCAGACGCGCGAACAAATGCCGCAGCCACCCGTCTGCATGCGGATACAGGCCTCGGGATCGATCCACGGGCTCCTGGGGACAGCCTGGAGGAAGGGAATCGAGATCGCCGACTTGGGACTCAGGAAGGAATCGGGCACGCCGCCCGACTGCTGCGAGAGGTCCTCCATGGTGATGTGTCCGGTGGGGCAGACGCTCACGCACGCCCCACACCCGATGCAGGTATTCGCGTCGCGCTCCAGCCCAAACGGCGTGGTCATCACGCGATCGGCGCCGCGGCTGGCGAAGCACAAGGCGTGGGCCCCGACCAGCTCGCTGCACATGCGCACGCACAGGCCGCACAGGATGCACGTCTCGGTGCCTTCGCCGAAGCGCGACTTCTCGATTCCATGCTTGCGGGCCAGTTTCTGTATCACCGGCACGGTGGAGCAACGGGCCAGCAACAGCTCGAGCACCATCCGCCGCGCAGCTACCGCCCGCTCCGACTGCGTCCGCACCACCAGACCCTCGCTGGCGGGGTAATTGCACGCCGTCACGATACGGTGACGCTGCCCCTGGATGGTCTCGACGGAGCACACCCGGCAGACGCCGTACGGCTCGAGCCACTCGCTGTTGCACAGCGTCGGGATCTCAATGCCGAGCTGCTGCGCTCCCTTAAGCACGGGCTCGCCCGGCTCGAGCTGAGCCTTTTGGCCGTCAATGTCGATGGTCACCATGGGCCCACGTTCCTCACTTTCGGATGATCGCCTCGAACGTGCAGGCGTCGTAACAGGTACCGCACCGGTCGCACTTCTCGGGGTCCAGCGTGTGGAACTGTTTAGGTTCCCCCGAAATGGCCGTCGCCGGACAAGCCTTGGCGCAGAGCGTACAGCCTGTGCACTTGGCGGCATCGATGGAGTAGGTGATCAGGGCCTTGCATACGCCCGCAGGGCAGCGCCGGTCACGGATGTGCGCATCGTACTCGTCGCGGAAGTACTTCAGTGTGCTCAACACCGGGTTTGGAGCGCACCCGCCGAGGGCGCATAGAGATGTGTCGGTCATGTTCGCGCTGAGTTCCTCGAGCAGATCGGGGTCGCTCTCGTGACCGCGGCCCTCGCAGATCCGGTTGAGGATCCGCCCCATGTGGCGCAAACCCTCGCGACAGGGGGTGCACTTGCCGCACGACTCGCCTTCGAGGAACTCTATGAAATACCGCGCCACGTTGATCATGCAGTCGTGCTCGTCCATGACCACCAGCTCGCCGGAGCCCATTATCGAGCCCGCTTTGACGAGGCTGTCAAAGTCCACGGGTAGATCGAGCAGCCGCTCGGGGAGGCAGCCGCCTAAGGGCCCACCGGTCTGAACGGCCTTGAAGCGTTTGCCCCCTCGAATGCCGCCGCCGATGTTGTAGATGATCTCACGCAGCGTGACGTCCATCGGCACCTCGACAAGCCCGATGTTGTTCACCTTGCCGGCCAACGAGAACACCTTGGTCCCCTTCGAGCCCCCCCACGGGCTTTCGCTGACGTCACCGGTGCCCAGGCTAGTGAACCAGCGGGCGCCCCGGAGAATGATGGGAGGAACATTGGCCCAGGTCTCGACGTTGTTGAGGCAGGAAGGGCGGTTGTAAAGTCCTTTCTCAACGGTGTGGACGTACTTGACCCGGGGCTCACCGACACGCCCCTCGACCGAAGCCATCAGCGCGGTGCCCTCACCGCAGACATAGGCTCCGGCCCCCCGGTGCACTTCGACATCGAAGCTGAAATCCGTGCCCAGGATGTTCGCGCCCAACAGCCCGTACGCCCGGGCCTGATCCAGCGCCGTGAGCAGCCGCCGGAGCGCCAGCGGATACTCGTGGCGCACGTAGACGTAGCCCTCCCGTGCGCCGATGGCGTAGGCGCCGATGCACATGCCCTCGACGACCGAGTGAGGATCGCTCTCGATGATGCTGCGGTTCATAAACGCCGCCGCGTTGCACAACACGTACCGGATACCGTCCTCGGAACGCGCCTCGCGGCATGACTCCCACTTGATACCCGTGGGGAAGCCGCCGCCGCCGCGGCCGCGCAGAGCCGAGGCCTTGATCTCGGCGATCACTTCCTGCGGCGTCATCTGGGTGACCACCTTCACCAGGGCCTGGTAGCCGTCGCGAGCGATGTAGTCCTCGATCCTCTCGGGGTCGATCAGACCGCGGTTGCGCAGCGCGATGAGCACCTGCTTGCGGAAGAAAGGGATGTCCCGGATGAGCGGTACGGGGTCCTTAGTCTGCGGCGCTACGTACATGTGCTTCTTGACCGGACACCCCTTGAGCAGGTGCTCCTCGACCAGGCGCGGCAGATCGCCGGGCTTGAGCTTCTGGTAGAAGATGCCGTCAGGCTGAACCAGCACGATCGGACCGACGGCGCAGAACCCCATGCAACCCGTAGCGACGACCTCGATCCCGGCGGTCTGATCGCGCCTGCCCAACTCTCTCTCAAAGGCTTCCTTAAGTGCCACGGAGCCGTTGCTGACGCAGCCGGTCCCGGCGCAAACCATTACGTGTGCTTTGCCCTCGCGAACCGTCCGCTCAACCTGGAGCGTCTCCCGAAGTTCCCCGAGGTCATCGACCGTCAACCGGTTCCTAGCGCGACGTCCTGCTTCTGCTCGCGCTACAGGTTGAACTTCTTGAACAGCCTTCTCTCGTTCCTCGCGCGACCGCTCGAATTTCTTGAACACCCGGCCCACCGTGGCCGAAGTGACGTGCCCATACAGCTCATCGTCGATAGTCATTACCGCCGCCAAGCCGCAGCAGCCCAAGCAGCGGACCGATTCGAGCGAATACCCGCCGTCCGGAGTGGTCTGCCCGGGTTCGATGTCCAGGCGGCGGGCGCACGCCTCGAGCACGCGCACCGAAGCTTTGACGTGGCAGGCGGTTCCCAGGCAGACCCTGACCTCATGCTCGCCGCGGGGGCGCAGGCTGAAGCTTTTGAAGAATGTCGCCAGGTGGTAGATGCGCCCCAGCGGAACGTGTACCTCCCGGGCGATCTGGTGTAGGGCGTGCAGCGGCAGATGGCGGGCTCCCTCCTGGACGTCTTGGAGCATTTCTACCAGGAAACGGTCCCGCGCATGCCAGCGTGAGACAAGCTCGTGCACTTGTGCTTCGCTCAGGCTGAGGTTTGGCCTTCGGAGGCTCTTCTCCGGGCGCTGTAGTACGGCCGTTTGGTCAGCGCGCCCGCGACCCGGGCCGTTCTCGTCAGCACGTTCCTCAGCGGCATCGTCACTCATGGGACTACTCCTCCGTCGCCGCTATGGGCGCGGCGCCGAGCGGGTGTACCCGGCGGCGGGTTCTCCTTGGCTCCCACGACCTTGTCCGGCAGCCGGATCACGCGACGTGTCGGGATACGTACGGCCGGGCAGTGCGTCCAGCACAGGCCGCAGCCGGTGCACTTGCGGATATCCACATAGCGGGCCTTCCGGCGAATGCGTACCTTAAAGTTTCCGATGTAGCCGCTGACGCCCACCACCTCGTGATAGGTCATGAGCTTGATGTTCGCGCGATGTCCGATCGAGACCATCTTCGGCGTCAGAATGCAGGCGGCGCAGTCCAACGTCGGGAAGGTCTTGTCGAAGTTGGCCATATGCCCGCCGATCGAAGGCTCCCGCTCGACGAGGTAGACGGGGTGCCCGGCTTCGGCGATCTCCAGCGACGCCTGAATACCGGCGATCCCCGCGCCGACGACGAGCGTGGCCGGGTTAACCTTCGCCCGCAGGGGCTCGAGCGGCGCGTGGCGCTGCACGCGGGCGATCGCGCCGTTGATCAACGCTTTGGCCTTGGCGGTGGCAAGGGCCCTATCGTCGTGCACCCAAGAGCACTGCTCACGGATGTTGGCGATCTGAAGCAGGTAGGGATTGAGCCCCGCCCCCTGACACGCCCCGCGGAACGTAATCTCATGCATGAGCGGTGAGCAGCAGGCCACCACGACCCGGTTCACGCCCCGCTCGCGAATGTCCTGTTGGATCAGCTCCTGCCCCGTGTTGGCGCACATGAACTTGTGGTCCCGGGCAACGTCCACACCCGGACGCTCCTCGGCGAATGCGCGGCAGGCGCCCACGTCGACGGTGTGGGAGATGTTCACCCCGCAGTGACACACGTACACCCCAACCTTCACGTCGTTATTCCTCATGGCGGACCTCCCCGACCGGTGAAAGTTCGTAGCGCAATGGGAAGAGGTTGTGGTTTAGACCCACTTCCTCCTCGCTACAGCCCAGGGCCAGACCGACGAGCTGGGTGAAGTAGAGAATGGGCATCGGCGCGGCAGCCCGGCCGTTCGTTTTGTTCCTCAACTGGAGAAGCTCAAGATTCGCATGACACATCGGACACGTCGTAACGATGCAATCCGCATCGTCGTCCCGTGCCCGGGTGATGAGCTCATCGCACAATCGGCGCGCGACCTCTTCGAACGTCGCCACCAGCATGCCGCCACAGCAGCGCACCTTCGGCGGATAGTCGACGGGCGTAGCGCCCAGACACGCCACGAGATCATCGAGGGCCATCGGGACTTCCGGGTCCTCCAGCACGGCGCGTTCAGGCCGGACGATTTGACAACCGTAGTAACACGCCACGCGCAGCCCGGCGAGGTCGCGCACCTTGCCCTGGGCGATCCTGGAAAAGCCGATGTCATTCATCAGAACGTCGAGGGGGTGGCGGACGCGCGTTTCAAACCGACAGCGCAAGCCCGCTTCCTGGAGACATTGTTCCACGTTACGACGGAACGCGGGAAGCTCGCGCACGAACGAGCGCGTCTTGTTGAGAACCGTGAAGCACGCGCTACACGGGGCGACAAGGTCGAGTCCCGTGCGCTCGGCTAGGGCGAGATTCCGCGCGGATATCACACACGCGACGGTCTCCTTGACCGACATGTAGGCGGTGGCGCCGCAGCAGTTCCAGTCGTCGAGCTCCTTTAACTCCTCCCCCAGCGCCTTGAACGTCGCCCGTATCGACTTGTCATAGGCAATGCCGGTGGAATGAAGGCTACAGCCCGGATAATACGAATAGGCCATAAGTCACCTGATCGATCCCGCCCTCCATCGGGCGCGAGCCGCGGCGTCCCGCTATCCGATCGCCCGATACCCCACCTCCGCGGTGAGTCTCGCCGGCGGTTCCGTCTCCGGCGGGCGATCGAATTCTTCCGCCCGCGCGATCATCCGGCGCAACTCCTGGAGCCCGCGAATTCTCCGGGGGCGCCAAGCCAATCTTCCCTTGCGCCATAACGCCCACGCCATGCCCATCCGCCCCAGTAACCGCATCGGGCCCGTCTTCAGGAAATAGTCGCGCAGCAATCCCATCTCGTGGTTGCGGCCGTATTTCTTCACCTGATCCACAAACGCCTCCGAAAGAACGTACACCGGGAACTTTCGGGGAAAGATGCGGCGGTCCACGGCCACGCGCTTGAGTGCGTAGAGCAAGTCCGTGACACGGATCTTGGATGGGCAGCGCGTCGTGCACTGGTAGCACGAGGCGCACACCCAAATTGTCCGGCTTCGCAGAATGCTCTCGATGTCGCCGGCCCGAAAGAGAGCCATAACTTCTCGCGGCATCAGGTCCATCGCGTAGCTCACGGGGCAGGAGCCAGTGCAGGTGCCGCACTGGATGCAGCGGCGGAGTCGCTCCCCCCCGGGAATCCGGTCCACCTCGGCCAGAAAGGCTTCGCGCAACGCCGCCTCGTCCTTGTCGAACACGCCCGGTTCAGAGGGCAATGCGTCAAGTTTCGTCGCCACTGGCATAGGCAGCCTCCAATCGTTCGGCGGTGTGGCCCGACCCGACGCGGGCCTTGATGTTCCCCGCCACCTGCTCCACCACTTCCTCAAGCCCGCGGGCCACGGCCGGTGTCAACCCAATGCCGAACTGATCGAACACCTCGCCTTCCACGGCATAGATGTCGATCTCCGCCGGCATCGTCCAGCCCAGCGCTCTTCCGAACGCCAGCGCCGAGGGATAGCTGAGATCGTGAAAGGAATTAAGACGCACCGAACCCGCAAAGTCGCGTTCGGACAAGCGGAGCACCGTTCCCGGCGCCCACCTCCCGCTTCGCAGGCTGTCAATCAGGATCGCGGATCGAGCACCTCGAACGGCCTCGAGTAGTCGGAGACCGGCCCAGGGCAGTTCAACCACTTCCACGAGCGGAAGCCATTCCAGGCATCGGCGCAGACGGCGTGCGGCGAGTATGCCTACGGCATCGTCACAGGCGATTTCATTTCCCAAGCCGATCACGACCGTCTGGTCGGCGCGCGTGTCGAACGATCGCTCGTTCGGCGACGTATCTTGCACGTCTTCGGCAAAGCCCGAGCAACCCGTCATGCAGAACCGGGATGACGCGACCCCCTGCGTCCCCAGCCCCGACTCGGGTAGGCCAACCCTGTCGAGTGGGATCCGATCTGTGGCAGCATGAGAAAAGCACATTGCTTGCATGACCGTACCAAAGGGAATCCGAGCAATCTGCGTTCCAGGCTCCGCCACCAGCGTACCAAGGCACAGTGCCGCTGGTGATGTTAAAGCGATGGAACAGTAACGCGTCGGCCGCCGACCTACGGCGGTGTCTCCAATGCGCATGCAGCTTCACTTGAGGACGTGACGCAGAGCCCGTCGGCTGGCCGACCTCCAACTGGTTGCTCCGCTAGTTCGGTCGCCGCGCGGCACCGTGGCGGAGGCCCGACCGGTTTGGCTCCCAGATGCCGTAAAGCCCCCGTTTACGCAGGTACTTGACTTCCCAGCGACGCCCGGGCACAATCGCACCCCAACTGAGTCGGCAGCTTTCGGCGGATGAGACGGCCCACGGGCCGGAGACCGCCCCACCTCTCCGAAGGCTCCACTCAAGTGCAAAGGCCGCGGGCCGCGACGGCGCGCGGCGTACGCGTGTGCAATGGAGGTCCCCGCGCGGCGTGCGCGGGGCGCTGCACGGAATCGCGAACGACGCTGAGTCGGGAAGGAGTACTGAGCCATGAGAAAACACATGATGGTTACCACGATGATTTTCTGTTTGACGTTTTTGCCCTTTCAGGCTTGGGCGGCAACAGTCTACGTGGACAAGAGCTTCGGTCCAGGAGGGGACGGCTCCGCGGCGGCGCCGTATGACACGATCCAAGAGGCCATCGACGACTTCAATAGCGACGAGATCATCGTCTATCCGGGAACCTACACGGAGAACATCCTCATTACCAAGCCCATCACGATCGGGTCCGTGACAGATTAGGCGGCCTTGGAATAGGCCGGTCGGGTGTTCCAATACCGTTCCCACCGTCCGTCCTGCGATAGCCATAGCGCCCGGAGCGACAGGA
>Ga0315274_10009428_pt1 | contig 14110 bp, 13 predicted proteins | sample YL17G02_20_MG_FD_203700 | JGI IMG/M metagenome (GOLD analysis project Ga0315274, IMG submission 203700) | Sediment microbial communities from Yellowstone Lake, YNP, Wyoming, USA - YL17G02_20 | ecosystem: Environmental > Aquatic > Freshwater > Lake > Sediment | place: USA: Wyoming | collected...
TGCGGGTGCTGGGTCTGGCTGCCGGCGCGGCCGAGCTTGTGGTAGGTGTCCCGCTTGCCTTCGTGACCGCCCAGCAGTTGGGACGCTTCTCCCTTTTCGCCCTGGCGCCGATTTCGTGCCTGATCCTGATCGCCCTGTTCGTATGGCCGGGGTTCTGGGCAAAGTATGTCGACGCCCCCGCCAAGGGCACATCCGCCTGACATCCGAATCCTTCTCGATGGACCCGAGTTTTGCGTCTTTTTGCAGGAGCTGGGCGTCATGTGCTATTGTGAAGATTGAGGCGATTGCCTATTACAAGTGTTTGACTTTGTAGACATGAAAGGAGAATGCACATGAACCTGTTCACGCTCGACAACCTGTTCCTACTGCTGACCGGCCTGGTCGCCATCTACCTGCTCTGGCGGTTCTACACCCGCTGGAGCAAGGGCAAGGCCCTGCACGACGTCTACTACATCATGGGCTTCCTGGTCCTGCTGGTTTCCGGCCTGCTGCTCATTTTCCTCGGCCTGGGCATCCTGTCCTCGCCTTATGTCCTGACCGTGGCCAGCCTGATCCCGCTGGGCATCTCGATGGGGCTGGTGGAGCAGTTCTTCCCGCAGTACAAGCGGCCCTTCAAGTGGTTCGCCCTGGTCGGCTTCCTGGCTATCGCGGTCACAAGCATCGCCGGGATCGAACTCGGGCGCAAGATCTCCGTCCCGCTCTTCCACGGGGTGGCCGGACTGGTCATCTTCCTGGGTCCCTTCCGTGCGAAGAACGCCGCCAAGGGCTTCGGGTGGGTCGGAATCGGCGGCCTGCTGATTGGACTGGGCGGCATCGCGCTGGCCTTCATCGCCAGCGGCGGGCAACTGCTCTTCTTCAGTCCGTCCTTGGTCATGCGCATCCTGACCCCACTCCTGCTGCTCATGACTCTGGCCTTCACATGGGGCTTCGTGAAAGACATCAAGGGCTGAACCCCCTCCCTGGCCCTCCCCCAACGAAGGCCGTTGGGGGAGGGTAAATCGGGAGGAGCGTAAGGTTCCCGGCCAGGATGCGGTTGATGGCGCCCGCGAGTCGCAGGTTCTCTTACCAGGAGCCGCACATGCAATTCGTCAAGGACCGCCTCAAATACCTGTTTGGATCCACCAAGGGACTCATCCTGGTCGCCAGTGCCATGATTGCCCTGGAGACCGCCATCTTCGGATTGCTCTCCGGACCGATGGCCGAGTTCGGCGTGCGCGACTTCGTTGTCCGGGTGCTTAGGATGGACCTGGTCCAGGCCGAGCGGGAGGGGCGCATCATCATCCTGTACCACTCCATCGCCATGGCCGTGGTTGCCATCGAGACATACATGATCACCGGCCTGCTGAAGATGAGGGAATTCTACAAGGCCGCCGTGCGCGTGCTCATCACCATCGGCTACCTGATGGCGATGATCTTCGGCATGGGTTTCGCCTACTGGGGCCACAACTGGGCCTTGCACGGCCTGTATATCGCCGGGCTGACTTTGATCTTCTTCGCCGGCGTTCTGCTGGCGATCGCCCTCTGGCCCTGGAACAAGGACGCCTACCAGCCGGACAAGGCTTTCTCCCGCACCAAGAAGGGCGTGGACATGGAACGGGTGGCTTTCTTCGCCACGGCCGTCACCACCCTGATCTCGGCCGGCTTCGGCGCCATCCCCGGCTCCTTCTTCGGCAACGGCTTCGAAGCCTTCCTGGCAGAGAACATCCTCCGCTACCCTGAAAAGACAACGATGGAGTACTCGATCATCGGCCACCTGCACATCATGCTGGCCCTGATCGCCATCATGATCACCCTGATCGTCGGCCACTGGCTGAACTTCAAGGGCATCCTGCACAAGATCGCCATGCCGCTGATCATCCTGGGCACCATCGTGCTCAACGTGGGCGTCTGGGGTGTGGTCACCCCGCTCGAGCCGGTGGCCCACATGATCATCTACGTCGGCGCGACCCCGGCCATGCTGGGCGCGCTGATGCTGGTCATCTTCGGCTGGCAGAAGCTCATCCGCGAAGGCGTGGCGGGTGTCGAGAAGCCGACTTTCCTCCAGAAGCTCGCCGCCCTGGTGCGCGACCCGCTCAAGTTCGGCCCACTGTGGCAAATGGTCTTCATGAACTTCACCGTCAGCGGCATCGGCATCCTCATGGCCGTCCGCCTGGACGAGATCTTCCGGGTCTGGCCGGCGCGCGAGGAGCGCATCGAGCTGACCGGCCACTGGCACGTGCTCGCGGCCATCATTGCCACCATCATCCTGATGTACTACGGTGACATGATCGGCCTCAAAGGCCGGGTCCGCAAGCTCTATGGCTGGGCGATCATCATCCTGTCCGACATCGCCTTCGCCTCGGTCACCCTCTTCGAGATGAAGCGGCTATTCATTTCTGAGGCTAGCCAGCAGCCGCTGGTCAACACGGTCATGCTGCTGATGGATTTCGGCCTGGGGATGCTGCTCGTCGTCCTGGCGATGGTCATGGTCTGGCGGCTGGTCGACCTGTTCAAGACAAAGGGCCGCTGGACCGAAGAACAGGGGCAAGACGATCTCTCTGCGGAGGTGAGGTGATGAAACGCCTGATCTTCCCGCTCCTGGCACTCGTCCTGCTCCTGTCGGCCTGCGGGACCCTCGACCTGAACGCCCCGCTCCCCGTCTACGAGACCGGCGCGGACCCGGAGGCCTGGGCCCTCGTTCCGGCGGGTGACTTCCTGTCCGGACAGCATAATGACCCGGTGAGGATTGACTATGGCTTCAAGATCATGGTCACCGACGTGACCGTGACCCAATACGCGGCCTTCCTCAACCACGCCCTGGCTGACGGCACGCTGCGCATCAACCCTGACCAGGTTGTTGGCTTCTACCCCGGCGACGAGTTCCACGGGGTCAAGCATGAGATCGAGATCACGGCCGCGGACTATGTCTACGTCCCGTTGGACGACCCGGCCGCGCGCTTCACCTTCGACGGCACGCCATTTACCGCCAGACCCGGCTACGAGAACCACCCGATGACCGACCTTTCCTGGTTCGGCGCCTGGGGCTACTGCGGCTATTACGGATACCGCTTGCCCACCGAGCTCGAGTGGGAGAAGGCCGCCCGCGGGTCTGAGGACGACCGCCCCTTCCCGTGGGGTTACGAAATCGCGCGCAACAACGCCAACTTCTACGCCAGCCGCGACCCCTTTGAAGCCATGGGCACGTTCGGCTCGCGCACCAGCCCGGTCGGCTTCTACAACGGCCGGACCTACGACGGCTACACTACGCTGGACTCCATCAGTCCCTACGGCCTGTACGACATGGCTGGAAACGTCTGGCAGTGGACCGGCGATGTGTATGAAGGACAGCATTACCGTTACATGCGGGGCGGCTCGAAGGACACCTACGAAATGGACTTGCGCATCTGGGTGCGCAACAACGCCACTCCGACGTACTACAGTCCGGGAGTCGGCTTCCGCTGTGTGAGAAACCCGTAGACAGGTGATCTAGGTTTCGGGCAACCAGGTAACCACTGTGATCCAGCCAGCCAATTGTCTGATTGCCTTTTTTCGGAGCATTCTGTGAAAGCCGCTCTTGAGAGACTGCGGCTGTATTGGGCTTTGACCAAGTCCCTGCAGACCGGTCTGTTGCTTTCCACCGGCCTGGCCGGTTACATGAGCGCCCGCTGCCCGGTCCTGCACTGGACCGACCTGCTCGGCTTGGGCCTCAGCCTGTTCATGGCAATTGCCGGTTCGACCGTCCTGAACATGTGGTACGACCGCGACATCGACTCGGTCATGAACCGCACCCACCACCGTCCGCTGGCAGACGGCCGCGTACCACCCAACCAAGCCCTGCGCGTGGGGTTGGTGCTCTCCGCTCTTGGCGTCGGGCTGGCCGGGTTGATGGATCCGCTCTACGGGCTGATCGTCCTCGCCGGGTTGTTCTTCGACGTGGTCGTCTACACCCTGTGGCTCAAGCGCCGCACCTGCTGGAGCATCGTCTGGGGCGGGATTTCGGGAGGCATGCCCATCTTGGCCGGACGCGCCTTCGGCCTCGGACATGTGGACGGCATCGGCATCCTGCTGGCTCTGGCGGTGTTGTTCTGGATCCCTACCCACATCCTGACCTTCTCAATGCGTTACCAGGATGACTACACCGCCGCAGGAATCCCGACCTTCCCGTCCACCTATGGATTGGCGGCGACCCGCGCCACGATCGCCATGTGCAGCGTCATCGCCGCCCTGTCCATTGGATTCGCGGGCGTCTTGATTGGTGTGGAATGGGGATTTGTCCGCCTGCTGGCGGTGCTTTCCGCTGGCCTTTTGCTCCTGGCCATTGCCAGCACAATCCGCCCGTCCGAGCGGATCAACTTCGGCCTGTTCAAGTACGCCTCGGTGTACATGCTCAGCGCCATGATCTTGTTGTCGATCTAGAGGACATCCGAGCGAGGGCACAAGAGAGGCCGGGGATTCCTGATCGGCCGCTAGGGAACACGCATGAGAATGACCATCTTTGACCGCCTTCTGCTCCTCATCACCGGTCTTCTGGCTGCCTTCCAGATCGCCGTCGGGATTGATGGGTTGGCGACCCTGCCCATCATTGCCTACACCATCGCCTTCGGCATCTTGCTCGTGGCCGGGTTGTTGCTCATTATCCTGGGATTTGATGTGCTGGACAGTCCCATCGTCGTCATCGTCTCGACGGGCATTCCGCTCAGTCTGTCTTTGGGGCTGATCTGGGAGCACATCGCCATCTACCGGACTCTCTACCTGGCCTTCGTCATCTTCGGGTTTCTGGCTATCCTGACGACTCGCCTGCTGCCCTTGCGCAACAAGGTGCCCGTATTGGTGCTGGCGGTTGTCCATGGCATCGCCGGGTTGACGATCTTCTTGCTTCCAATCCTTTTTAGTATCACGGGGCAGGCGCGTCCCGGTTTCAGTCTTGTGGGTGTCGGCGGGGCGCTCATTGGTGTCGGTGGATTGTTGCTGGCATTGCTCAAGGCTGGCAAACCGCTCCTTTCGCGAGAGACCATTCTCAAGGTCCTGCCAGGCCTGTTGTTGCTCATGACGGCTGCCTTTGTTGCAGGATTTGCATTCGAGTAGTTGCGTGGGACAGGCGTCTCACTTGGCGCCCCGTCACAGCGGAATTCCCAACAAGAGGAGGAACCCATGTCTCCGAGAAACAAGTGGTGGGCCAAGACACTGCGCATCATCGGGATTGTGCTGATGAGCCTGACCGCCGTCTTCACCCTCATGGGCGGCGCGGGGACAACCTGCGTCGCCATGAACCCGACCGGGTTTGGAGACAAGTTTGCCCCGATCGCCAGAGTTCAGTGGCTGTATATTCTCTTCGTCCTCGTCACGCTCGCGATCGGCATCATGGGCGTGCGCGCTGTTGTTCTGCTTGTGAAGGGGACCAAGAATGCCTACCGGTACGCGCTGATCGCCTTGGCACTTGGCGTTCTGGTTGGCGGCAGCCACATGGCCGCCTCGCGCCTCCTGCGCGGCTCGTCGATGCCGGTGGACATGGTTGTCTACACTACCCTCCTGACTCTGATCGTCTTCCTGCTCTTGCGCATCCCGGGCGTCTGGCAGGGAGTCAATTTCGAGAAGCCGGCCAGCGAGAAGAAGACCGGCCAACAGGCCGCCGCCATCGCCCTGGGCGCCACCGGCCTGCTGGTCTTGACCATCCAATTCATCATGGCACCCACCCATAGCCTCAACGGCACCAACTACGCCGACGTCTGGCACACCGCTCTGACGCTCGTTGGCTCGGGTCTGGTTCTCGCCGGTATTGCGCGCGCTACTGGATGGAACTTCTTCAAGTTCTCCCCGGTTCGCACCAAGAGAACATCCGTCGCCTGAAGCATCCTACGGGAGGACGAGTGCGCCTGGCCGCTGTCCAGGTGGAGACCGGCTGCCCGAGGTCGCATCCATGCGATCCTCATGGACGTGTCGGCGCTTGAGCACCCCCTCCAAGCACCGGGCTGTGACCTCCCCTGCCTTCAGAGCACGGGGGCTGCCCCTTGAAAGCCAGGCGTGACCTGCCCCGACCAGCGTCGGGGCAGGTTCGTCTTCGTGTTCGTGGTCTGCGGTCACATTGCGTGGCTTCTAAGGGCTTGGCCGGGGGATTGGATCACACACCTCTCGCCTTACGTGACCCGCCTGCGCACGGGTTTCTTGTTTGCTGGAGCTATTGCGCGGACATGGCGCGTCCTCCCGAAGGCCAGGTTCACTTAAAACCCCCGGTCCCTCTTCCTCTGTCCGCTTCGCCAGCGATCCAATGCTTGTGCAATGAAAAGAAAGGAGTAGGCAAAGATGGTCGAGCGGGGAGTCCACGCTTGACAACGATTGCCGGATGCGGACTTCTTGCCCTTCTCTAGCTGCCATCTGCCCGATTGCGCCACTGAAACCAACCAGTCAAGATCAAGCTCAACCTCATCAATTTCCATCAATTGTCCAATTACATGTTACATTACTCGCGCCAGCATGTGACACCTCTCACTTTGCCCCCTGCTTTCTCAGCTGTATCCATATGCTATAGCGTGTATGCGGATTTCCGCATATCCATAATGGGGCGCAGAATGGACAAGAGCCAGCTCTCTCAAGAAGTGATCCGCCTGCATGCCGACATGTGCTCGGCTCTTGCGGACCCCAGCCGCCTGCTCATCCTTTACGCGCTCGGCGAGAAGCCGCGCACCGTCTCCGAACTTACCGCCTACGTGAACATCCGCCAGCCCACCACCTCGCGCCATCTGCGCGTCCTGCGCGAGCACGGCCTGGTGCGCGCCGCGCGCCAAGGACAGAACATCGAATACACGTTGTGCGATCACCGAATTCTCGACGCGCTTGACATGCTGCGCGCCGTCTTGCGCGACAGCCTTGCCTACCGTGCCAACCTCATCCCTGAGTAGCCCAGCACAACCGCAGGAGCTTCTATGAGGAAACGCATCCCCGTCTGGCTGATCGGCCTGGTCGTCACCCTGGCCGTCATCATCATCCCGGTAGCGGTCTTCTGGCCCAAGGCTCGGCCTCTAAGGGATGATCCGCAAGCGGCGATCCAGCCCACGCCCATCCATACCTCCCACGCGGATATCGTCCAGGGGCCCTTCACCACCCCGCAGGAGGTCACGCGCAACTGCCTCACCTGCCACCCGGATGCGGCGGGACAGGTGATGGAGACGACACACTGGACGTGGGAATCGGAACCCTTCAACGTTCCCTGGCGCGACGAGCCCGTGACCATCGGCAAAGCCAACCAGATCAACAACTTCTGTATCGGCGCGCAGGGCAACCAGAAGAGCTGCATGACGTGCCACACCGGCTACAGCTGGCAGGAAGGCGCCTTGTACGACTACAGCCTCGCGGAAAACGTCGACTGCCTAACCTGCCATGCCGACCCCTCGACCTACGCCAAGGGCGACTACGGCAACCCGGCCGAGGGCGTAGACCTGCTTGCGGCCACAAGAAGCGTGCGCGCCCCCTCGCGCGAGAATTGCGGCAACTGCCACTTCGACGGCGGAGGCGGCAACGGGGTCAAGCACGGCGACCTCGACGAGAGCCTGATCTTCCCCGCCGATGAGCTCGACGTGCACATGGGCAAGTTCGACATGCAGTGCACGGCCTGCCACACCACGCACGACCACCAGATCCTTGGCCGCCTGGTGGCCGACAACTACACCGTCAATCCGGCCGAGCAGGTGTCGTGCACGCAGTGCCACGCTCAGGCTCCTCACGAGGACGAGCGCCTGAATTCGCATCTGGCCACCCTCGCCTGCCAGACCTGTCACATTCCGGCGATGGCTGTGAAGGATCCCACCAAGACCTATTGGGATTGGTCGACCGCCGGACAGGACCTGCCTGAGGATCATTTCACCTACCTGAAGATCAAGGGCTCGTTCGTCTACCAGAAAGACTTCAAGCCCACCTCCATGTGGTTCAACGGGAATCTCGCCTACCGCTACCTGCTGGGCGATAGGATCGACCCGACCCGCCCGACAGTCATCGATCAGCCCGCCGGCAGCCACGACGATCCGGCCTCGCGTATCTTCCCCTTCAAGCTGCACGTCGCCAAGCAGCCCTACGATCAGGTCTACGACTACTTGCTTCAGCCCATCACCGCGGGGGATAACGGCTACTGGACCAACTTCAATTGGGACAACTCCTTCCGCCTGGCCGAGCCCATCATGGGCCTCAAGTACTCCGGCAGCTACAGTTTCGCCGAGACATACATGTACTGGCCGACAACCCACATGATCCAACCCAAAGAAGACGCTCTGCAGTGCAACGACTGCCACTCCTCGAGCGGCCGCCTGGATTGGGAAGCGCTGGGTTACCCCGGCGATCCCATGGAATGGGGCGGGAGGTTTGACCCCCAATGAAGCGCAAGAGCCTGATCCTTCTCAGCTCGCTCGTCATCCTGGCCGGGGCCGGCATGCTCGGCGTTGCCTTGGCGCGCAGCACCGCCCTGCCCGCCTCCCAACCCTCACCGATTCACCCGCAGTTTGCGTTTCTCGATGAGGAGGGCGTGAATGTTTTGGAGAGCGGTGCGCCGGTCTCCACCCAGCGCACCTGCGGCGAGTGCCACGACACCGACTTTATCGCCAACCACAGCTTCCATAGCGACATGGGCCTGAGCGACTTTGGCGCTTCCGACCTGGCTCGCGCCTGGGACCTCAGCAACGGCCCCTTCGGCAAGTGGAACCCGCTCACGTACCGCAACCTCTCCGCGGACGGCGATGGGCGCCTCGATTTGGGGACGTCGGACTGGATCCGCGCCAACGCCGCGCGCTTCGTCGGCGGCGGGCCGGGCGTGGAAAGCCGCAGCGGAGCGGCTCTTCCGGAGGGCGATCCAAATGCAGAGAACTGGGATTGGGCCAAGTCGGGCGTGCTAGAAGTGGACTGCTTCCTCTGCCACTTGCCCAACCCGAACAACGAGGCGCGCATCAAAGCCATTCAGGCGGGGGACCTTCGCTGGGCCCCTACAGCGACCTTGGCCGACACGGGCTTCGTCGACTCCGTTGGCAGCGCATACACGTGGAACCGCTCAGCTTTCACCGAGGATGGCCTGCTCGCAACAGTCACGATCCAAGACCCGACCAATGCGAATTGTGCGCAATGCCACGGCCTCGTGCACACCGGAGACACACCCCCCACTCTCATCGGATGCGACCTGACCAACTGGCAGACCGCCACCACCGGCCAGATCATCTCCGGCGACGATATTGCTCTATCGGGGATGAACCTGGCCAACAAGGACAGCCTCACCCGCTCGTGGGATATTCACGCCGAGCGCGGTCTCGAGTGCACCGACTGCCATTACTCGCTCAACAATCCTGCCTACGCGGTCAAAGAGCAGTCGCTGGCGCACCTGGAATTCGACCCGCGGCGGCTGGAGATCGGCACGTATCTGCAGAAGCCCGATCACAACCTGGCCCGCGGGCAGAGCGCGCAGAACACTTTGGCGCCCGAGCTGCGCGGCACGATGCGCCGCTGCGAAAGCTGCCACGATGCGGCCGCCTCGCACACCTGGCTGCCATACGCCGAGCGCCACATGGACGAACTTGCCTGCGAGAGCTGCCACACGCCGCAGCTCTACGCGCCGGCCGTGCAGTCGTACGACTGGACGGTTCTGCGCCCGAACGGCGAGGCGGTCAGCACATGCCGCGGCGTGCAAGGAGCACGCGGGTCGCTCACGGACCTGGTGACCGGGTTCACCCCGGTGTTGCTTTCACGCCAAACAGTGGATGGAGATACCCAACTCGCGCCCTACAACCTGGTCACGGCCTGGTATTGGGTGTACGACGATCCCAACGGCCCGCGCCCGGTGCGGCTGCAGGACCTGCAGGCAGCCTACTTTGAGGGCGGAACCTACGCGCCCGATGTTCTGAGCGCGCTGGATAGCGACGGCGACGGACGGCTCAACGATAAAGAGTTGCAGCTCAACTCTCCCGAGAAGGTTTCGGTCATCGCCGCGCGCCTGACATCGATCGGCCTGGCCAACCCACGCATCGCGGGCGAAATCCAACCCTACAGCATCAATCACAACGTGGCCGGCGGCGAATGGGTCACCCGCGATTGCCGGACATGCCATCGCGATGGTTCGCGCCTCACTCAGCCGGTGACGCTCGCGGCCGGCCTTCCGGGAGGCGTGCTGCCCGAGTTCGTCAAGGATGCGAACACTCGCACCACCGGCACCCTGGCCGTGGCCGGCGAGGGCCTCACCTATTCGCCCGCCACGCGCGACCAGAACCTGTACATCTTCGGCCACAACCGAGTGCCGTGGGTGGATTGGGTCGGCGGATTGTTTTTCCTAGGCGTGCTGGGCGCCGTGGCCGGGCACGGCGGGCTGCGCTTCTTCTCCGCGCTCAAGGTCCCGCGCCGCAAAACAGAATTGAAGCGCGTCTACATGTACGCGGTCTACGAGCGCTTCTGGCATTGGCTGCAAACCTTCGCCATTGTCATCCTGCTCTTCACCGGTTTGGTCATCCACCGCCCGGACATGTTCGGTCTCCTAAGCTTCCCGCATGTCGTCACGGTCCACAACGTCCTGGCCATCCTGCTGGTGGTCAACGCCGGGCTGTCGCTCTTCTACCATCTGGTCAGCGGCGAGATCCGCCAATACTTGCCACGCCCATACGGCTTCTTCGACGACGCCATTTTGCAGGCCAAGTACTACCTGGGCGGCATCTTCCGCGGCCAGGGGCACCCGTTCGAGAAGCGACCGGATGCCAAGCTCAACCCGCTGCAACAGGTGACCTACTTTGGCATCCTCAACGTGCTTCTCCCGCTGCAGATCGTCACCGGTGTCCTGATGATGGGCGTGCAGAAGTTCCCGCAGGTGGCTGCAGGGTTCGGGGGCTTGCCGCTCCTGGCTCCCTTCCATAGCCTGGTGGCCTGGACCTTCGCCGCGTTCATCGTCGGCCACGTGTATCTCACCACCACCGGGCCGCGGCCGCTCACCTCGATCCGAGCCATGATGAACGGGTGGGAAGAGATTGAGGCCCACGCTGAAGAAGGCGCGGGCGACAATCCTCCCACAGAAAAGGAGACGCCATGACAACCATTGCGCCTGCTCGACCCAAACCGCGGGCGGGGTTGAGAGGGGTCTTCTCCCGCCCCGAGAAGCCGTACATCCATCCCTACCTGGGTGGAGCGCTGCTGGGGATCGTTCTCTTTCTGGCCTTCCTCATCACCCGCAATGGCCTGGGCGCCTCGGGCGGCATGAACCGCTACGTGGCCGTCGTTGAGGACGCCATCGCCCCCGGCCACATTGATCGGACGCCGTACCTCCTGAAACTGGCCGGCGGCGCGAAGAACCCGCTTGATGATTGGAGCGTGCCGGTCATCACGGGCGCTCTCCTCGGCGGGATGGTCTCGGGCTTCTTCAACGGCCGGCTGAAGGCCGAAATCAACAAGGGCCCGCGCATCACCAACCGCACCCGCCTCCTCCTGGCATTCACCGGCGGGGCGATCATGGCCTACGGCGCGCGCATGGCGCGCGGCTGCACCTCGGGCCAGGGGCTCTCGGGCGGGGCCACGCTCTCGGCCGGCTCGTGGGCGCTGATGATGTGCATCTTCGGTGGGGCCTACGCGCTGGCGTACTTTCTGCGCAAGACGTGGAATTAGGAGGCGGCGATGCCTATCTTCCCACTTCAGGCTTTCCTGCAGCCGCTGAGCGAGAACCCGTGGACTTACTTGGTCTTCGGCGTGATCGGGTTTGGCTTCGGCTACGTGCTCGAGCTCTCCGGTTTCGGCAACTCCAAGAAGCTGGCCGCCCAGTTCTACTTCAAAGACCTGACCGTCCTCAAAGTGATGTTCGGGGCGATCGTCACCGCCATGGTCCTGATCTTCTTGTCCTCGGCCGTCGGAATCCTGGATTTCAACCTGGTCTACGTTCCTGAGACATACCTGTGGCCGGGCCTTCTAGGCGGCGTGATTATGGGCTTTGGCTTCATCATCGGCGGGTTCTGCCCCGGCACCTCGGTGGTGTCGGCGGCGACCTTCAAGATCGACGGCATTCTGTTCCTGCTGGGCGCGCTGTTCGGCGTGTTCGCCTTCGGCGAGACCGAGAAATTCTTCGACGGCTTCTGGCACTCGAGTTACTTCGGTCGCCTGACGCTGATGGACGTCTTCCACCTGCCGACGGGTGTGGTGGTTCTGCTGGTCGTGCTCATGGCGCTCTTCATGTTCTGGGGAGGAGAGCAGCTGGAACGGCTGATCGGCAAGCGCGACCTGGCGCGCGAACCGCGCTTGCGCTATGCCGGCGCGGGTGCGCTGATCGTGGTGGCGCTGGCGGTGCTCGTCCTCGGCCAGCCGGATGCGGCCGATCGCTGGGCGCGAGTGGCCTCGGCGAAGGAGGCTTCTCTTGCGGCGCGCGAGGTCCAGATTCACCCGGGCGAGCTGCTGGCCAACCGAGCCGATGACAAGCTCAACGTGCTCATACTGGATGTGCGCTCGGAGGCCGACTACAACGTGTTCCACTTGGACGGCGCGCGTCACGTGCCCCTCGACCAGTTGCGGGCCATCGTCCCCGAGCTGCTGCAGCAGCCGGCCGAGAACACGGTGACGGTGGTCATGAGCAACGATGAGGCCGCGGCGACCGACGCCTGGAAGCTGCTCCAGGCTGAGAGCGTCTCGAACGTGTACATCCTGGAGGGCGGGATCAACAATTGGATCAAGGTCTTCGGCGCGGCTGAGCGTGAGGTGACCCCCACCGGGACACCCGTGGGCTCCGACCGGCTGGCGTACCTTTTCCCGGCGGCACTCGGCTCGCGCTACGAGGCAGCCGACCCTGACGCGAACGAATGGAAAATCGAATACGAGCCGAAGGTGAAGCTGCAGCGCAAGCGCAGCCCGAGCGGCGGCGGGTGCGGCTAGGTCGCGCCCTCTTCTCAGCAAGTTCGATCGGGCCGCCCTGGACAGGACGGCCCTATTTATGCTTCGCGAACCCTTCCCAGCGCGGGCCGCCGCATGGCCGTCTTGCTTCCTGCCGAACGCATCCATTACTTGCCGGAAGCCCCAAGCCCGAATATGATGATCGGGGAAACCGTCGCCCATCCATCCGTGTCCACTACCCTCACCTCCTCCGGCTACTGGGTCAGCGCGGCGGGCGCCGCTGTGCTCGCCATCCTGCTCACCGTGCTCGCGGTGCGCGTCCTCCCGCGCGATCGCTTCCGCCTCCTGGGGTTCGAAATTGTGCTGGCCGCCGCCGTGTCCTGGGGCATCCTGGCAACGGCGCTCGTCCTCACCATGTGGGACTCGTACTACACGTTCTTTGCACAAGATTGGCAACGCCCTCTGGCACCCTTTTCGGCTATTCTCTACGCAGGCATCGCGCTCCTCTTGTGGTGGCTGGCGCGGCGGCTGCCCGGACGGCCGGCTCTTATCTTCGTCATCCTGGGCGGCCTGGGGTCTCTCGTCGAACGCTCCATTGTCATCTGGGGCGTGGGCCTTTTCGAGAAGGTGCCGATGCTCGCCGGGGTCGATCCGGCTCCGGTGCTTGTCTGTGCGTTCTTCGAATATGTCATATACTGGGGGTTGACGCTCGCACTCGCCCGCCTGCTCGCCGGGCCGCTGGCTGCCCTCCGCTCCCGCCTGGATCGCCGCACGCCATCATGATCGATTGTCGATAAGCTTCGGGCGGAGGCAGATGATGAAGACGCAACACGGCGGCGCCCGTTCGGCACTGGCAGTGGTGCTCGGCGCCATCTCGGCGCTGGTCGCTTTCGGATTGCTCCTGGCCCTCGCCTGGCTGCTGCCCCTCAGCGAGAACCGCACCTACAAACTGGCCACGCTCATCATCGTCACCGGCCTGTCGCTCATCGCCGGCGGCTACCTGAGCGCCACGCTCGCGGGCCGCGAGCGCATCAAATACGGTTTCGCCTTGGGCGGCGTCGTGGGCGGGGTTGGCTTCGGCTACATCTTCGGCCCCACCTGGTGGCTCGCCCTCGCCATCCCGCTCTCGGCACTCATGGGCGGCGCCGGCGGTTGGCTGGCCAACTGGCAGCCCACCCGCGGGCGGCCGACCGACCGGGCCAGCCCCTAGAGGTCCGGCCGGAAACCTCTCCCGCCGGGTCCCTGTGGGACAAAGTGTGCGTTTCTGGCCCTCACTGGGCCATCCGGTCCCGCGGAACTGCCTTGTCCGAGG
>Ga0315274_10009429_pt1 | contig 14108 bp, 12 predicted proteins | sample YL17G02_20_MG_FD_203700 | JGI IMG/M metagenome (GOLD analysis project Ga0315274, IMG submission 203700) | Sediment microbial communities from Yellowstone Lake, YNP, Wyoming, USA - YL17G02_20 | ecosystem: Environmental > Aquatic > Freshwater > Lake > Sediment | place: USA: Wyoming | collected...
TGTACCTTGCCGCGCGCATGGTGCGCACGCTGCGCCTGCGCGCGGGCGACGTCGTGCTCGACCTGGGCTGCGGCAAAGGTGCGGCCTCGCTCTTTCTGGCACAGCAGTGGGGCGTGCAGGTGATCGCGCTCGACCTGTGGACGCCGGCCACGTTCCTCGACCTCAAGTTCACCGCGCGCGGCTATCGCGACCGGATCGTGCCGCTGCACATGGACGTGACGCACGAGTTGCCGTTCGCCGAAGAGTACTTTGACGCGGTCTTTTGTATGAACTCGTTCAACTTTTACGGCGGCAGCGTCGAGTTTCTGCGCCACCTGCTCAAGCACGTGAAGCCGGGCGGGCAATTATGCATCGGCTCGGAAGTGCTGACGGCCGAATTCACCGCCGAGCAACTTGAAAATCCGCCCTACGTGTACGCCTTCAGACTGCCACCACCGAACGAGCACGTGGACGTGTTCGAAGGCGACTTAAATAAGCAGCACACGCCGCGCTGGTGGCGCGAGTTGTTCGAGAATTCGGGGCTGCTGCAAGTCGAGTACTGCGAGGAATTGGACGACGCGGACGTGCTGTACGAAGAGATGGTGCGCTACGAGTACGAGCACGACCTCGATCCGTTCGACGTCGAGATGTGCCTGGAGCAGATGGAATGGGGACGCACCCACCACCCGCGTAAATCGCTGTTTGTCCTGACGGCTCACAAAGGTTGAAGAGGAGAAAAACACGTGGAAGCAAGACTGAACGAGTTGAAGGCACGGCTGGCGGAGGTTTACGACCTGGAGGCGGCCGCCAGGGTCCTGGATTGGGATCAGAATACCTACATGCCGCCGGGCGGGGGGCCGGCCCGCGCGCGGCAGATTGCCACGCTGCAGCGACTGGCGCACGTCAAGTTCACCGCCGCCGAGGTCGGGCAGTTGCTGGACAGCCTGCGGCCCTGCGAGGAAAGCCTGCCCTACGAGGCGGACGAGGCCAGCCTGATCCGCGTCACGCGGCGCGATTACGAGCGGGCGGTCAAGGTCCCGCCGTCGTTCGTCGCCCAACTCGCCGACCACACGTCCAATTCCTACCAGGCCTGGACGGTGGCCCGTCCGGCCGACGACTTTGCCAGCGTGCGGCCCTACCTGGAGAAGACGCTCGACCTGAGCCGGCAACTGGCGGACTTTTTCCCCGGCTACGAGCACGTCGCCGACCCGCTGATCGGTTATGCCGACTATGGCATGACGGTGGCGACCATCCGCGTGCTGTTCGGCCAACTGCGGGAGCGACTCGTGCCGCTCGTGCAGGCGATCACGGCCCAGGAGCCCCTGGACGACGCGTGCCTGCGCCAGGACTTTCCGGAAGCGCAGCAGTTGGCGTTCGGGACTGAGGTCGTGCGGCGCTTCGGGTACGACCTGGCGCGCGGGCGGCAGGACAAGACCCCCCACCCCTTCACCACCGACTTTTCGATCGGCGACGTGCGCATCACCACCCGCGTCAACGGACGCCACCTGGGGGAGGCGCTGTTCAGCACCATGCACGAGTCGGGCCACGCCATGTACGAGCAGGGCATCCGCGCAGACTACGAAGGTACGCCGTTGGCCGCGGGGACGTCGTCGGGCGTGCACGAGAGCCAATCGCGGCTGTGGGAGAACGTGGTCGGCCGCAGCCGCAACCTGTGGCAGTTCTTTTACCCCCAGTTGCAGGGGACCTTCCCCGGCCAACTGGGGCACGTGCCGCTGGAGACGTTCTACCGGGCGATCAACAAGGTCGAGCGCTCGCTGATCCGCACGGAGGCGGACGAGGTGACCTACAACCTGCACGTGATGCTACGCTTCGAGCTGGAACTCGACCTGCTGGAGGGCCACCTGGCCGTGCGCGACCTGCCAGAAGCGTGGCGCGCGCGCTTCCAGCGCGATATGAGCATCGCGCCGAACGACGACCGGGACGGGGTGCTGCAGGACGTGCACTGGTACGCACACACCATCGGCGGCGCGTTCCAGGGCTATACGCTGGGGAACATTATGAGCGGGGCGTTCTTCGAGGCCGCGCTGCGGGCGCACCCCGAGATCCCGGACGAGATGGCGGCCGGGGAGTTCGGCACGTTGCACAGTTGGCTCAAGGAGAACATTTACCAGCACGGCAGCAAGTACACGGCGGCCGAACTGGTCGAGCGCGTCACAGGCGCACCGCTCAGTATCGAGCCGTACGTGCGGTATCTGCGGGGCAAGTATGGAGAATTGTACAGGCTTTAACGCATGGAGGGGTGAGGTGTTGCCAGAGAAAACAGTGCCGCCTGCGTCAGCGGTGACCGTGCAAGATATTTACCTGGCCCGGCGGAGGATCGCGTCCATTGCCAGGAGGACGCCATTGGTCTATTCTCCTGTGCTCGCGGAACGGGCGGGGGCGTCCGTCTATCTCAAACTGGAGAACTGGCAGGAGACCGGCTCCTTCAAGATGCGAGGGGCGGCCAACAAGATGCTGAGCCTGACGCCGGAGGAGAAGGAACGGGGGGTGATCGCCGTCTCCACCGGCAACCACGGCCGGGCGGTGGCGTGCGTGGCCGGGCAATTGGGCATGCGCGCCGTCGTGTGCATCTCGGAGCGGGTGCCGGCCAACAAGGTGGAGGCCATGCGGCGGCTGGGGGCCGAGGTGGTGGTGGGCGGCCAGACCTACGACGAGGCCGAGGCGTACTCTTTGCGCTTGCAGGAGGAGCGGGGCCTGACGCGCATCCACCCGTTCGACGATCTGCTGGTCGTCGCCGGGCAGGGGACGATCGGGTTGGAACTGCTGGAGGACCTGCCGGAGATAGACGCAGTGGTCGTGCCGCTCTCCGGGGGTGGGTTGATCGCCGGGATCGCGCTGGCGCTGAAAGCGGCCAACCCGGCCACGCGGGTGATCGGCGTCTCGATGGAGCGCGCGCCAGTCATGGTCCACAGCCTGCGGGTAGGCAGGCCGATCGAGATGGCAGAGGAGCAGACGCTGGCCGACGCGCTGGCGGGGGGTATCGGGCTGGACAACCGCTACACGTTTCCGCTGGTGCAGCGCCTGGTGGACGAAGTGGTGCTGGTGTCGGAGGAGGAGATCGCCGGGGCGATGGCCTTCGCCCTGGCGGAACACCACATGGTGGTGGAGGGGGGCGGGGCGGTGGGCATCGCGGCGGTGCTACACCGGAAAGTGAAAGACGTCGGGCGCCACGTGGCCGTGGTGGTGAGCGGGGGGAACGTGAACCTGCCGGTGCTGCTGGAAGTGGCTCAGAACTGGACTGCCTGGCCTCAACCTTCAGTGAAGACGGCAACGTCCTGATCAGGATTACCACCGCATCACCGGAATCGGCGAGGAGTACAGCGATCTGCCAGTGAAGACGGCAACGTCCTGACCAGGATTACCACCTTACGCCGGCGACCGGACGGCGATAAAGTCGCCGTCCTACGGAACAGCGCCCGATCAATCGGGCTTCTCTCTCAGATCCAACGAGGCAAGTAGATGGTCAGCCCTCGTTCAGGCGAAATTCACTGCTTCATTACTGTCGGCAGAAAGACCCTGTGCGCATAGCGCATCACCAAGTAGCCTTGCCTCAGTACGTTGTTGGCCCACATCGCCTGGTAGAGGGGGTGATTGTCTCCGACCAGAAGCCGGCCCCAGCCTAACGTCTGCAGGCCGAGTTCCCACGAGCCCTTGCGCGCGTTCCAGACAATTTGCCCACAGGCTGGCTCATCCACGAACATGAGACTCTCAGGATTGTTGAGGGGCGTGAAAAGCCCCTTTGCCTCGATCCAGTTCCACAAGCTGATGGCCCGGGTTGGGCGGAGGGAAGCGATCACACCCGCATAGTGGGGGACGATGACGGCATGCCCCCACGCGTCCGTCCCGTCCATGCAGGAATGCTCGCCACATACGCCAAATTCCCGGTAGGTACGTCTGTCAGCGGGAGACAAGGCGGAGAGATCGGGAACCTCGACCGGAGTGAGGCCAAACAGCCCGGGTGGCCCGTAACATGGATGGTCCCGGCAGCATGAGCAACCCTCCCCCGCATCTGGATCCTGGCACTGATGGTCGCCACGACAGCAGCCTGCCGCTTCCGCCTCCTGGCACCGGTAGTACGCCAGTTGGCAATCGGCCGCCCGCTGGCTGTAGGAACACCATTCCGTCCCCCACCGGTCGCCACAACAAGGCGGCATTAGGAGCCAGGCGAGTTCGTCAATGAACCCGCCCCCGTTGAAGGTAGGCGGGGTGTGATCGAATTCCGCCACCTTGCCGGTCGCTGCCGCGTAGCCCAGGTTGACCAGCCAGGACTCGGTCCCAAAGTCCCGCCAGCCACCGACTCCCTCTGGTTCTATAATCTGGCAGGGGGTAGTAAACCAATAGCCGTGGCTGATGTGCCCGTCCGTCAGGATCAGCGTGTTCCAATTGACGTCCTTGAGCACCTGTTCGACCTCGGTAGTTCCGAGCCCGAGAGCCTCCCGAGCCTCAATCAGCGCCACGGCCGCAATCACGGTGTCAATGCTGGACCATTCCGTACCAGTGATAATGTGCCCGTGGTCCACAAAGTGCGGCCAGAGTCTGCTACCCCCACAGTCGTCGCCGTCGCGCGGCAAGGCCAGCAGCGCCTGGGTGGTCTTGGAGACGATCTCAGTGGCTGAGACCTCGGAAACGAACCCCAGGCGCCAGGCCATGGCGGCTGCGGCGGCCTGCACGCCGCTGGCAGAGACGTTGTCGAACTGGTTGGCCGCGTAGTAGGCGTGGTCGCGGGTCAGGCCCGACCCCGGGTCCCAGTTGGCCAGGAGCATGGCGTAGGACCACAGGAAGGCCCGCCCAGATGTGTCCGGGTACGGCACCGTCGCCGTCAACTCCACCCGGTCTACGACGACATAGTCCCCCTCGGTGCCCGTGAGCACCCAGTTGAGCGTCTGGATCTGGCCCAGGTTTGAGGGCAGGTCGAACGATAGATCTCGCGGCCCGCCGCTCAGGTTCACGTGCGCACTCGTCCATTTGGCATAATGCGGCGGACAGTAGGTGTTCTCTCCAATCTTGAGTTCGACGTAAAAGGTGCCCCGGCCATCCAGGATGCGGATGCGCAGGCCGGTGATATGCCCCTGGTACTCGGGCTTGATCTGGGGCGGGAAAATCGCGGAGAAGTTGATGGGAGCGCAGTCGTAGATGGGATGGTTCAAGGAAGTCCAGGCTCCGACGAGGGTTTCCATGCCGACGATCGTCGCCGTCACGACCCCGTCCCGCCACACCACGCTCTCAGGCCGGCCAATGGGGCCCCTGTCGCCGCCCAGGCGATTGTGGAACCAGAACGTGTGCCCTTGCATGGGCTGAGGGGCATAGTCGTCAACCAGGATGACGACCTGCTGGTCAGCACCGGCCTGAGAAGGCGGCAAGGCTCTATCCTCACCCTGCGCCGCGCGCTGGCTGGCAAATAGCACCAGCACCAGGGTGAAGACCAGCAACACCGACGAGAGAGCGAAGGCAACCAAGACGCGCCCATATTTACCCACGGCTTCCTCCTTCCTTCCGCGTGGCCTGTTCCATCTATCATGGACGTCTGAACTTGGGTCTGAGTGGCTGTAATGAAAGGCTGCGCTGCCTTGCAGAGGATGATGATAGCGAGGATGAGCAAACAAGCCACGAATGAATTCGTGGCCTGATACCGGAAACACGTTAAAACGTGTTCGGCGGCCGTTTGAACCCGTTTGAACGGGTTTCTCGTATCAGTCGCCGAATTCATTCGGCGGCTGGCCTTGACTCAGACGGGTGGTGTTGGGCAGGCCGTAGCCGCTACACGGGCTCTCGTTCCTGTGCGCGGTTTGGCAAATGCCGGGGAGTGGGCTTGGATCTTCTGCATTGCCTGGCGGTCGTAGATTCTCTCGCCGCACACCGGGCATTCGTAGAACTCGAGTGAAGGCACCGTGTAGGTTTGGCCTTGAAACTCACCGGTCCAGTCCCGCCGCACCTGCTTGATTTGATTGCTGCCACAAGATGGGCAGATAGTGATGTGCACTAAGTCGAGTTCTGCGAGGCCGTCTGCTTCCATCTCCAGGCGCGCCTTTTCACTGAAGACGTAGCGCCCCGCGAGGACTGCTCGTTTGATGCGTACCAGGACGTTGTTCATCTGACCTTATTCATACACGGGAACTGCTGTCGTACTCTGGGCCTGAGGATGAGTATAAGGCGGATTCCCAATAAAGTCAACAAGCCACGAATGATTGGTGGCCTGATACCGGAAACACGTTGAAACGTGTTCGGCGGCCGTTTGAACCCGTTTGAATGGGTTTCTCGTCGGATGTAATGGTCTATGGTGCGGGGGCCAGAACCATGGCCTGCGCGAACTTGCGGGCAAAACCATGCGTGCTGGCCAGTTCGACGTACCGCACCTGGCCAGCAATCTGCTGAGCCGTGGCACGCTGGTCACGAGAGATCAACGCCAGCCGAGCCCCCGTGCCGGCGGCGTTGCCCACCTGCCTGAAGCGCTCCAGCGGCAGCGGAGGCAACATTCCGATGGCCACCGCACTGGCGACGTCTATGTACGTCCCGAATGCCCCGGCGATGATCACTTGCTCGATGCCACCTTCATCTTGTCCACACCCATCCAGCAGAGCCTGAATGCCCGTGCGTATGGCGGCCTTGGCCAGTTGTAACTCCCGTACATCGCGCTGGGTGAGGGTGATCGCCGGCCGGCCCTCCCGTTCCTCCTCGCCGACAAGCACAAACTCTCGTTTCCCCTGGTGGACGCGGACGCGCGGGTGGTCGCCCATCTGCCCGGCGCGGTTCAACACGCCAGCCAGGCGAAGCAGTGCCACGGCGTCCAGGAGCCCCGAGCCGCACAACCCGGCGGCTGGCACGCCGCCGATGGTCTGAACCTCGAGCCGCTCCCCCACCATGCGCACGTGTTCAATAGCCCCCGCTGCCGCCCGCATGCCGTGCTGGACGTGTGCGCCTTCAAAGGCGGGGCCCGAGGCACAGGAAACGCTGACCATCTCCCCGTGGCTGGCCAGGCAGATCTCTGTGTTGGTCCCGATGTCCAACGCCAGCACCACGCCCCCGGCTTGCCGGACGCCTGTCGCCAGCAGCATCGCCACGTGGTCGGCGCCGACGAAGCCGGCGACGTTGGGCAACAGGTGTACGTACGCCCCCGGCGCGATGTGTAGCCCCAGGTCGCGCGCCTTGACGTCCAGCGCCGCACAGGTGGCCGGTACGTACGGGGCACGAGCCAACTGGGCCACCGGCAGGCGCAGGAACAGGTGGTGCATGGCCGTGTTGCCCACTACCACGGCTTCCACGATGGCCTCTGGCCTGGCATCCACCTGGGCACACAGGCTGGCCGCCAAGCGGTTCAGCGCCTTCACAGCCAACTCCTGCAACGGTGCGGCCTCGGCCAGTGTTCTGGTCACGTGCCCGATGCGGGTGATGACGTCCTCCCCGTACGCGATCTGCGGGTTCATGAGCCCTTCGGCGGCCAGAGTCTGCCCACTCTCCATGTCCACCAGGTAGCCGGCAATCTTGGTCGTTCCCAGGTCCACGGCCAGTCCCAGCGAGCGGCCGGACCAGGGCCCCACGGCCACCACCTCCCCATCTCGCACCCAAGCCTGCACCTTCCAATTCTCCGCTCGTAGCCGGGGCGAGAGGTTGCGCAGCACCTCGACGTCAATGGCGTGGCGCGGGCCTGCGGCGTCCCGGTCCAGTGCGGCCAGCAAGCGTTCGGTGTCGGCACGCGGGTCCGCCAGCGACAGCGGCGCGAGTTGTACCCGGCGAGCGCGCACCGGCGGGTCCGGCGGCACGGCGAGCTCCAGACCCGCCACCTGGGTGCGTTGTAGGCTGGTCAGCGATTCTGGCGGCACACACACTCTGCAGTCGCTCAAGGGCACCGCCCGGCAGGCCAGGCGGTAGCCTTCTTCCAGTTCCCGGGGCGCGAACACCTCGCGCTCGCCGGTGGTGGGCTCGGTGACGGCGCCGGTAACCACCTGCACCATGCAGCGGCCGCAGGTCCCCATGCCCCCACAGATACTCGCCAGGTCCACACCCAGAGAGCGAGCACATTCCAGCAGCGACCGGCCCGCCGGGCACGGTCCGCGCCGGCCCACCGGCTCGAATTCGATGAAGTATTCCGTCATGGATGTCTCGGGGAGGCCTTCGTCAGGTTGAATTGTAGGCCGGGATCGGGGGATGAGGAGACTTGACCGTTCGCCGTCCCACCTCCCAATCCCGGCCCAGACGTGGACACACTACCTATCCGTAAACGCCGTATTCCCGCGTGGCGTCCACCCACACCCTTACCAGTTCGGGCTTTGCCTCATCCATCACCGTATTGCTGGACATGATGTAGCCCCCGTCCTTGCCGACGACTTCAATCAGTTTCTTGGTGTACGCCCGGACTTGCTCCGGTGTGCCAATTTGCAGCAGTGAAAGGGGCATGTTTCCCGCAATGCACATCACATCGCCTACAACCTCTTTTGCCTCGAACAAGTTCGTGCGATCGAACAGACCCAAGACCTTGCCCGTGGGCAGTTCCCTGAGATACTTGAGGCGCTGGTCGTAATGTCCTTCAAGGAACAGGCAGGGTGTTAGCCCAGCGCCAACGAGAGCAAGTACGAGCGCCTTCAAGCCGGGCCAGTAGAAAGTCTCAAACTGCTCCAGGGACATGAAGCCATCCGCGCCACGATGCAAGGCGATGAACACGCGAGGATTCCCACTCATCTGGCACCCACCGATCGCGAGTTGGATCAACATCGGCAACACTTTCTCCTGGGCAGCCAAGAGCTTGTCAGGGCACCGATACATATCCAACATTGTTCCGCGCATTCCCCGCAACATGTCCGAGAACACATCGAATGGCGGTATAGCCACGCCTCCGGAAAAGGATGGGAACCCAAGCGCGTTCATTTTCTGGTCGAACGCTGCGTATGCACCGGCCCACTGAGCTGCTGCAGCAGCGGCTTTGAAGAGTGCCTCGAAGGCAGCAGCAATGGGCGGCGCAGTCAGAACACCGGCTAGACCGGCTCCGGCGTAGCCCATCGTCATGGCGACGAGGGGAGGCAGCATGCTCAGGCCCTGTAACGCACCGTATATGCGTGGTAGATAAGTCCGCACGGTGAAATCGGAGGGATCATCGAGGAAGGCATCATATTCCTCGGCCTTCATGTATTCCCCCTCCACGAACTGGAACGTCACGTCCGGCGGAACACCATGGCCCGGCCACTTGAACTGCCGGTTGTCCAGTGCTTCGTGCGTAGCCCCACCCGTGAATATGCCAGCACCTGGTTGCGCGTATAGGTCCGGCTCAAAGTCCACAACGGCCTTCTCAAAAGCAGCGAGCCATTTATCCAGATCGTAGAGGGCTGTTTCGTACGTGATCCCGGCGTACCGTGCAGGAAAGAGATGCATGAAAAGAAAAAGGGGCACCCGATCAGGTACTTGCAGTCGTATCGCGTCGTTAAATCGCTTTGATCTTTCTGCGAACAGCATTTCGTGTGCCGTGGTCATGTCTACTACCCTCCTACCCATTCTCGGGCCAGCGAAACGGCAGCCATGGCATCTGGCCCGTAAGCGTCGGCCCCAGTATATGCCTTTACTTGCTCATCCACTGCGCCGCCGCCGATCATGATCTTCACGCTATCTCGTAAGCCAGCAGCCTCAATGGCTTCCACAGTCTCTTTCATGGCGTCGAAGGCCAGCGTCAGGAAGCCGCTCAATCCTACCACGTCGGGCTTTACTTCCGTGATTTTGCTCACAAAGGCCTGCGGGGAGACATCCACGCCTAGATCATACACCTCGAAGCCATCTACGTCCAGCATGAACACGACGATGTTCTTGCCGATATCGTGGATATCACCCGCTACGGTACCGATGACCACCTTACCCAGGCGTTTGACCTTAGCGCCAGGGTCAGCAGTCATCCTGGCTTTCGCCAGGTTCGAGATCTGCGTCACCATCTCACCGGCCAGGATGAGCTCGGGGATGAAGTACTGGCCGTTCTCGAAGCGCCGGCCGACGATCTTCATTGCCTCACGGCAGCCATCTAGAACCGCGATCGGTTCCGCGCCGCCATCCAGCAACTCATGTGCCCGCGCCACTGCGTCTTCCTCTCGCATGTCTGCGAGCGCCTGAACCAGTTTGTTAGGCATGTTTCCTCCTCAGCCAGATGATCATAGTTATCATAGTGAGACATCAATACACGTACAGGTGGCTCTGTCGTCACAGGTTCGTCAGTCCGGGCAATAACACCTCCTCTCTCACAAAGGCGGCAACAACCTACGGCTTGTGTTACGGGTCAAACCGACCGGCCCGGTAGGCGCGAGTATAGTTCAGGCAATGCTGGTCGCGCCCCAACACCAGTTCAGCCGCCCGCAGCGCCGCCCGCAACCCCCGGTCCAGCGGGTCCATGATGGCACTATCCAGGCCGGCCGCCAGCGCCAACGTCAGAAACGCCTGGTTGATCAGCGTGCGGGCCGGCAGCCCAAAAGAGACGTTGCTCAGCCCGGAGGTGAGGTGGACGGCCGGGAACTCGGCGCGCACGGCCTGCATCGTGTCCAGCACGATACGGCCACTCTCCGTATTGGTGGCAATCGCCATCACCAGCGGGTCCACATACACGCGCTCGTCGGGTATCCCGGCGCGGCGAGTCTGGTCCAGCATGCGCCGGATCACTGCCAGCCTCTCCTCTGCGCCTACCGGGATACCCTGATCGTCCATCGCCAGCGCGATCACCCCGCAGCGGGCCTGGCGTACCAGCGGCAGAATACCGTCGAGACGCGCCCGCTCGCCGCTGATCGAGTTGATCAGTGGCGTCTGCCGCACTTGCTGAATGGCGGCCGCCAGCGCGGGGGTGTGGGTGCTGTCCAAGCACAGCGGCACGTCCACCGCCTCCTGCACCGTCTGCACCAGCCAGACCAAGTCGTCCGGCTCGCGGTCCGGTGACGTGCCGGCGTTCACGTCCAGCCAGTCGGCCCCGGCCTCGGCCTGGCGCTGGGCCAGCGTCCGCACAAAGGCCGCGTCCCGTTCGGCCACGGCCTTCTTGACCTGGCTGCGAGTGCCGTTGATCTTTTCGCCGATGATCTTCACAGCTCAGATTCCTCTCCAGGTTTCTCCGCCGTCTAGGTTGGGAAAAAGTGCTCGTAGCCGACGGCTCCGCCGGGCGGAACAACGACGAACTCCTCGTCCCAAGGGCCATGGAGCATCTTTTCCACCAACCGCGTGGCCCCCTGGATCTCTTCGTAGCGCAGCCCGAAGCGTTCCGCCGTACGCCGGGCGTAGTCCTGGTAGCGCTCCAGTTGGTACTGGCCCGTGTTGATCAGCGCCAGCCGGGTATAGTGCTTGAGCATCTGGTGCACGATCCACTCCGCCCTTTCCGGGCCGTAGCGTTCGGCCAGGTGGTCGTACTCGGCGAAGGGTGTGTCGCTGACCTCAATCCAGCCCTTGGTGAGGTAGTAGGTACCTGGCTCGGAGCGGGCCTGCTGTCTGTAGGCCGCGCTGGAGCCCAGGAAGATGGCGATGCAGTCATCCACCCGGGGGATCACCAGCGTACAACTACTGGCCCGCAGCCCGATGGCCGCCTTGGAGCACAGGCCGTAGCCGAGAATGATCGTCTCGGCTTCGCGGGCCGAGGTATCAATCGCTTCCTGGAGGGTGCGATTGAGGTTCTGGGGGTTGACGTGGAGGCCAAAATCGAGCACCTGACAAGTCACATCGGGCGGCAACAGCGGCCGCATCTCCTCAATGACGGTGGCACAGGCGATGACTTTGCGCGTAGAAGGCATTCAGGCACCTCTGCAGAGCGAACCCTGGCTTCGGAAAGTGTGTATATTATACACTGATATAGGGAAGTTGTCAAGCCCTCCGTCCATTGATTTCTGATTTCATCGCGGCTTGACTTCTGCGATAGCATGTGCTACACTTATATAGACAAGTTCCCTGATAGCCGATGAGCCATACAGGAGTTCGGATGGTGCAGAAGGACAGGCAATCCACCGCGGAACCACTCGATGAGATAGATCGCGACTCGTACGAACCGGCCTACAACCAACTGGTCAACATCCTGCGCCACCAGATTGCCGCCGGCATATTCCGCCCTGGCGACCGCCTGCCTTCCGAAGCACAGCTCTGCGGCCGCTATCAGGTCAGCCCGATGACCGTCCGCCGGGCGATCAACATCCTGGTGGACCAGGGTGTGGTGAGTACGGCCCAGGGGCGCGGCACCTTCGTCAAGCCGCCCGAATTGGGGACGGCCACCTTCGACCTACAAGAATTGCAGAGCCTCTTCAGCGACGAACGAACCACCGCCCGGATCCTGGAGGCCTGGCCCGTGTCGGCCACCGAGCGCGCGGCGCGCAAACTTGCCATCCCAGTGGGCACCCGCGTCATCTACATCCGCCGCTTACTCTGCCAGGAGGGGGCACCGGTCATCTACCACCGGGAATACCTGATCTACGACCCCACCCTCCCAACCGTCGAGGCAGAGTTGGAGGTGACCGCGCTGCGGGACCTGTTCGACGGCAGCGGCGGAGCGGTGCTCAAGAAAGGCGAGCTGATCATCGAGGCAACGGTGCTGGACGAGGAAGAGGCACGGTTGTTGCAGGCACCGGTAGGCGCCGCCGCGTTTAGCCTGGAGCACACCTTTTACGACTTTGACGATCGCCCCGCCAGTTGGGGCTGGTTCATCTGCCGCGGCGACCGCTTGCGCTTCAGGACCACGGTAGGTATCCACGAGACAGCGTGAGCGAGCAGCGGGTGATGGAGAGGGGGATGAATGTGGACAGCAGAGACGAAGCAGTGGACCTGGTCACGGGCCTGGCCGACCTGCGAGAAGAAGCGGTGCTGGAGATCGTGCGCCAGCGCATCGCGCACGGCGACGACCCGCTGCGCATCATCGAGGACTGCCAGAAGGGCATGCGCCTGGTGGGGGAGCGCTACGAGCAGCGGCTGTATTATCTGTCCGGGCTGATCATGGCGGGCGAGATCTTGCGCGAGGTGACGGAGCTGGTTCAGCCCATCCTGGAGGACCGGCTTTCAGGCCACACGTCGGGGCGGGTGCTGCTGGGAACGGTCCAGGGCGACATCCACGACCTGGGCAAGAACATCGTCCACATGCTGCTGCGCTGCTACGGCTTTACGGTGCACGACCTGGGCGTGGACGTGCCGCCGGCCGAGTTCGTGGCGCAAGCCCGCGCAGTGCAGCCCTCCATCGTGGGCCTCTCGGGGCTATTGACCAGCTCGTACCAGGCGATGCGAGAGACGGTAGCCCAGTTGCGCGCGGCAGTGGAGCCTGGCTCGCCGCAGGTGCCCATCATCATCGGCGGCCGGATTGACGAGCAGGTATGCCGCTACGTGGGTGCCGACTACTGGACGACCGATGCGATGGAGGGCGTGCGCCTCTGCCAGCGGCTCGGGGCGGGGTGACGACGGCCGTTCTGATTTTTGCTTGCGCCTGGAATTTGTAGGAAAGAAAGGCAACCTGCCACGTCAAACCAGACCAGGTAATCTTCGCGCCAAGCGACCTGGGCTAATATAAGCCGCCGCCGTCACGCTTTTGCTGTACTGGCTTCTTGTTGGAGCCTGGCCAACTGTATCACCAGACGTAATGCCTCGTTTATGGCTTCCTCGCTCGGAAAGGCTTTGGCTACGTCTGGGTCCAATAGCACTAGATTAGTGCCAGCCCGATACTGTTCTGCATACTTGCCTCGGACACCACCTTTGAGTAGTTCACGCAAATCGTACTCCGGGCGAAGTTCATCATCCATTCTCAAATTCCATTTTCAAGCCTACGCTTCTTCAATTAGTGAGCGGTGTCGTTGCCCCTCGCTCACTGTACCTGAGATAAGTATACGGCAGATTCCTTCTGAAGTCAACAGATCAGCCTCTAAACAACTGGTTCACCTTCCTAACATGAAGTGAAACGACCTGGCAGATTTCCTTAACGCCGGTTAGGAATCTTCCAGGAGTTTTAATTGTTGCCCGTGCCGCGAGTTTGTGGTATAGTATAGTCGTGGCGGGTGGGACGATATTACAGAATGGAGGTATTTTATGGCTCGCTCAACGATCGAAGTCCCCTGGAACGTCGAATTTCCCCAAGTCTGTGCACGCTGCACGGCCCCAGCCTCGAAAACCATGCGTGTCCGGCGCCAGAAGCCTTCGGC
>Ga0315274_10009430_pt1 | contig 14106 bp, 8 predicted proteins | sample YL17G02_20_MG_FD_203700 | JGI IMG/M metagenome (GOLD analysis project Ga0315274, IMG submission 203700) | Sediment microbial communities from Yellowstone Lake, YNP, Wyoming, USA - YL17G02_20 | ecosystem: Environmental > Aquatic > Freshwater > Lake > Sediment | place: USA: Wyoming | collected...
ACTTGAGGGATGTACAATCCACATGTTGTCGGGTATGCGGGCTGATACATCCCCCTGAATCCCCCTTCAAAGGGGGACTTGACAGGGATATGTCCCCCTGAATCCCCCTTCAAAGGGGGACTTGACGGGGATATGTCCTCGTATCTCAGGACGGATGTGCTCAGCGCGATCCATAGAGGATACTGAGGCTCATGGACCATCGGATTGACAGGAGGAAACTGACGCGGCGGAGTTTCATTGCCGTTAGCGCAGGGGCATCTGCGGCGCTGGCCGCGCGAAGGTCGTTTGCCGGCACTGAACGAAAGCAAGAGCGGCCCAACATCCTGCTCATCGTGGCGGATCAATTTCGAGCGGACTGCATTCGGGCCGGCGGAAATCGCGCCATCAAGACACCGAACCTCGACCGAATCGCGCAGGAAGGCATCCGTTTCGCGTGCGCCTACTCATCAACGCCGACGTGCACGCCCGCGCGCTCGGCCCTGCTCACGGGACTGTCTCCGTGGCGGCACGGCATGCTGGGATACGGCCGCGTGGCGGAGAAGTATCCCATCGAGAAACCGCAGGCGTTGCGCGACGCGGGGTACTATACGTTCGGCATCGGCAAGATGCACTGGCACCCACAGCGCAACCCGCACGGATTTCACCAAATGTTGCTGGATGAGTCAGGACGCGCTGAGTCGCCGGAATTCCGGAGCGACTATCGCGCGTGGTTTGCCTCGGAGGCGCCCACGCTGGATCCGGATGGGACCGGCGTTGGCTGGAACGACTATCCGTCGAAGGCATACGCACTGTCGGAACGGCTTCATCCGACGCGCTGGACGGGCGAGACCGCGGCGCATTTCCTGCGCGGGTATGATCGCGCGGAACCGTTCTTCCTCAAGGTCTCGTTTGCGCGCCCGCACAGTCCGTATGACCCGCCGGAGCGTCTGATGCGGCTGTATGAGGATCGCGACATTCCAGAGGCGGTTGTGGGAAAGTGGGCCGAGCGTTACGCGCCGCGAAGCTCGGAGCGAAATGGCATCTGGCACGGCGATCTCGGTAAGGAGCAGGTTCGCCGCTCGCGGCAGGGGTACTACGGCTCGATCACGTTTGTGGATGAGGAGATCGGACGCATTCTCGTGGTCCTCGAGCAGCGTGGATGGCTGGACGAGACTCTTATCCTCTTCACGGCCGATCACGGCGATATGACGGGTGATCACAACCTGTGGCGGAAGTCGTACGCCTACGAGGCGTCCGCGCGGATACCGATGCTGATGCGTTGGCCGTCGGGTCTGGTGTCGGCGCGACGCGGCCAGGTATCGCGGCAGCCGGTCGAGCTTCGCGACGTCCTTCCCACGTTCCTCGATACGGCACGGGCGCCAGGAGCGGATTCACTCGACGGGAACAGCCTGCTTGCGCTTGCGCGGGTCGCTGCAACGGCTTGGCGGCCGTTTATCGATCTCGAACATGACATCTGCTATGCGCCGGAAAACCATTGGAACGCCTTGACCGATGGGCGCTGGAAGTATATCTTTCACCCCCGAGACGGCGAGGAGCAGCTTTTTGACCTGGAGCACGATCCGAACGAGTTGAATGACCTTGCCTGCGACGGGCAATATGCAAATGAGTTGAAGCGTTGGGGAAACCGGCTTGCGGACCACCTTCAGGAGCGTGGCGAGGCATTCGTCAAGGGCGGCAAGCTCGTCCTGCGGCCGGAAAGCACGCTGTATTCCTCGAACTACCCGGGTTGCTCGTGCCATCCAAAGCAGGACAAGAATCGGTAAACGCGGTGAGTTTGCGACGCTATATAGGACAGAAGGAGAAAAGGACATGCGCAGATATGGATGTACTCTCGTGGCGTGGTGTGTTTTCATGGCGGCGATGCTGATGTCGATCAGCGCTTTGGCGGAACCGACGTATGCCGAGCAGTTGGGGTGGCCGGCGGGATCGCGCGTGGTGATCTTCCACGTGGATGATGCAGGAATGTCGCATGACTCGAATATGGGGGCCTTCGAGGCCATCGAAAAGGGCGTGGCGACTTCGACGAGCGTGATGTACCCGTGTCCTTGGGCGCCGGAGTTCGCCCACTACTGGACGCAGCATCCCGACCTCGATGCGGGTCTCCACACCACGCTCACGGCGGAGTGGAAGGATTATCGCTGGGGTCCGGTTGCGGGAAAGAAGGCGGTTCCCGGGCTTGTGGACGAGGAAGGATGTCTCTGGCACAGTGTTGGGGAAGTGCTGGCTAAGGCCACGCCGGACGAGGTGGAAGCGGAAATCCGGGCGCAGTTGGACCGCTGCATGGCATTGGGGTTCAAACCCACGCACATAGACTCACACATGGGAACGGTTTTCGCCAATCCCGCCTACCTGGAACGCTATATCAAGCTCGGGATCGAGACGGGCATTCCGGTGATGTTTCCGGGCGGGCACATGGAGTACATATCCAAGGAAGAACCAGACATGGTCGAGCCGGCGCGCGCCATGGCTAAGATGCTGTGGGACGCCGGCCTGCCTGTGCTCGACGACATCCACACCGGCGGCTACGGCGTCAAGAGTCCCAACGACAAGAAGGACCAGGTCATAAACTTCCTGCGCACGGTGAAACCCGGCATCACTCAGTTCATCGTCCATTGCACGAAGCCCACGGAGGTCTTCCAGTTCATCGCCGGTTCCGGCCCCATGCGTCTTGCAGAGCTGAATGCCATGATCGACCCGGACGTACGGAAGGTTGTCGAAGAGGAAAAGATCATCCTCACGACGTGGAAGGAACTCAAGCAGCGCCGCGATCAGGTCAAAGCGGCCGAGCAGCCCAATGCCGCTCCGAAACCCTGAGCGACTGTAGGTCCGAAATGATGTCGGACCTACGGATGTTTCCCGGCAGTATGGGCCGCGTTCTTCACTGGGCATCCGTTCTTACTGAGTGAGAAACCACCGGACGATGTCCGCGAAAGCAGGGCCTTTCACTTGGACGGTCTCGCCTATCGCCGGCGGGGTGAACGGTACGTATGCCATGCCCTTGAAGACGATCCATCTCAAGGAAGGATCTTCCAGCGGCACGTCAAACCGGAACAGCGCGTCCACGGGGCGGCCGTCATTCGTCACTTCGGCGACCTCGACCGTAAGCCCGGTGAGCCGGATCGTGTCCCCCTTCTTCATGGGATGCGTAACGGGATTGCGGAACACCTGGCACCACGGCCGCGTCATGAATCCATCATCCATGCGAAGCCGCAGTGTCCGCTCATCCGTGCGCGTCACCTCGAGATGCCGAACGCCCGCGGAAAGCACGCGTCCGTATGGCGGCGTCGGTTCGTTTGCGGCGGCCCGCATGATGGGCAAGGTTGCGGCGAGGAGATCCGCGGGCGTGCTCACGGTGAGAAGTGTCTGGCTGCGGATTGCGGAATCAGCAGGCGCCGTTGCGTTCAGGCGAACGGCTATCTGTTCGTTCTGCGTCAGAGTGGCATAGGAACTAACCGGCAACGATACGCTGGACACAATCAGATGAAGGAACACCCAGAGCCCTGCGAAGCCCCCTGCGAGCATCCTGTACCCGCGCGGCTCGTTTTCCCGTCGTGATGAAGCGCGGAATGCCAGAAACTGGGCGATGAGGGCCATGGCCCCAATGCTGGGATTCATCAGTTCGCGTCCTTGGGGCATCGTCGTGCAGACCGGCAAGGCGGATAGCACCATGCCCAACGCCCAAAACCGGGCCACGCGGTCGTTCCGGAGCAAGGGCCAGAGCACGTACGGCATGGCGAGCAGAAAAACGGCCGCAATGCAGAGATAGATCATTATCCCAAGAGGCGGCAGGAAATTCGACAGCGTAGCATCGGAAGCGGCAAACTGCGTAAAGAGCAGAATGGGCAGATGCCGCAAAACGCCCCACGCGAGTTCGACGGGTTGATGCAAGGGGTCGATGTAGAGCAGCGTTCCGCTCACACCGTAGCCCAGAGCGTCGTATACGGCCCGCCAGACTACCACCACCAATAAATAGGGTAGAAGCGAGCTGATGCGTTTGGACCATGGGGCGCGGTCGACGAACAGGGCGTAGGCCGCGAGATATGCCCCTGAAGCCACCGTGGCTTCCGAGCCCAACAGCCCCAGAGCCAGGGCGGCAAGTGCAGCGGGCATACCCGGCCGCCATGCATCACGCCGCCAGCGATCGTGAAAGTATAGGACGAGCACAATGAAGACGCTCGAGAGGGCCGCATTCCGCGTGGCGATCCAGCTCACTGGAAAAGCATGGGCCGCGTCCAACAGGAACAGCAGCCCCGCAAGACCCGCAACCCACGGTGGCATGAGCAGGCGTCGGTAAAGGAGAGCGAGGAGATAGACCAAGAGACCGTACCAGAGGATGCTGTGCAGATGCATCAGCCATGCACGGTCCCCGAAGATCCGCCAATCCGCCCAATGGGTCAGAGAGCACAGAGGCCGCCAGAAGGCGATTTTCCAGTCCTCGGGCGTCCACCACGGCCAGATGCCGCGCTCCATGCGAACGCGGTTCTGCTCGGGATCTCCGTCGCCGAATACGCAGGTATCCAGCACGGCTCCCTTGACGCCGGGCAGGTTCGGGAAACCTTGAAACCGCAATCGAATGAGATGGTCGTCTTGGTAGTACCCGGACAGGATGGAAGGGGAAGTCAGCACGACTGCCAGCAGCGCCCATACCGCGGGTGTGCGCCTTTTCTCGAGTAGCGGCGTGAGCCGGGATAGGATGCTTGGCTTACCCATGTGCGCTGGATCGGACCTTCCCAACCGACAAGTCGGTTGTCACTCGCCTCACTCCACGGGCGTGAAGATGGACTGAACGGCCTGCTGCAAGGCCCGGGCCAGCTCCTTGCGGTCGTTCCTCAGAAGGGGTTCCGGCGCAAACGTGACGATGTACTCATGGCACGGGAGACTCAACAGGCCGAGAAAATAGCACAGAAAACCGCGCCCGTTCTGTTGGCGCATCAGCTCCACCTCTTCAGGCGTCGGGCTCTTGATGGGGAGATCGCGGTCGGGTGCAAGGACCGATCTCGTGGCCGGCGGCCAGCCGAGCGGGGTCCGCACCGTCAGACTTGCGTAATGGACCGGACGCCCCAGCCGCACGGCAGACTCGAAAAGACCCGAATGAAAATGGCACACGCGCTGCCCGGGGGATACGGTAGCTTCCGGCGCCATGATAAGGCTTTTTCCGTCACGCATGGCGCGCATCATGCGTTCGCTTGTCTCGTGCAACTTCTTTCTTGTGCGCGTGACGACGATCAAATCCATGCCCTTGAGCACGAAGCGGGCAAGCGGAATCTGGGTCACAACCGGCTCAGATACACACACTGCGTCAACCAGCGTGTTCGTCACAAAGAAATCGATCCACGAAATGTGGTTGCCAACCAGGAAAAACGGCGATTTTGGCGGCGCCCCGTGAACTGTTACCCGCGTGCCCAAGAGCAGTAACGTGCCCTTCAACCATGAACGTGATATGCTTCTGCGGATACGCTTCGCGACGCCCGGGACCAACAACGCCACCGGAGCGGTGCACGCCATCGCCGCAAGGATCAGCGCCAACCACAGGACGAGGGCTGTCAGCCGAAACGCCACCCGCCCCAGAGACCATACATCCACATAGGACCACGGCTTTACGCCAACGGCCTCCGTCCAGGTCTTCCCCACACCCTCGAAAGGCGTTTCGGTCATTGTGCCCCTTCCGAATCCTACCGCTATATATTGTGCCCGAAGAGAATGGACCGACATAATCCTATCATATTGTACAATCGGTAAGGCAGAAGGTTACAGGAACCTGGCAGAGATTTCAAGAGGAAATGACCGCGCGAGTTGTTATTGAATATCAAATAATCAGCCGATATCGCGTGCGCTTAGACCACTGCGCCCAGTGAGCCTTCGTAGGCAGTGTCTGAGGTTCATCCGGGCTCTGCCGTCGAGGTCCACGAGGAGTTGAGGAGTAGCGCCGCGCCTATCGGATCCGGCTCCCTTCGATTCCCATCCACATATCCGCGTTTGTTCCGAAGTGCTCCTTCAGCGGGGCTGTGAGTGCGTCGAGACGGCGCAGGGTTCGCGCATCGAGTTCGAGCTCCAAGGCGCCGAGATTGCGTTTCAGTTGGGCCGGATTGCGTGCGCCTGTGATCACGGATGTTACAGTGGGCTGGGCCAGCAGCCACGCCAGAGCAACGGTGGCCGGCAACTGGCCGAGATCCCGCGCTACGCCGTCCAGTTGGGCGAGCGTCTCGAACAGCAAGGCTTCGCATCCCGGCTCGCCATGCCGCACGCCGGGCGTACAGGACGTACGCCCAGGTCGCGTAGACGGGAAATGCCGCGTGCGACGCCTCTGCTGCGGAATCTCCTCGATCGTTTTCCAGCGGTGCGTCAGAACCCCTTGCAGCAACGGCATATACACTAGGACCCCAACGTTGCGTTCCCGGCAGGCTGGAAGGATCTCATACTCGACCGCGCGGAAGGCGAGACTGTAACCCAGTTGATTGGATACGCAGTGTCCGATGTTCATCCAGTCCGTCAGGTCGCGGGCGCCGAAATTGGAGACGCCGATCTCGCGCACCTTGCCCTCCTGCTGAAGCCGTTGCAGCTCTTCGTAGGCGTCCTCGAACGGCACATGACGGAACGGCCAGTGAACCTGATAGATGTCGATATGATCCGTGCGCAGCCGTCGCAGACTGGCCTCGCAGGAACGTCGCAACACCTCGGGAGCACAGTGGTCGGGAGAGACCTTCGTGGCGATCAGGATCTTGTCGCGGAGAACGCCGAGGGCGCGCCCCAGGGCCTCTTCCGATTGGCCCGCGCCATACGATTCCGCTGTGTCGAAGAGGTTGATCCCGGCCTCGATGGCGGCGTGCACGGCGGCATCGTTTTCCGCGCGTGCATCCTCGCCCCAGTAGGCCGGATCGCCGATCTGCCATGCCCCAAAGGCAACGGTGGAAACGTTCAGGCCGCTGTTGCCGAGCCGCCGGTAGCGCATCACAGGTACACGTCCATTCGCGACGCGAAGAATTCCCTCGTCCGTTCGAGTCCGGTTATGAGGTCCGTGCGCGGCGCCCAACCGATTTCTTTCTTGATCCGCGCGTTCGAGATCTGTACGTCGCCGACATCAATCGGCGCCCAATCCTTGGGCCAGGGGACATGGATGACTTCACCTTTCCCGGCGATCTTGACGACCACTCGCGCGAATTCCGAGATCGAGTACTCGGCGTCGCCTGAGGCGAAAAAGACCTCCCCATGATGGGAGTCCATGAGCGCGCACGACACGAGCGCCTCGACGCAGTCGTCCACGTACAGCACGTTCCGGCGCTGATGCCCTTCGCCATAGATTGTGAGCGGCTTGCCCTGCAGCGCGAGCCCTATGAAGAAGTTCAATACGCCGGCGTCGCTGCTCTGGATGTTCGCCCGGGGCCCATAAACGTTGGCCAGGCGTATCACGTGCGTCTTGAGGCCGTGGGCAAAGTGATAAATGAGGTGATACTTCTCGGCGACGCTCTTGTTGGCCGAGTAAATGTCCAGAGGGAACTCCGGATGGAGTTCGTCCATCGGATTGCGCACCATACGTCCGCACTGCGTGCTCGTTCCCACATAAATGACATGCGCCTTCGGGTTGCTCTTGCGGACGCATTCCAGGATGTTCAGGCTCCCCACGCAGTTGATTGCGACGTCAAGAAACGGGTCCTCGAGCGAATATCTATGTGACGTGTGGCCGGCGCAATGGAAGATGATATCCGCCGCCGAGACCGCCTGGTTCACAAGATTGATGTCGCGGATATCGTTTATGACGATCCTAATCCGATCCTTGTATCCGTCGAGGTTTTCGGTGTTGCCGCCGCCGTGGTCCATCAGCGAGTCATAGACGGTGACCCGAGCGCCCATCTCAAGGCAGCGGATGGCGAGATTGCTCCCGATGAATCCAAGTCCACCGAGGACCAAGACACGCCGATCATTCAAGCTAGATTCGGCAGTCAAGATTGAAGGCCCTTTTTGAAATGATGGACGGCGTGGACTTTATGGACGACATGGACACCGAAAAGGCTCGCCTGCGGGCGTACAGGACGTACGCCCGGGGTTACGTCCATTCTGTCCATTCCGTCCATTCCGTCCACTGCTTGGACAAGCCCAATCGGCTCATGCTCGATCGCGCGGGCGAAATGCCACTCTGCGCGCCAACAGAAGCGCCGCAGCGCAAAGAGCCACAAGGAGTCCGTCCCCGGCCGCGTCCTTCGGCGCATCAACCCCTCCCGGCAGCGACACGCCGTTGCATACCAGCGCATCCGCCCGCGTGCCGTAGCCGCGCAGGTATATGGTCGCATAGCCGCCACCTTCGATGATGAGGTTGCCGATGTACGTCTCGGCCGCAGTAGGCATGAACCGTACGGTCATGCAAATCGCCTCTCCCGGATCGAGGTTGTACAGCCCGCCTGAGATCACGCTGAACGCATCGTTCGTCGTGGTTGCCATTCCTGACAACACGCCGCCGCCGACGTTCTGAAGGGTAAATGTCACGTTTCGATAGCTCCCAAGCTTCACGAAACCGTAGTCCTGCGTGGAACCGCTTGCGGGGGTCAGGCCGATCCGAGGCCCCTCGATAGGCGCGCGATACGGGGCAAAGATCGACAGGAAGGCCGCGTCCACCTCCATCGTGGCATCCGTGATCACCAGATTGCGGAGCCCGTCCGTTCTCCATTCGCCCTGCCAGCCGACCACGCGGTCCCCGAACATCGGATGACGGACAAAGCCGCTTTCATGCGAGTAGATCAGGTAGCTGCTGCCGGGCAGCACATCAAGGCCCTTCATCGTGAGATGAACGGACGTTTCGTCGAATCGCCCACTGTCGACTTCGGCATACGTCGCTCCGTTGTCCGCGCTCGCGATCACGCTTACCTCGACGTATTGGCCGCCTCCCACCAATACGGACGGTTCCGCCGCGATCATCTGTGACTCAATCGGCCCGAGAAGCGTCACCAGTTCGGGAGCGATCTGGATGATCAGAATGCCCGACTCGCCGGTCTTCAGCAGCGATCGCGGCACTGACGCAGTCACTATCTGAGCGGGCCGGGCCGGGTTCTTCAGCGACAACACGATCGGGCCGGCGTCCGGTTCCCCCTCGATGGGGCCTTCCCATCGCGTGGCGATGGTCAACCGCCGGTTCAAAGTCTCCGGCACGACAACCGAGGAAATCCATGAAGCGCCATCCGCATCGAGTGTCGAAAAGCTATTGTCGGGCAGCCCGTTGCTGTCATTGTCGACGTTGGCGGGCGCCGACTCGAGCGTGAACGTCACGACGTCCTCAACGACGTCCTCGGGTTGATGGTTGCTTGTCGCCGTAACAGAGAGAGAGTGCGTTCCGTAGCCGAGATTTGTGATCAAAGGTCCCGTGACCGAACAAGGCCCGTTCTGATCCGGCGTCGGCACGGTAACCGTCCAGCCCGAATCCAGCGTAAACGTTATCCGCTTCACATCCGCGAAGCAACTGGTGGACGCGGTGAAGATGATGGGCAAGTCGTTTGACTCTCTCCCGACTTTGAGAATGGAACCGTTGAGAGGGGACAGGATGGCCAGGCTTTCAAGGGCACAGAACACAGCGCTCACGTTCTTGCTGCGATCCATGACCAACAATGCCGGGACGTCGCTGCCCTCGAGATCCATCTCCCAGTGGCTGAACGCATACCCCTGCCGCGGAATCGGTGTCAGGCTGACCCTCGTTCCGGGAGGGTAAAGGCCGCCGGGCGGATCCAGTCTCACATCGCCACTGCCCGTGGGGGACACCGTGACGTTGACGCTGTATTCCACCGCAAAAGCGCCCGACGAGGAAAGGATGACAACAGCCAGGAGAACGACTGCTTTTTTCATTACCCCTTTTCCTTATCTGTCCAGGATGATGCCCTGACTCCCCATCGCTTGACGGCTCGGAAACCGGGCCTCATTGTATACGCACAGCGAGAACCCGTCAAGCCGTCAAAGCATCGAACGCTCGTTCCCGGAATTCCCTTCCGCTTCTACTCCTGGGTCTCGACCACTCGGAGTTCCGGCGCCCGAACTCCCTTCGGAAAGAGAGCCCGCACGCCGTGCGGATTGCGGATGTAGATTGTTCCTTTCAGGTTCGAAGCGGCGTCCGGCTCGTCCCTGCACTTGACCACGAAGGCAGGGCGATCCTGCTCGTCATACACGTAACAATCATTGAACTCGACGCCGCCAAGTTTCGTCGTGAGCGACTTGCGAAAGGAGTGTATCAAGATCGGGACCCGGAACGGATTCCGCGGGTCCTCGGTGGCCACGTTCTTCCATTTGCAGTTCACAAAACGCGCCGCCGCAACGGTGGGCGACTTGTCATAGATGTAGGCGCCGCACTTTTGCGTGTCCTCGATGGTGCAGTTGACGAACTCGACGCTGCCCTGCGGCCCATCCTCTTTCAGCGCGCCGAGGCCGATGCCCGCGTCCTTTCCTCCCTTGACGTAACAGTCCTCAAAACGGATCGACACCGGGTCGCTCTCGCGAGAGAGGTTCTTGAGGTAAAGCAGAATGCCGGCTCCCGTGTTGTTCTCCATCCGGCAGTTCCGGATTACAACGTTCACCAGTTTCTCTTTCGGACCGTTGGGCTCGAGGTCGATCCCGGCCTGAGGCGGCGTACCGTCCGTGTTCGACAACACGCAGTTGTCGATCAGCAGATTCACCGCGCCAATCACGCTAATGCCCTGGCGGTGGTTGTCGTCGCACACGACGTCGCGGACCACCACGTCCTCGCAATAGGGCAAGCTGCCCGTCGCTCCCAGGTAGATGCCGTCGCCTCCGCTGCTTTCGAGCCGGAGTCCTTCGACGCGTATGCGCCGGCAGCCGTCGAAGCTCAACACCGTGCGCCATTCCGCCTTTTTGTATGGTTCGTTCTGGTAGTCCTTCTTGCGCATGCGCAACGCAGCGCCGTATCCACGCAGCGTGATGTCGCTCGCATCCGACGCCGAGAAGAGCGAATCGCCCCCTTCCTTGAACTCACCCTTCTTCGCGAGGACCACCACGCCGGGTTCAAACACGATCTCCAGGTTGCCGCGCAGCTTCAATGGGCGCACGATCCACTCACGGCCCACGTATGGAACGACAAGCTTCCGCGCGCCGGAGTCGATCGCCGCTTGCAGACACCCGGTCGAGTCCTCAGCGTTGAAACCCCACCAGGCCGCATTCGCCTCCGTGTGCTGGCCCGACTTCACTTGTTCAACGGCAGCCGGGTTCGGCGCATTCGGCGGGAGGTCCTCCGTGGATCCAACCCCCTCGAGACAAAACGCCAATGGAATCAGGGCCAACAGCATCACGACAATCGTTCGTTCAGTCCGCATTGTTCCCAGTGCCTCCCTACCGTTTCTTGGTTGCGTTCAGCTTGCCCCGCGCTACTTCTTTTCTTCAACGGGCCACGATGCCCGAAGCGGGTGTTCGTATAGGCCCATCTCGTCGAACGGAATGGGACGCAAACCGAGCTTGTCGAAGGCGGCCGCGCCTTTCTTGAGTTGGAAGTCTCCCGACGCGGCATTGATGAAGCCAGGATCCTGTTCCGCAATGTAGTTGTCAGCGAGGGCCTCGATGCCTCGGTCTCGCGTGAGAAACGGCCCACAGTTATACAGAAGATTCCGCCAGATCATGTTGACGTCCGGATTCTCCGAGAGACCTCTGAGTTCCGGATAGCGCACGCTATAGGGCGGCTGCGTGATGTCAACCTCTTGGAGAAACTTCTTCACGGTGTCGCTCTCGAGGAACTTCTTCCAGCGCTCTGCGCCCCACTGCGATAAACTGACGCCGAACTTGCAGTCGACGAAGATGTTGTTGTCGACCCAGTTGTCCTTTCCTCCGTGGATCTGGACGCCGCCGAACTGGCTCACCGAGCACCGCTGGAAGACGTTCCCGTAGATCAGCGTTCCGCTGATGGCGTCATCAAGCCGGATACCCGCTTGGCCGCAGGCGCGTCCGCTGCCGATGTCGTGCCAGAAGTTGTAGCGAAGGATGTTCCCGCGATACGCCGGGTTGAGGAACATGTCGAGTCCTCCCTGGTCGTCGGACTCGCGGACCACGTCGTGGACGTCGTTAAACTCGACGATATGGTCGTTGCCCTCGAGACGGATTGCATGACACGGCGAATCATGGAACAGGTTGTGCGCGATCCGGTTGCCGCACCCATTCATGAGAACGGCCGGCGTGTACGTGCGATCTATGCGCGAGAAATCATAGACGTGGCAGTTCTCGACGAAATGGCCACCCGGTTCGAGCGTCTTCCGATCTCCGCCGCTAACAACCGTCCCGCCCCGGCCAAGCGTGTAAATGTCACAGCCGAATACGCCATGGGCTGCGCCGCCATCGATGACAACTCCGTCGCCCGCGAGCCGGCTCAAGGTGCACCCGGCCACGAGACAATGATCGCCGCCTTCTATCACGATTCCTTGGCTCCGGCCCAGCTCGAACGTGAGGCCCGACAATGTGACATGCGACGCTTTGTCCATCCGCACAAGCGGCCCGTTTACCATCGAAATCTCGATGACGGCGGCCGCGGGGTCCGACGGCGGATAGAAATAGAGAATTCCATTCGCGCGATCCAGATACCACTCGCCCGGCACGTCGATTTCTTCGAGCAGGTTGTACGCGTAGTACGGCTGCCCGGCCTGCATCCCGTACGGGCTCGTGTGCGCGGTCGAAATGCGATGCGTTGCCGGATCGATCGAGGTCACGCCGATGGCGTTATCGGCCCAGTCGTAGTACCAGTATCCGTAGAGCCACGCGTCGTGCGCCTGCTTCCACCGCGCGGGACGATCGCCGTCATATTCGAAGATCGCGCCGCGGCTCTCCAGCATGGAACCCGGCTCGATGACTTTTCCCGTTCGAACGAATCCCTCGTTCGGCCACCGCGCCGGCTGCATCGGTTTCCCATTGAAGTACAGCTCGAGCGTAGGCGGCGGTTCGCACCCGAAGCCACGCGGTTCGAGTGTACCGAAATTCGCGATGCCCTGCGCCTTCAAATCGGCCTGCATTACCTTGCCTCGCAACTCCTCCGGCAGCCGCGCGAGAATCGCAGCGTCATCCATCGGCCGGAATCCGGCCACCTGCACGCCTCCAACGAAACACGGCTTTTCCTTCTCGTGCGCGCAATAGACGACGGGCGCGTCCTCCGTGCCGGATGCCTCCGAGCGAATCGTCAGCCCCTCCGACAGCTTGTACACGCCCTCGCGGAAGCGAATTTCGACTCTGCCCTTGGGCAATCCCCCTTGCTTTTTCCGCGCAACGACTCCCTCCTGGGCGCGCTGGAACGTCGCGAACGGCTTCTCGATGCTGCCCGGGTTGCCGTCAGAGCCTTGGGGCGACACGTAGAACGTCAGCGCGGGCGCGGCCTGCTCCGGCAGTTTCACTCGGTTCTCGGCCGGATCGCGCTCCGGCTTCCCTGTCTCGACGCGCTCAATCTCGCGCAGGCGATCCTCAGCTTCCCACTGATGATGCCTCGGTGCGTCTGGCATCGACGCCACTTTGTGATAGTTCGCCCCCGCCTTCTCGGGTTTCCCGTCCCGCGCACAGCTCTCGGCCAGACACAACCGCGCGATGCTCCTGAAGTAAGCGGGCGCGCACTCCATTTTGGCGAGGCGCGAAAAGGCCTTGCGTGCGGATGCGTAATCATGCGCCTGCACCGCGACGTGGCCCAGTTCGAGCAACACATTCAGCCGATCCGCGGGTGCCAGTTCCTTCATCTTCAGCGCCTGCTTGTAGCACTCTCGTGCACGGGCGCAATCATTCTCCTCGCGATATCGCCGCGCGACGCTCAACATGCCGCCGGCCTTGTTACGCGCCGCGACCTCCGGAAACGAGAGCACCTCCTCATCGAGCCGGGCGGCTGTCGATTCGTAGCGATCCGTTCCCTTGTTCGGCCCGATATCCCCGATGGGGATGGGTTTGAAACCGATCTTGAACGCGGGCGAATCCTCTTTCAGCCGGAAGTCGAGGTTGTCCGGATCGACAAAACGCGGGTCCTGATCCAGAAGATTATCTTCAAAGTGGAGGTACTTTCGCGCCTTGTCCTCGACGTCATCCCATTTCCCGCCCCAGCAGATATTGCGCGCAATGGTATTGCCCTCGGGAGCTTTTGGCTCCCCATCGAGGATCTTCGGCAAC
>Ga0315274_10009432_pt1 | contig 14104 bp, 11 predicted proteins | sample YL17G02_20_MG_FD_203700 | JGI IMG/M metagenome (GOLD analysis project Ga0315274, IMG submission 203700) | Sediment microbial communities from Yellowstone Lake, YNP, Wyoming, USA - YL17G02_20 | ecosystem: Environmental > Aquatic > Freshwater > Lake > Sediment | place: USA: Wyoming | collected...
AACTATATTCTCATCATGCTTATGGTTATATTTTTCCTAACATGAGAAAGAAGGTTGCTTGTAATGTCTAAGCTATATTTCACCTGTCCGCCCTTGAACCCCTCTCAAGAGGGGAGTTTAGGCTAATCCCCCCTTTAGCTAAAGGGGGGAAGGGGGGATTTGATTAAATAAGTCATCTATCTAAATATCTCAAAATAGGGAAGTTATTTAATTACAAATACTAAATAATCATTCGGGGAATGTGGTTTTAGAAAATCAAAGAAAGAGGAATATATGAGATCAAGAATAATCTTTTTTTTGTTTTTGCTTGTTTTCCTTAGTCATGAAGTATTATCTGCAACACCCGACGATGTTGTAGTTATCCGTTCTGAGGGTGGATGCAAGATTGAAGGCGGAGACGTTCAATCGGCAAAAGATAAAGCCATCCAGAACGCCATCCGTAAAGCACTCAGATCAGAGATCAATGAGATCGTCAATCTGAGCAAGTCGGAAAGTGATAAACTGCTACCTAAAATCGAGTCTAACGTCAACGACTTTATAGCAGGATACGAGATAAATGAAGATGCAAACCTGAATGGGGTTGAGAGAGTCATCCTTGACGTACAGATCATGCCAGAAAAACTGGTTGATCAATTGCTTAATAGTGCAGGAATAGCCTCTTTCAGCAATAAACCCCGAATCTTCGTGATCCTGCCAGAAGACCAGAAACCGTTGTCAAATGCCATTGTAAAAGGCTTTGTCGGACTGGGATTCCGTGTGATCTCAAGCAGTGGAAGCGAAGAGAAATCCTATCTGGAAATGGGTGATATGGATAATCTCATAAAGACAGCCATGAGTCTCGGCGGAGAGGTTATCATAACAGGTGAAGGCGCTTATAACAAAATAGAGAACACACAACTCGGTAGAATGGTCTCATGGCAAAACGAAGTGTCATTGAAGGCGATAAGGTGCCAGGACAATCAGGTGCTTTCAGCAGGAAATTACAAAGGCGTGGAACTAAGCCTTAATGAGCAGACAGGCAAGAGAAAAGCATCTGAAAAGATAGTTCAGGAAGCGATGAATGACTTTCCTCAGAAAATCATTAAAATATGGTCAACCGATTTAGCTCTTGAAAAGATTACGTTAAAATCTTTCCCTGTCAATGTAGAACCACCACAGGTAGCTATTGATTCACCGTATGATCAGCTTGTGACAGGTGAAGTTACAACCCGACTCGCAGGTTCAGTGAAATATAACCAGAATCCAGGGGAGATCAAGCTTTCAATCAATGGCTCATATCTTGCATTAGACAAGGATTCTCACCTCACTTCAGACAAAGATATGCTCTTTTTTAACCGCAAGATACCCCTGAAACCCGGTGAGAACGATATATCTATCTCTGCCATTGATCAGAATGGAAGCAGGACTGAAAAGAGTGTAAAAGTCACCTATGATCCATCGAAGAACACGAATAAGCCTCCAGTTGAAATAAAAATCGAGTATCCATTACCGAACCAAAACGTTTCGGAAGAGAGTATCCTCGTCACTGGCGAAGTAATAAGCTCTGAGCCATTGAAGGATCAAATTAGCGTAGTTGTGAATGGTAAGGAAGCAATGCCCTTCCGTGGTATGAAGGTAAAAAGAAATCCAGAGAAAAACGAGCAGTCAATCCCGATAAACAAACAGATATTCCTGACGCCGGGACGCAATGACGTAGAAGTAACAGTAATGACGGAAACAGATCAGGAGATCAAGACGAATATCCCTGTTATTTATACACCGGGCATATCATCAAAATCTACTGACCGACAGAAGTTCGCTGTTATAATCGGCATTAACAAATATAAAGACCCCGACATCGAAAGCCTGAAAGTTGCCGGCGTTGATGCAAACAGCATCTACCAGATTATAACTGACCCTAAAGGCGGAGGGTTCCTAAAGGAAAACGTTAAGCTACTGCTTGATGATCAGGCTACAAAGGAAACCATCACAAACGTTATGGGGGAATGGCTACCCGCTCAGGTTAAGCAGGGGGACATGGTGCTGATATTCTACTCAGGCCACGGCGGTGTTGAGCCAGACTCTACAGGTGAAGAACCCGATGGAAACAGTAAGTATATCATACCATGCGATACCGACTCTGGAAACCTTTTCTCCACAGCAATACAGAATTCCGCCATCACCAGAATGTTACAGAAAGTCCAGTCAAATCAGATGATCTTTCTCATAGATTGCTGTTACAGTGGAGGTGCTACAACAGGTCAGGAGATAGTAGGATCAGTCTCTCCACCTTCAACTAGAGTCGAAACTGACGTTTACAGCGAACTTTCTGGAAGTGGTCGAGTAATAATATCAGCGAGTCTTCCTGATCAAGTCTCTTATGAGCTTCCCAAGTTGAATCATGGTATATTTACCTACAATCTGCTTGAAGGAATATCCGGCAAGGCTGACTTCAATCAGGATGGTGCAGTATCCCTGATCTCGGAGATGTATCCATATCTGAGTATGGAAGTCACCAAAATGGCACATTCGCTTGGATTCCAGCAAAACCCGATGCTGAAGTGTCAGGTTGTGGGTGATCTCGTGCTATCAAACGTATTGAAACAAACATCACCCTGAAATGTAAATGTTTAGAAAAATCAATATATGGTATAAAATAGTTCTCCCTTACACGCTTCTTCTCGCTGTAGTCACTGCCGCTGTGTCCATCATCACGATAAATATAATATATAAACGAATAGATGAGAGGATCGAGGGTCAGATGGAGCGTGCAGTAGAGGTTATATCATCTATGGGATTTATGTTAAACGACGATTTTCTCAAAACCACAAAGATCAGCGACGTAGTTGCCGCAGAAGTTGTCGCTTATAATCCTGATGGTGAGGTTATAGCCACGACTTTACCACGAGATAGCCTGAGTGAAATCATGTCATCTATAAATTTACCAGATGTAGCAACATCTATTCCCAAAAATGACTCACTAATCATGGATATTCGGTATTTGAATAAACCCTACAAGGTTGTATATCGCTATTTTGAGGATACAAATCAGAATGATCACCGAATCTTATCACTCATAGTCTCTACCGAAGATATTGACGAGACAAAACGACAGTCAGCAATAACTGTTATTCTGGTTGCTATATCAGGTGTGATACTCGTCACTGTGACAGGAAGCCTGATTGCGTTTAGTATTACCGTACCGGTAAAGAAACTTGTAAAGGTGACGGAACGTGTCGCTTCTGGTGATCTGACTGTGGAAGCCGACGTAAAAACGCACGATGAAATTGGTACATTAGCCAGATCATTCAACCAGATGACGAAGGAACTGAAAGCATCCAGAGATAAACTCGTACAATCAGAAAGGCTGGCTGTTTTGGGACAAATAGCGGCAGGTATCGCTCACGATATAAGAAATCCATTGACCTCAATGAAAATGATAGTTCAGCTTCTCAAAAGGAAACTTCAAGACGATGAAAAGGAATCGCTTCAAGTAGTGCTTGATGAGATAGAAAGGCTTGAAATAATCGTCGGTAGCTTACTGGACTTTGCAAAACCGATGGAGTTAAACTTGAAATCAGCCAGTGTAGTAGACGTTATGAATGATGTTCTCAGATTGATGGAGCCAAATCTTCGCCACAGAAAGATTGAGATAAAGAATAAGGCAGATAAATCATCTCCCGAAAAAATCCCCGAAGCAATGATTGACACTGACAGAATGAAGCAAGTATTCATGAATATTATTCTCAACTCCATGCAGGCTATGCCTGACGGCGGCAAGCTTACCATCTGTTTCGGCTACGATCATGAGAGTGGTATAATACAGATTAAAATATCGGATACAGGCGTAGGCATGTCAGAAGAAGCCCTGAAACACGCTTATGACCCATTCTTCTCTGAAAAATCTGGCGGAACCGGGTTAGGACTAACAAACGTTAAAAAAATAATAGAACTGCACGATGGTGACATCCAGATAGACAGTGCAGAAAATCAGGGTATAAGAGTTATTATAAGGCTAAAAAATACTATTGACAATCTATATACCTAGAATTATAATATATATAGAATCATGTAATAGGAGGTGATTCTATGCGTATAAAAACCGAGTTGATGAAGGGTAATCTTCCACTTCTTGTTCTGTCTTTGCTGTCAAAAGGTGATCTATATGGGTACGAAATAGCAAAACGGATAGCAGAAAGAAGCAACGATCTGATTAATCTCAAAGAAGGAAGCCTTTATCCTGCACTGCATCTTCTGGAAAAGCACGGATTAGTAACTGGATACTGGGTGCCACAGGAAGGAAAACCGCCTCGACGTTATTACAATATTACTCTCAGGGGTCAGGAAGAGCTTGCAGAAGAAAAGAAAAACTGGCAAGAATTCACATCAGTCGTAGGGCAAATTCTGGAGATACAGGTATGAAGGAATTTGATCAGGCACTTAAAATTATCATGTCAGGCGTGAAGTTGCCAGATTATCGCAGGAGAGAAATCCAGCGAGAGATCGAATCCCATTTATACGAAAAAATGGATGACCTGATCCAATCCGGCTACGATCCTCAAGAAGCAAAAAGAATTGCTGTCGAATCACTCGGGGACGCAGAAAGTTTCGGGGATGAGTTCAACAGAGTTTACAAGGAGGAATTCATGATGGTAGCTGTTATTCAGAATCGAGTGGTAATTATTAGTAGTCTAGTGATCGGTATATTCTTCACCGTATTCGCCATAGTTAACGCTATAATAGGACTTGCCTCTATCCCTTCGGGTCCGACAACGTGGCACGATTATAACGGTCCTGCGTTTGGCTATCTGATGGCAGGTATCCCAATGATGGTGATTTTCATCGGAACCATATATAAGTGGATTTCTAAAAAAGAAAAGCCTTCTCTGCTCATCATGTTTACGATACTTGCATATCTGCTGGCAATACTATTCAATCTCGGCAGCACAAAGTAAATTCTAGTAAATACAGATGCAAGATACAGGATACTGTTTTTATCTTGTATAATGCATCCTGTATCTTTTTCTTTTCCGTGTACATTCGTGGCTAAAAAAATGTTATCTATAACTCTGGCTTATGTAAAAGTGAAGCTATATTTTTCAGTTATCTACATACTTTGCCTACTTGTCTTATCCGTTGATAGCATTGCGATTGATTATCCTTCGTATGCACCGGGTGACGTTATAATTAAGTTCACCTCACATGATGCAAAGTTAATTAACACCTTTTTAGTGCGAATCGGTGCATATTCGTACGAGCGTATTACAATCGCCAACGTAAATAGCCTTTCCACAATATGTAAGCTCAAATTCTCACCTGATGCAGATATACCTTCAATAGTCCAGCGATGTAAGAACGACCCGATAATTGAATACGCCCAACCCAATTACATTAACCACCTGTGTTTCAAACCAAACGATTTCTTCTACACGGATCAATGGTCATTGGAAACCATAAAAGTTCCTGAAGCGTGGGAGATAGAGAGAGGTAGTAAGGACATTATAGTCGCTGTCGTTGACACAGGAGTGGACTATAATCACGAAGATCTAAAATCCCGAATATGGGTAAACGAGGACGAAATCCCTGGCAACGGCATTGATGATGATGGAAATGGATACGTTGATGATGTAAGAGGATGGGATTTCTTTGACTCACCCTACGCCAGTCTGAGCGTGGATCACGTAAGTCGTGACAACGATCCAATGGATGAGGATGGGCATGGAACAAATGTGGCAGGGATAATTGCGGCTGTTCCCAATAATTCCATCGGTATTGCTGGCATAACGTGGGGATGCAAGGTTATGGCGCTAAGGGCAGGGAGCAAGTTTCTCGAAGATGATGACCTTGCCGCCGCAATAGTGTACGCAGTGGAGAATGGTGCGCAGATTATTAATATGAGTTGGGGTGGAGATGAGTTATCCTACATAATAAGGGACGTCACAAAATATGCCTATGATCATGGCTGTGTGCTTGTCGGAGCCGCTGGAAATGACAATAAGCCGATCGTCATATATCCCGCCGCTTTTGAGCACGTCATAGCTGTAGGGGCAACAGACAGCCAGGATAAAAAGTCATCTTTTTCTAACTACGGGACAGGCATAGACATTGTTGCACCCGGAACGAGAATTTTTAGTACAGTGCCTAGGAACTCTTACAGCGATTGGAGTGGTACTTCTATGGCAGCGCCGGTGGTTTCCGGTATAGCCGCCTTGATACTATCCAAAAGACCGGGATTGACTAATGCAGAAGTTGCTCAGATATTACGTGCTTCTTCTGATCCCATTGATGAGACGCTTTTTGACGGTGTGGGCAGAATAAACGCCTACAAGGCTTTATTGACAGTATCACCCCTTAATGCTCATATCACGGCTCCCGGCAATTACGAAAGTGCAGACAATGAATTCGTAATCAATGGCGCTATCGGTGGTTCAGGATTCAAAAGATTTGAATTGGATTACAGCGAAGTTTCAGACCCTCTTGATTGGAGACGTATAAATCCAACGTTAATCGAAACCAAAGCCAATAGCATCTCTGCAAAGTGGAATGTATCAAATCTTCCTGAAGGTACTTACATCATTCGATTGAGCGTTATTGGTCAGGATAATCAAAAGGCTGAAGATAGAGTTTTAGTAAACATTGATCATACTCCACCGAAATTATTAAAACTGCAAAATATTAAAAGACTTGGCACAGGTGAAGTTAAAAGCGTTATAATTCTGAAAACCGATGATCTCGCCTACGTTGAATTATATTACAGAGAACCATCAAATATTGACTTTGAAAAGATTTCGTTTCAATCTGTGGCAAAATATCACGAAACGTACATATCAGATGATATTAAACCCGGTGTCTACGAATACTTTGTTAAAATAATCAATACTGCCGGACTTGTAACCATTGATGACAATAATGGGAGATATTATCCTCTTGATATACCATTATATTCCATCTCATCAGATGGTTTCACCGAGATGGATACTAGCATACCAGCGATCTATCCTGTATCTGCTTCAGTAGATTTCGATGGTAACGGCAGAACTGAAGTTATAGGTATGGACAGGCCTGTGTGGGATTATTCCACAGTGAGGATATTCGAAAGGGATGAATCAGGCATTTATAACGATGTATATAAGATTTCAATAGACTACTTCCCTCGTGACGTCGGGGATTCTGACGGTGATGGGCTTCTAGAAATACTTGGCAACAGGAAGGATAAGACTTTTTTATATGAGTGTTCAGCAAAGGGAACGTTTCCATCAAAGAAGATATGGGAAGCTAATGATCTCTGGGGTGGACAATTCGCTGACTTAGATATGGATGGAAAAATCGAAATAATATCGTATAACATCAAAGATTCATTAGTTGACGTATACGAAAACAGGGATGATAACTCGTATTTAAGAGTTGCCAGATTAACGAACCCCACTCAGGGAATTAACGCCCTTGCAATTAGCTTTGCTGTCGCTGATTTTGATGCTGATGGGCGAAAAGAGATCGCTATCGGTGATGTGGATGGTGATCTTTTCATATATAAAAGCGTTGATGATGACACCTATAAGCACGTCTGGACTGGCAATATCCCGGATTCTCAAATAAAAGGGCTTGCAAGCGGAGACTTTGACGGTGATGGAATTGTTGAATTCGCTGTTGCAAGTGAAGTAACGGAACCTTCTGAAAGCGTAAATCCCACATTCACATATACTGTTTTTGATTGGTCACAAGGGCAATACCAAAATATTTTCTCAATTGATGTCATCGGCACGAAAGATGGTTGTGGACTCTCTACAGGTGACGTCAACGCTGATGGAGTGGATGAAATCGTAGCCAATGTCAGCACTGAGTTATATATATTGAGATTACCGACAGCAAAAAGCAGTATGTATCTATGGTATCATTCAGCCAGCGAAACTAACCGTTCCCTCGTAGATGACATGAATGGTGATGGACTTCACGAAGTGATTTTTAATGTTGGTAACGAACTAATGGCTTTCAGATTTGACGAAAAATCAATTAAACCTCCGTGGGGCTTGAGTGCAGTGCCGGTGAGTGAGCATGAAGTGGAACTTCGCTGGAACGGTTCTGCAGATTCAATAACTTATCGAATCTATCGTGGTACAGATGAGAATAATCTTCAGCTTATTGTAACACTTGATTTAACATCAGGTATGCAAGGCATGAATTGGGAAGTTTCCAGAAGACTAGATTATACCGATGAAGTATATTTTAGGGATAGTGGTCTCACAATCAATACCAAATACTTCTATTCTGTGGTATCAGTAAACTCTTTCGGGCAGGAAAGCATATACTCATCAAAAAATTATGCGACTCCTAACTCACCACCAGAGATATTGTCCGTTCAATATCAAAATTCCTCTTTGTACGTCAAATTCAGCGAACAAATGGGAGCATCAGCGAAGGGTATAGATCATTACGTTATTATGTCTACGAATGGACAAAAATTCTTCCCATCTTCAGCGATACTGGATCGTCAGGAGAAAAGGGTTATCTTAACCCTGACGCCTTTAACCGATGGTGATTATACACTTATGGTATCTGGGGTCAGTGACGAAAGCGGGGTTCTTATCTCAGATAAAAATTTAGCAGAATTCCACGTCTACACAAATGAAACAGCTTATTCAAATCTGAATCAGGTAAAATTATATCCCAATCCTGTTAGATTAGATCAATCCAAAGGTGTCACATTTTGCTGTTTACCATTAGGTGCCAGAGTGAGAATATACGACCTTAATGGAAATTTAGTCAACACTCTAGCGGGGAGTGTATCGGATCAAAAAATGTGGTATCTCGATAATGCGGTAAATGCTGAAGTAGCAAGCGGAGTATACGTATATGTTATTGAGTTTGGAGCCGAAAAAAGAACAGGCAGGCTTGCAGTAATCAAATAAATTATACCAATTCTTACAATTAGTTGTGCATAAATAACCTTAGAAATCTCGTAGTGGCACGCAGATGCGTGCCTTGTAATGCACAGTAGTATTGGTATAATAGACCCATAAACCCATTGACCTATATCTATTGACCTATAACAATATCCAGCCTTGTGATTGAAGCAGGATTAAACTTGTGTATCAACCTTCCATCCTTCAATACAACCTCAGATACTTTGGGTATGACTTCCTTTTGTTCTGTAAAAGTGTTGTGAGCGTGAATGTCATTGTGAGATAAGCAGATTATTTTTGCTTCTTTCAACACAGTTTCACTTACGCAAATCTCAGCTTCTACTGATTCTGTTGCGTGAAGGTTCGTGACAGTCAGGCATATAACCTTGTCTTTTACTGAGGCAGAACCAGCGAGGATCGGAAGATCAGCGATATTTTGGGTATCGAATTCCGTGTTAATGGATAATGCACCCTGATGAGGTACGTACATCTCGTAAACGTAGAAATTCGGTGTGGCAACGAATTTTTCTTCATCAGCGAGGAATAATGAATGTAGATTATTCACCAATTGTGCCACGTTTGACATATATACTTTATCAGCGTGACGATTGAAGGTATCCAGTGTGAGTCCAGCTATAAGTGCATCCCGCATTGTACTGACCTGTTCAAAAAGGTGATTAGGATTAATCTCTGTTCCCGAAGGATGCCATGCTCCCCATTCATCAACGATGAGTTTTATGTTGTGTTGTGGATCAAACTCCCCTAGTAGTTCCCACTGGCTGACGATTATCTTTTCCATAAAGTTGGCTTTGCCGAGAAGCTCGTACCATTGGACTTCAGTGAAGTCTATTACTCCGCCTGCTGATCCGCAGTAGTAATGGAATGACCAGCCGTTGATGGCGGTTCGGCTTGCACGGTTATATTGCTGAAAGAATCGCTTTGTCCAGTCACGATCATCACCGCTTGGACCACAGGCTATGCTGTATAAAGGTATACCATACCCGGGTAGCCACGTTGTGAATTGGCGATAGTAATCAGCGTAATCCTCCGGTGTGAAATTTCCTCCACATCCCCACGACTCATTTCCTACACCCCAGAATTTTACATTAAAAGGCTTTTCAGAGCTGTTTTCCGCTCTCATATCTGCAAGCGTTGTTGTATTCTCTGGTGCATTACAGTATTCAATCCACTGCTGAAATTCTTCTGCGGATCCTGTACCGACGTTTCCTGCAATGTAAGGTTCAGCATCAACCAGACGACAGAATTCTATGAATTCGTGTGTACCAAAAAGATTGGATTCAGTGACGTCACTCCATCTGCCATATCTTCGGGGTCGAAATTCTCTTTTACCTATGCCATCCTGCCAGTGGTATCTGTCAGCAAAGCATCCCCCCGGCCATCTTATCACCGATGGGTTTATGCGTCTTAAATGCTCTACAAGAGATAATCGGATTCCGTTGATATTTGGTATTGATGAATCCTCGCCAACCCAGATTCCGTCGTATATCACACCGCCGATATGTTCGGTGAAATGCCCATATATGTGCGGTGATATGGTTCCAATAGGTTTATTCGGGTCAATTAGTATCTTATCCATTCCTGTCTCCCTAATGATTCTATCTTTAAGTATTTGTATTTTACCATTTATGAATAAACTATTAATATGATATAATGATTATATTAACAGGTCAAGTGGAATAAATAGAAAGATGCCAGCAGTTCAAGTATAAGATTCTTGTCCGTTATATTTTTCTAAAAAGTAATTGTTAAAAAATACTGTTTTATATAGCTTTGGATTTGTAATTAAATAACTTATCTAATAGGAAACACACCCCTAACCCCTCTCAAGAGGGGAGTTTAGGCAAATCCCCCCTTTAGCTAAAGAGGGGATTTGATTAAGTAAGTCATATATCTAAATATCTCAAAATATGGAAGTTATTTAATAACAAATACTTTACAATTAGAAAGGAGATAAGATGCCATACCTGAAAAGGTATAAAGCATCCAGATTATAACAATTTGAAACCATTGAAGATACTTTCTATGTCGTTTGTTACAGGATTATCTGGTGCATTAATGCCCGGACCTTTATTAGCAGTTACTATATCAGCAGTCATTCAAATCGGTTTCATCGCCGCTATCCTACTCATGATTGGACATAGTATACTAGAGTTGGTGATGGTGATAGCTCTTGCACTGGGATTGAAAAACGTTCTTAAAAACAAATATGTTCCGGGTGTTATCGGCGTAGTCGGCGGAGGAGTCATGCTGTGGTTTTCTTATGGCATGATAAAGAGCGCATATCTGGGCATCAGCGCACCGCAAGCTGAGGCTACCGATCAAGCTGTCACCTTCACAAGCGCAGGGTTAATTATAAAAGGGATAATGACGAGTGCTTCAAACCCATACTGGGTGATCTGGTGGGCGACCATAGGCGCAACGTACATGCTCGTGTCACTCGAAGGGAACTTCCTAAGTATATCGAGTTTTTACGTGGGACACATATCATCTGACTTTGTGTGGTATAGCGCAGTTGCGTTAGCGCTGGTATTGGGGAAGCAGGTATTCTCAGACAAAGTTTACATGGTTTTGATTATATTGTGTGGGATATTTCTGGCATACATGGGGATATACTTCTTCTACTCAGGGATTAAGAAATTTCGACAGAAGGCAGATGAGCAAACACTGACTGAAAATAATTTTTAGATGGCATCAGAGCATGATACCCCGATCTCTAAACATTAATTCAGTGAACCACTATGGGTATATATTATGAACACTATGATTATAAAACCAAAAAGTAATTTAAAAGGTGAAATCCATCCACCGGGTGATAAGTCCATATCGCATCGCTCAGTTATGATAGGCTCAATCGCCAAAGATGTCACAGAGATAACTAATTTCTTGAATGGTGAAGACTGCATCGCAACAATCAAAGCCTTTCAGAAAATGGGTGTTAAAATTGAAGGAACCGGAACAAGCAGTATTACAGTTCATGGCGTTGGAATTGACGGACTAAAAGAACCTGATGATGTTCTGGGTATGGGAAACTCAGGAACGTCCATGCGATTGATTAGCGGGATACTCGCTGGACAGCCTTTCTATTCCGTCATGATTGGTGATAGCTCACTAAGAAGCAGACCCATGAAACGAGTAGCCGATCCACTAAGGCTTATGGGCGCTCAAATCTATGGTCGAAAAGGCGATCTTGCTCCTCTGACAATTATCGGTGGTAATCTTAAATCAATAGACTACAAAACACCTGTCGCAAGCGCACAGATTAAATCATGTATACTATTAGCGGGTCTTTACGCTGATGGGGAGACATCCGTTACAGAGGTTGCTGAGTCAAGGGATCATACGGAACGCATGTTACGCTCTTTCGGTGCAGAAATAACTTCAAATGGCTTGATTCACAAGGTAAAAGGACATCCTGAACTCGTTGGTCATCAGGTGAATGTTCCGGGGGACATCTCATCCACCGCATACTTCATAGTTGCAGGATTACTCTGTCCAAATTCGGAGATTATAATAAAAAACGTTGGTGTTAATCCTACACGGACTGGAATTATAGATGCGCTAAAACAGATGGGTGCAAATATCAGTATTGAGAATCTCAGAGAGGAATCAGACGAACCAGTTGCGGATATTTTCGTCAGATCATCGCAACTAAAGGGATGCAGTTTTGCAGGAGAGATAATCGTCAGGATGATTGATGAGATACCTGTATTGGTATTAGCCGCTACTCAGGCTGATGGAGAGACGATCATTCGAGATGCCAAAGAACTCAGGGTCAAAGAAAGCGATAGGATCACAACCACAGTATCAGAATTCCGCAAGATCGGCGCAGAACTTAATGAACTTGACGACGGTATGATCATCGCAGGTGGAAGCAGACTCAAAGGCGGCGAGTGCGAAAGCCACGGCGATCACAGGATGGCAATGTCGCTGGCAATTGCAGGCTTAATATCTGAATCTGGAATTACAATACATAATATAGAATGTATCAATACTTCGTTCCCTGAATTCTGGGAGATACTGTCATCAATTTCAAATAGCTAAAGTGTGGTGATTTATATGCAAGATAAGGCAGTCCACGTAATCAGAGAAGAATTAGAAAAGCAGGGGCTTAATGCTGTAAAGATTATCCTGTTCGGCAGTAGGGCAAGAGGAGATTTTAGACCCGATAGCGATTGGGATTTCCTTGTGGTTGTGGATAAAGATATAGAGCGTGACGAAAAGCGTGATATTATCTTTCAGATCAAAAGACAGATGGCGGGCTTGCGAATACCAAATGATATTATCATAAATTCCTTTAAGCAGATGCAAGAAAGAGCAAATGACGTGGGATATATAACTTATTATGCGCTGAAGGAAGGCGTGGAATTGTGAACGAACAAACCACAAAAAATTGGATATTAATAGCAATAGCCGAAAAAGTCAAAGATTTCGTTCTTGGAAAGCTCAAGGATAAAGGATTTGAGATATGAATAGGCAAAGGTTGAATCAAGACCTAGCCTGCATACTTTTTTCCATCTGATGATAAGATAATTCTGCTAGATTGGCTTGTTTCATGGCATGCTCAATGGTCATACTAACAAGGTTGTTATCTTTATCAAGATCAATGTAGATATTTTCGTTTATTTCTTTTGTCTCTGCAATTTCTTTATCAGAGAATTCCAGAAGGGCTGTATCGGTGTCCGAAAAGTATTTAATTCTCATTTTTATTCCTCTTTGAAGTTTCTGTCAAAGAAGGCATTATGAACGGTTTCGCCATCTTCTAACAGTATTACTCTCAGATATTTGCTTTGGTCTTCAATCTTGCTCCATTTCCTAATTCTGCCATCAGACTGAATTTCTGTGCGTATAGGATTTTCAATGGTTTCCTGAATCCATTCCAGCTTAATTATAGCACGATCAGGTCGCTTTTGTGTATGAAGGAAATATTCTGTAAATTTCATTAAAAATTAGAGATTTCGTTCTTGGAAAACTCAAAAAGATGGATTTGAAACGTAAATAAAAGCTGGTTTGAGACACAATATACAAACTCAAGCTAAAAAATGCTTCTTGTTGCAGATTATATTCAATTGTGTAGTATATAAGCAAGTTTGAAAAAACATTGTAGATAAATCATGGTGACAAACCCATCAAAGATAAAAAACGTTCAATAGGCAATGTCTCAAGCCATTCTACTATAGCTTCACATTGCACTGTCAGTTTTATAT
>Ga0315274_10009435_pt1 | contig 14102 bp, 15 predicted proteins | sample YL17G02_20_MG_FD_203700 | JGI IMG/M metagenome (GOLD analysis project Ga0315274, IMG submission 203700) | Sediment microbial communities from Yellowstone Lake, YNP, Wyoming, USA - YL17G02_20 | ecosystem: Environmental > Aquatic > Freshwater > Lake > Sediment | place: USA: Wyoming | collected...
TATAGGCAATTGTTCAAAAAACACCCGCAAAAGCCTTTTATGATTCCATGGTTCGCCAGAACAAACGACTTCTATCAATCAAGGTGGCTGATCAATGCTTACAGTAGTATTAAAACCTCCTTTCCGGCAATTAAGGCAGCCATGTATTCTGACAAAACATCAAGCCATTCAGGCGACCATACATTAAACCCAAAAAGCTGGCAAACACTGAAGGAAATCTTCAAAGACCCCTATTGGATAATGGCAAAATGACCAGACATAACAACCGCATCAACCTGACGCGGATTAGCTGCGCCAGGTTTTGGCACTGGTGGTTGCCCGCGCAGGTTATGCAATTCGTTCGGCATGAGATCAGAGAATGAAGATCCTGAGGATTCACACGCTGCAAAAGGGGTGGTCTGATAAGGATCACGTCATGCTTCATGCGGCGTTCCAACTCCTTGTCGATTTCATGGAACAGGAGAAACCGGATAGGATCGTGGACTGGAACGCCAACTCTGAGCACAAGCATGCGTGGAAAGAGATTTGCGCGCTGTACAAATGGTGGAGCCAGACGCGACCTGCGCGCAGGAGCCCACTTGACGAAAGGAGCCTGAAGAAGCCACCGATGCGCTGGAAGAAGGCGCCTGGTTCCGATAACCGGCAAATAGTTGATTACGACAAGAACAAGTACGCGGCCTACGATTCCGCGCTGAGGAAGCACTGGCGGTTGGAGAAGAAATGGGACGAGGAAGACCAGAGGAATCTGCACCGGTTGATTGACATCAGGCAATTCCTCTGGACATAGGAGCGCCGAACCAGGGCATGCAGCCAATTGCCGGGAAACCCGGCTCTGGCTGATGCCCGGCGTTCGGCTTCTGAGAAATTGATATTCGCTTCATTCCATGCTATTCTATCAAGCGGAAAGAAGGTGGCAATGCTATGTCAACGGTGATGGAAAAGGAAGAAGCCCACAAACTCATCGATCGGATGCCTCCAGACGCCACATGGGATGATCTGATGCGCGAAATATATGTCCGCGAAGCGATTGAACGTGGGTTGGTCGACAGCAAGACAGGCCGCACCAAAGACGTGAAAGAGGTCCGGGCGAAGTACGGCTTGCCGGAATGAAGGTTCACTGGACAGATACAGCGGAGGGACACCTCGACGCCATCTACGCTTACATTGCTCAGGATTCGCCTGAGTATGCCAAGCGCATGGTGGATCGGCTAACCCGAAGATCTCAGCAAATTGCCAAATTCCCTTTCTCAGGCCGTAGAGTCCCCGAATATGATGTTGACCAGATTCGAGAAGTGATCGAAGGTTCCTTCCGTATCATCTACCACATAAAGTCAGACCAGATTGACGTTCTGGCTGTCATCCATGGGGCCATGGATGTATTGGATACCTCTGAACAAGAAGATGAGTGAGCCGAACAACCGGCTCCTGGTGAGCCTTAGTCGTTATATGACATTTCTATAAGGTGTTATCAGATGACAATCGAAGAGCGTTACAGAGAAAGATACAAATCAGGGGACACTCCTTGGGACGTCGGCCAGCCAGATTTCAATCTTATCGAAGTTGTGACCAAAAAACCTATTCTGAGCTGCAAAGTCTTAGATATTGGCTGTGGAACCGGAGACAATTCCATATGGCTTGCCCAGAACCGCTTTCAGGTTATTGGTACTGACACTTCGGAGATTGCTCTAGAGAAGGCAAAAGAAAAAGCTTCTAAAGCCAACGTTGAATGCGATTTCATGCTTGTTGATTTTCTTAAGAACAAAATTGAAGGTGCTTCTTTTGGTTTTGTATTTGACAGAGGCTGTTTTCACTCATTCAATTCTGAGAATGATCGAACAAGGTTTGCCCAAAATGTCGCTACTCATTTGGAAGAAGCTGGCCTGTGGCTAACAATCGTTGGCAACGCTGATGAGCATCGCCAAGGTCCTGGTCCACCTCAACGGACTGCAGGAGATATAGTCTTGGCAGTGGAGCCTTATTTTAAGGTTCTTTCACTTACATCTAGCCATTTCGGATCTAATCGTCCAAATCCACCCAGAGCCTGGAGGTGCCTGATGCAGAAACGGCATGTCACATAAATGCTTTTGATATTTACCATAATTGCTCATGTAACAACACGCTGCACCTGACCGCACGCAAGCGTGCGGCGGGTGAGCTCGGTCGTTATGCGGAAGTCACAAGGGCTACCAAGGTAGCCCGACGAGAGGCAAATGCGTACGAGTTATTTGTTTGGCGAACAAGCGTCTATCCACGACGTCGTTGAGCCTCAGAAGCAGCAGACCGCGCGCGCACTTGAAAACCTTCCGGCGGAGGCTATTCTTGCCCGACCGTCGGAGGAGCTGATCGCTGAGCTCGTTGAGCGCTTCCGTCTCGATGTTCCGGTTCTCCAGCGGGCAGCAACCATGCAGCTTCCCAACGAAGAGATCGACATCGACGTCTCAGGTGATCCAATGCGGGGGATCTTCGACCGTAGCAAGCCCTTCTACGTGAAAGGCACTGCAATCCGAATTTCGGTCCCCTTCACTGGAGAGGACGCTTTGTTTAAGTTTGGAACTGCGCCTTACCCATATGGGCAACCCATACCGGGCGAGCTCGATGGCAACAGCGTTGTCCTTACGTATGTCGCGGAACATCCTGATCCTGCGGCGGTTCGCAAGGATTTCGACAATCGGCTTGACGGGATCGAGCAGGTCCTCCAGATGGCACGGGGGACGGCCGAGGAGTGGAACAGACGGCTAGCTGAGCTCGTTCGACAACGACTGGAGCAGCGCCGCTCAAAGCTCGAACGAGATCGAGGGCTGACCCTTGGCTATCCAGCCGCACCGGAAACGCAGCGTGCAACGGCCAAAGCCACTCCAAGGCTCCGCCACAAAGACCGCGATCCGGAGTACGACCTATTCTTGTCACACGCATCCGAAGACAAGGAGTCTATCGCGCGACCGCTCTATGCTGTTCTGGTAGCGGCCAGTGTTTCTGTCTGGTTTGATGAGGCAGTTCTGAAGCTTGGAGACAGTCTGCGCCAGAAGATCGATCAGGGATTGGCAAGATGCCGCTACGGTGTGGTCATACTGAGTCCGAACTTCCTGAGCAAACGCTGGCCGCAACGTGAACTGGACGGATTGGTAGCTCGCGAAACATCGTCCGGTGAGAAAGCGATTCTCCCAATATGGCACCAATTGGACCGAGACACTCTGTTGCGTTACTTACCAACGTTGGCGGATCGTGTGGCTGGCCACTCCGACGAAGGGGTCGAGGCGCTTGTACGAAAGATCCTCGAAGTCTTGAAATCATAACCTCGTACAAGAGCCCGCATAAACAGCATCCAGCCGCCGGTGGGCGCACACGGCGGATTTTGTCATTCGGCACGACCTGCAAGTGCGCCCGCCGCGGCTGATGCCGAGCGTTAGCCATTCAATTTTGTGAGTACTTGTCGTACTGAATAATTCGTTCTCGTGCGCAAAGGAGAAGATATGCCGACGAGAAGCCTTGATCCAAATGACTTGGGAGAGGATGAGGACTGGGAAGGCAACAATGCTGCGTTCCCCTGTCCGGTGTGTGAGAAGGTATTTATAGTGAGCGACACAAGGATGCACGTCGGGCCCAACGGAGAAAAAGGCTATCGCAATTGCCCTAAGTGCGGGAAATCCACCGGCCGAGTTAAAGGTGGTCGGAAATCGGGGGGATCCGCAACGATAGAGTGGTAATGAATCTGTGGCTAACAAGTTGTTGCAGCCGACGGTGCACACCGCGCGCCGCGGCGAATGCCGGGCGTTGGATGGACCATGACTACAAAGGAGAAGCAAGGTGGGCAATGATTCAAAGCACGGTGGGGGGCCGACCAACATAGGTGCGATCGTCGGCCCGATCTGGTTTGCCGGCTGGCTGTTTACGATTGGTTTTGTCGGGCTCTCTTTTTGGAAGGCCGTGTTGGGCCTGATTATCTGGCCGTACTTCTTGGGAGTCGCATTGAGATAGTCCGGATGGCGGTCGAGGAATCGACCCGTGAGTCGCAGCAGAAATCCAAGCATTCGGTCGGCATAAAAATAGCGGTCCGCTCGTCGATGTCCATCGACGCGTCGATCAACGAGCGCGCGAAGCGTCTCAAGGATCAACAAGAGACCCGTTGGCCATTTGTCAATTTCCGAACGATCACAATGTATTGCAAAGTGAGTGGGCGGGCCATATGCTTCCCCCTGAGAAATCAAGTTTTTCAAGGAGCAGTCCTGTGCCGGTTCGACTGTCCACCAGGTTGAATGAACTTTCGGCTGTCCCCAATTTCCTGTTCCTTGCTTCTCCGCGAAAGGAGGGATAGGAGTATTCGCGGCAAGGGCCAAGCCAAACGCGCTGCTGCCGGCTCCAGGGCGAAGACCGCTCGGCGGCCGCGCATCGATCGAGGGCCGCACCAGCTGAGCTTCACCGAGCTTCCCGAAGCCAAGCCCGAGTCTGAGCCGCAGGTGGAGGTTGTCGCCAAACCTGCCGGTTCCGCTGATGTCTGTTCCATCGAGAGCGGGCATCAAACCGAACCTGAAGCGTCTGCTGCCACACCGGCGCGCCCACGCAGTCCAGACCGCCGCGAGACAGCCGAGAGCATGGCAGCGCGCCAGCGCGAGATTTCGGTTTCAGAGTTTTTCACGAAGAACCGCCACCTGCTCGGGTTTGACAATCCGCAAAAGGCGCTCCTGACGGCCATCAAAGAAGCGGTCGATAATTCGCTCGATGCTTGCGAAGAAGCGGGAATTCTCCCGACCCTAAGGATCGATATCCAGCAGCTGGCCGAAGACCGCTTCCGCATCGCGGTCGTAGACAACGGCCCGGGCATCGTCAGGGCCCAGGTACCAAAGATCTTCGGCAAGCTTCTCTACGGCTCGAAATTTCACACTCTGAAGCAGGCCCGAGGCCAGCAGGGGATCGGCATTTCGGCAGCCGGGATGTACGGCTTGCTCACCACAGGCAAATCGGTGGTCGTCATTTCGCGCACGACGCCGGGCAAGCCTGCGCACTACTATGAAATCCAGATCGACACGCGCAAGAACGCGCCGCAGATCATCGCCGATTCTGCAATGGAATGGGACCAGCCGCACGGCACGCGCGTTGAGATCGAGCTGGTCGGAATCTACAAGAAGGGCCGCCATTCGGTTAATGATTACATCCGCCAGACCGCCATCGCCAACCCGCACTGCGAAATCTTCTATTCCTTCCCGGAAGTAGAAGGAGTCCAGCACTTTCCTCGGGCGTCGGAGACACTTCCACCCGAACCCAGGGAGATCAAGCCTCATCCGTACGGCGTAGAACTGGGCGTACTGATCAAGATGCTGAAAGAGACTCGGGTCCGCAACCTGGTGGGCGCGCTGGAGCGCGATTTCTCGCGCGTGAGCCCGCGCGTGGCGTTCGAGATATGCCAGGTCGCGGAGCTCCGACCCATGGCCAATCCGCATTCAATCGCCATTAGCGAGGCGGAACGCCTGTACAGGGCCATCAACAGCGTCAAGATCATGAGCCCGCCGACGAATTGCCTCTCCCCCATCGGCGAGGAGCAGATCCTGTCGGGGATGAAAAAGGAAATCCACGCGTCGTTCTTCACGGCGATCACACGCTCACCGGCCGTCTACCGGGGCAATCCTTTTCAGATCGAAGTGGGGATGGCCTATGGCGGCAGTCTGCCCACGGACGACCTGGTCGACTTGCTGCGCTTTGCCAACCGCGTGCCGCTTCAATACCAGCAGTCGGCTTGCGCCATCACCAAAGCGGTCCTGAGCATCGATTGGCGCAGCTACGGCTTGTCACAAGCAAAGGGCGCGCTGCCGGCCGGTCCCATAGCGCTCTTCATCCACATCGCCTCCGTCTGGGTGCCCTTCACCTCAGAAAGCAAGGAAGCCATTGCAGCCTATCCTGAGATCATGCGGGAGCTGCGCCTGGCATTGCAGGACTGCGGGCGCAGGCTGGCGGTCCACATCCGGGCGCACCGGCGCGAGGCGGAAGAGCAAAAGAAAAAGTCGTACATAGAGAAATACATCCCGCACATCGGCATCGCGCTGCGCGAGATCCTCGGCCTGCCGCAGAAGGTCGAAGAGGAACTCGTGACCACCCTGCGTGAGGTACTCGAGCACAGCCGGACAACACGATAAATCAGTCGAGGAGCAGGTCTCCATGCCCAAGAAACAAACGCCCGCATTGAAGCCGCTCAGCACCGCAAGCAAGAAGGTGCTGAATGCGATCAGGCATTCGGCTCTGGATATCGAAAAAAAGATACTGGCGCGCAGGAAGCCGACCATGAAGTTCCCGGTGCGCTCTTTGAGCAACGTGCGGTATCACCCGGACAGGGGGTTCTTTGAGCTTGCGGGCCAGAAAAAGGAGCGCACACTGACCGTCAACACCGTCAAAACCTTCGCCCAGACACTGCGCATGATCGCGCTCTCGAAGGATCTGGTGGAAAGCGACGACATTGCAACCAAGCGGGAGGCGTACTACGTTTCGAAGAACTGGGAGGACGCGCGTTTCAGCGAACAGCCTGAATCCGACACGGTGATGGACGATGTCGAGGCCTACTTCTCGGTCAACCGCGAGCAGCTGGGCTTCGTCCCCGAGGAAAAGGGGGGCGACATCGCCGGCCGTCTGATCGTGCTCGACAGGGATCGCGACACAGGCAAGGTCCTGCGTATCGATTGCACTCGATTCGGCAGCGGGGCGTACAGCATCCCGATCACCGTCGAGCACCTGCAGTTCGAGGCGCAAGCCGACTTCATTCTAGTCATCGAGACGGCCGGGATGTTCCAGCGACTTGTCAAGCACAACTACTGGAAGAAGGCCAACTGCATCCTGATCAGCATGGGGGGAGTTCCAACCAGGGCCTGCCGCCGTTTCATCCGCAGGCTTGCCGATTATAAGAAAATCCCCGTCTACGTCTTCGTCGACGGCGATCCTTACGGGATCACCAACATCTACCGGACTCTCAAGGTTGGATCGGGAAATGCCGCTCACCTGAACGAGTTCTTTTGCGTTCCCCAGGCCACATTTCTCGGGATCACGCCACAGGACATCATCGATTACAAGCTGCCCACCCACCCGCTTAAAGATGTGGATGTCAAACGTGCCCGCGATGCGATCAAGAACGATCCCTTTATTCGGCACCACATGCCTTGGGTCGCAGCGATGGAGCAGCTCCTCCGGATGGGGGTCCGCGCCGAGCAGCAGGCTCTGGCCAAGCATGGCCTGAATTATGTGATCGATCACTATCTGCCGGAAAAGCTGCGTCACCCGGAACGGTTTCTTCCCTGAGAAGCAACACCTTCACGAACCCTCAAGAAGGTAGACATCCTCTTTCCTGGGGACTTGCCGCATCAACTCGGCGCCCCCAGGTCCTGAAGAGGATGTTTCAAGCAGATTGTAAGGCGGGTTCTTTTTGCAGAAGTAAATGTGTCTCTAGTCTATTTCGCTCAAGAGCAACTGAAAACTAGGTAAAACCCTAGATTCCACATGAAAAATTCCCAATCGGCGCGGCAAGTGGCGCCCAGTCAATCCGCCGTCGTCGATTTCTTCAACGGAAATGATAGTCGCGGCGATAAACCGTGTAATCGAGGTTGGGAAAGATGTTGTCCTGAAGCTCGAACGCCGCCAGCCATCCTTCCTCCACCACGCCGCGTCTGAGCATCTCGTAGAGCCGGTGGAATCGGAGCAGGTGGTCCTTAGTGCGCTGCACTGCATACCCGACCGCGGTGTTGCGGGCCATGATGAAGGCCCAATCGCTGGCTTGCGCCAGGAGCAATTCGCGCGCAGCCTGATTGAGAGCGCGTCGCATGGATCCATCCGCTGTCGGGAACTGCTCAGCGAGCTCCTCCATTCGATCTGCCGCTGCGTGCAAGTGGCGGTAGATCCAGGCATTCGAGCCATTGAGCCAGACACTGTTGTATCCTTGGTAGCCCCAGCTCGAGGCACTCGGCATCCCGACCTGGTTCACCGGACACTCCTCCAGGTACTCTGAAGGGTGTGTCAACCGGAGAATCTCCTGATCGCAGGCTATCTTGCGGAAGAGAAAGTTGAGCCAATCGGGCCCTTCAAACCACCAGTGGCCGAACAGCTCGGCGTCATAGGGCGCCACAACGATGGGTTTGCTGCCCATCCTGCCATGCAGCCATTCCACCTGTCGCTGCCGGTTAAACATGAAGTTGCCCGCGTGCAGGGCCGCCCGGCCCAGCCCTTTTTGGGCAACATACGGTTCTTTTATTTCTGTCGGCCCCGTGATGCGGTAGTACTTGATGCCGGTATTGACGCGGATGCCGTCCTTGTGGATGTAAGGCTTGATGTAATCAAGCTCGAGATCATAGCCGATGTCCCGATAGAACTCGCGGTAATCGAAATCACCCGGATACCCCTCGATTGAACTCCATACCTGCTTCGCGGAATCCTGGTCGCGCCCGAACGCTGCGGGGCCGCTTGGGCAGCAAAGCGGCGCGTAAACACCGCAGTTCACGCGCCCCACGGCATTTTGGATGGCATGCGTGTCGACGAAAAAATAGGGTATGCCGGCTTCCTTCAAAACCTCGTCCAGCCCGGGATAGAATCCACACTCGGGTAGCCAGATGCCTGGCGGCCGGCGGCCGAAGGTCTCCTGGTAGTGTTGAACTGCGATGCAGACTTGCGCGCGTACCGCCCTCGGGTTGATTCGCAGGAGCGGCAGAAATCCGTGCGTCGCGCCCGAAGTGGTGATCTCGAGCTTGCCCAAGTCCTGCATGCGGCGGAAAGCGCCGACCAGATCCATCTTCCACCGGTTCGCATAACCATCGCGCGCCTTCAAGAATTTGTCGCGATACATAATCGCCGTGTCGTGAAACTCGGACATCCGGCGGGTGCGCTCAACTTCTTTTTCGGCCAGCTCACACAACAGGTCCAGGTGCCGCGCGTAGCGGCGCCGAAGCAGGTCGTCGTTGAGCATCGAGATCAGCGGAGGAGTGAGCGACATCGTGAGCCGGAAGTCGATATCGTCTTCCAGCAGGGATTCGAGCACCCAGAGCAACGGGATATAGGTCTCGGTGATTGCTTCGTAAAGCCAGCCTTCTTCCAGAAAGTCCTCATGCTCGGGATGCCGTACGAACGGAAGATGCGCGTGCAATACCAGGGTGAGGTACCCGAGATTCATAAACCACCGTCCAGATCCCAAAAGACGAAAGACTGTAAGCGGCGCAGACTTTCCGTGCAACCATCTCGCGCCAGAGGATCGCAGTGCAGAAACGAAATCCCCAAGATTCAGAGACGCGAAGTCCAAAAGAGACTCATGCTTTTTTGGAGTCTTCGCAACCTGGAGTCCTTGCGGATTTCATTTCGTTTGCTTCGTGCATCTCGTGTTTTCGCTCGGTGACTCTCGTGGCTCCGAGTCCGAAGCTTTCGACACCCTCCGAAGAGAGCACGCCCTGAGGGGCCGAAACTCGAGAGAGGTAGAGGGAGAAAGAGCTGTTTCCGCCGGGTGCCCTCGCAGTGCCGCCGGCCGCCAGCTGATTCGACACTCTCGGAGCCACTGAGAAAGGAGCTTCCTCCCTGCCGGATTCAGATGATCGGGCCCGGGCAAGAGACTCCGGCTCCGGCGCTTCCTCTCTCTGATCGGAGACGCCCTCGACCTTCAGCCGACCAAGTTCGTATTCCGCCGGGGGACCGGCAGAGGGAACATCAACAATATTGGAACGGCAAACCGAAACGAAACGGCCGTCGGCGGATCGTAGGCCGACCTCCGCATGGTAAGACTTGCCTCCCGACCAAAGGTTGACGTACCAGTTGCCGGGCTCCAGGTCGATAGACACATCGAAGTAGTTCCGCGCGCTGTCACCATGGAACTCGAGGCCGGTGACGTCATAGAAGCGCAGGACCCATTGACTCCCCGTTTCATCGGCACAAAGCCGATGTGAAGCCTCCCGGATGTCTCGCGACGTGATCTCCCAGTAGGCATAAACCCAATGCGGCTCGATCTCCATCAACGTCAGGCGCGTGTGCCCGTAACTCGACGGGAGCTCGGTCAATTCGGTTGGCGAAGCAGGGAGAGCCGGCCCGCGTTGAGCTGGTCTTGTGCCGGATGGCTTCGTCCGCGAACGCCGTCCCCTTTTACGGGAGCGACCCGTTACCTGTGGGTCATGCTTCCGAGTTCGACGCTGTCCATGCACTTTGAGAGCAACCATTGTGTGCGTCTATATCTATCTTGAGGACGCGCGAGCACCTCAGCCCGCGCCCGCCTAGTTTCAGTCACCGCCGGTCCAGAGTCAAATCGATTTTGGATTTAGGAAAGCATGCAGCAACCATGAAATACGCGTGAAGATCCTGGTGTATTTCATGGTTCCGTCAACGCATCTGCGCACAAAGAGGACGGAGGCCAACATAAGACCCGATATCGGAAGCTGCGGGAGACGCATTCTAAGCGGCCTGCGCACCAAAACCGCAGCTTGTTTTTCCTGTGCGCCGGACATCGGATGATCCAGTTCGAGAACTGCTGCATCTAACAAGCGAGCAGGACCTCGGATTTTCCTTCTGAACGCCGGCAGTGCCGGCCCGTCGATGGGCACGGGGAATCGGAGCCTTTGCATCCTGCTGCTGCTTTTCTTTACCCCTTTGGAGGATTTTGTGGTTTGATGGAAATCCGTATGAGGCAAACCCTGTTGTTTGTCGCTCTTGCTTTTCTCAGCCTTTTCCTTTGCACTCCATCCGCACAGGAGCCCTCGCAAAAGACCATTCAGGTCGGGGTCGACATGGTTTCCCTGCCCGTCACGGTCATGAAACGAAACGGGCAGCGGGTGGCAGATCTCGCCAAAGAGGATTTCCGCGTCTATGAGGATAAGATCGAGCAGGACATCAAAGCGTTCTCGGCCGCCGACGAACCTTTCTCCGTCGCATTGCTGCTGGATACCAGCGGCAGCACAACGGAAAAGCTGCAGCGGATCCAGAGCGAGGCGATCCGGTTTGTCAATCAGTTAAGCCCGCAGGATTCGGTTGCGGTGGTTTCCTTTGCGCAGGAGGTTCGGCTGCTGGAGGATTTCACGACCGATCGGGCGCGCACAACTGCCGCGATCCGCAGAACCGCCTCGGGCGGGTTTACGGTTCTGTACGAAGCGGTCTGGCTGGCCTTCAAGGAGGTTCTCCCTTCCGCCCATCAGCGAACCGCTTTGGTGATCTTCAGCGATGGCGTCGACACGGCGAGCGAAAAGGCGACTAAAGTTGAAACGCGCGAGCTGGCGAAGGAGTCGCGTGCTCCGGTCTACTGCATCTATTTCAACACGCAGCAGGAGATGCAGAGATCGCCCGGAATCCCAGCCGGCGGCCAGACTTTTCCCCCGCTCATCGGTCAACGCACGACTACGATTCCGGCTCCCGGTACGGGCAGGAGCACGGAAGATTACATGGGAGGGCGCCAGTACCTTTCGGATCTCACGGACTACAGCGGCGGAAGAGTCTTCGATGCCCTCAAGATGGAAGACCTCAGCCCAGCCTTTGATGCAATCGTGCAGGAACTATCGAGCCAGTACACCATCGGCTACTATCCGACCAATGCCCGGCACGACGGGAAGTATCGAAGAGTAGATGTGAAAGTTTCGAAGCCGGGTCTCTACGTGCAGACCCGACAGGGCTACTACGCGGCCGACGACTCAAAAAAGAAGGGGAAAAAATAAACCAATTGGGTGTGGTCGGCCCTGCCGCGCCATCGCAAGCGAAGCCGTCGTGATCCGCGTCGGCGGAGCGTCCGCCACTCTGGGTTATGATCTCGGCAGCGTGCACCAAAGAGGGCGGAGGTCAACAGAAGACCCGATATCGGAAGCTGCGGGAGACGCATTCTAAGCGGCCTGCGCACCAAAACCGCAGCTTGCTTTTCCTACCGCGGCCCCTGGCCGCAACCAAAGAGGGAAAGACGACTGAAGCCTGAACTTCTTGCAGAAACGCAAAGAAGTCACAGATAAAGACTCTATCCGCAGCTCGTTTCGCCTATCTGCTGCAGAGGGATCCGATCCGCCGCCGGTCCTGTGTCAGTCTTGCCGATCAGCGTGAGCACCTTCTGAAAGAACGTAAAACCGGTAAAACCAGGGACGCCACCCCATTTCAGACAAGGGCGTCGACGAACAGATGCGCGGAGACGCCAGAAACAGGGTGGCGTCCCCGGTTTTCAAATCTCCTTATTTGTCATGCCCCCAGGTCACTTTCCCTTTTGTACCCCATGATAAAAAGTCTTGTAAGTGGACAGCTGGGGTAAAATCAGTCACCACGTTCACCAGGATGTAACGTACGGCGGCACATACTAGGCACTAACTTTCAGAGGCAACCAGATGAAATGCCCAAACTGCAAGTTGATCAATCCAGAGAGTGCACGGCGTTGTGATTGCGGTTACGACTTCACGCTTGGTAAGCTCGAAAGCTCCTACCTCAAGCTAGGTGTTCCCAAAGAGGTAAAGCAGTTCAAGGTCCTGCTAGCTCTCGTAGCCATCGTCTCACTCGGCGTGATCGCGAAGGATTTCATTGCTTACCAACAGCAATCGGCGGCGGCCCCTAAAGCGACAACGCTCTCTTCACAGCCGGGGACGATCAACCAACCGCTTCCGTCTATGAATCCGGCCTATGTGACGGCGCTGTATTTTCTTGGCTACAATGCAATGCTGATAATGCTCTATGTTCAAGTCCTGAAACGGAGCAATGCTGCCAGGATCCTGCTCATGATCCTCACGTTCCCCATTGGGTTGCTGATGCTCGGAACATCAGATGCGAAGACTTACTGCAGTCAGAAGGTTCCGTGATCGGCGTGGAACTCGATGCTGGCGACGTCATGGAAGCGCAGGACCCATTGACTCCCCGTTTCATCAGCACAAAGCCGATGTGAATCATCCCGGATGTCTGGCATTGTGTGCATCTATGTCTTGAGGATGCGCGACCACCTCAGCCTGCGCCCGCCTAGTTTCAGTCACCGCCGGTCCGGAGTCAAATCGATCTTGGATTTAGGAAAGCATGCAGCAACCATGAAATACGCGTGAAGATCTTGGTGTATTTCATGGTTCCGTCAATGCATCTGCGCACAAAGAGGGTGGGCCTCAAAGGACAAAGCCAGGCAACCTGCGGGGCGGCCTACTCGGTCGGAGGCGCCATCAATACCTGCGCCTGTTTCAGGGGTCCAGGATGTCCCAGATACTCCTGGCGATAGACCTGTAGCAGCAGCAAAAAGAAGGCCAGCAGAAACGGCCCCACCACGATGCCAACGATCCCGAAGAACTCCAGCCCCCCAAATGCTCCCAGCACCATCACAATGGGATTGATATTGCCCAGCTTCTTGCCCAGCCGCGGGCGCACGAGACTATCGATGTGGCTAACGACGATGGCGCCCCACAGAAGTATTCCGACACCGGCATAGTAGTCCTTGTGCACCAACAGGTAGACGCCGGCGGGAAGCCAGACCAGGGAAGTACCCAGAACCGGCACCAGCGATAGAACGGCCATCACGATGCCCCACAGCACGGCGTCGGGCAGACCGAACATCAAAAACCCTATTCCTCCGATCAGACCCTGGAGGCCTGAAACCAGAATCTGGCCAAGCAGAATGGCCTTGCTGATATGCTCAAACTGGTTCACCAGCCATATGGCGTTGGATTGCTTGAAAGGAAGAAATTCGGCGGAGCGCACGAAGACGTAGTGAATGTGCAAAAAAATGTAATACAGGACGAAAAACATCACGAACAGCGATACCACCAGGTTGGAAACAGCCGCAAAAACCGATGGCAGCGCCTCCGTCAGCTTGGAGGAAAAGTCCTGAATGAGGCGCTGAAGGGCCAGGTCGACCGTGGCCTTCACCTTTGGATTGAAATGCTCGAAGAGAATAGGGAAATCCTGCGGATTGAACTTGTCCCCCAACGCCAATGCCTGATTGAACGCCGTGTAACAGATCATCAGCAGCGGGACGAGAGCGACTACCAGAATAAGAAAGATCGTCAGCAGCGCCGCCAGTTCATCCTTGCCGATCTTCTTCTTGAGCCAGATATATGTTGCCGATCGTAAGGAAACGTATTTTTCTGAACACTCGCCGGTCAGCTGCATTTTTTGACCTGTCTTCTGCTGTCGAGTAATCGTACTTTCCTGCGCAAGTACTCCCGATA